>Ga0065711_1006320_pt1 | contig 24310 bp, 13 predicted proteins | sample Hoacrofraction12_FD_59098 | JGI IMG/M metagenome (GOLD analysis project Ga0065711, IMG submission 59098) | Hoatzin crop microbial communities from Cojedes, Venezuela - Epithelial fraction 12 v2 (version 2) | ecosystem: Host-associated > Birds > Digestive system > Esophagus > Crop | place... | reverse complement strand
GAAGGAGACTCCACAGCCTCCCTGGGCAGCCTGTTCCAGTGCTCTGTCACCCTCAGAGTGAAGAAGTTCTTCCTCATGTTCAGATGGAACTTCCTGTGCTTCAGTTTGTGCCCATTGCCCCTTGTCCTATCGCTGGGCACTACTGAAAAGAGTCTGGCCCCATCCTCCTGACACCCACCCTGGAGATATTTATAAGCATTTATAAGGTCCCCAATACTATGTATTGCTTTGTCAGATACCTTGATAGTAATAGTATACACCCAGTGCAGACACCTCTTTTAAACACCACTGATATTTACAATATCATGGAGTATCTTTTACTGTTTCAGGTTGATGCTGTGATATAGACTAGGTAATTTTACAACTCTTTGAAAATGGAGGTCAGTTTGTTTAATTTCTTTTAAAGAACAGATTTATTTTTTGCCCTTTTCACATATATATATTTTTATTTTCTATATTAAATTTTACTTTATTAAATAAAATCATAAAGAGTTCTGTAATTTAGAAGTTGGTCAGCCCATCTAAAAGTTTTATTTTCTGCAGATTACATTGAGGAGAACTGAATGTGAAAGTAATAGAGGAATCCTTAAGAAACAGAGATGTTTTAACTGGGTCCAAAGAGAAAGCAGGTGTCTAATACAAGTTGCTGTCATTAACTGTGGGGAGAAGGGTGCATCCAGTGTTAACTTGAAATGAATTTCAAGTGAAATGTACAAATTTGATGCTTGCAAATATGTCTTTTTGCAGCATATAATTAACCTGTGGAATTCATTGTAACAAGGTATCACACAGGCCAAGGGCTTAGGAAGATTAAAAAATGATTCAATGTTTATATCAGTAATTGTAATATCCACTGTAACATTTGCTGGAATATAGATATAAATTTATGAATATATACTAGTATAAGGCATACAATGTCATAAGCCAAACAGGAGATGAGAATTTTATGCATATTATAATATCAATAGCCATAAGGCATTTTAACCTTTCTCAGATGGAAAAAAAAAAAAAAAAAAGTAACTTCTGTGAAAGTCAAGACTTAGAATTAAATGTATAGTCTGTTACTGAAATTTTTGTTTCTATATTCTGGAACTTTTTTCCAAGCAAAATTAAGCTGTGTGCACAAATGCTGCCCATACTTGTCTGCAGTTCAGTGGGTCATGAGAAGTATAGATTCAGAGGAGCAGATCCTTGTATATCTGACCCAAAAAGCTAGTTCACACCTCTGTTGTGAATGGTTTGGTGACCTTTATTTTCCTATTGAAAATAACACCCCAGAGTTTGTCACTGCTTTTTGACGTTGAACCTTTTGTCAGACAAAGAGTGTTTTGAATTTGTACAGAGAGGGAAACTTAGTATGCCTCTTGTACCTTGTCTGTGGAATATACGAAGCAGCAGTTTGGATTCTGTGGGTTTGTTGGGGGTTTTGTTTGTTTTGGGTTTAGTTTCAGAATATGTGGTTCTGTAATTGGTAATAATCGCATAAACTTCCTTTGATATTAATAAAGCTAGTACAGAACAGAAAAGATATTTCCTAAGATAAGCATGTTTCTCCTTATGATGAAACTATGTATTTCAGCTGTTATTAATGTGATGTTCTGTGTTGTTGCCAGTGTCTTCAACCTGTGCTGCTAGTGTGAGTCCAGTCCCAAAGATAATAATCAAATCGGTCCTCTTGAGGAAGCCTTCCCCTGCAGGGTGGTCCATCACTGGCTTACAGTTGGCGGTGGAGTTTTACACCTGTGCAAATGAGAGCTGGACCAGACCTGCCCTTAGAGGGATGTGCTGTGAAATATTCTCTTGAGAAGAGATGGATGCCTGCTTGCCTGGTACTTGAGGAATGAACTGGTCAGAGAAAAGTAGAGAGAAGAGTTGTCTGTTGCCCAGAGGGATGGAATTGTGTCCAGTTGTGTTTGTGATTTTAGAGACATAAAAATTCTATCTACATGTGCCTTTCTTCATACTGCTTCTTTGAAAGCATGTTTAGTCAAGTTTTATGAATTAATATTTTCTGGCTGTGGAATGTGTTTGTATATGCTAGGTTAAGCATCAACATTTCAGGGTTGGCATCAGCTGAAATAATGAATCTGTCAAACCATGCTAATGTATAGTTTAATTTCATTGTGAAATGGTGCTTAGGGTCCTGCAGAACACACTAATGTATTTTTCCATTCCTACACAAGATATCATCAGGTTAATGTAGTGAATTGCTTTGAACTTGGTGTTGTTGTTGTCCTATTGTAATTTGATAGGAGAGTGTTATTGAAGTATTAATTTGACTTAGTTGAATTTGGACTGAACACTTTTTATTAGTTATTGTTCCCATAATAAATCATCTATGTGATAATTCTGTACATTGTGGAAAATGAGCAGAGGTTGCTTGTCTTACTTGGATGGGCACATATGCCAAAAAAAGGTAAAATCAGGAGTAGTGGCTGTTACAGATTACTTTGGCTTTGGAGAACAACCATTTGTAGACCGTAAAAGTTAATCAAGAGAAAATATCCCTAGGTACCCTTCTGCTTCAGGGCTGTTTCTCCACTCTGGAGCTTGAGAAAAATTATACCAGAAGTGAATGGAGTTCCCATCAGTGTACGGGATCCCAAAGAGCATTCAGAGTGCTGTTACCTGATGGTGCTTTGCTGTAATACAGATGGATCCCTTCTCTAAATTGATCTCTCAGGTACATTCTGTTGCATTAGCAGTAATTTATTTTAGAGCAATGTTTTGGTTATGTGAATGAAGTTGGGATAAAGACAAATCATCTGGAGGTTTCTGCGGGCAGATGCCTTAGCTTTGGCTGAAGTTAGGTACCATTAAAATTGTGGGGTTAGTCCAAAAGGATGCCTGTATAACAGATCATCTGAACCCTTACTGGGCACAGCAGACCACGTGTAGTGAATGAAATGGGAGTTTGGAAGTGATTTGCAGGAATACTTTCATTAAGTAACAGGTAATCACTTGAAGAGTGATGATTAAAATGATAATTACCTGTATTTTTTCCGCTGCCTGACATTCAAGTGGCAAACTGAATGCATTTTCCAAGAATAAAGTACGTAATCATATAATTAAAGAAGCATGCCTGAAGGAATAAAATGGATACTGTGTGTGTAACCTTACATTTGTTCCAGTACACTCTTGTAAATTTGTCACATTGTCTTTCAATGCTGTCGCTAATCTGATGGCTTTATAACCATCAAGCATGTGTGAGCTTGTAGGACTGAATGTTCAAAGTGCATTTAGATATGTGTGATAGGATATATCATATGGTATATGAAGAATAAAACATGTTATGTTTCCTGCCTTCAAGGTTTTTTTAACTTAGGATTGTAATAATTCTGCTTTCAATTGCTTATAGTATCAGACATTTTTCTTCCTGTTTTATTCTTTGCAGAAGGAAGTGAGAGAATGGAAAACAAGGTTTTTCCCACTGTGGGCTTCTGAAACTGTTGATCTCAGGGTTCACAGTCAGGTTAAGCGGTGGTGACCAAACAAGATTGTATCTGAACTGAGCATACTTGTTGCCCTCACCTGTGTGGGGACGAGGGGCTGACTGAAGATTGATTGGGCTAAAGACTGTGGGAGAGGAATGTGACACAAGGGTTGAACTTGCTTTCCTGGTAAACTGAGAATTCAATCTGAGCCTTCACATTTTTCTTACTGCACAATAGCACTGCACAAAAACTATTTCATAGCAGTTACTCCATTAGCTGAAATGGCAGACCTGAATATTTGACACCCACACACTGGCTGAAGCTGGGGTAAGTTTGGGTCGGTATGCAGGAAATTTTGTATGTTAGAGGGCATTGTAAAAGGAAAAGTATTCTTGTTATAGGTATAAAGTTGGGAAATTCCAGAAGAAGGAATCAGGTGAACAAGTTACAATTTCCTGATGACAAAATTATTACATCCCTATCTGTGAATGAGACCGAGTCTTCTCTGAGGCTGGAGCAGAACTCGGCTTTAGAAAATCAATTGCTTATGGCATTTCTGTTGCTACTCATATTTTGCAAATACCAAATAGTGTGTCAAAATGAAGATTTGAATTATAAAATGAGATTATTTCAGCTTTAAAAAAGTTGAATGCAATTATAAAGAACGGAGTTCTGTATTACTTTTGCACTAAATTATATATTACAGCAAGATGTTTCCATCTGGTCACAGAATGTGCTGTACAGCATTAGACACTTGTGGCTAGATTTTCGTAGCACCTAAATGCTAATGGCACTGATTGAAATCATCTTTGGTAGCCAAGCTTTAGTATGCAGAGTGCTAAGTTCTTGTGGCTTGAGTTTATTTTGTATCTAATGTTTATGTCTGATCTTAGTTGTATTCTTCATGTCTTTCTGCCTCACTTGTGTGCAGGAAAAGAAAAAAGAGGTAGCTGCTAAAACTACAGTGCCTTTGTGAATATGAACTAGTATCTAAATGTACTATGACTAGGAATACTACAGAACTCTCAACGAAAAATTTTACACAATTGTTGGTTTCAACAGTGTTTGGTAGATATGGCCTAGTTCCATAGGAAATGTGAAAGGAATAGAAGAGCAGTAATATATAAATGTTTATGAAGTGTAGTAAGCTGTGCATGGATTGTATCACTGTATGTATGGGTGTGCTTGTGCGAGCATATGTGAAAGATGAAGATTTAAAATACGAATAAATTCAGTTTTAGCACTTCCTTTTACAAGTATTTGCAATACCACTAATTTGAAATTGCTTTTATATAAATTAAACATAATAATGTCAACTGCATAGCACAAATTTCTTGCTAGAATTATTTTTCTTTGAAATTGCTGGAGCGTCACAAACTACATGACTACTTGTACGGTAGCTGTGTCATCATGTGTTTTGCAACAACTTTTTCCTTCATGTCATGGTTTTTAGAAATATGACTATTAAATTGAGCATTAAAAAACCTTCTGTCCTTATAGCGTAGACATCTATCAAATTGTTCCGTGCCATCTTTTTCTTTTCCACCAGATGTGTCTTCAGATCTTCCTGAAGCAAAAGAAATGCTTGAAAAGTTACTCTTTCTTGAAGTATAGCAGCTGTCTAACAGGGTATACTATATGAGAATGGTAAAGCTTTTTCATGGTCCATTGACAGCAAGCAGCTGACCTACTGTGAAGCCCTGTTTCCATGAATTTGTCTGTGCTGTCCCCATGGCAGTGTCTCTGACTCTTTCCCCACTCTCTGGAATTTCTTGCTTCCGTTTCTCTATCCTTTTCTCTGTCCCATGTCCCGTAGCAGCTGACAGGGCTGGGGTCAGCAAGTGCATTGCAGCCTGTCACGGATGATGGGTGAGCAGCTTGGCTAACGACTGCAAGTCCCAGTTGACCAGCTGCCCGGCCAGACAGAGCACGAGCTGATGGTCCACACCTAACTCATGTTTAAGATGAGTACTTTTGGGCACCACTCTTTTTTACCCAGTTTGCGTTAAATTCCTAGAACTTCAGTATCTTTGAGATTTACTTAACCAACAGATTAAAGACCTTGAGACAGTACATAGCTCAATTCCTTGTGCTTTGTTTCCTTAGAGTAAAAATATGTATGGACACATATATGTGAGGCTACCTTTCCCTTGTGAAATTTTCTATCTTGAAAATGAATTTTGGAACTCCTTATATGAGGTATTTAGGAAGTACTGTCTCTTCTTTCCCCCCTCAATGTACAGATTTTGATTAAAGCTGGGGTAAAGCAAGTTTTAGAAACCACATTTATAAGTGTTAAGGAATATAGAGTTTGCAGTGGAGGGTGCTTAGAGAATTAACTATGGGAAAGCTTTCATTATTTCAGGAAGCTTCTCAATAGAGAAGTTGCTTTTACTTGTACGGAACTATTCTGCGATTGTCTATTAAAATACATCACTGTGGTTTGCCATTGGTAAATGTACTATGAATTCAAAATGTGTCTATTCTGAGATCTCTGGATGAAGGCTTCTTCAGAAGCAGAGCTCTGAAGGCAGAGGATTTTCTTACTGCTGAAAATATACTGTCTATGGAAAGTAAGCATGCACAGGCAACTAAATGTAGATATGGAGTCAGAAGAGTATCATAGCCTTAAATGCTGCATTGGTTATGTTGAATTGTTTTTGTAGTTGGATCCAATGGTGATAACAGTTCCTCCCTCACCTTAAACACTGTGTTCCTCCCAGAACAACTCTGCAAATGAATGAAGCATGATAGATTGTCAGCAGAAGTTGTCCCCGTGAAAAGCATTAATTGAAGACACACCAGTTATTTTCTACCTGTACTTCAGGAGCACTGTCCTATTGACGCTCTCTTTTTAGTCTTGTCAGAAGACACGTAGGCTGATGTTCCAAAGGGTCGGTGACTCAGAGCAAACCAAGCAGCAGGAAAATTGTGGAAGAACAGGCCAGAGGCTGCCACATTTGTGAGTGAAAGGAATCAGTCTGGCTGCTTTAAATACTTTTTGTTTTTGCATCACTGGTGAGCTTATTATAAAACATAACTATTAAATTTGTCTCGATCATGGCGTGGACTCTCAGTGGCCTCCCTTGAGCGAGATTAGAGCTCTAAGAATGGTTAAATGACATAATGTATGAGTAACTAGTGCCAGTTCTGAAAACCTGGTGTTTCCTTCCCCCTCCCCATTTGCTTTTGAATAATGTTATTTACTTATAGGAAATAAAGATTCCAGGACCCTGCCTTCTGTAGAGAAACTACATTTCCAAATAAGCCTGACAGTTTTGGGAATGTTTTCACCAAGTGCGCATGGAGTGTAAGTTATTGATTTAGAGAATGGTAGAGCCAAGACTGATGGGCATTTCTGGAAAACTTGTCCCTCTGGCCTGGAGGTAAATTCCTCCCTTTGATGCTGGATTGAAGGATGGTGATTCATTGTATGCAGTGTCCCAGCTGATCTTAAATCACCAGCTGTCTGAGATTTCCTTATCTTCCTCTCGGAAAAGAGAGGTGTATTATGCTATATATTTGGTAAACAGATGCATGACAGATCTGGACATTCTCAGTTTCCTCACCACTACAAACATTTTTGAGTCTAGCTACAGTAGAAGTCCTTGCCTTGTTGGTGGTGGGCATATCTTCTTAACTGGTAAGTTCCCAGAGAGGCTATGAACTCACATTTATTTGGGAATAGTTCTTGTCCCTGAATTTCAAGAGTTCTGCTGTGGTGTGTGTACAGTGTGCTGAGTGCTTTAAATAATTGGCCATTTGTTTCAGTGTGAAAATAGGAGCTGAACACGTGAAAGTTTTGGCATGTTTCATCTAGTTGCAGTAAGAGGAATCCACAAAGCAATACATTTCACTGAAGTTACATGAGGAGTACCTTTACATAGTCAATAATTCAAGTAATGCAGACAAATTGTATTATGCAATGACAGTAGCATTTTCTTCAACTGTTTGGTTTTTTTTTTTGTGAGAGGAGACCTGGAGGACAGTGGTTTGTTCTCTTGAGATGGGTAGCTGGTTTTGATTTTTGTTTTTTGTTGTACCTAGAGCATGAGCTTTTTAAGTCATCTTTGTAAGACAAAGGCAAGGTTTATTTATATTAAACATTGTGCTCTTTTTCTGCAAAGCAAATGTAAACAAAAAAATGTTATGAAAATTTAATATCAAAGGCAGTCTTAAAAGATAACCAAAGTATTTTACAATGTTGATAATTGCAGAGCAGTTTTTAAATGTACTACTCATCTGTCCACCACACTTTTCCCACACATTGTTTGTCTTCCCAAAATGGAGCGGACAATGGCAAAAATATTCGAGTTAACTGCCCATTTCTTTCATCATGCTAAAGTTTTTCAGCTGGAAATATGGTGACGACTTCCCTGAATGGTGCACAATGTAAATGATAATGCTGGAGTCCTTCCATGCGGGGATCCCACTGAAAAACTGCTGTTTGAATGTTGTAAAGAAATTGCTGCCATATGTTGTGGATATCAAATATCTTTGCCAGCTGTAAATTAGTGAACACCCTGTGTTCTATTACATTAATTGCAGATATTTCTTCTTAAGGATAGTGTTTGTTAATATATTTATAGTTCATTTGCTTTAATAAATACTAATTTTACTTCAGTGTTTGTCTGAATAGCCAGAATGGGTTGAATGGGTTATCTGTTGTGTTCTTCCCTTGTAAATTGCACATGGTAATTGTCAACCTTGTGTTGGCACTGTTTAAGAAAAGAAGACAATGTTGTTCTTGTGTGGTTTTTTTTCACCACTTTAAAAATTCTGGTGTATTTCTTGAAGCTAAAATAATTTAATCTTTCTTAGTGGCATGGACATATGTAAATACATATATATACACTCATGTATGTGTGTACATATCTATATATATATTTTTAACACTGAGTAAGGAATGTTTGCACTTAGTAATTTTATTCCACCTCCAGTAAGGAATAGTGTGCCCTCTTCCAGTGTATTCTAATATATTCTTTTAGGAAGCCATAAATGTGAGAAAGTGAATTTACTACCTGGATTTGCTGTATGTCCTGTTATCGCTGCTGTGTCTGCTGCATGGTGACATTTCCCTTTCATTCAGTAGCGAACAAGAGTTTTGTTGTTTTTACTATTATTTCACCATAAATATCACTCTCTCAAAATCTCTGCTGGTCTGTTCGACATGAATATTTAACCTCCTTTCTTGTTTCTTTTCCCCATTTGCTAGCAGTATTTCCCCCCCGGATGGGAGGGGGTTCTTCCTGCCTGGACGCAGAGTTAAGATTCTGAAGCCAAGCAGCCCAGCTTAATGAGCTTTACCACTGAAAATGGGGCTGATTTGTTATGAACCATCGGCCAGAGCTCGGTTACTGACGTTAGCTCTTAAAAAACTAAAACTCATGTAACTAGCTGATAACCAGAGCCTGCTCTAGCTTGGTGGAAGTCAGTGGTAGATAAGGATTTAAAGAGCTGAACCCTCTTTTAACCAGTGTAGAAGAGACTGCTCGTTCTTGGAGCCCACCCAAGCAGTTCATTAATGTCTCTGTTTATGCAAGTTGAAGTTGTAAATTCTTGATGATATATTTCTCTCTTTAAAGTGTGTTTCGGTGTATGAGCTGTCCTGCTGAGAACAATCAAAGCAAAAGACCCATTTTCTTAGGTTCAGTTTGTAATCATATTCTGGTTTTTATTTTGCTTTGTGCCAGCTGGCACCTGTTAACATTACACAGATTGCAAAGGACACCATATCTCTGCAATATATTGCAAAATGTGTAACAATAATGATTAATGTTGCAGATATGCGATTAATAGCTCAAAGAAAGTCACTGAAAAGTGATTTTCCAGGGAAGCACCAAGTTTGAAAGAAAAAATATGAGGACTTGTTTGGTCTTGAAGCTTGATATGCAAATCTGGTGTTTAACTAAGGTTGCTATAAATGGTTGCACATGAGAGTATCTTAGCTTTGCAGAATGACCTGTATTTCCCATGTCTCAAGCACAGCTTCAGGTTCTTCTGATGTATAGCTACACGTGTAGTTCAGTTGCCATAAATTATGTGGCAAGGCTCATAGTTACAGTCTGTCCATTTAAGCTCCTTTTAAAACCTTTGTTTAGCTAGACACCATGAAACTTGTGCTTTATAAACCAAACCCCGTTTGTTTTTCCTTCTTGATCTCAGTCTGTCCATCCTTTACCTGTGACCTCTTTGTAACAGAGATCATTCCTTTGAACAGTATTTAATACCTGGAGTATTGTCTTGAACGATTTAGACTAAATCAATTTTTCATTAGCTGATCACAGATGCATTGGGCTATATGTACTGTTCTCAGTTATGCTTAATTTCTAATTTCAGTAATTTTTTGGTGTTTTCAGTCTTCACAATAAGTTGGCTTTTCTTTATGTATTTTAGAGTTTTATGTTTATTAATCAGCTCATAGTTACTGCAGGCCTTGCTGGACGTGAAGGATAGACTTCTGTTGGAAGCATTCAGAATTTTCTTTTCTAGTCTCCCATTGCAGTCAATTAGCATGTCTGCAAAGCAAAACAAAGGTGAAATTGTAGAAGCAGACACACTACTTTGCTGCTAATGCTACTCCCTGCTAGCTTGAATTTCAGAGTTCTGCTCATAGCTGTATGGCAACCTCAAGAGCTAGTATGCACTGATATTTTTCCACTGTAGTTGAACCATTTGTGCTGTTAAGTTTAAGGATGCTCCTCAGATTTTACAAGCAAACTTTTGCTTTGGAGGGATAAATGTATTCAGTACTGAAATATTAGCACCTTAATGCAAATATGTGAAAGTTAGCAGTTTTTAAAAATATCTTTCCAGGTGTCAGCTGTGTTACCTCAGGTCCAGTGCTCTGAGGCTGCTTGCAGCTTTAAACTTCAAGTTGGTATGTTGCTTTCAGAACAGTGTTGCTTTGTGTGGTTAGAACAGAATACAGCTGATACAAAACAGCAGGAAGTATTTGTGCAATACAAACAGAAAATAACGTGATGTGTGTGTAGTACAGCTGTTTTTTCTGCATTAAGTTCATAGCTTGGTTTCTGATAAGTCACCTTCTTACACGTTCATGTGCTTGAAGTACCACAGAATAGTTTAAATACCCATATTCTTAGCAGTCTTTCTGTGTAAGAAGGTATAAGTACATTACAAGTTTTATCTACACTGTATCTTATTAAGATTCTCCACTGATCTAGTTGGAATGCAGAGTTAACAGCTGCAGAAAACTTTAACTGGGGAAGTGCCTCCATCTGTCTTTCTTACCTAGAAAAATTAGTACATTGTTCCTCAAAGGTGAGAAATACCATAATTGAGGATTTTCAGCTAATTGACTTCTAAACTTTTGACTTACCTTTGAAACTTCCTCACAGGGCTTTGACTGTGAAACACTTTGTTTACTTGCTGTTTACTTGCATTCTTTCAGTATGTCAGGTACCTTTTTGTTTGTTTGTTTGGAATTTTTGGGTTGTCTTTGTTTCTTCCTTTTTTTTAGAAGAGATAAACAATTATGGAGGTAGTAGGAGACCTGTGTTGGACAGTGTGCAGGTTCCTGTCATGAGCATGGGCTGGGCACCAGTGTTTTTGCTGGAATGCAGGTCTGTCTTGTATCTCTCCTGAGGTGTCTAGACTAAGGATGCAGGCTCCCTCTCAGGCTCTGCATCTGTTTGTGCCCTGGTCACTTTACCTGTAGGCTCTGGCATAGAAGTGTAGCTGACTACCTCAGCGAGTTACAGTCCTCATATTTCTGTGCTTGTAGAGATTACCGTGAAGTACCTCTAACAGAAAGGAATGCTGTTTTGCTGAGTTACCTGTGGAATGTCTTTATATATGGTAGAAGATCTCAGGCAAATGTACTCATGTGCTTATAAGGAGACTTTATTACTATTTTTTTTCCCCCCATTGTTTTTAAAACTGTTTAAATGCTGGACGTATACCCAGAGATAAGGCAAATATTTTGCATACCTTCCTTAAATATTAGTGGGTTGTTTTTGCTTTTAGTTTGAAGTTAAGCATAGAAAAAGAGCTTGATCTAGCTCTTTTGGATAGTTAGTTTACTAGGAGATCCCACAAAAGATCTTTAAGAGTAACGTTGCAGCTTCCTTGGTTATATTTTTAGGCTTGAAAATGCACAATTTTTTTGAGAACAAAATATTCTGAGTTTCGAATTTTTTTTTCTCAAAATTGTTTTTTTTGGGGAGTGGAGTATGGAGAATGTGATATTATTTAGTGAGAGTTGTGAGCTATAATTGGGTTATGACATCAGGAGGGGGAATAGATACGTGTGGCAGATCCTTGAAGTCTGAACCAGTAGGATTTGGCTGTTGAGCTACATTGGTCTCCCCCATAAACTGCAAAGTTGCAGCAAGGATTTTGTCTTGTATTTAGTGGTAGGAAAATGGCAGATGAATACACAAAAGTGTATATGTGCATGCATTTACGCATCTGCTTATGCACAATGGGTGTGCACATGCACGCATCCAGATGACTAATTCTTTGTCTCCTCTTTCCATTCTTACTTTCTACAACAAAGGGAAAGGGAGGAGGAGGCTGATGTCATATCAAAAAAAGGAAACTCGAAGGTGATTGCTGTTGGAGTGGGAGACAAATCGGAAGTAACGACGTGACCTCAATTTGAGTATGGTCATTCTCCTTTATTAGTCAGCAAAACAGGGTTTATATAGGCAAAGCAATGGCATCCTCTGATTGGTTAGTTACTCTTAACCATATTTGGGCAAGATTGCTATATCTCGCTGTGAATGGTGCAGAGCGTCACCTCGATGCGGAAGCGACGATAAGGCAGGAAGCGGCGGCGTGGCAGGAAGCGGTGACACGGCAGTCCCCCTGCGCCAGCTTTCCATGTTTGCCACTTCACTTCTGCAGCAGTGTTCCGTGTTCGCTGTTTTCAAGGCCTATCTCTGAGACAAAGCCTGGGTTGCTCAACAGGACCAAACTATGTCCCCTCTTGTCCAGCCAGGACTCCACAATTCCCCTTTCTTGTTTTTGAGCAAGCCACGTATAGTTGATCATCCTGGAAAGAGCCTTTTTTAGACAGCTAAAGCAAATACATATTATAATTCCGACAACAACTAACACGATACATATATGCAGACCTTCTACAATTAAACCTTTAAGCCAAGCGGGCAAATTACCAAAAAGTGAGGTGAGTAATCCATCCAAAAACCCCTGGTTTTGTTGTATCTGGTTAGCATGCTGTTTAAGCCACTGTAATTGATTGTGGATAGACTCACTATGATCAGACAAATTCATACAGGCGTCTGTTACACTTGCCAAGGACAGTGGTGGTGTCGAACATCGCTTGCAAAGCAAGGCTTACAGGTTTTACAAACGTCACAGCTGATATCAGTGACAAGTATCTCCTTGTGACCACTCATATATCTTTCCCTTGGTTCAGGTTATTTCTACTTGATTGTTCTGCTCGCGAGAGTCCACTTGTTGCTCCTCGGCTAACTTTTCTTGTGGACTCAAATCAGGCTTCACGGCTTGGCTAGGCACCCAGACAGGACCGCGACCTGTGGAAACACACATATACTCTCAACCATTAAAGATTACTGGCACTGGTCCAGCCCAGTCTCCAGTAGTCGGGTCCCTATAGATTACTTTAAACCGTGGCAAAGTCGTTGCGCTATTGAACCTTAGGTTCTGATGGTGTATAACCACCGGCAGTGTTTCCAGATCGCCCATAAGGCACAAATCGTTCAGTGTAAAAAGGGCTCGATGCAACCTTGGTTGCGCTTCTGTTTCAGCCCCTCGCTGTTTGTCTAGATAATCTTTTAGCACACGATGAGTACGCTCTATGAGTCCCTGCCCTGTTGGAGAATATGCAGTCCCTGTGGTGTACTTAACTCCCCACGTCAACAAAAATGATCTTAGCTTTTGACTAACATATGCGGGTCCATTATCGGTTTTGATTTCTTCTGGCACTCCCAGTATTGCAAAACACGCAAGCAAGTGCTTACAAACGTGTTGCGCCTTCTCCCCAGGTAAAGCAGTGGCCCATATAATTTTTGGAAAGGTGTCTACTGTAACATGTACGTACTTCAGTCACCCAAATTCAGGGATATGCGTAACATCCATCTGCCATTGCGCAAGCGCCTGCAGTCCTTTTGGATTTACACCTTGTCCTATTCCTGGACCCTGGTTTCCACACTTGGGAAAGGCCTGTACGATATAACGAGCCTCATTCTCTGTCAGCCCAAATTGCCTTCATAGTCCCTTCGCATTTTGGCGGAAATTTTCTTGACTCTGTCTAGCTTGCTGGAACTTGTATACCGGGGGCATAGGGCATGTGGGACTAACCAAGTTGTCAGCGATCTGGTTGCCATGCCCTAGTCCCAGATCCCATTGGTGACTACGCACATGGATAACACAACAAGGCACGGCCCGTTGAGACAGTACGGTCCGCAACTGGATAAACAGCTTGCCTAATCTAGGGTTAACCATCTCCCTAAGCAAGGCATCTGCTACTCGAGGCACCACTCCAGCCACATAAAGGGAGTCAGTTACTACATTTAAAGGCTCATTTAGCCAATTAGTTAAGGCCCAGACCACGGCAGTCAGCTCTAGGGTTTGCAGAGAATCTCCATCCTGTCCTTGTATCATGTGATGACACCACTGGTTCCCCTCCTGCCAGACACAGACCGCCTTGTACAGTCTCTTGCCTGCATCTGTATATACTGTAACTCCTTCGGCCAGCGGTTTCTCCTGAACTCTGGGTTTCTCAAGCCATTGATTACGTTTCAAAATTTGCCACAATTTTCCCTTTGGTTGCTGAGAATGTATCCTCCCGCCATAGCGTAATAGGGCTTCCTGTATGTGTAGGGCATGTCTTAACCACCATTCTAAGTCAGCTGCTTTAACAGGTATACTGATGTCCTGTGGTTCCTCTCCTGCCATTTCCACTACCCTCGTCCTGCCTCTTATTAGCTCCCCTATGGCTTCTGACCGTGTCTGTATACTAGTTTTCGGCTGCAAGCTTAAGAAAACCCATTCCAATATGTAAAGTGGATCATCGCCCTTAGCAGGCTTGTCAGTGGCAGAATCAGGGCGATTCAGTGACACTGCATAGGGGCGAGCCTCCCCTTTCTTGTTTTGCCACTGGCAAAATAGGGCATAAGGCAACTCTTCATGGTTGCAAATAAGCAAGGAGACAGGTAGGGTTAGGAATCATCTAGCAGTCCAGGCTGCTTGAAGCTTCTGTACGATGTGTTGCAAAGCTGTTTGTTGTGTCTCTGATAGGGTGATCTCAGTGCTGGGGTGTGAACTGCGTAGCAGTAAGGTTAACGGTGCAATCTCAGCATTGGAAATGCCAGCACAGTTGTGCACCCACTGGATATCTCCGAGTAAAGTCTGTACATCAGTTAGCGTATGCAAGTTCGTTGCTAACTCCACTTTTTGTGGTTTGATCTTGGCATCAGAAATGCGCCATCCAAGATAATTCCATGGTGCAGATCGCTGGACTTTTTCCAGGGCGACAACAAGGCCTTTGCTGGCTGAAACAGTAGTCAGCTGCGTCAAGGAATTGTCGTCGAACGCTTCTTGTTGGCAGCAAAGGATGTCATCCATATAATGATAAATGATCGTGTTCAGCCATTGTTTTCTGAGGGGGGATAATGCCCAAGCCACATAAAGTTGACATAGCATGGGTGAGTTTCTCATGCCCTATGGCAGAACAACCCACTCATATCGTTCTGAAGATGCTGCTTTGTTGGTAACCGGTATCGAAAAGGCAAATCGCTGAGTGTCTTGCGGATGCAAAGGAATAGTAAAGAAACATTCCTTGTAAGTCAACAGTGATTACTTGCCAACCTGCTGGCAGCATGGCAGGTGATGGCATTCCAGGTTGTAAAGCTCCCATGGGTTGCATTTGCTCATTTATTTTACGCAAATCATGTAAGAGACGCCATTTACCACTCTTTTTCGGAATGACGAAAATGGGGGTGTTCCATGGGCTAACTGAAGGCCTGATGTGGCCTGCAGTGAGCTGTTCTGCTACTAATTGTCTCATTACTTGCAGTCGCTCTTCTTTCATGGGCCACTGGTCAACCCACACGGGTTCATTGGAAAGCCAGGTTAACGGTGGTTTGGGCAACTGCTCGCCAGTGGCCATGACTAAAAAGGAGTAGTAGTCAGCACAACTCCAATCTGACTCAAAACATCGCGCCCAATTAGGGCTGCAAGGGTTCCAGGCAGTTGCATAACATAGACCCTCAAGTTGACCTCTTGCCCCTCGGGAAAAGTTATTTGCACGGGGTATTTGCTCATCATGGGAGCAGAGTGTCCCTCTACACGTGCGATAGCTTCTGCAGGAGCACCTACTGGCCATTCTTCTGGCCAGACAACCGTACTTATCATCGTGACGTCAGCTCCGGTGTCTAGCATTGCATAGATTTGTACTGATGAATTCTTCTGACTCAACACAACATGCATGGTAGGCCGATGGTCCATCTTTGTAGTGAAACATACTGCCGGGCCTGTAGAACTGAAGCTCTGATTTCCACGGGGAGTTCTTGCTGAAGAATGGTTGAGTGACTTACTTATCATTACAATTTGTGCTATCCGGCTGCCTTTTGGAATAAATAGTGGAGGACAGAGGGTATGGACCATAATGTGAATCTGCCCCGCATAGTCAGCATTGATAACTCTAGGGACGATAAGTAGTCCTTTGATGCCTGCAGGGGAATGTCCCACTAAAAGTCCTCCTATTTTGCTGTTTTGAGTAATCAAAGGCCCAGCTGCGTTGCTAGGAATCTCATGTATGGTCGTGTCATTAAGAATGACGTCTATTGTGGTCTCCAAGTCGATTCCCAAGCTGCCTCTGGTTGTGGCCTGATGCCGTTGCGAAAAACCTTTGTTTTGCTTGGAGGATTAATTTCTTTCTGCACGCGGCCTCTCTCTGCACTCCTCTTCCTGTTTCCTGAACATGCTTTTGTGGCGTGGGTATTTTTTTGGCATTTGTCACACCAGACGGCGCCACGGCAGTTACGCTGGATGTGCCCCACTTCTCCACACCGATAACAACTACCGCGGAATAACTGTCTCATCTGCTGAGCACTGTTTTGTTGCACCACAGCTGCAAGCGGCTGGACAACTTCTTTGACTGCGCCTTGCACGACGGCAGCGACTGTCCCTTGTTGTTTCTGTGTGCCAGCTCTCTCTACTCTGGACAGCATCTCTTCAACTCCTGCTCCTTTTGGCAGACTTGCAAGAATTTGCTTTGTAACTTTATTGGCATTGTCAAAAGCTAATACCTGAAACATTTTTGTTTGCTCTCATTGTTCAAATCTGGATGATTCATTACTGTGTCCCACAGCTGGTCGATGAAGTTACTGTAGCTTTTGGTGGCCCCTTGCACTATCGTTCCGAAAGATGGAGCAGACGAACCAGGCAATGCAAGGAAAGCTTCCAGGGCAAGATGAGCCGACAACTGAAGCACATTGGCAGGGAAGGTTAACTGCACTTCCAGGTTAGCGTAGGTGCCTTGTCCAGTAAGCATCTCTGCTGTAATTACATAATAAGGGTCCCGCTGGTCCGGATGCCACATCGCCTCATCTATCGCCCGTTGTGTCCACGCTGATCCCCACAACAAGAACTGAGTAGGGGTTAGTAACAATCAAATTCTGACAGTCATACGGACACATCAAGTCAGCGGAATAAATCCAGGTGACAATTTGTCGGGTGGCCTCAGATTTCACCCCATATTGAGATATGGTATGACGGGCCTGTTGTAAAATTTTCAGTCATGTGGTTCCCATTTGCCATGACCGTCAGTCTGTACCACAGGACAGACTAACGTCGAGGTACTTCCTGTGCTGGCAGCAACACTTTACTGTCCGTCCAGGATAGCGTCCCTTATAATACCGCTCCAGCGGCCAGGTCTGATAGAAGCCGGAGGTCCGATTAAACATTTTGGAAAGGAAGCTTCATCTTCTCGCTGGGGGATGCTGGCGGTGGTTGACATATGCTGCAACCTTAAGTCCATCTTTTGGAGGCGCTGTAGGACTGATTGTAGAAGGTCACGGGTTCCCTTTTCCTGCAGCTCATTTCGCTCGCCATTAGGAGGAGTCGAGGGTGAAGANGCCTTGCTGGGGGGTGGCAATGGAGGNTAGAGAGGAGGAGACGATGCTGTAGGCNGTACCTCCTCTCCCGTCCCCCCTGGGGGCGGTACTGGCCGCTCCTCNCCTCTCCCTGGGGNTTGCAGTACTTCCGCATGCGGCTCATTTCTCTGCTTAGTCTCCCTAACAGCAACTTCTGGCAGGACTTCCGCCCTTTTAACAGCGCCTGAATCACTCTCCGCACTCGCCCGAATCTCGGCAATCGATTTACAGGTAGTCCCAGTCATCCCTTTTACGGCAGGCAGACCAAAAAACCGTGCTAATGTCCCGGGCTTAGGCGCTTTGTCCTTTTTGGGCTCAGGAGCTAGCATTTTGGTAGCTGCACACGCTACCTCCCATTCTGCTTTCAGAGCTCTTAAAGTCTCTACTACTGTTTGCCAAAACTCCCGGACAGCCTTTATCTCCGTTTCTTCCCTTTCCTCTCCCGTTATTGTCTTTTCCCACGTTGTCTCTCCCAACTCTTGCCATTCCAAGACAGAAAACAGTAACTGGGTATCCGCAAAGTGACCCCATTGCTGCCCCAATTTAATCAACTTCACGAGTTGTTTTGCCGTTGTCTCTATCGCTCTCTTGGAGAGGATACCGACGAGCAATGTTGCCGCAGCCTCTACTTCCATTCTTGCGGCCTCGGCCCTCTGTGAGGCGAGCGATCACCTCAAACTGTGTCTGCTCTGTGTCTATACACCCAAGCAGCAATGATGGGCACGTTTCCCCTGGGAGGCGGCCGAACGTGTCTGCCCTGCAACTCTGCACCCAGGCAGCACCTCTTCCAGCCATTGTTTTCCCACTCCCCTCCTTTAGCTGCTTACCACAGGCTCGGAGATTCTGCAGGGAAATGAAACATCCTCTGCCGCAGGGAAATCAACCATCCTCTGCTACCATTTGTTGGAGTGGGAGACACATTGGAAGTAACGACGTGACCTCAATTTGAGTATGGTCATTCTCCTTTATTAGTCAGCAAAACAGGGTTTATATAGGCAAAGCAATGGCAACTTCTGATTGGTTAGTTACTCTTAACCATATATGGGCAAGATTGCTATATCTCACTGTGAATGGTGCAGAGCGTCACCTCGATGCGGAAGCGGCGATAAGGCAGGAAGCGGTGGCGTGGCAGGAAGCGGTGACACGGCATTCCCCCTGCGCCAGCGTTCCGTGTTTGCCGCTTCACTTCTGCAGCAGTGTTCCGTGTTCACTGTTTTCAAGGCCTATCTCTGAGACAAAGCCTGGGTTGCTCAACGGCACCAAACCATGTCCCCTCTCATCCAGCCAGGACTCCACAGATTGCTAGTTCTGAACTAAATCTGCCCTGTTACTTTACAGCAGAATACCAAAATATTAAAAGAAATGCCAGTGTATCTTCGTGGAGACATCAACAACGTTTTCTGTAAGGTTTACAGAAGGAAAAATATTCTGTGCTGCTTTTGATACAATGAAAAATTGAGTAATGTGGTGAAAATTTGTGTGAGCACATGTTACTTAGCTTCTTGATATTTTTAGAAAGTCTCCTGCTCACATATAACTAAGCTACCACCATTTCACATTAGGTTAGTAAGTAATTGTAATGGAGGATAAGGAGGCTGGGAGGTAATGATCAAAATGTGGTCAGTGCTATCTTCACCACACAGATGAATCACAATATTAGTTTAAAACCTCAGATTCCTGGAGGAGATGATGATTTCCACCCCACCCTCTCTGTGTCGTATTTTTTTATCTTGGGTCACTTCATTATTAGTATTTCTCTCAGAGTTGTTATTTTGAATTCATGTGTCTAAGAACAAGGAGCTCCATAAAAAGAAAAGAGTTATTTCTGAATGCAAATTCCTTCTAGGCAGTTGAGGAGGTTTTCCTGGCAGCAGAAATGATGCGTTTCTAGTTAAGGATGTCAAAAGCATCAGGCCTAGGCAGTAGGATCTCTTGTATGTGCCAGTTAATAGTAGTTTTCCATGAAAAGCAAGGGTTAATGGAAAAATATGCTCCTAAGTTAAGGTAGGGATGGCATTTGTAGTAGTAGCTCTGCAAATGAAATGGCTTGTGCCGCTTCTTTGCTGGAAGAACATTACTGACCTTTGAGCTGGTATTACTGGGTCGAAACACCATCTCTGTTACATGTTGATGAGTAAATGCATGGAAGTAATTTGGGATTTATTTTTTTGCTGAAATGTCAATGAACTAAATATGCATCATTTTCATTTGAATGAATCTGCCTTTTCTGACAAAGGAGAAGTGGGACTGTTTAAATGTAAAAGTTCTGGTACAAGTATTGACACTGTATGTGTGTATACAAAACTGAAGAGCTCTATGTCACAGGTAGGTTGGAAGTATTTTTTTGATACCTTAAAGAGCTTAAGGATGTATCAGCTGTCTTGCACTGTATGCCCTTGTTTCCACACTGTCATGGTGAATGCATGAATCCATCAAAGTTATTTAGGTTGAACAATGGTTATTCTAACACTTTTGTAACCATCCTTTACATTGTTATAACCAAGGCCATTTTGTCATCAGCTTTTCAATTCCAGAGCTAGTGCCCATCATTTATCTGCATAACTAAAACCAATGGTAAGCACATTTCTGCCAGAGTGAGACTGATAATGGTTTCTGTTAAAGTCTTTTTAATGATTCAATTTGAAGCAGCAATTTCCAGAGGAAGGCAATTCCATTTGTTAGGGGTCTTTTACTTTAGTTCTTTTTATGGAAAATGTACCAGAGAATAAAAAATAATTCTGCTTTTTTAATTTCTCAGGCTTGAGAAATAACTGCATATAGAATAGGAATGTGTCATTATTCCCCACTTCCAAAAAGAAAAACTTGGTTTGTGGAACAAAATGATGTAACTACAGATACTGTGGCCTCTTTTCTGTTTTAAGAAAATTCTTGGTCTCCATATACTGCATAAATTAACAGAAGTTGCTTACATGGTTTTAATCATATACACAAGACAGAACAAAGTCTTCCCCCTCCTATGGGGTTGCACTCTTAATAACTTGCTATATGCAAGTTGCCATGCTTTGAGGTGACTGAGAGCGATCTGTTTTTGGATGTATCATAGTGTGTCTTCTCCAGTCTGCAGGTCTCTCCCAAGTTAAACTGAGAGGTTCATTGGTTTCCATTTGTGAAAAATTTAATGGATTTTTGTGACTTAGCAGACTGGATAATGTGGTCCCTTTTAGTCTGAAATGCTATAGCTCACTCTCAACAGATCATATACGAAGTTAAAATCATCTCTCTCTTCAGCAGCCACAGTTTGCCTTGCTCTTTGCGCTGCAAAGCCTTTTAGGTCAGAGGCTCAGTTGACCACACAGTTGAGACAGTCACTGATCCTCATGACTGGTTGCTACTAGAATGCAAATACGTTGCTTCTATAGCCGCTTGAATATGGGAGAAAGGAGAGTGGTTGTTGTGAAGTACTTTTTACCTGATTTCCTGCATGTGTGAAGGAACAGGCTGTCATCTTTTGTGCCTGACTGTTATTCATCACATCTTTGTGTTTATGACATCCACAGAAAACTCTTTAAAATGTTTCAAGCCTTGATTTCTCTTTTTAAAGAATCCCTAGGGTGATTCCCAGGCTGATTAGCATTCAGGACTTTGTGATGGATAATGGGATTTTACTGGTAAATGATCTTGTATACATTTGAGTTTTAGCTTGTTTTTCTGTAGTCAAAATGCGGGCAAAGGGAATTTCAGCAGATAATGGAGGGAAGGGAGTTCTCCACGTCCCACAATGTGTGAGCGAGAGTTGTGCCATTGGGAAAAAATTAAAATCAAGCAAAAGTCTACCAAAGGAGAGCAAATTTGTTTCTGCATTGTCCTACTTGTCGCATTTTATGATTTATAATATATAAATTATTTAGCTCACTGCATTTCTTTAGATGTTATATAAGGGTAAGTTTTTCTGTGGAAACTTCCGAATATCTGTGTGTTGTAAATGTTTGAAAAATGAACAAAGATACGCTGTTGTGCAGCCCCTCATCCTCTAGTGTTTTGTTCCAGATTCAAAATCACAAATTGCTGTGCTTCCCTCTTCTCCGTTGAACAACTGTTTTCAGACTGCTCATTGTGTCTTCAGATCTGCGTTCAGGATTACAGGTGTTTCCCAGATAAAATTAATAGGTTCATTGCTTTTCATTTGTGACAGTGTGACTGCGTATTCTCACCTCTGATCTCATCTTGTTCTACACTCTGGATATTTCTTGTTGAGTCTCTGTCACGCTCAACTTTCTGCTGGTCATAGCAACTTTTTGCAGTTAATTTCCTTTGGGTTTTGTGGTTCTTAACTTAGTAGCCGCTCTCAGAACCCTGCCCTCTTTTTTTTTTTTCATTCTGAATTTGGCACTGTTAGGATTCTCAGTGCTTCCCCACGCCTTGTCAGTGCCTGTTTACTACCAGTTAGACCAAGTGATGTAGCAGTACCTCTTTTCTACTTTCCTGTTCGTGCACCCTGTGACATCACCTTTTGGATAGTTGGCTGTTTTGTAGCAGAACCATTGCACAATGCGGATGAACCATGAAACCTCTATCTTGAATAACACAGTGTTGAGGTTTTGAAGGTGTTACTGGTTAAATCACCCAAAAAACAATAGGGAATCAAATTGTCTGTGCCTTTGCTTGGATTTATCACATGAGGTCAGCTGTGTTTTTTGGACATTTTCCCATTTGAAGCAGATTTTTCTGTTTTTGCGTAAACACAGCACTATCTTTGACTTTCCTGCTTTATTGCTTTCTTTGTGGATTAAATGTTTTGTTTTCTGCCACTTCACAAGTTCTGGGTTTCTTTTCTGTGTTTAATGCTGCAGAGCCTTTTGTCCTCAGTTTGCCACTACTCTCAGCTGTGTATCAAGAGGATTTGTGTGTGCATGACTGTATATATCTGTGCAGCTCATTGAAAATACAAGTGAATTTGATATGAAAAGACCTTTCATATGTTTCATTGAACAAACTACTATTCTCCCACATTTCAGTAGACTGTCTTTCGTACAGTACTGTGATAATTAATAAATAAGATGTGGCAGGGCATGAATTGTTGAATTAATTTATACTTGCTAAGTTGTTAGCTGTGAATCTGAGATTTGAATGCAGTCAGCATAGCAATGCGTGCATTAACAAGATTCTTGTGGAAGCCTAATAGTCTGTGGTTATAAAACATACACATATATACATGTTTTTATACTTTTTTTTATATCTACGCACATCCCCCTGAATTTGAAGTAACTGAGTAGTCACTGGTAAGACTTCCTTGGTCCATTTTTCTCTGCAAGTTCTATGGGAGGTCTGTGAGGTCTCATCTAGTCAGTACAATTTTCAACTCTGTGTAACTAAAAGGAGTAATTTACAGTCACAGCTCAGAATTGTCACCAGACAGTCATGCCTCCAGTTTTCCCCTCCCTGTTTTATAACAAGAAATATTTTGGTGGTCTTCACTATTGCTGACAGCTTTGTTGTGAGCTTTCTAATAGCAATAGAAAAGCCCCTCCAGTGCAGCAGCTAATTGAAGATTTATGAAGCATGTGGAATTCTTCCTGTTCGAAGACTGCGTGTGCACGTAATCAGGAAGCAGAGCCTGCATACAGGGAAATCAAGGAGGGCTTTGCCCCTCATTCTGCCCAATGGACCATAAACCGCCTGCTCTTGAGAACCACACCAAAGAAGTCAGACCTTTTCCAATCTAGTAAGTCATTTTCAATTGCATGTATAAAGACTGAAAAGGCATGAAGGATGAAGAATATGTATCGTCCCTAAATTTTTTTCTGTCAGTGTATTTCTCCCAGCCTGTTGCAGGTCTTCTGTGTTTTCTCTGTTGTCTCTTCTAGACATTACTTCATGACGTACTTCTTAATATGTTTACGGTACTGTCTTACTTTGGTCCTTTAAATCATATATTAGTATTCAAATTGTTTTGTGGATGATTAGGCCTTTCAAAAGCATTCAAACAAAGTTAAGAGTTAAGTTTGCAGGTCTAGTTTTTAAGATGCCAGCTCTTTTGTGGGCTTTGAAAGTTTCACTTTAAAATCTTTATCAAGACTGATGCTTAATAATTATTTTTGTGTACAGAAAAACTAGTGAAATCTGATTTCATAAGCATTGGTTCTTTGAACCCATGATGCTTCCTCCTTAGTTTGCTTGGGCAAATTCTGGTACATGCTAAACGTGCACCGGATGAACCAGTGCATAAAAACAGTTTGACCAGATTGCTGTTGTCTCTTGTAGTGGGTAGAAGGTTGAGCTACAGTTGCTTGAAGCAGGCATCTGACCTGGAGACAACTTCAACAGTGGAAGTTTGTCAGAAGTATAAAACTGGAAATGTAGCATTTCCCTAGAAACAGCAATTACTCAGTAATGTGAAAAACATTTTATTGTTATATTACCTTTATCACAATAAACAGTTGTACTTTTTGTTTCCTCCTGCTCTCTTCCAGGAGTGTTTTTTGCTCCTATGCAGGGGTTTTGGAGGCCTTTGGTCTCTTCTTTCCACTGGTCTTAAGTTTCCTGCAAAAGTTGGGGTGTTTTGTTTTGACCTGGGTAAATGCCAGGTGCCCACCAAAACCATTCTATCACTCCCCCTCCCCAGCTGGACAGGGGAGAGGAAATGTGATGAAAGGCTGGAGGGTCGAGACAAGGACAGAGAGAGGTCACTCACCAATTACTGTCATGGACAAAACAGACTGAACTTGGGGAGAAAAGGGAGTTTAATTCATCACCAATCAAATCAGAGGAGGATAGTGAGAAATAAATCCAGATCTTAAAACACCTTCCCCC
>Ga0065711_1034106_pt1 | contig 24312 bp, 14 predicted proteins | sample Hoacrofraction12_FD_59098 | JGI IMG/M metagenome (GOLD analysis project Ga0065711, IMG submission 59098) | Hoatzin crop microbial communities from Cojedes, Venezuela - Epithelial fraction 12 v2 (version 2) | ecosystem: Host-associated > Birds > Digestive system > Esophagus > Crop | place... | reverse complement strand
CCCTGCCCCCCCCCCCAACCCCCCCCGAAGAAAAAGAGAGATGTGACATTTGGGATGAAAAGGAAAGCATACTTTGTTATTTCTTCTAGGGATTTCTCTTCTTGCTATTAAGGAGTACAACATTTTGTGCTCCTGCCCATAAAACATCTCTTATAGCAGCTAGAATGGGTCAACATCGAGTGACCCAGAAATACTTACACAAAGTGGCTTGAATGGCTCCCTCCTCCCTCTTGTGATTTCAGTTTATGGACTAGAATTCTGATCACATTAATAAATATAACAAAGTTAATCTGAAAAGACAAGACAAAATCTGAAAACTTACTACAAATCAGGACATATCTTCAGTTGATACAAATTAACTAAAAATTCCCAGTCATAGGAATTGCACTACCATAAACTAGTGCAGATCTGATCTCAGATCAAATCAATAGCATGAGAAACAGTATTCATTTTTCCCACCAGTTTATAGTTACACATAAAGATATGCCGAAAGTAATGTTCAATTAATAAGAACCTACATATATCAATATCATTTTATGTTTGATATTAACTCCTTGTACTTGTCAGCACTCAGCTGATCTTTCATGGTCCAAATAGTCCCTCCTGTTCCCTTCTTTGTTTATGACAGGGATTTCAACATAAACCATCCTAAATGACATACTGTTTCCTCTCTAAATTTAGATGGAATAATTGTGTGCATTAGGGAGATTTTTTGTCTTCAGTTTACATCTTACGAACTTGTTATAAAAATATAATAGATAAAATGATCTATATGTATTTCTTGTGTTAAATCAGCTTCATATTCTAAGAACCCTGCCTTTATGGATTTCTTTCTTCAGACACAACTTTGGTATGCAGAATAGAGGTATCAAGGTGATTCCATTATGTCCTTGCATGACTCTAGAAAATATAGATTTTACCCTTTAAGTTGTGATTTACAGTGCTTTAGGAGGGAAAAAAAACAACAAAACCAGCAAAATCTACAACAACAAAACCACATACTATACAATAGTTTCCAGCTATTTGAAATTCAGCCACATAGCACATGCTATTGCTTTCCTCCCAGCTTACTGAAAAGAGACACTAACTTAGCTTGCAGGTTTCAAATGGTAGTCAAGACAAAATGAAAAAACGTACTAATACGGTCAGCACAATGGGGCCTTTGATGATCCATAACACCACTCCATTTTCATCATCATCATCCCAACATCTGAAACAGCAAAGGAAGCCAGTCGTGTTATCTATCCTAGGTGAGTTTTTCACAATACGTAAGAGTATTTTTGTCACTGAATAGGAAAGTGATGGACTCTAAGTTTTAAATCACTATTTAAAGGCCTCTGCCAGTACTGATATCTTCCTAAAATTTTCAGCGCAGCCCATTCTAAAGGAAGTTTATTCAGGAAGAAGCCAGGATTGAAGAATCAAACTGAATACAAGAAATGTTCTTTTACGTTTTCAGGCTTCTTTCCTGCTCTTCTGTTGAAAAACTGACTGATTTACAGGGTATAGATCAGAGACTACAGTGCACATGCAAATGTAATGACTTTCCAGTCATGAGGAAACTAGGCAAGAAAAATCCAGACCCCTACTAAAGGTACCCAGAAGGCGGAGAGCAGAGTGGGCTTTAGGTCGTTGTTTTGAGGCAGCACGTGTATCTAACATCAAAACCAGATGTGTCTCCTGCCAGTCAAGTGCCATACATGCTAGGTTATATCATGTTGCCTCTTTATAAAGAAGAAGAAAGGTAACTAAGATGTGCCAAATGTGGCAGACCATAAAACTTACTGTTTCTACACCTTTAATCTGAGTCCTGAGCAGGTAAGGGTAGAGCAATATCTATCATCCACGCAAAATGACCTGAAGATCGCCAGGGCAGTTCTTAGTAAACAATTATCTGCTTTATACCTGTCTCCCATATTTAAAGATAAAAATTTAAAAGGTAAAATAAAATCAGAATCAAAGAATGGAATGGAAATGAAAAAACAAACTACTTATCAGGATATAACTATGTGTTTGTTTAGGAAGCATTTATTTGAAGATATTAGATTTAGTAATTTATGGCTGATTTTAAACAGAAACAGTGATTTTCTTAAAATAGAACTCTTTCAAGGACAGACCTTTAGGAAATTCCAGGTTTTGTTACTCCAGCAAAATTGGGAGACTGAAAGTTATTTTCTCACTTACTTGTGTATGAAGTTTAAAGATTAGTGGCACATCTTTAGAATATTTTCCTTTCTTATGTGTTTGTAATCATGGTTTTTTCCCTGTCAGAAAATCAAAATATAGTACAAAATAAGATGTTCTTGATTTTCTTATCTAGGCTCTGACTTACCCAGTATTTTGTTGATGGATTCTTGTGAGGACCCAAGCAAACACCACAGCAGTGGGTGCTCCTGGAAAGATCAACATGGAACACAATATAATTGTGCCGTGGAAACTTTATTACAAGGAGGTTCACAGTGCAACAGATTGGATGCACATTAATGCTCAAACAATGCGCCAGACAATTCTAAATAACTTTATGAAAGAACTTAACTTGCAGTTCAGGTAAAGAAAAAAGAAAAGCACAAAAAAAGGCAGGGAACTGAAATAAAAACACAGGAGAACAAGGGATGCTGTGAAACTATATGTTAAAAAATAAGTATGTTCAAAAATAACAGCTAAGAATGACTTGAAAGTTTGGATATGAATTCACAAGCACTTGTGAGGCTGAAGGAATCACTTGTTTAGCTAGAGCTCTTTTATCTTGTGAATTGTGGTGAGCATACAACTCTGTACACTCACTGGAAGAACTGACATTTTTGTCCTGAGGAGCCATCAATTGATGAGCATTCCAAGAAAATTTAGCTAAATCCAGGAACTGGTGATTTCTAGCCTTACTTTGTCACTGCTTATCCTTCTACATTTATGCCAGAATAGTTATTTCTTTATGTTTTTTTTTTTTTTCTAAGCAGACCTATAAACTAGCAATTGCTTTTGCTCTGCTTCTGTGGAATTGAATTTCCAGAGGCTTAGCGACTGTCAAAGCTGCCATAAAAGGGACTCTAATCTGAAACAGGTGACATTTTCACGGATAAATCTAAAGAAATATGGGTAATATCTTTCTAAGGACTATTTAAGATCTGTAGAAAAGGCCTGGAAGTTGTCCTTCCTAATTTCAGACATTTATTCAAGGTCTTTAAGCTGGGACCATACTCAGTTCAATTTGTCTTTTTAATTAATAAAGAGAAATATTTACATCCATATTACCTATGACCTGAGTTTCCTCTAAGATATCTCTCACTTTCCATTGATTATAGAAGGAGGTGAAGATTATTACACTATTAATTGAGTTGTTTCCTTTGTTATCCCAAGTTAGCTGTGATTAACCAAGGTATATGCATCTAGTTTCAGTCAATCATAATTGGAATAGCTCCAGGTCAACACCCCCTTTATAAAATTGAGTCTTTTAAAATTTAATTGCATATAAAAAATGTCTGAAAATCTGAAGATGAAAGATAAATTACTGTTTACTTCAGGAGAATTTGGATTTCATTCCCAAGCCAAAAATGTCAATGTAACCACTCTAATATGGGTGCCTTTACTTTGGAACAGCCAGGCTGAGGCACAAGAGTATCTGAGAGTCACAATAAACAATTCTTTTCAATGAAAGAAATTTTAGGAATTATGCAACCTTATTTGGACAGAGATAATTTTAATTGCTGTATAAACTCAAAATATTCCTTAAAGACAGAAGATCTCTGAAAAAAAATACAGAATTATCTGATTCCTAGGCCTGAACTCGCATGATTTAAAATTAATCTATCTAATTCTGCTTACTAAAAGCAAGCTGTCAACTTTAAGTCAGTCACCCAAACTACTTTATTCAGTGGAGGAAGGCAACATGTTTCCAGGACGTTATCCAGCCACATGACTCAGATTCTTGAGGACTGGATTAATCACCACCACGGCATGCATACCTCACTCTACTGACTGCAGGAAAAACCCTGGAGAGAGTTACTTTTACATTACTGTAGTTGCATGAAATTAATTCCAATCACAAAGATGAGTACTTCAGTGGAGATATTTTATTGTTTCTAGTAATCCATGCTATCCTCTCCTTCAAAGTTTTGAATAATATAAATACCTAGCAAGGTAAGAAAAACAGCAGTATAGTGGTATGGTTTTGATGTAGTAGTACTGGATGAACAGGCAACTTTCATCAGAAAGATGGCACGACTGATAGGCACCTTTTATCTCAGAACAAGTATTTTATCTAGTTCTGAAAGTAAATGGAAATACTAAATAACGCAAAGAGGAAACCAGTACTAACCCCAGCCAGTAAATATGAACCACCATACATACTGCTTGTCCGAAACAAAGGTCAGCAGAAGCAGTGTTTGCAGGTATATGCCTTCTATAAGCAGCCAGAAGAAATTGGCTAAAATACTGAACTGGAAGAATGCCATAGCAGTCTTACAAGCAACCTGGAAATGAAGAGGAAGATAAAACTATGAAGTCTGCTCTCTGTAGTGTCTGGTTTCTCTACAAGTACAAGCAAAATTCAATGTTATCACAAAAGAATGAAGAAATCATTACAAGATTTCAGTAGGTTTGGGATTCCGTCATTTCAAATGACTTTAGTTCAGTTTTTTGAAAGGGAAACGTTGGCCCTTTCAAATAGATTAAATTCTTTACTGACAGAAATTGTTACAGGTTCATTAGAGTTAACAGACCTGTACCTTACATATCAAAGCTGAGTGTAGGCATAGCACTAAGTCTTTGGGTTTGTGTGGTATTGTTTGTTTTAAGATTTCAATTCTAGCAATCTAAAGAGAAATGGGATTAAGAATTCTCCATGTTCTCTTCAGGTAAATTCAGAAATAAATATTAAATCAAGGAGAAGAGAGAAGGGAAGTTTACTACCGTTGACATTAGGCAGTGGTCCATAGTTTCATCTGCAAACAAAACAGCGTCTTTGGTGAAAACAGCAATTGCTCTCAGGATAAAGGAGACAAACAGGTGCATATGGATGTAATTCCGTGTACAGTGGAATTTTCTGACATGGAAAGAGAAAATAAGAATAGTTCTTCAAGAGAAACTTCTCATGGTCTCCTCAAAACTCAAACAGGAATACAAGGCAACTGCAGACACCTTCCAAAGCAAATAAAATATCTGTCACTATCTGAGAGGGAGCTAAACATAAGGGAGCAGAGCGGTTATTATCTAAGCTAAGAAAAATGCTAGTATAATTGTCCTTGAATCACCACACATTTAAAGGAGATACCAGAAGCAGAGAGTAACTCTGGGACCCTTGGGCTGTATTACAATAATGTCTTTTATTTATTCTAAAAAGGATTTTTTGATGAACAAGCTTGCAACAGGCTCTTCAACCCCTTTCTGGCCAGAGGAGAAGAAAGTATTGAACAGGTGTCAGTTGCGTGTTGTGGGATGACTACCAGCGAAGCAGCTGCCTTATCCTCGACTGCGTTGGTCTTATGAGGAGCGGCTGAGGGAAAGGGGGTTGTTCAGCCTGAAGAAAAGGACCCTCAAGAAAGACGTGATTACTCTATACAACCACCTGCAAGGAGATTGTAGTGAGGTGGCTGTCGGTCTCTTTTCCCAAGCAACAAGTGAATGGATGAGAGTAGATGGCCTCAAGTTGCACCAAGAGAAGTTTAGATTGTATATTGGGAACAATTTCTTCACAGAAAGGGTTATCAAGCACTGGAACAGGTCGCCAGGGGAAGTGGTGGAGTCACCATCCCTGGACGTACTTAAAAGACGTGTAGATGTGGCACTTAGGAACATGGTTTAGTGGTGGACTTGGCAGTATTCAGCTTACTGTTGGACCTGATGATCTTAAAGATCTTTTCCAACCAAAATTATTCTATGATCCTGTTTTCCTAAATTGCTCTGTCCACAGTTTTACCTTGAACTGAAGGAATCTCCTTTAAGGTTTTGACACATCAGCCTCTTGGTCCTGGGTCCCTCTGTAAGTGATATGACCTTTGAGACCGCCAGTCTGCTCCAGTGTAGGAAGCTGCTCTGTGCTCTGCACTCCTGTTTTCAGAGTAAGCTGAAGGGTTTTATCCAAGTGCATTGGAAGCTATCAAAAGCAGGATCCATCTCCTAATACCCAATATCATAAAATTTGACATTTAAATTTCTTTAAATCTCTTTCCATAGCTCCCAGTTATGGAAGCAATGGTCTTTCACAGAGGGAATGGACAGTTTAGAATTACTGCTGGTTCAGGGGCGTGAGACACTCAGTTTCTGCAGAGCATGTCCTGCTATACACTGGAGGAATAGTTATCTTATCTTAATAGTGACAACAGGTTGGAGCATTGCCACTGCATGATATCATTAAAGAGACTAAGACAGACTGCCCAGCCAGCTTTATTGTTTTAACACCTGCAGAGAAATGCTACAACATGAGTAGAGAAGGACCCATTGCCATCAACAATGTTATGTCCGAGAAGGATTTGAAAATAATAATAAAAAAATCCCACAAAGCAAAAAAATAGCTGAATAGGGGAATGAGGATGAGGCTATCTTAAGAAATCCCAAAAAAGAGACTATTTTTTTACCTGAAGGCAGCAAAGACAATTAGAGCTGTAATGAGTGAGGTCACTGATGCTGCATAGCCAGCAGTGTAGACACGCCAAAATGCAGAATAATATGATTTCTATGAGAAAGAGAGAACACAGACCAATGCTGGAGGTTATGCAGCATGCATGTTGGTGTGCTTATTTCACTAAGATATATTTTCCTTTTATGGTCAGTCCCACCAACTATGTGCTTTGTGTGCTTGAGATTTGCTTCAGGCTTTTCACTCCATCATTAACACACCTTTTTTTCTTTTGAATCTTACTTAACCTTACACATGGGACAGGTTTCACAGCCTGCAGATTCATCTGCAATAGCAACCAGTTTAAGCACATTCAACAGGAAAATGTTAACTTTGTTAAGTAACTCAATTTTCTCCTATAGGTACATAAAGTCTCCAGGGCACTGAAACCTGCTGATGAGTGATTTCTGAATTTGTCACTTTAGACTCAGACCAGATTTGATAAGTATTCATTTTCATAAACATCTATAGCTAAAAGAGAAATAAAACTTGAATTTTGCAGGTGAGGAAATTGAAACACTGTGAATCAGTCACATCATATTGTGGAAGTAAGAAATTTAAAGCCAAGAAAATAACTTAATAGAATAATTCTTTAGACAAACTGTTCACTCAGTTGTTGTATACTGTAACACTGTAAAATGTTTATAGTTCATTCGTTTTTCATTTAAACATCCTGTGTCTTAAGAAAAATGAAGCACATTTACATTGCTGTATCTATGCAGATTTTATTCTGATTTACTACAATATCACCTAATTCTTTCAAATCCCAAGCAGCTAAATTCTCTGAATCCAGGCAAATTTCCTCCTTGGAAATGCAGTGGAGACTTTGATCTCTGATTGATCCAAACTCTGTTTATCCAAAAGGTAACACTTCTAGGTTGAGACAACCAATTAGCAATTTCAAATAGATCCCTTAATAAATCATGCAACCCTCACAAGCTAGGAATCATCCTGGTGTTTCTGAAATAGTTCTAAGCTTTTATACAGTATTTTCAAAGCACAGGTGAAAATTAGAAAACGGATTTTTCAGCTGAACAATGAAGCATTTTGATGCAGTTTATCTGTTCTTGTAGGGTAGCTAAAAAATCAACACTACATGCAGAAGACATCATAAGTCCTCACTGCAGATACAAAATACAAAACAAATGGTTCTTTTGGAATATAAGGGGGATTCTTTTTACTTCCTTCCTTTGGTTTACAATGCAGTAGAGCTTAATGATCGTATCTTCCTTTTACAGACCTTGTGGGTTTGCTGGAATAACAAACTAAACACAGCCGCAGCACAGACATGAGCTCTGCCCTGAAATAGTCCATAAAGTTCAAATCTAAACAGAGCCCCTTGCTTGATTTCAGCCTAGGCCAGCTACAAACCATGCCTGGCTTAGCACAAGCCAGGGGCTGCCTGGACAAAGCCACCCCAGAGCGTAAGAGGTGTGTGGGTGAGAGCCACACCGTGGCAGCTGGTCCCAGGGCTGGAGAGCTGTGCTGCAGAATACATGCCACCTTACAAGTCTTACATCCCCGCTGAACTGTTTGTGAGGTTTCCAGCATCTTTCCATAAGTTTTTTAAGCATTTAGCTTTCTAGCTTCCCCACAGTGTAAAGAGGTATAAATATTCTTAGTTTACAGGTGGGGAATCAAGCTCAAGATATCTCTACTGCCTGTTACAGCTACGATTGAGTTTCTAAGTTCATAGAGCCAACTGGCTGAAGCCAATTGTGTCTACACTTCCTAAAGATTCAGATACCTGAACTCATACTTCTGTGCTTGAGCTTGCACACCTGGAGAACCAAATGCTTTACTCCAGGTAACACCCAGAGTGTTAGTGCTGACAACCCTCTTCACCTTTCTGTGTCTTGCTTAGGCATGTGACAAATGACCTTTTTCCACTTTTAAGTCACGACTGCACACTCACAACCAGCTAGAAGACTTAGTCTTTTCTTTCATAGATTAGGAGTCCGTTGCTTCTATCAGATTACCACAATAGGAGGAGGAGGCAGTGATGTACCCCATCTTGCATTTGTGTAAGATATATGAGCCTTGCCCAATACAGACTGGAGATGAGAGGATGAAGACACTCCTTTCTTGCTGGAACTGTCTCGTTTAGCAAAGGTCAGAACTCAAAGGCAGAGGCAGCAAGCATGTCTCTGTTAATCCACAGCCTTCAGCCAAGAGGCAAAGTTCACCACTGAGGCACTAACATCACCAATGAAGTGTGGTAGTGAAGCATTCTGATCCTGAGGCCAAGTATGATGATAAGGAACATGGAAGTTTAAAACATATGATGTGGGTGCAAAAGAAATGTTGCTGGAGCCTAAATGAGTACCAATCATGATCATCAGATAGGAAAAATAGAGGTTCATTTCCTGCTTCACTGAACACCTAAAATAAAGTGTGGAAATACTCAATGGCATCCAAGAGTTCCCTCCTCCTCTGTTCCCTGAATTGACCACCATGCTATAAAGTTATGGAATCTTTTTCTCGGACTCAGAGAAAATCTGGAAAAAAATCAACAGGAGGGATCCAGAGTAATTTTCCCTGACATTTTACCCCTGACATGTTAGTAGGGCTTCCTTGGGAGATGGGTGCATGATGAGGATGCAAATCACTTCTATCAGAGAACCAAAGGCTTTGTTAAGCAGTACAGGAGAACTAATCATGACTCTACTCCTTGACACCAAAAGCAGACAATTGGATGGAGAGGAAAGTGCTACCTGCTACTCACTTGCTTTATATTAAACCTAATTTTTTAAACAGGCTCTAAATATACCTAAAAGATGTGAGCTTAGCACTGAAGCTGAGTAATTACTAGGTTCTGACAGGGCTCGGATGTGGGCAAGAATCCAACTACTCAACAGACTTCAGAGAGGATGCTCTAGAGATGTCCACAAGCAGGAAATAATAACTCACCTGATCCTCAGGCTCCTTACTGGAACCTTCATCAAATCCACAGGCAATGGTGTATGGTGGGAATGGTTCTGACCAATATGCCTCCTGTGTACAGTTTCTCTGAAGGAAGCCTTTAATGGTAAAATATATCAGAGAATGAATTATAGGGGGGTTGTTTAAGCTGTGACAAGAAAAAATATATTTTTATTCCTACTTTGATTCTTAAGTTAGGTACTTACAGGTCTAGTTACATTCAGTAAGATTAGCTGTAGAAATATAATATTCTATATAATCTATAATATGAAAAGTTGTGACAGATGTTCTCATCAATTTCAAGATGCAGTCGAAATTCTACATTTCACATAGGAAAATCCTTCTGCAAATTCAGTCTTTACACAGAGGTAATCCAATTATCCAGTCTATCCTGCATTTCCAACATAATTTGTGGACAAAGTCCTGAGCCACCTGATCTAGCTTTGAAGTTAGCTACAATTTTTTAACTTGGTGCTGCTCTGACTAGAGGATTGGCATAGATGACATCACAAGGTCCTTTGTAACATTAATTAATCTATGATTTTGTAAATCAGAGATTCTATGACACCCCTATACTCCTTTATAGCATCATCAACATAGCGCAATCACCCAGATTTTTTTAGACCACCAAAGAGATGAGACAATCCAGTACAGCATAACACAAAACAAAGTGGTGCCAAACATTGACAGTAATCCAAGATGTGTATCTGGATAACTACTGCATGTCAACTGACATAAGAGAGCATTGTGAATCAGGAAAATATGCAAGTTACTCAATGTTTACTTATTAGATTTAAAAACAAAATATATGTAGATATAGAAAGAATGGGAAAAAAGTCTTGCCATGGAAATTGGTGATTTCTTCAAAAAATCTTGGACAGGGAACTTTAACCACTTCCCCAAAAGCAGCTCTGGGCCAGCAGGTAAGACCATCCCAATCTCTGGAGCATCCTGAAAAAAACATGCTTCTAAATAAAGAAACACACGGAGAACCTCACAAATTTATCTTCCATAACGAGATTGTCTGTGGCTTTCCCACTAATTCACATGCATGAAGAAGAGCACAACAGCACATGTAGCTATGCAAATGAAGGACTGGATGGTTTTCCTCTTCTCCTTGAATGCATTGTTGTTCACATATGTATTTGGCATTCCAGCTGGACCTTCCCCCACCTTATCTCATAAGAGAACGTATCTGAAATCCAAGCAGACACAATCTGAAAGTCATATCAACTGGAGCTCTTTCTGCTGTCAAAACAAAAGTCACTAAAATAAAAATATTGAGTAATTATTAACACTTCAGATTTCTCAGTACTGATTTCAGAGTCTAACTGAAAAATATCAGACTTAAAAATTCAGCCTTAGTCTTTTGATTCCATGCTTAAAGTCTACCAATTTCATATGACTTAAAGGAAATAATATAAGCACTGAAGTCCTGTCTTCAGCAATCAATGTGATTTTTACAATGGATTTCAATGGGGATAAGATTCATCCCAATCTAGAAGTATATCTCCCAGCATCATATAAAATAAACGTCATCAGGAGTAGGTCGGACTGGTTTGGCATTCACAAGGTTCCCTAAGCCAGAGGTTGCCAGCTGATGATGCAGGGCATGCTACTAGCTATGAGTCCGATCAAAACGGTTTTCAGAAGTTAGTCACAGCTTTATCACAGATGCATCACATTGAGACTCGAGCTGTGGTCACACGGTGTCTGTTGGCAAGTAGGTGCGGATGCAGCACAGAAAAATTATCAGCATCTAAAGGTGCCTGAAACAATAAAAAAAGCGCTGTGCTGTAACTGAAACTAATCTCTAGAGCGTCATAAGGTGGATATACAGCAGTGCATTAGTTTCATTTGGGAGGTGTTATTTTCCTTCACTGATTCTTTTCTGTTTCCTCTGCGACTGATGGCAAGGCAAATCTAAAATTGTCAAGAGCTGAAATGTGGAAGCAATGTTACTTGCCCGTAGTTGAGCAAAGATGCCCTCCGGCTTCCAAAAGGATAGTCCTGAGAATCTCCCACAGCATTATCCTCACATCACCCTTGGGATGATAAAATTTCTGGTACCCCCAATTTGCCAAATGGGAAAACAGAAGCCCTGATTCATTACCTCTAATTTTAGTTGTCTAAAATCTGTTAGCTAATCTTAGCTCTGTTCTCTCCGTAATCAGTAGCAAGAGACAGGGACTTCCAGTGCATGATTCATCCACATATTGGCGGCTCCTTTCTGAGGACAGGATGAATCACTTGCTGCAAATACCTTGGTATCTTTCATGGTTATAGCCTAAACTGGGCTGCTAATTTTCAAACTAATAATGTCAGGTAATATGAGTCCCACTTAGACATGCAGTCACCCACACACTTAGGCTTAGGGTCTTCAAGGATCCCGCTTAGTGGGACTACAGTATATTTGAGGAGCTGGGTCTAAGAATCTATCATTTTTGGCAATGTGGGTTTAAAAATGTGAATCAGGTGACCTTATGCAGGAGTGGAACCTGTATGTTTTAAGTCTTAGATTCATTGCCTTCATTTCAGTGACTTCCATAGTTTACATCAGAGAAACAGCTGAGGGCAGAGGCAGCAAGGGCGTTTTACACGCCATGGTTTTTGAGAGACCAGTGATTGTCCAAGTCACCTGAGACTCCATCAAGACAACTGCAGGAGGAATTGTAGCAAGTAATGTTGGCGTCACAGATATTTAAGTCTTTGGTAACCCAGGACTCTTTCATTTTTAGACAATGGAAAGAAAGAAGCATTTTTAGAGCTTGATTCAATTGACCTATTTTACACATCTACTTCAAGATGAGAGGAATTGCACCCTGGACTCTACTGATGGCACTCATTAGACACTGCTTGGTACAACAAAAATAAAGTGGATCTACGTTAGACTAAAAAGACTGCAAAATAGATTCATTCCAGCTCAGATTTTCTGTGAGTGCTGAGAAATAACACTGTACAAGTCGTGATCCTTCAGTTTGTCTCGTGCAATTTCTGAAATTGAAATATAAGCCAAGGACTTTTAGTAACCTTAGTCTTGTTTTGAAATCTCCAGATAAAAAGTTGGGGATTACTTTTTTTTCCAGCTCTAATATTTCTTTTTAAACTATATTGAGAAAGGCTGTAAATATAAACACAAATTTGCATTAATGTTTTTCCATCTCTAGGGAACAAAAGGTTGAAAGAGGAGCTTTGAGAAGGTCAGAATTGACAAGGTTCAAGAATTTTAAGTAGTCTAACAGACATTTGAGTGGGTTTTATTTCTTTGAGTAGCCTTTTCTACAAAGAAGATTCCCCAATCATATAATTATGTTTCTAGTAAGGAGAAAAATACTTGGAATGTAATACTGCATTTTCAATGTGGAAAATGTCTTATTTTTGCCAGGACTTTTCAGGGGGGGTTACTGGGTTTTCCAAGTGCAAAATTTATACAGAAGGTTTTCTGGACTTGATTAAAGAGGAAGAAAAATACAACTAAAAGAGAAGAGGCAGGCCCAAGAAGGATACCAGACATTAGAGTGATTGGAAAGGCTGCAGAAAAATAAATAAGAAGATAAAGGAAAATATCCTGGGAGTAAGTCTCTGAATTTGGGTAGCCTGCTGAAAACAGACTTCCAGGTGGTTGCAATACTTCACACCAAGTGCATGAGGCATCTTTGTCTCATAACTCCTTTGTAGAAAATGAACATCTGATAATTCATGCCAACTGAAAAACTCACGGAGGTGGATTAATACTTTTCTAAACAAAGCTGGCTGGAAAAAAAAGTGACTGAACATTTGAAAGAGTTTGAATATTTTAAAATTTCACTTTCAAGCAATCCAAACAGAACTCCACAATGCCGAAACCCGAGCAAAGAGAACCCCTTACACAGTGTTTTTAAAATATTTTACAAGCTCTCTGAAATGTTCATTTTAATTTTCAAAAATTATATGTGAGCATATAGTAGATTTCAAAACACCACCATAATAAAAATTTTCAAATAAACAGAGAAATAAAGTAGAAGTAGAATATTTTGAAGAAGTTGGGATTATTTTCTTTGGTTGCTTATTACCAAAAATGATTTTCACCAGCTTGGAAAGATTCTTAACACAATATAATTTCAGAATGCTTTTCAGTGTCTTCTGTGGGAGATTGGATACACATACAATAACACACTAAACGCTTTATAATGTAAGACTTTCCAGGTTAGGTTTTCCTGCCCTAACTAAGCATCTAAATTTGAACTAATCATCTTAGTCTCATTCTGTAGTTAGTAAAGAGAAATGTGACTCCAGAGAAAGATTCATCTCATCCTAAAGTAAACATCTAAACCAGAGGCTATGAGACATGTTCTAGGGACACCCATCTTTCTCCACTTACTTTAAGGGAATCTAAGAAGGTAAGTCCTGACAGATATTGAGCTTTTACAGTTTTCTGAAATCAGATGATGTAAAGCCCCAGTCTATAGAAGGAGAAGCACTTCAAGCTATTAAGAAACAAATAAAAATAGGAATTAAATCTCAATTCAGGAGAATAAATAGTATCTTCACATTGTGCCCCTGAAGTAATACAAGAGGTGTTTGTATCAGAGCTCGACAATCAGGACAGTTACCTTTAAGATCAGGTGAAACAGTTTCATTCTTTTCTAAGCAGAGTGCCTCTTCTTTCACCACCTGCTGGAGTATCTTGCATTCCGGGTGTATTCCCTCAACCTTGGTGAGAGAAAGACAAAAGAAACCAAGAAGTTCTGTGATTACTGGAATAAGAAGACTCAGGTTTCTTTCTGGTTTTGTACCTCATGGCTGATACTTTTCGGGTCCAAGAATGTGAGAACTCCAGCTGAAGATTTTTCTGCAAATAGGATATGTAAAAGGCAAAAGGACAGACAAAGAGAAAAGGAGGCTGTGATCTCTTGTACATTTATCAATTTGTATACATGTCTGGATATGTGAACTCATATGGATTCTTCTGTGCATCGTAATAGTCAAGCTCATGTAGCAACTCTTCTCCAATTTGGACATTTGTACGACTTCTAACTTACACCAGTGTTTTTCACAAAACTGAAATAGACTTCACAATTTTTGGTTCTCCACCTCTTTGTCAACTGCTCAAAACTGGACAAATCCACCAGCTATGGGAATATTCACACTGAGTCCCCAAACATACATGCAGTTTAATCATATCCATATTTCTTCCCCATAAAATATATAAAATTAAATAAATCCCATTAAATATACATGTTGGGGGTTGGGTTTTTTAGTTAATTATTTTGTGTGTTCAGAACTACCTATTGGTAAAATATTTCTATTTTAATTCTTGGGGCCTCCCAAGAATCAGGTATTTTTTATTGGAGGAATTAACCCAAAATGTGACAACAGTCTTAATTACTCTTCAGGAGGGTGTGCCTACTCTGTTGATACTAAGAAAACAGGCTCCTGGTCTTCTTTGGGACCTTGAGATTATAATGCTATACAAATCTCTCTACTGAGTGAGCACGGTGTGAGCTTTTCCTTACTGAATGCAGTCGGTATAATTATAAAAATAGAAGCAGAATTTTTCTATCCATCTGGGTTAAATAAGAAAGTCTGAAGCCCAAGAATTTACAGAAATCAGAAAAGTCTGATTACAAAATTGTATGTACATATTACCTGAGGATGCTATACACTCCTTAGAAAGGGACACTGTTTCCATTTTACTAGATGAAGAAAGGAGAAAAAATAATGTTTTGGGAACTAGAGGAATTATAATTATCTCACAGGTTAAGATACCTACATTTAAACAGCTAAATAGATTTTTAGACATCAGTTGATGAATAGGGCCTAGATTCATCTTCTTAAGTATGGATACTTAATGTCATTTAGGTACTGTCATGCATTTTGCTTGGCCTCCATCTCCCACTCCAGACAGTTTCATGTCCCCTGTAGTCCTGCATCATGTCTGCTGTGATTGTGAAGATGTTCATAATATCCTAGAACATCCCAAAATGATTGTCTTTAGAAAGGAAACTAAACTCTGAGAAAGTATCTACAATGTCAGTGCCTACATGCGTCCTTTTTATTTGAGCTTCTTTTGCAGTATGTGGAAATTTAATGGATGTCTCGCTCACCCAGAAGTGGTCAGTGCCGTTTGGGATGTTATAGGCTATTTCAGGTCTCTTGTGTGGTTTATGCACTAGTTTTGCCATCCCCATGTAGAAGTCTCAGGCACATAATTTGATGACTCCAATAATCCTACGAACCCTTTTTTAAGTAAAAGAATGAAACCCAGAATCAATAGCTTCAGTAGAGTCAAAAGAGTCTAGAAAGCAACTGAACTGTATTCAGACAGCTGAATACTGCGCCAAAGCCTCCTTTGGGATGTTTGGATCTCCAAGACATAGGGAGTCTTACATGGAACAGAGCAGAAGGTTTGTTGCTTTGCAAGCTATGCTATTCAAGGCAAAGCCAGAGGCTTGGGGGGTAGTGATTTTAATGGAAATGATGGATTCAAGACTTTCTCAGACATTTATGAGGAAGACTGTAGACCATTCTAAACCTCTAATGAATTTGAAAACACAGTACAGATGAAAACATCACTGCTATATTGCCTTTTCAGTCTCAGGAATTGATTTATTTGCCTTCAGAATGTTTTCAGTGAGTAGTGCAACCAGGACTTCTTTTAGCCTCCACAGAAACTTTACTGGAAGTCATGTAGACTACTACATCTTGGCAATAATATCTGCCTATGGGAGAAAAAGTAGAACACAATTTCATCTTCAAATCCTTTAAAAATTCTGCCAGCATTTGGGCTTTAAAGTAACATAGACAGACAGCTTTTAATTGTGAAGCACTAGAGATGGTTCATACATCCTAATATTAGAACAGAAGAAGGATTAAGGATGTTGTTTGAAAAGAAAATTAAGACGTGGGCTTTTTTCATGCATTATATTCCCCCAGTGGGTAATTCAAAATACCTTTTATAAATTAGCGTGAGTGACTCTTAAAATAGTACTTCTTGTTGTTGAACTCTAGTAACACAATTCTGAAATGCATTTTTTTCAGGTATTAATAGGTACCCTGCTTGTCACTTTATCTTTTAACATAAATTTCATTTTGTGTTCAGCCTACATAACAAACAAGGAATTTGAGTAGTAGTAACAAAATGATTGCTACATAAATCTCTCACCAAATCAGTTTATAAAGATAGGTGCATCTGGACAGGAAAGAAATAATTTCTTCACTTTCTGGAACTTTTTGCCTCTGTTACTGCTGAAGAACTTTGTACTTGGAATATTCTTAGGCTTTATGATTAAAAGTTATGACAACTTGATATGATGCTATGCAACTTACCATCTATACTGAGTCCTCTGGCAAAAGGCTTAAACACAAAGGCCAGTCATAACCCATGATGAAATCAAAATCATGAAAGGAGATCTGAAATGCCTTGGAGGAACAGACACTTGGGAATGATGGGTTAACTTAACCCTCTCCTCTCGCCAGAGGTGCTGGGAATGGTGAGAACAGACACAGAATTAGTTACGAAAAGTTTCAGAGGGGGAAGGGTTATCTTTCTCCCAAGGCCAACTTTAGCAACACACGCAGCAGATGCAGGTGGCACTTAAACAAGGGACTAAGTAGCTGAGCTCTCCCAAAAGGTATGCTGAACATCGAATATGTGTGCCAGACTGCCTGCGGCTCCAAGTTGTCTGCATGTCCTTTCATCTCTCCTTTGGTAAATCCACACTCATTGAGTCAGACCCTCAGTCACCATGATTCAGCAGGGCTGCACCAAAATCAGTTGAGTGCTCTTCATTTGCAGTGGCTGGGGAAACCCATACCCTACCTGCAGGGAAGTTGTTGATAATCACCAATGGTGAGATAGTAGTCAACCCCACTACCACCGATAGTTAAACAATTAATCACCGTGACCACATTCTGTTTGCTTCTGGGCTACAGTATTTGGGGAGGGGTGGCTATAGCCACCAGAGCCCAGATGTTTTGTTATAGGCCAGTGCATAGGTTATTTATTTCCGACACTTAAATGTTTGCAAATCAACAAAAAGTGCAATTGCAGATGTAACCTATATCCCACTAGAAGCAAAAATAAGGCCAGTGGTATTAAGTAATAATCTTGTAGTCTTACTGGAAGTAATCCCATTCTTACAAAAAAAAAAAAGAGGAAAAATGACACACATACAAGACACAGAAAACAGTGATTATGCTTCAATTTGTTGGTTTTCCTCAGGATTTAAGAAAAAGTTAGACATTTAATCATTTTAGAGTTAAAGAAAAGCCTTCTGGGCAGAACACTAATTGTGATTTATTGGATATGGCTTACTTGTTTTTTGTTATTAATCTCACAGTACCTTGAGAGAAAAATGCATGTTGCTGCTCTAATGTGCTTACAAAGGTTAGGTGATGTGGCTTTCTAGAAAGCAAGGGCTCTGCATTTGTTGCAGGGACATCACGCAATTTGGGAAGCATCTGCTGTAACGACTGAGCTCTTGTAGGAAAAAAAGTAGCTCCTGTTCACCTTGGAAAAGGATAATTTAGGAGCCAAAACAAAGCAGAGATTTCTGAGGAAGGGACGTCCAATCTGACACAGTCTTCCCTGCCATAGTAGTAAGTCTAAGAGACTGATATAAAAAGCTACTTCTTAGATCAACATCTCCTAGTAGCTAGGCAGTAATCTGGCATGAACCTTGCTGAAAATCATGATGGGGTGCCTTCACTCAAAGGCTTATACAGGAAACTTAGAGTTTTCTTGCGGTGTTCTAGACAGCACTCAAGGAAAGGGGTTTTGAACTACTGAGCATCACAACACGAAGAACTTTTTGCTGGCTTGAACATTAGTGACCAGCCAAAATTTACAGGGGCATCTCACCTCTAAGTCTTAACCACTAAAACAATCTTGCCTGGAACAAATCAATCACATATTGAACACTAAAATATTATCTATGACAGGTATGGACATGCTAAAAGCCTGAGACACTTTAGAGAGCCAGATTTTGGGCTTGTGAGTACTTTTGGAATTTCTTTATTAAAATCTGTAAGGATATTGCATTGAAACCTCAAGTGGTATACTCACTGATAGTAAGTATAATGTTATTTTGTGTCTGCTGTTACATGATAGTTTATTTATTTGCCCAAATCTGAACAGAAAAATCAATCTTATGTCACTTTGGGCTTTGATTTGTTCATGTTGGACAATATCAGACACAGCAAGCACTGGGAAGAGAGTTTTTCCAGCAACATACTCATGCCATACTTAATTCAACTTAGTTAAAAGCAAACTTTCCTGAGAACCCATCCAAAGATGGTGCCTCTAGGCTGTTGTCATGGTGGAAAAACTGTAATTTAGATGTCACATAAAAGACAGATCTTTATTCATTAAGAAGTCCATTAGCACACTTGGACAAAAGTAGGGACATTTTCTATGCTCTCTGAAAACAAGAGAAGTGCTTCAAAGCTGGGCACCGAATATACTAGTCACTTTTGAAAAAGCAATTCAGTGAGATCAAAGAGCTAGTAATAAATTGGTAACACTTCGCCTTTTTGAAAATTAATCAAAAATCGAAGAAGTGGTTGGTTGGGAAGGTTTCAAGAAGTTGAAGGGTCTTTCCAGTGATTCAGTTTAGCTTTCAATGCAGTGCAATCCTAAAACCTCACAAATAGGTTTTGCGTCAAGTGCATAAATCATTTACTAAGAATATTCATCACTGTTCTTTTTGCCTCTGTCTCTACAGCTTGCATTCATGTCTCAGATCTCATCTCAGATCTCCTCTGAAACCATCTCTGTACTCCCTGTTCTCCCTGCCTGTGCTTCCCTTGTTCAGTTTTTCTGATATGACTCTGATGCCTGAATATTTTAGCTTTCCCTTATACAAAACCCAAGTTGTCTGCCATTCACGTCACACACTGACTCCGAGCTTGGACGATTAAAACTCGCCTGGTATTTTAGGGTACAGAAAGGCACAGCAGTCATTCATAACTCCTGCATTGCTCACCCGTTTTTAACTGTGGAATGAAGAGTTCTGTCAGTCCTAAGAGTTGGCCAGTGGTGCCAAAGACACAGTCCAGAGAACCAGGATATGCTCTGAAATGCATACATTTTATTTCAACTGAAATTTTGATGAAGAGAAAAGGCTGATACAATGGATGGAGGGTCATGAAAAATGTTGGACACAGGCCAAATAACTGAATACAGAGAAATCCTCATCCTTTTTCATAACCTTCTCAAACAGTTGACTGTATCTCATCAAAACCTTCCATAATGTCTGTCTCTTTCCATCCTTTTATCCCCTTTCTCAAAAGGCCAAGTGCTAATTAGCAATGTTTGAGACTGGGAAGCACAGGTCACTGAAGTCAGGGCCATTTTTGGCATGTGTCTTGACAGGAGTGGGACCAACTTCGAGCTCCATAAGCTCTTGTCCATTTCGGTACAGCTACATTCACCGTCACCACAGTAATTATCTTCCTATCTACTGTCGCCTCTAAGTAATTCTGGGATATTTATAATGTAATATATAATGTTCTGTCAACAAAAAGACAAGAAACAATAAAAAATAACCAAAGATTTTGTGATGCAACAAAAAAGTCCACCACTCAAATGTGCTTGTAGATATAGATGAGCATCCACTTTGTTTCTACCATATCCATACCATGCTTACTGCTCTTGATTTTGACTGCAGAAGCGTGAGGTCACCACAGCAGTGACGTGATGTCAGCAGCAACAAATTTAGTTGTCGTAGAAGTCCTGTCCTCAACTTGTGAGCTCTGACATAGTCTCAATCCCAAAAGATTTCAACACCAAAGGTAAAGACGTATTTCCAATCTTTCTTTTCTAGCAGTTAAATAGATTGTTTCAGGAGTCTTTTTCACTGAAAATGACTACCTAGAGGACATTTTCAGTGTTTGTTTTGTCTTTCTAACTCGATTACCAATGGAAAAAGAGAAGCTGAGACATTGATTGCCTTACAGTCAGTTAGTTGAATATCTTTTCAAGATTGTTTTTAAGACACCGGAGTAACGCTTGAATGCTCTTCTGTATATTGGATTGTTTTTATTTGACTGTATTTAACTGCATAACCTTATACAGAGCAGTACTTGCTGTACATACATATCTATGTATATCAATGTATGTTTACTCATAGGTATTCTGTATGTGACAATACAGCCATACTAACTTATTTTGTTTATAAACCCTATGTAATTAGTATTATGTTGAGAAAAATGAAAATTAATTTATTAGCTCCATGCTAAATTTGGTAGAACATTGAATTACCACTAACGCTTAAAGAATAAGAGATAACAGGATCCTCATTTTCTGCTGTTGCAAGTATTCCTCCAAATTAAAGAGAAATTTCTTCCTTTCTGCATGTGTAGCATGCTTGACTGATGGTGGGGTTCACGTCACCTACTCACAAAGAACTGAAACCTAGATGTCAAAGTCCATCACCACGTTCACTCAACTGAAGCCACAGACATTGTTCTTGGAGCGTTTCCACCTCCTCCCAGTAGTACTGAAGGAAACTAAATTAGTAGTGTTAGATGAGATTTTTAATGTTAGGTAGATAATTTTAGATTATTAATCTAGACTCCCCCATCAAGCCTCCCTTCTTGATCAATGAAGGCAGAGAAGCAGTTCCAGGGAAGGATTCCTCCTACCTCTTTCAGACACCTGTTTGAAGACAGAGTGACTCACTGTACAGGAGCCTGTCTCCCTCCATTAACTCCCTCCAGGCTAACGAGACACCTAAACAGACTGATTCTTCCACACCCCCAGATCCCTGTGGAGGGGAAATTCAGGCCTGCAGGGACCAGATCCCTAGAAGAAGCATGTCTGTCCCTCCAACACAAATTAGCCGAGAGTAGCTGTATCAGAAATTCAAGCACCCAACTCTGTTTTATCTGGAGCTCAGCATCTTGCCGTAAATTTGGATCCATATGCCTATTACCACAAGAAAAGCTTTGTTAAAGCAAGTGTATCTCTCAACAGTAACCCAGTTACATTTCCATTCTCACTTCCATTCATTAGATCAGACTGAACCCCTTCCCCAGAAATGTGAAAAGCTTTTCAGTGTTTGAAGAAGAAATCAGTGTAGCTCTGCAGGGAGGACAGTGAATGTGGAATTTTTTCTGTTCCCCATCCTCAGTCTCCTGAGACTCTGAACTCTTTCAGACAGGAAAAGTCATTTTTATGCATTTCGGTACCCACTGCTCTCTGTTCCTTGTCACTTACAAGCAAATGGCAGTTTTTAATGTCAAGGACTCTGTTCTGCAAGGCAAAGTGTATCCTGCAACCTACAACTCCCTGTGGAGCTGAGAGGAGGTTAAAGTACCCAGTTTCACAAGGGAAGTTTTCAGGATTACCCTTCTGGTTTATTTTCATATCTGAATAATGAACTATTTGCAGAATCCACACTAGAATTATTTCTCTGCTCTGACAAAATCCTTTGAAATATGAAAGGACTATTTACTCAGTACATCCTAAGGGTCTCTGGCCTTCCCTGACTGTCTAATTTAGGGTGCAAATCTTCCCACGAGATCTACTTTGAGACACAAAAGTCACTGATATTTAGAGCACTGACTTTTACCCGATATGTATTTTGAGTTCATATATGAGTGATAGTTTGAGGCCGAAAGCGAAGTAGAGCATGCATTTTCTAGAATTCATTTTACTGTAGGCACAGTCTGCTGCTATATGCTAGAACATTAAAATGATGCGTGACAGCCCACAGATGTGTGTGATACATCACTTCTGTTTAGCTTCACTCTGCTGAGAGATGCAAGAATAGGTTGTGTCTCTATTATGCGTAAAAGGGCTAGTCCAGGTGCCAAAGTTACTGTGCCTGTAGCAGTGTAACACTTCAGGCTGACCAGTTCTCCCTGAAACAGGGCATTACACAAGACAGTAACTATATGCGACAAGATTTACATAGCAAGAACCTATATTCTATCACTTGTACATAAAGCTGTGTAAACACAGAGGAAAAAATGAATTCCAGAGGATATGAGGTGCAGGTGTGAAAATTCAACCTGCAATCTTTCACCTTTTAAAACTGAAGGCTCAGGACTAGTCTGTAACCATCTAAGCTCTCACTAGTGTCAGCAGAGGAAAACAGGCCCTAGAGGAAGACTCACCCCAGCTGTCTTTCTCAGGACAAGCGATGAAATGCCTCCCGGTAAAGTGACTGTCCCCCTCTCGACTACAGCAGGAATCTGAACCCCAGCCTACACTAAACACTTAATTGTGAAATGGCTGAAGTTAGAATTGATGAGTCCTTGAGAATCAAAAGGTTTCCAAACACTTCTCGAAGGCTGAAGAATGAGCGGAAAGAGGACATATGACTGTACTCCTACTTACACCAGCTGTTGCTGAGCAGCCCAGGCAATGTCAGCAGTAGAACATGGGCATTAAGGAGGGATATATGTGCTTGAATCCTGTCTCTATGCTCATATATTTTCCCCGATATTTAATATTACAATCCCACCTGCTGCCTCCAGTGCATAGCAGACATAAGACAGTTCATGCTCCTGCTTGGTGATATCATAAGCAGATGCCTTCGGCAGTAAAAATATTAATGCCCTCTCAAAGAGGTAAATGACTCTAATCCATCAGAAGGAACTATTCATTTTTAGTTACCCTCCTTCTTCAGCAAAGTTGCTTTTCTCAAGACAAATAGGACAGCAAGCTGTCCCCTTCTGTCCCTCTAAAGCCATGCTACAGCTATTTTGATTTAAGGATGCTTTTCTGTCCTTTGGAAACTGCAATTCTAGTGAATGCAAATGAAAAGACATTTATTAGTAACATCTTAGGGCTGGAAAATTTTAAAGAAAAGAGCTGGATCAAACTTCTATTTCAGGTATACTTTTTCTTTCCTCCCCTCCTACATCCCCATCCTCTTTTTTGAATCCTTTCCTTATTTTTCCTTTCTTTCTACCTGCTCCCTGGTACGAGAAAAGTTACCCTGCCCCTGCAGACACCCCCACCCCACCCCCACCCCCCCGGCGGATCCTGCGGGGCAGCCGCAGAGCCATCCAGTTGTGGACAACAGTGTCAGGAGCCAGATGTGCAGTGCCCCACCTCTCCCTCTCCCCCCGGTCAGAACCCAGAGGGACCACGGCCGGGCACTCACCAGCGGCAGCAGCAGCCAGCACAAACTTCGCATCCTGCGCAGCAGCGTCCGGGTCCTCCCCGCTCCCTCTGCCCGTTGTGAAGCTGTCGAAAAGCCGAGGCTCAGCCCGCCCCTACCCTGCCCAAGACCCGCCCCGGAGAGCTTTGCACCTCCCTGCCCGGGCACCCGGGTCCCTCCGGGGGGAACCCCGGAGCTCCGTGCCCCACTGGACCAGGCTTGCGGCGGAGAGAAGGGGATTTCTCCATCATCCTCCCGGGATTTTGCACCCACCTCTAGGAACGCGGCCTCTGATCACCCACCTGCAAAACTGCGGGGAGCTGGAGCTCCGACCTGTCTTACCGGGTGTGTTTTGGAAGCAGATGTTCTCTGTGCAAGGGGAGATGCTGGATTCACCCCTCCTGCTGCCGCTGTGCTTGTGGCCGATGGCAGCAGGTTTTCAAAGGACCTGGGTTTTCAGTGGGTCTGACAGCGTGGTGTTCCCTGGGGACTCTTGGAGATGGAGTTTCCAGGTTTTGGCACCCCCCTCCTCGCAGACAGTAAATTTTGAGCAGTGACAGAGAATTTCCCCCACAAGCTGCATACGGCCTTTCTGGCTATTGTGTTACAAAGACGCTGCCAAAGTAGCTTTATTTCTTGGTGCAACTGGCAAAAGCTAAAGCTCTTCTTGCCTACGGCTTGGATCTT
>Ga0065711_1004623_pt1 | contig 24313 bp, 7 predicted proteins | sample Hoacrofraction12_FD_59098 | JGI IMG/M metagenome (GOLD analysis project Ga0065711, IMG submission 59098) | Hoatzin crop microbial communities from Cojedes, Venezuela - Epithelial fraction 12 v2 (version 2) | ecosystem: Host-associated > Birds > Digestive system > Esophagus > Crop | place... | reverse complement strand
TATATCTTTTGATATACAAATTAGAATTAATTCTCCTCTGGAAGTGGCAAAGAAAATTCACGTGAGTTTGTGTAGTTTAACTGTCAAATTTGAATGACTTTATTTGTGCAAAGAGTATTTGTAGCCTCTGTTACAAAGGGCAGTGGTAATGCCTACTCTAAGTGAACTGATAAATAAAATAAGGTGCAAGAATCTCCTCAGAAAAGCTTAAAATTGAATTTTTGTACTGACTAATTGGTGGCTGTTCTAGGGGATATTCATTGAATGATTGTCTGAAAGGAATCTCCAGAAAATTTGTGCAAATCATTGGGTTTCTTTCATGACGAAGGTCAAACCGAGTGAGACCGAGATTTCACAGTCTTTTATTTGTGCTTTCCCTGAAAAATTGAGTACCTTTATATTTCAGGCCTAGTGTCTTAATTGATGCAACTTTCCTCATGCCTGTATAATAGACAGTAGGAAAGGAAACCCAATCAACGGAGAGCTGTTAATCACATGCATATATTACACTCCACAGGATTTTTCCAGCTCATTTAATAGATTCCTGATGCCCCAGTAATTCCATCTTTCAAACAGTGATTATTTTAATCAGCTGTTCAGTAAAATTCCAAACATTTCTCAATCATTTCACATCAAAGTTAAGTAAAGAGGTCAGGAAAACATGAGAGTGAAGGTCTGTTAAAATACGAATGGGTTAAAAGAACAAATTATTTTGTCAACATGTAAGGAATCAATAAATGGTTCCGTCAACTTACTGTCGAAATGATCCCCCAAAACATATAGTACAGTGCAATTGCATGCAACAAATAAATTTTCTGTAACTCAGCTTTCCTGAACGATGCTTAAGTTTTCTTACTATTCTGATATATACACTGATGTATGGGGATATGATTTGCTACTAGTTTGATCTGAGCAAAATATTTATTTTTATTTAACAATATGCCTGAGATATCTGTTTTGATCTCTTAGGTAAGAAACAGTATCAAATCTTCAGCAGCATGGATTTTTCACAGCCAGCATTCATTTGTTGATATTTTTTGGAGGAGGGCTTGCAGTTGCAGAAATATCGATCTTGCACCTTTATGCCAGGAATACACTGGTGTTACCATCCACTTGCTCTGGGGATCTCTTCTATTTGGTGACGGGGTTCCAAGAGGTATGAAACGCTGTATTCCACATCACTCCATAGCAGGACAGATTATACAGTGAAACTTGGTTAAACAAGTTAAACCCAAACTCCCTGTGTGCAACTGAATGTGCGTACGACAGTCACTGAGTGACAACCCATCATCAGCCATACCCACTGACTGCTGCTGCTTGCTCCCAGCCGGGGAGGGGGTAGCATGGACTCTGATCCACCAGGTCCTCCCCACCATAGAGCTGCCACAACAAGTGATGTTAAGTTTTAATGACTATTTTTATTTGTGCTGTTGTGATTCTCGTCATTCCTTGCACAAGTATGAAAAAAAGATTAAGACATCTCTTTCTTGTAGATGGGAACATTGAGTATAGCAACAAGCACGCACAAAACAGAACTGGTGCTTGAATTTTAAAATGAGATTTCTTGTGTTGTGCTAATCAGAACTGTTAAACTGTTTTTCTGCAAAATGTTAGGCTGTATGCAGAGAGGGAGTAGCACGGGGGCCCACGAGGCTGCAGTATCACCATCAGGTGTTTTAGGCTAATTAAAATTTGTTGTGGAACTGTTAAGGTCTCCCCATTTGTATAGGTTTATAATTGCTTTGATGCAAAACTTGTCTTTAACTTCTGCCAGCCTGATCGCTTAACTTTACAGTAGCCCTGTCGTGCTTGTTTACCACTGCCATCACACCTCGAATCAGAAGGGATCCATCTTTTCTTGACAGTCTCCTTGGGCATCCAGAGAAACTTTTTGCACAGATCTTTCAACTTCTGATGTATTGCTGGGCTCGCACTGCCTGAGCCTTCTAGAGCGCGTGTTCCCATTGGTTGGTAGGAGGAGTTCCCTGCTTCCAGAACCCTCAGTCTGGAGACTTCTGCTCACAGCTCTTTCCTTTCCTGTTAAATTATATGTAAACACACTGAGAAAAGGGTGCAGACCTATGAATACAAACAGTGGACCGCCCATGCACGTTGGTAGCTCTCTGTAAGGATCGCACAACTGCAGGAGACAATTAAGGAAATGGCACAGGTAATAAAAATGAAGCAGTTAATCACCTTCAGTGTATCCCTCACCGAAGGCAAACCGCTACCCTCTACCTTTGTGTACTGCTATCAACCATAAAAAAAAAAAACAAACCAAAAAATCAAAAATCTGTTTGTCTGAACTGATGCTGAGTATTTCCAGTGCCACAGTCGCAGGAAAGTTGGGTTGAAAGAGTCTTTTCCCTGGCAGGTTCATTTTTCAAAACCAGAATGCGTTGCAAAACATTTTGAGAAGTTTCTGGTGAAATGTGGATAGGTCTCTCAAAAATCCATTCATCAGGTAACTTGGTGAGATGCTCTGGAGACATGGTAGGTGACCGTTGGCAGGGTATGTAAGTGCAGGGAGTCAAAGATAAGCGTTTGGGAGGAGGCAGCATTCCTAGGTAGCAGTGGGCTAGGGGAGGGATAAAGGAGAAGTTACGGGTTGTCTGTGTCTCTCTGCAAGAGCAGGTTAGATGCCTGGAAATACGTAGCTGGAAGCTTTTGGTTGGCTTGGTGCCAAATATGATGATGAGTTTGTAAGCGATTTCAAACTCTTCTTTCACAGGAATTTCTAAAATGCAATTCTTTCTCTTATAAACTTCACTTTAAAAGAGAAAAAACAACTTCTGAGAACTGGAAAATGTGTGCTCCTGAACACAGCTTTTTTTTTCCAATATGATGCTGAATTTCAGATGTTTCAAATGCTGCATTTCAGAGGTAATTCCCTGATTCAAAACACCTGTTTGTACCAGAATGTTTTGGTTTCCTTTTTCTGAACCATCCTGGATTTTCGAAGATGAAAAGAGTGTGTCTGGTGTGAAAAACGCTTTGATTTATCAGAGGTAAGCCACGTTCTTAGCAGAGATAAAGGACCTTGTTTACGAGGTGTCTATATCCTTCAAAAAAAGGAGTTGCGAATAATTGAATAAGGTGTCCTGAATGTATAGATTAAACTAGAAGGCCAACAGCAAACATGATGATCTTCAAAAGAACAGCTTCTCATCTCTCTGGGGACCTTCATTAATGAGTCACCAGATAGGCAATTACTGTACAGTTCTTGTAATGACCAGGATCAGACACAAGCAATCAGCACAGTAGGCAGCAAGAAAGCAAGCAGAAAAAACCTGTGAAAATATGCCATTAAATCTTAATTATTCTTCAAAGGAAAACAAGCACAACTAGGGGGCAAATAACTGTAAGAAATATACAGAACTGTACCAAAACCTGCTGGCTCAGGGCAATGATATTTAGTTATTAGCAGCTTCAACGTTTATTTAAAGCTTAGCCCTGTGCTCACAAACCATTCAGAGGTGTATTTTCCACCTGTTTGTTAAAAGCCTGAATAAGAACTTGTCTTTGCTACCACGGGATTGCTCCTCAAATTAAGACCCCACCACTATTATTTTGATCTCTATGCTAATAGCCTCTAGAAACCACAACAAAGGCTAGACAAAAGGTGGACATACAGGTCAATGAAAGACAGTTTTTCCCAGAATAATGACTTAAATTGGGAAAGGAGGACAGGCTATTATAGGAGAATAAGAGATGTCATCAAGGCCGCAACGCAACACAATCTATGATGAAGTCCCAGCCCAGTGTCGTAGCCACTTCAGCGTCCTACCTGTATTTGGGTGAAGCAGATTTAGCACAGGTCCATGCGGCTCATTCACCAGTGAGCACTCCCCAGATCCTGAATTGCGCACTGTGTTTCTTTGCAGCTAAGCGGTCCTGATGAGCTCACCAAAATTCTCCGGGGAAATCCTTTAATGATTATGGGAATATGAGTTTCTCGATGAGTTTCTTCTCATCCTTCTTCATAAGAAATAATTACGAAGTTATTTATAAGATGGGCCCCATACACATACTGTTACTGGGAAGGAGGAGTACTCAGAAAAGGAGTTATTGCACAGTAACTGCTGTACTGCAGTTGCACGCCTTTCATCTGCCCTGAATTGCCTTTTAAAATGCAATCTTATGCGGTGGGCAACAAAGATCATCCTCATCACTGCCTTGCAGCAAAAAATTTCATTTTCTTGTCTCAGTCCTCCAAACTGTCCTCGTACAAGTAAACAATGTGGATTTATTATCTGACCATCCTCACACACTGTGTGAGCCACATGTGTGTCTTTTGTGTAAGTTGTTTCAGCCTTTCAAAAATTAAAGATGTGTAGGATCAAGAGGACAAAAAAGCAAAACCAAAAATTGTCCCACTGTTAGCATGAGGTTCCCCTTTCTGAATTCCGAAATACTCCAAGGCAGAGGTTTAGGAAATGGACCTGGACTCATTTCTACTTCTTGCAAAACATATTGGCAAGAAAGATGGTTGAAAGAGGCAAAAAACCTAACAAAGGGAGTAATGGTACTTCTAATGGCGATACAAAATTGATCTGTTTATTTGGTGAGTGCATGCAAGTTCTATGAAATTTACTGTCTGCCTCCACACACAGGGAGATTTGACTTTAAAATTGATAACTCACTTAGGATAACCTTCCTTCACAGAAGTACATCGAGGAAGTTGCTTATTTGCATGGTATTGTGGATTTAGCTTCAGAGTATGGTATGAGTAATTGTCTAACGACTTTTTCCTGAGTATGTTTTTCATAGTTCATTGTATTTTCCCTGCAGAAAGAATAATTATGTAAATAACTATTATCAGAATATAGTGTGCAGCTAAAAAGTGTAAGATGCATTGTATGATCATATATTTGTATAATAAGACTGGCTTTGTAAAAGATAAAAGTGAATATTGAAGCTGTGGTAGTTTATATCTATTTCTGTGCACTTATCACCTAAAGTATTGTAACAATTTAAAGATTTTTTTTTTTTTTAATATCTGATATAGGCTATTCAGTGTGGGAAACTACCCAAAGGAAATGGTAATGTTTTGCATTCAGAGCTCCCAAATATGGGGGCTGAAACTGGTGATGCATTGGCGCTTTTGATTTCAGCGTGGACTGTCACAATGATATTCCCTCAGTAAGGATTCCTGTAGTTTTCTTGGGATATCAAACAAGATAAATGGAATAAATAATCTGTTGTGCTTTTTAGCATTACTGATCTCTAAAACACTAAAAAAAATTAATTTCCTAATCTTTCATATTTTTGTATTCTAAATCACTCTTTAATTTGGTTCTTTAAAACAATATTTAGTTATCAGTCTAGAGTATGTGGTATGTCCTTAAGTTGTTTTGGAGGAAGAAGGATGCCTTTGCTAGTGTTCTGCTTTCATGAGGAACTAATATTAACAAAAAAATTTGAGATAACAAGTGACAATAGCACAATTCAGTCAGTCCACAAAACCGAAGTTTATCCTACTGTAATGTACTTCAAAATACCTTGCTGGACATAAATCAAACTTCTTCCTGAAAAATTTTGATCAGCGTGCTCTGTTGAAGCAGCTTTAGGATGTCTGGGTTTATTTTCAGTAAAACTAGATTACAAAATAAGAAATTTAATTTAGTAACTATTCTTTCTAAATATATTTATCAGTTATTTTGAGCATAATTAATGAGCCAAATAGACATTGTTGACTAAATCTCAGTTCTCAACATTAGTTCCTAAATAGGAACTCACAGTAGTTTCCTGGATTCTGAACTTTTATGATTTGATATTATAATTATGTTATACTCGCAGGTTTTCTCCTCTTTCCTTTTCCTCTCCTCCAGTATGCCTTTAAAATACCTCTTGCTACTCTTGCTTTTTCTGAAGTGGCCAAAAGTGGCAGTTGAAACTAAGCTGTATAATTCCTCGCTGATTCAGAATGAACCAGGTGATTGCGGTGTCCTGTGGGCTACCTAACGAGCAGTCCCTCACGCAACCATACCACATTCGTGAGTCAGACTCTTGTGAGGTCTCATCTGGGTTTGGCACAGATTGCTGATTCTTCTTGAGTGACACTACCCATCTGAAAACTGAAAATAATGATATGTATGAATAATTATTTGGTTGTTATCTAATGCGTTTGCAATGGTTTACAAGCTGCGCTTCTGCAGTAGCGGAAATAGCATAAATTGTATGCAACCTCAGAGTATCATTCACAGCAAGGCTGAAACACAGCTTCTCCACATAATTCTTCTGTCCTAAGAAGACCTAATCAACAGATTTTCATGGTATTCCTGTCTTCCTTTGGCATGTGCAACATTTCACTGAGTTCTGCATGAATCTAACCTGAATTAATCAATATAAATAAAGAGGTATCTAGAGTGGTCATATTTCTGATGGCAAAAGCCAAATGAAACCTCTCACTGGCCTCCTTTGACTGCCAAGGCCGCGCCTTCACATGGTTCTCCATACGTTATTCTTGTTGCCTATAGAAAATGTCTGAATCATGAAGTACTTGGACACATTTACCAAAATTACATCTGGAGAGCACATTGAGAACATACGAAGATGATGTCCATGAAAAATGAGATTTATAGTAGCTGTAGGCACACTGCCACATGTCCAAACCTGTAAATGTTATTTCATATTCTGTGTGGGTCTATGGAACAAGGAGGGCAAGGGATTTCCCAAGGTCACCTAATGAACTCTCCCAGTTCAGGAACTCATGGCTCCCCACATCTGTATTCAGTTTATCATCGGTGGTATCCTTTAATCGTTATACAGTCTTTATTTCTGCATCAGTGTGCTCTATTTCAGCAATTAATACTGACTGTTCTGAGTATGCTTCATTTCTGTATGAAGTTAACAGATATTTATTGCCAACGAACATGAGAATGTGACGTGAGTTCATGACCTAAGCAGAGAGGTCCTCTACGGCAAGACGTTTTCTTTCCAGGTCTTGCTTTTTGTTACTGTATTTTTTTTCTTTGCTTTCCTGTTCACCCTTTTCTATTTTCCTTGACAATTTTGATGTCAATTGGGCTGACAGATTAAAGTGAGCAATAGCCTTTCCTAGTCTTCAGATGAAGCGTGTCACCAAGGTGATATTAGATCGTGCTGTGACCTGGAGCAAACCCTAGTTCTCTCCCAAATGCAGATCTTTTGAATTGTGTTAAAACTCATCAAAAAGTTTGTCTTGAAGTATCTAGTATTTGGAAGATAGTTTTTACTATTTATCTTCAATGGCTTTATTTGTTACATCACTTCTTAACGTTGTTTTTGGCACATCTTGTGTCAGATTCCCTTTTGAAATTTGCTCAGTAGATAGATACCTACTAAAAGCCACACCCTTTAAAAATCACTACAAATTTTTAAATATCCAACTTAAGATATCTCAAAGATGTTTTATTTCTGCTGGGGTATATTCTTAGCAAATCAAATCCTTTAAAGAGTTCTGACAATACGATTTGTAAAATTGGAAATACTTGAAAAAAAACAGGGTAAAAGCTCTTGATCCTTGCAAATTCTGGTGCGTCTTCCGGCAGCGACTCACTGTTAGGTGCTTCCCTCATGAAAGAGTTGAACATGTGTACATGCTATAAGAATAGGATTTAGAATATTTTCAATAAACTTACTGTATCGTGTATGTGAACTAATGATTACATTATACCTTTGCAGACTAGCAATGATACCAACTCTTTCCCAAAAGAACAAATTCTGTCATATACAAAGGACTTTGTGTATAATTCTCTTTAGTCTTAATAGCAGTTAATCTACATGAATGGACACTCTGGGGAATATATTTCTTACGCTTGTGGTATTTAAAAAAAAAAAGTAAAATGTAAGTTTGAAAAATCAGTTTAGGAAAGTTTTCCAACTAATTATTCTATTTCACTCATTTCTTGAAGTTTATTGGTTCTTTCAATGACTTCCTCAGTTTTGTGCTGAGCCTTTCTAGGTTTAGCAGCTTCTGCCCTTGGCCAACGTCTTGGATTAGCCACGGTTGCACAGCAGTGTATGAGTGTGCGAGGTGTCTCCAAGTCTTCTCTCTGGGAGCTGGCAACAGACAACTCTCTTAAGAGAAGGAACAGCAAAAATAAGAAACACAACAGCATGACGAACAGGCTGCATGTTTAAATCATGTGTTACCACATGTTTGATTTTTGCCCTAGAAGTTCAGAAAGAGTTAATTGCTGTGCAATTCATAATGTGCATGTGTGTTTATTTTGGAGATGCAGTGAAGTCTGGGTTGGCTCGCTCCTCAAAATGTTTCACGGACCGGAGGAGAGTTTTTGCCTGATTTTATTCTGCTCGGTCTCAGCCTGGCAAACAACCCTAACTTTGCCACAACTAATGGGGCAAGTAAATATTGTTTTTAACAGCTTGTTTACCAGGAGGTGTTTTATCTAGATTCGTCTAAATTGTTCTCTTTTAACGGCCTTTTCCCAAACCAACCCATAGAGAAAATGAATTTTTTTATTGCAAATATTTCCATGACCTGGTCTAATCACAAAGTATTTTTTGATTAACAAGGATCATTCCTGTGTCCATCATTTCTGTTTACATCAGTAGAAGTACATAAGCAGCAGATAAAGAAACAAAAAATCTAGTGCATTCTGTCTGAAAGAATTTAAATTTAATTTAGAAGATTAAGCGTACCTGTTTCAACAGCAGAAAGTATCTTGTGGTAGTGAATTGTTAGCAATAGCTAGAGAAAAACCAAAGGGAACACTTTTACTTGATTCACAATGAATAATTTTGCCTTACTGCTAGTTTTCTTCTTGAAATATAAGCCAGAGATAGATTTCATCATTAACCTTTTGAACTGGGCCAAGTATAATTGGCAATTCTCCTGCAACGTCCATTTGTCTCTATTATGCTGTTCCTTTTATAGAAGAAATAATTGTCATTTCTTCTGTGTACGGGTTTTTTTCAGCCAACTTTTGTAAAGGATCAGAAATAGTATAAAGCCCCCAAATAATATCCTATTCTATCTAGGTTTGCCTAATAACAATTTGTGGTTGTATCTAAAAGTATTTCAATATGTTCAATATGAAAGTGGAGCACAACTGAGAAATTCTGTTTAGCAGATTAGATTCTTACCCTTGTCTCTATTAAAGTGTGGCAAGAAGGTTCTTGGAGATGTTCATGCTATCTCTTAACATATCATAACACGGAACAGAGGCTTGAAAGTTGTGCTATGACATACACCTATCTTGTCTGAAATCACCTACTGTCAGTAATAATGCCCTTTGTTTACTGAAGAGCTAATCAAAAATTTGGCTAGCTGTAACTGGAAAAGCCTTTTAATATCTCAGCTGTCAACATGCGAGTATGTCTTTTTGACAGCGTGTTTTCAGGAATATATATGACATAGTAACAGATAAGAGAACAGCCTTAACATCTGGAGAAGAGACAAGCTTCAATCAAAATGAAGGATGATATGTTTCAGTACTTTTATGATGAGTGGGAGAAGATTTCAGAGAAGGGCTACACTAAGATTTTTACTTACTGAATCAGTATCTCTTTTTCCCCTGTTGGTTGCTTGTTGATTGCTGAATATTTGCCCTTTGCCCCTGAACATTATTTAATACATTAAAAAATACACCATCAGGGAAATAATTTTTATTTCTCCTATTAGTTATGCTTCTGCTGAGTGCACTGTTCACTAGTGTGTACTAGCATGCTGTTTTACAGAAGAAATGACACAAAAGGGGCACACATTTTCATTAGAAATGCAATTATCAGGCTGGTGGTTGATGGTTTACTGCTCCTTTGGCCCACAATATATTATGTAAGACAGAAACTAGAGTAATATGTTTTGATACATCTGCCTCAGTCCAGCAAACTTTTAAATTCCATGGGTTTTCTGCCCTTGACCTCCTGCTGAGCTGAATATAGAGTACTTAGCGGGTGGAATATCACTAGCGTCTTGAGATCTATAGATAAAAGCCATTAGAGTGGAATTGGATATTATCACTTTTGGCTTTGCCTTCGTTACACAGTGAAATACTTGTTTGGTAGCATATCTGCCCGCTTTTGACTTCTCAGGTCTCTGAGTTAAATCTAGGCTAAATTGTTAGTCATGGAAAGCAGCTGTTGTAAAGATGCTGTACCAGTGCCCTCTGAAGTTTACCATTTTGTCTTAAAAACCTAGAGTGAAGTGACTTCGTGGCCCGTAAATCTGTCAGTTGGAGAACCCAAAATCTTTGTATAGTTTCTTCTGAGATTTAAGATTATTTCCCAAAAGAGTGTATATGCATCCAAAGGATAAAATGGTCCATCATCACAGCTGACTTGGATATCTTCAGTGATTGCATCAACACGCATGCTTTGTATTGAATGGGTTTGGAGATGTCAGTTTCTGCTTGGACCCACTAGAAGTGATGCCTGTCCAAGTGTTGTGGCCTAACTCCAGTAGGCAACTAAGAACCAGCCAGCCAGTTACTCGCTCCCTGCAGTGGGATGGAGAAGAGAATCATAAGGATAGAAGTGTGAAATCTCGTGGGTTGAGATGAAGACAGGTTAATAAGTTAAAAAAGGAAACAAAGAAAAACAAACCCCAGAAAAACAAGAGATGAAAAAAACCCAGTTGACGGATGCCCAGCCAGTCCCTGAGCAATGGTAGCCCTGTCAAAATTGCCTCGCTCCCAGTTTTTAATGCTGAGCATGATGTCATATGGCACGGAATATCCCTTTGGTCAGCTTGGGTCAGCTGCCTCAGCAGTGTCCCCTCCCAGCTTGCACACCCGCACCTACTTGCTGATGTGGCAGAGTGACAAATAGAACAGGCCTTGGCACTGTGTAAGCACAGTCCAGCAACAACTGAAACATCCCTGTGTTATCAGCACTGTTTTGGTCACAAATCCAAAACACAGCTCCATATGAGCTATTATGAAGACGATTTATTTGGTTCCAGAGGATTTATTCGGTTCCAGACGATTTATTTGGTTCCAGCTAAAACCAGTACAATTTCCATCCCTTATTCCATACTATTTACATCATGTTCAGGTTCCACGCTATCCAATACATCCTCCTTACCCACCACCTCCCTTAATCTTTGGGCCACCCCTGTAAAATGTCCGTAAAATGTCCCTTGAGTTCATTTAGCCCATGATTTTGGGCTCCATCTGTTACAATGCTTGCTCAGGACAGGAGGGGTGGTGTGTTGTATGGAGTTAGTAGACACCAAAGCCAGCTCAGGCTGGGGCACTGCTGCATTTGCACTGCTTCTTGTGAGGCTCATCCTCCAGGGATTCAGGTGGAACTCCTCCCATCGCCCCTGCTTTGGTGTGGACTTATGCATGGACCACAGTCCCTTAGGGGTATACTTGCTCCAGCGTGGACTTATTCATCTTATTCAAGGTGTACCTTCTCTGGTGTGGCCTTTTACGTACAGCCACAGACACTTTGAGGATACCAAGAAATGCAAGTCCCGGTTTACAGTGCCCTGCTGCTTTGTCCTGGAGAAGAGGGAAGGTAGGGAGGAAAGGGAATTTTTTTTCTCCTGTGTTTTTTATCAGATGTTCTTAGTAAGGGAAGTAAGTGTTCAGAGATTGAATTAGCTCATCAGTTATAACAGTTCTGGTTAATCCATGAGAACAGTTGGCTGATGGTGTAATGTTAATATAACCTAGTGCTGTACTACAGAAAATAAGCTTCCTATTTAGTACACTGTTGTATGGCAAAAAAGAGTTTCCACAAAAAGATTCTAACTGAACAAATCCAGATTTAACAAATCCAGGTTATTGGCCTTGGTATGCACCTGACTTAAAAGGCCAGTGGGATGTGAGAATAAATATTTTTTTATTCATCCAACTGTGTTCTTTGAAGTTGTAACCTGAAAATGGAAATAGACTAGAAATAGACTTTCAGCGTGTTTTGTAAATTGGATTACTTCTGTCTAGCATTATTAGAGAAACCAGAACACTAAGATTTAATATTAATTTTAAACTAATTAGATTAGGGATTTTAGATTCTTAACTTTTGATGACTCATTGCAATAAACTTCCATTCTCCTGCCTTGTGGAACTCCAACCTTTTAAAATGGTCTGAAATTAAACCTCTAGACATTAAAGCATTGGTTTGACCAGTACTGCATAGGAAGTTGACGGCCAGATTGAGAAGAGAGATTATAATCTCACTTGTCATCTTCAGACTATTTCATCATTGTTAGAAAGCAGTTAGTGTTTCAAAAATATTCTGTCAAATTTCTAACACAGGAATAAATGAGAACACAGGAGGTTATCTTAACACCTTCAAATAGGGATAGCAACACAGGCTCTTTTTTTTGCTAAAATATGTTGTTTTGTATTAATGTGTGAATTTATTTGTATCTTTACAAGAGTGATATGGATACATTAAGATTATTAATCCAACAGGCATCCTACTGTACTACGTGTCTGCAAACAATTAACGTTTTAGGCAAACGTAAGTATGCAAGCAGAAGTACCAGGCTGTGTGCCTCTGCCTCCTAGGAGAACCCTGTGCTCCTCAGCTGGGACTTACTCTCTACAACGCTGTGATAATTTCTCATCATGTTACTTGACAAAAACACAAAGAATACTTTCAGACACCGCATTAGAAGACCTTTTTTTGTATGTTTGGTTCCAAGACAGCATTAACTCCACAGAATGGTGAAAGTAATAGGGATCACTCAGCCTGCCTTGAGGCCATGACAAAACTATAATCTGTTTGTTGATAATTCTGCAGCCCTGTGAAGCGTTCTCATTTGCTCCATAAATTGTACTGAAGAACAGCCTTTTTTAGAATAAAAATATACTAATTTCTCTGTATTTAAATAGGATATAAGTAGCTAAAATAGAAAACAGCCTAAATGCAATAGCTTCTCAGGATATTGCACACCCATCAAAGCAAACTGGAACCCAACAGATCAATAGTTAAATACCATTAAAAACAGTTTTGAGAAAAAATCATAATTGACTTTGCCATATGCCTCGTTTTCTTACTACACTATCTTCAGAATGAAACACAATCACCGTTCATAGAGAAGCTAATTATCCAGTGTCAGTTAAGCCCTCAATAACTGATCCCTTGACAGCTGGTAATAAGTCCAAAACCCCATTGCAAATTGCATTAAAATACATGTTTATCCACTGGAGGAAGATCAGGAGCCCAGCTCATATGTTCACTAAACACTACAGCTAGCAACGATTGCCTTCTTCAAGATAACTTTCCATGCGCCTTTCACTTCAATTTTGGACTTTCCTCTTTTCTGACTACTTCAGGCTTGGACATTTCAAATCCCAAATGGTGAAAACATAGCTTTGGCTTTTGTATTCTGTCTTCAGTGAATATATGAAACTGTGCTCAGAAGACCTGGTGGTTTTTGCCTAAACACTTTTTGAAAGTTGCCCTTTTGTATCAACTAAAGGTGTCAACTAGATTTTGCATATGTTAAAGCAGGTAACGAGGGATGTAGGAAATGGGAGCAGAACTGATTTGGAAGTCCAATAGCACACTGGTATAAACTCTTCCAGCTTATAAAACTGTTCCATCTCTAAGGTTTAGACACAAGCAATCTATTTCCCAAATGGCCCATATTTCACTTCTCAGCTTTGTTTTCCTCATGCTTTGATCCGCCCTGAGGACCAGTATATACTGTTCTTAAAGCTTTCTGCAATGTAACTACTGTAAGAACTACTTTGTAGATGAAGATTTGAAAGTCAAAACTCATTTAGCTTTGTTCAATTACCACAAAAAAGAAAAAAACAAAACCAAAGAAACCAAAAAGCTAGTGAGTGACAGAGAGGAAAACAGAAATATGATGAAAAGCTTTTTATGGCTGTTCTTCAATATAAATAAATACATAGTAATAGTACTTGATTTCGGAGAATAAGAAGGACAAAACCATGTTACTTTTATTATATAAAATTGTGTGATAAAATTAAAAGAACAGGATAAATTTCATGCAAGTTCTAAACGGCAGGTGAACGTGGCAAGTTTTGGCTGACTTTCTGGTGATTAGTTATATCTGTTTCTGCAGTAATGAATTCTCTTAATAAAAAACACTGCTGAAAGGGTTCCTCATTGTTACCTTTCCAATCTTGGCTCAGACAGTTCTTCATTGTGTGATCTAAAGACCAATCTACTGCCCAATTCTGTAACACCTCAGTAGAAAATTTACTATTCAACTTCAAAGCTGAGGAATCTGAATTTCTTTATGCCCTAATTTGTTCTTTTATAAAGTTTGTTCTTATATTTCACAGGGCTAGTGTGAATTAGATTAATTATTACTACAAAGTACATTTGTATCTTTGCATTAAAAGACCTGCTCCGTATCTGTCTGTCTATCTTGTTCTCCATCGCAGAAGTATTTAAGGTCTTTGACATTATTATACACAAAGGAGGAAATTAAAATGTTTCTAGCGATTGTTCCTCCTTGTTAGGCAACCACATTTTTCAGTGCTTTTGGTTAGTGATGAAGACTGTTGTGTAGCAGTAAATCAATAGATGATTGGTGTAGCCTTTTCTTTTAATTGTCACCATCTCCACTATACATTGATCGAGTCTTTTCTTCTTTTTTTTTTTTTTCTTTTTTGGCATTTAAGAAAGGAATTGCCATGAAAATGGAAGCATCTTTAGTTCACATCCTTATTTTTTTTTTCCTCATCACACTGGCATGTACATCCATCTATTACTACCGTAATGTGCTTTTGAGGTGTAAAAGGCTATTTAGTTCATCTTCTTAGTAACTACCTCTGCATATTAGGGGCATCGGAATTGAGAATACTTTTCATTCTCTGAACAACTGGAATATTTCTAAGTAGGTGAATAAATGAGTTCCGTAAGCAAGAACATCAGAAGACCCAGATAAGATAGTGATGTTATGAGAACCTTGAAAATAATTCTCTTAATGATCAATTTATATTTGTTTAATGAAACAAGATATTTTGATGACTCTAAATACTCAAGATGTTTTTAAATACCTGCTTTCATGTTTTTTGCATACCCCAAACTCATCTGCTTTACTTGTCTTTGTACCAAGTGTTGTGCTGAACAGCAGATTGTGAGGACAGTAGCAATGTAATTCCTACCATCCTAAAAGGTATTAGCAAAATAACTATGTCAGTTAAGTACTGGGTCAACAATTTTGTTCCTGAGGTCCAGAGAGCTTCTAATAATTCTTCTGGAGCAGCGTATGCCCCTATGTAAGATCAAGTGGGTTATCTAATCTATTCTTTTCCTTGTCTGATCCAAGACAAATTTTGCGGTGCATCTGGGTGCTTTTGTGGAGTGCTCTGTGCGTTCAAATGACAGATCTGTGATTTTCCTGTAAAAATTACAACCTATGAAATCAAATGTCTCTGGTGAAGATTTTAATCTTGTGTTCTGGGATGTAAGTAAGGTCTGTCACTCTCTCAGAATAAGTGCCTACATTGCAGTGATTGTGCTGACTCATTACCCAGGTGTATCAATGCCTTGAATGGCAGGCAGCTGTGCTCTCTCGATAGAGTCCCAGAAGCAGTAGGAAGGGGAATGGAGGGGCAGAAGATAGCCCCTCCATCACACACTGTGTAGGATACGAGATCTGAACATTTATTATGTGCTACGTATTTAGTCTTTTGCTGAGTTCTTCTACCCTGTTCTTCCCTTAGGATCAATTTAAGATGAATGTTATGTCTAGAAGGAAGCCCCTTTCATTCCTAAGAAGTGCAGCCGAAGAGTAATATGCATTTTTTATTTTGCAAGTGCAGCGCTGGTTTTCCATGTTTGGGATGTAACAGAGAGAAGTCCTAAGCAAAAAAACCAAATTCTTTAAAATACTCGTTGCTGTGATCCCATTCTTCCACAACTGCATGTTTTCCCTTTGTAGCCAGACTCCTTTAACGTACTTTAGAGGTTTGCATAGTTCCTACTGCTGTATTATCAAAATGAAGACCACTTCCTGAGAGATGAGACTTGCTCAGCCGAGAGGAGAGCCCATGTGCCCGTTCTTGATGTGGCCTGCCCAGCTGGGTGGCTATGAGTAGCACCCTTCTGTGCTTAAGGTACAGAAAGAAAAGGACCAGCTTTAGAAAGACTGGAGCCGCCCAGGTGTACTCAAGAATTTAGTGCAGGATGATGGGACTGCCGCCTCCAAATCTAGTTATCTTTAAGTTCATCTGATCCTGCAGCTTCCCAACTCCTCATCCAGGAATGTCACCTGGACCTGTTTGTCCAGTCACAGAGGAAGATCTCTCTGCTTTGCTGTTTTCCTCTCGTTACTCCACACTGAAACGCATAGGGGTTGAACCCATTTCAATGAAAAACGCACTCGGTTTAAACTACATGCTTGTGACCAGTGCTTCAGTAGTAACATCTTCCATTTTATAAAATTTCTTTCATCTGGGAGGTTTTAAAAGCTTCCTGCGTCACGAAGGCTGCAAATTATTTGTAAACAAGACCTTACTACTTGCAAACTTGGATGTTGTTTCGTAGAGTAAGATAGATTGAATTATTACAGTCAAATCTGTAATGTTACTCTTGTTTACAGCACACTTCCCTTAACAATAAATCTCCGAGCCCGTGGGCACTTTCAATTACTGTATCTTCCTTGCTTAGCAAAGGAACTCATAAACCTCTCTCTCTGTCATATCATTCTGAAGAATCTTTGCACATAACAAAGACTGTGTTGTCTGACAATGCTTATATTAAGAAAGACATTAAAAAGATAACTTCTGTGGTTCACCTGTCTTTGCCTGTGACCATAGGAAAGAAGGCATACACAGATTACTGCAACAAACTTGGACCTTCCTTCAAAATTTATTCCTATGCCATGTGAAAAATGGGTAGGAAATAGAATGGAACTAAATCTTTAAAATTTAAGATTTTTGTGAGGTATAAAGAAATTAATCTTCGTATAAACTCTTTCAAATGTGCAGCACCAGACTTCTCAGTATTTCAGGTTTTGTGAAGAGAAACCAGAAGATGCGGCTCTGAAGGCATAGGTATCTCTCCTGTGGAGGATTTTATGGCATTATTTGAGGTGTCATGTTTACATAGTTTCTTGACCTACACAGGTGGCAGAGGAAGATTCACTCTCATTTCACAGATGTGAAAATGAGGCGTGTGCAGGAAATAAAATTCAAATATTCTAACTGCCCTTCTTTTCTATTCTCATCTAGAAAAAACATGGAAAATGTAGGAATCGCAGCTGACAACTCCTACCAGTTTGTCCTTATAATCTGTGTGTGTTTTCATTGTAGATGAAGATTGTAAGAGGTATGGTGTGTTTTGAATAGAAATCACCATTATCTACTCACCACCAGTGAGTTAAGAGGAAAAAGTGGTGGGGAAAAAACTCCCACAAAACCTGAGTACTGAGAAATATCATGGTTTAAGTTTTCTGAACGCAGATAGCTAAAAGTAATTTCTGGAATTTTTGCTTAGAAGTCTACATCAATACAGTAAATAGACTGAGTTGCTAGTGGAAACGAGATGTTCATAATTTCTGACAATTAGTCCAGATACCTAAATGTCTGTTACAAAACTCATTTTAGGAATGGTAGTTGGAAAATGTTGATGAATATTGCCAGTGTCATATTTAACTGTTAAACAAGTAATAGCATATAATCTTTTATGCCTGAGTGTAAAAATATTCCTTAAAATAAATGACAATAAAAATATATGAAGCATACAGCTCCATCACAAAATAACTGTAATCCCATTTTGTAACAGTAATGAATATACTGCTGCAAGCTTCACTGATTAAAAACTTTTTGTGCCAAGTTAGTTTCCTATTTATCAAAATGGGACGTAAAATGCAGACTACCTTTCTATATGGTGTATTAACATCCACGCTTTACTTCTGGAAGGCAGTCCACATTCCTTTATCATTTTGAGCTTCAGATTTAAATGTCTCCAGCTGTCAAAAGTTTAATTCGGGTCACCGGCAGACCTCTGGCTGCTGAGGGTAGAAAGCAAACAGAGCAGAAGGCAGGAGGTCTGCTCTCACCCACCACGCACTCACTCGAGGAGTGAGAGAGCTCTGGCACGCTGTGCTGCTCACGGCAAACAGGGCTCAGGACGCCACAACGTCCATTCCTCTGGCTTAGGACAGAGGGAACAGTATCTCCGTAGCTGCATCTGCTGTCCTCTTTGCCACCCCAGTTTCAGCGTTACTGGGTAAAAAGCCTTTCATTTATATTTAACTTGCATTGGCATATTGTTGTATTTTCCAAAATCTAACGTGTTGTGAGATTTGCCGCGTGCATTTTGTACATTGACCCCTATAGTACTGCAGGTATTTAGTGTCATAATGTGACAGCAGAAAGAAGTGACACATTAAAGAATTATAGTATTCTGTCACCTTTGAAGAAGGAATATTCTTTGTTTTGCTGTGTCAACAGAATGTCTCCTACAGTACACTGTCTAAGGCATACAAATCTGTTACTTTGGGGGCCACATCTGCTAAAAATGCTATCCATCTGAATTCTTGGATGGAGAAACTATTATTTTCTAAGGCCAGCTACATAAGTGAAAATGCAAAATGCACCTTAATAAGCAGGCCACTTTATGACTGTAACTGCTGAGGGCATTTGGCAACATTTTAAATTTAGTGTTAGAAGAATTAAAATTTCTTTGGCATTAATTTTCATAATATCTATCTATGATCTATCACCTATTTTAGAGAAAAAATTAAAAGATGGAATGTGTTATTCATTGCTACAGAAAATAACATGGTATTGCAATAGATTTAATAGAGTTTTTAAACAAATTAGCAAACTGGAAAATTAAAAAAAAAAAGCTAGATCTGTTTTTACCAGATAAAGTAAAATGCTGAAGTTTTTGACAAAACAGTATAATCCAGCTGTCGTTGAAGCTTCATGTACATATTTACCCACAACTAGCAGCTGTTAGGTCAACTGAGTGACGTAGGACAACAGTTCCAGCTGTAGAAAGCCAAAGTTAAGCCTTCATGAAATCAAATCTTAGCCATTTCTTCTTCTTCATACCCTGCTAAGGAACAGCAAGACATTTGCCTTTGAAAATAACTCTCAGATCCAATTATTTAATAGTAAAAGATGAAAAAACATTAAACAAATCTAATAACTGCCAAATTAATGAAATTTCCTACACTTGTGTTTGGTAGCTGAAGACAAGCTAAATGGCTAAACAGCTGTCTAACCTAAGGAGGCTGAAAAAAGAGTGTGCAAAACCAGCCTTTAGAGAAAATGTCTCCCACCAATATCAGATGCAGCAGTAGGAATCAGAACTAATTTAAAATACGTTCCAATTTATTCATATTAGGAAGTTAAGTGTTGTTGGATTTCAGGGCTTAAGAATACCTGGGCATATGACTGGTCAAAAGCAATTTGCTGTTGACATTACTGGATCAAGGCAGTTCTGAAGCCACATTGCATCTTTTCCCCCCTGCTTTAGATACTCCTCTAATGATCAGCTATAAAGAATGCTGTGGAATTAGTTTAATTTTTGATTATGCAGAAAGAAGTCAACTTGACTATGATAGGCTGTGTTGCGCCTGGAGGGCTTAGATAGCCATAATTTGATGTAACCAAGTGGAATAAGCAAGCCTGTCATGGCAGAGGGAATAGACTACACACTAGTTTGACAGCATCCTTTTTCTGCTAGAGGAGCTTTGCAAAATAATAGCGTAGTTCAGGTCACTTGGAGATTCACACTCTCATTGACCATCTTCCTCTATCTTTGTAGCTCTTGATTACAAATTATTTTTTTCACATACTTGGCTAGCCTCTGAAAATGTAATAGCTGCATTTGCTACCATTTCTGAAATGGAAACTAAATCTTCCAGACTCCTTAGAATCGGTATCTAATTTGTCAAGACTCATATGCGACTGCCAAGTTAAAGAGGTAACTATGTGGATCTGAATTATTATTATAGTGTTCTGGACAATGCTTTCTCTGATTTCTTGAAGTTTATAGACATTTAAAATGTGGTATAAACCACCGAATATGAGGTCTTCCACCCTAAATTTCTAATAAGCTATGAAACCAGTGGGAACCATACACCGGGCAAGAAACTGTTTCTGAAAAATAACAACATTAAAAACATGCCTCTATTGCCAATGAATGGATGCAACATGGACAAATCACTGAAATCTGAAATACAGCCTCTTTTTTTGTAGAACGGTCTGTCATCAGCAATAGTACACAAAAATAACAGGTAGAATAAAATCAGATTTCCCCTCCCTGGCCTTCCCCCCCCCAAAAAAATTGGCATTCTGCTAGCCTTTTTGGGCTATCTGTCTTGGGGAAAATAGTTTTAATCCTTCATACACATTCAGGCCATTTATTTTATTGTGGTAGGACACAAATATAATAGGACATTAATATTATTATGCCAGGTAAATGTTTTGTTTCATTACATGTATGTTTAAGTCATATCAATAAATAGTGCAGTAAATATAATAATCATAAAGCATTCTACAGGCTCACAAGCTTATAATGAACTTAATTAATACAAAATCAAAACTAAGGCTCAGCAAGCTACTCATCCAGCATCAAGATCATTTTCATGGGCAGTAAGATACAGACGATCAGCTTTTTGATATACTTTAGACAGAGCATCTGGTTTTCTTCTGGACCTTAAATCTCTTCTCAGCCTTCTTACAGAGAGAGCACCTGAGGAAGAATGTAAGTGGGTTTTCTAGGGCTTACACAGATGTGGTCCAGAAAATACTTGTGGGAGACGGTATCTAAAAATCTGAAAACTAGAACCTAAATTAGTCCCTCTTTATCACTTGCTTTTTGGTTCTCCTGTGACTATACAGCAAGGGAAACCATGCAGAATTAGCAGTGCGAGTACCTCCAATTCACAAATTCACACTGAGCTCAAATTTGGCCAATAACCCATGAATTATTCTTTCTCCTTTTGTTGTCAATTTGCATACTCAAGTAAAAAATGAGGCTAGTCATAGAAAAGAAAATTAGAGAATTTGTAGACTGACTTACTGGGTTGCACAGAACCCTGTCAGCTGTTTTTAACCGAGTAATGAAAGCTGTAAGACTATTTGACTTTTGGGTGTGTGTTATCCCTAGGCAAAGTATCACACGTGCATTCAATTAGTTTTGCAGCACACTAATTTGAGTTTGTGAAGCATATTGTCGCCACAGCAAAGAAATGCTGCAGGGCTATTGTTGAGTAGCGTGCACCACAGCCTGACATGATTAATGAGTTTTTAATATTACTGCTAACCTACACAAGCAGATTTACAAATTATCCCGATTCGAGGTCTAGGTGGGCAGCTCTTCTGTGCTTGATGTCAACACTTGAACGTTCCTTTATCTGAAATGTGAAGTTTATTTGAGTAGAAATCAACTTTAGCATTTAGGGAGAAAGGAAAATACCAAAGAGCTTTGTGTAGAACTTGGGAATGGACGATATGTTTTGTGAAAAAAGTGTCTACAAGTGTACTTTTTTAATTAGGAGGAAAGGTCTAATTTTCATTAAGCAGTTCTGTGTGATGGGATGAATCATGAGGAAAAACCCCTCAATATTTATTATGTTTATTTTAAAGTGAAGATTCTTACCATTAAACTGCTGTTGGATTTTTTATTTCTTTTTTTAGCATTTCATACTTACTGAAGCTGCATTAACAACATGTTTCTCTTTCACTTTACGTTTAAAATATAAGTTTAAGATATATTAGTTCTTGCATTTTTTTAAGCAAATGAAGCTAATTTCTGTTATTTTCTGTTCTTTCCTTTGTTCCTGGAGTTTTTCTTGATTTCAAGAAAGGTAAATTGTCTGGGCCTAACAAAAGAAAAGTCCTGGCCCCTTCTATTTGTAACTGATGACATATAGTATTTAATATACTCTTAGTACTACTGTGTACCAACCAGGTATTCTCCTCAGAAATATACAATATTTAGAATCTGTTCTGTCATGCACCAAGAGATGCTGAAATAATTTTTTGATCCTTGCTTATACACATTAGCAAATCAAAATCTAGATCTGTCTCTAGCCCAAGTTATGAAACTCTTAATTAAAAGAAAATATTAAATGTTAAACTAGACATAAAAAATAAATCATGGTTAACTTACTTACAGAATATTGCAAAGTATCTCCAGAAATCATGTTTTATTGTATATAGGCCAAGAAAGACAAACTCAAAAATTAACTCAAGGAAGATACCAAACTGCGCAGTCATCTTGCCAGCTCTACTGTACTCAAAGTGCAGGCTTTGTTTTTTCATCACAGTTTCTTTCATGTTGTTGTTAAACTAAAGCAAGATATGAGGAGTAATATTCTTTTTCTTGATTATTTTTTTCATCAGCTAATGAGCAGAATGTTAACTGGAGTTAAAATATAGTTACATATATAAATACAGTTTATGAGTAATAGAAGCCTAATATAAACATAACATAAGCACAATGTAGAAATATGTTATGCTATATATAGTTAAAAAGTAGACAAGGTCAAGGTGGGCTAGGCAATAAAGTCCTTTATTGTTCCAAGCTAATCAGTTATTAAGTGTTTTTGGTCCCCACCCAGGCTGGGCCAGCAACAGAAAACATCTGCCTGGGTTTACATCCAAGCCCATCCTTCTCCCTCCCAGGGAGGGGATGTGTACATAATTTGAAGTGTCTCAGAGGTTTGTTTTGTTCACTGAAAACTTCTAAGCCACCTAAAAGTCTGATCCTTTGTTGCCTTCGTTGGCGTGGCGACCTGGTTCAGGAACGGCACGGCGACCACCCCCAGGCCGCTCGGGCCATCAGCTCGCAGACACCAATGTGGTGGATGGCAAATGGCGTTTATTGATAAATAACACAGCATTATATGGGTTAGGTTTACAGCGTCACTTCCATCTGCTTACATCACAGGCTGAACGCTATTGGCTATCAGGAGAGGAGGGGGGGGGGCCCTACCTTTCCGTACAGCGCGACATCTTCCGACCGCCAAGCCCTAACTATCCACATTTCCCCCCTCCTTATGCTTAACGAAATAGGTTAATATAAAATATAAAAATTTTAATACTTAACCTTAAGACTTAAACTTAATATTTAGCCGTGAGATTTATCTCTAAGATACAACTATAAGACTTAACCTTAATTAACCTTAACTTCAATTTAAAAAATGTAAATATTAAAATCTTACGATAACAAAGATAAGGTACCTTAAACAAATGCATTTGTAAATTAGCTAAAATATAACAATCTTAAAAATTCTATCGCTATTCTTATTCTATATTTACTCTATATTTTATAATAGTCTTAAAAAGTATATGTCATAAACCTGAATAAAAATATAAGGCATAGTAAACGGGTAGAAGTTGAGGTAACTTTTAGGGACAATTGAGGATAACACTGGGTAGCTACGTTTTTAAAACAGTTGACGGTGTTCTACGAACATAATGTTAACTTTCTCTAGCTGACTCTTGACAAACGACACAATTCTATTCAGTATACAGGGTCCAAAAATTAGTGTCATCACGATCATCGCGATCGGCCCTACTGTTATGTTTTCTCTTATCACTCGATCACTTGCAAGGTCCCGTAGGATCCTCCTGTATGGCTGATGGTGATGGTAATCTAATTCTGCCTGTCCTATAGTGACAAGCTCCAAGATCAAGATCACACAAAGGCATCGTAGCCCCTCTTTGCGGAGGCTATTCTGCCGTTGTCTGGGTTCTGCCAGTGAGGAACTTCCAGGCTTGGACAGGACATTTGCCAACTTGTCATCTTCTCTTGTCACCGGGGTGTACTGGTTACGGGGGTGTCCGATGATCCAGTCCTGTGAACAAAAACTCACAGTTTTCATTAGTTTTATTCTGGCTATTATGGTGCAAACAGCCACCTGGATCGAGGTTAGATGCTTTTCCTTCGCGACATGCTTAATCATGTCCGCGATGCTAGACCCCGCTGGTAGTGATCGCAGGATTTCTTTGGTTGTCGAATTACACTGCTGACGTAAACATTCTGCTATGACTGGGCCTTTTGCCTCCGCAGGCAAGGCTGAGGAGTCAACTGCCGCTTGGAGACAATCCACAAATTTTGTAAAGCTCTCACTTTCACTTTGCTTTATTGTGGACCATGGCGATGGTTTGGCAATGACTCTAGAGGCTGTGCGAATAGCTTCTCTGGCCGCACGAGTAGTTGCAATAACTTCATGGGCCCGCAGGCCCTGGGCTTGCGCCTGGGGAGTAATCATTGTGGGATCTGTGACCATTAACCGCTGCAGGCTGGAGCCATGCAGTGGATGATCCGCCCCAGTTACTTGGGCCAGTTGCCTCCCAGTTGCCTCACACAGTTGTCCTCCCATTCTTGTTTAAAAACGATCATCCCTGCCCCGTCAAAGATTAATCTACAAGTTTGTTTTATATCGAACGGGAGCATATCGTCT
>Ga0065711_1008266_pt1 | contig 24314 bp, 12 predicted proteins | sample Hoacrofraction12_FD_59098 | JGI IMG/M metagenome (GOLD analysis project Ga0065711, IMG submission 59098) | Hoatzin crop microbial communities from Cojedes, Venezuela - Epithelial fraction 12 v2 (version 2) | ecosystem: Host-associated > Birds > Digestive system > Esophagus > Crop | place... | reverse complement strand
TTTTTTTTTTTTTTTTTTTTTTTTTTTTTTTTTTTTTTTTTTTTTGACAAAGAGACAGTTTATTGGTCAGACTTAGTGTAGCTGTGTGGTAACCAAACAGAAATTTGTGCTCTCTGTAGCAAAAGCATCTGCTGTGCAGACAGGCATAATGTGATAAACTGTGTTGTAGGAGTGTTGTATGTTTTCACATGCTTGAAATAAGAAATTAATCTGGAAAGTTCTAAGGCATGTCTATCCGTATATCGGACACTGCTTCTGCCTCGCAGTTTCCTGATCGATGTGTTTGGCCTTAAAGCCACACTTAGCTATTTTCCAAAGATTGTGGTCCTGTCTGGTACAAACTGGGTCTGGACAGAAGCAGCAGTGAGACTACTTTTCCTCAGAGTGCTATGAAATGAAGAGGTAAACAAATGGGAAAAATACGGACAAATACATTCTTCTCTATTTTTGAATTTTCAGCATCCAAGATACTCCTTAGAAACAACAGAGGTGGAGGAGAGGTCAGACGAAATGTATGACTTCCAGGCTGGTGGTACTCATTTAAACATCTATGCTTTGCCACTGCTAGGAGAGGGTATTAGGGCAGGTTTTGCTATTGAGTTGTAGGTGTTGCCTTACATTTTACCCTCTGATTTTTGCCTTTGCAGACTTTGTGTGCATTGATTCGGGGTGTCCATCAGAAGAACAAATCCACATCTGGGTTTGACATCATCAACATGCTTGTGGGTTTTGATAAGGCAGAGCTGTGTATGAAGGTGAGGCCCTGGCAATGTAGAGAAACAGTTTGTGCAGCAACTGTGTTGCAGGCACAGTGAGTTGTAGACAGGTGTGTCTACCAAGGTTTAGCTTTTGGGGGAAATGTTCCAGCCACTTATTAAAAACAGCTGTCCTGAAGTTCTTTACCTGCTAGTGGCACAAAGACACTTGGAGTCCCTGTGTATGTTAGTAATATAACAGCACTTTTCTTTCTTTTCCTTTAGTTTCATGCTGTGCAGTCCGTATGGTTAAGAAATCTTAAGGCCAGAAAAGGCTAACACCGGCCATTAGCACCTGGTGTTGAACCTCATACCTGGTGCCTAGTTTTTAGCTGATGGTTGTATCCTGTGTTCTCACATTTCCCTCAGCGCATGTACTGTTCTAAACTTACTTGATGCTCTTCACTGCAAAGATGTGGAGTATTGGGAAATGACAAAGTAATCTGTGATAAAGCTGAATTCCTGTTGTATCTTTCATCTGTCTACAAAAAGTAGTAATTATTCATCTCTCTACAAATAGTAGTACATTTGGGGAAAATATTAAGTAGTAACTTGGCTGTCAGAACTGCATTTTTCCTTTAAGAATAACTCTGTTACCTGGACCTTAGTATTTGGAAAACAATTATTTATGAATCTGTCAAACAGCTATACAGTGTCTATTTTTAATCATAAGTAATATGTGTACTGTTAAATTGGAGGTGTGCTGCTTACAAAAACTCTCATGGTGCCTATAAGTAAAATGGAATATTGTAAAAAGGAAGTACTGATGTTACTGTCTTGCAAACAAAAAAAATCATATTTGTAGAGCTCAGAATTACTTTGTGGATAAAATCTGTTGTTATATGTATACAAAAACATGTCATGCATCTAGAGAAAACTCTTTCAAAATGATCATGATGTTATGCCTGTAGTCATTAAAATGTAGTTAACACAAAACAATGTTGAGAACCATTAGTGTGAATATGGCCTGTGTAGCAGTCGTAATGGCTCAATTATTGGTTCTGGAATAACATTGCTTTATGTTGGTGCTCTTGTATTTGAATCTCCCCAAAAGCTTTTTATAACAAACATTTCAAATAATTTTAACTACTAATTTTAAATAACATGATTGTTCTTCTTTAGAATCTGATGGAGAGCTTGGACTCACTCCTCTGTGCAGAAGGTTCTGAAAGCCTCAAAAGCTTGTGCCTGAAGCTACTTCTCTGCTTGGTGACGGTAAATACCAGCTGTATAATAACTTAAAGGCTTAAATGAGCCACGACTTGAGGGATGGAACTGTTTCAAAACCTGAGCAGAATGCTGCAGTGTGAAGCTTGAGAACGGGAAAGAAATTATGAATGAGAACAAGGGTCAGCCCAGAATATGCATCGTTGCTCTAACCACGATGCCAATACAGACTAGCAGACTGTTTTCACCTCGTGAGGTAGGTGCCAACTGGGGCAAAAGGGGAGTAAGGGTCAATTGGATTTGTGTTTGTTTTTAGGGAAAAAGATATTTAAGAAGTGTTAGATAAATGGAAAGGGAGCAGAGGAGAGAGGCTGAGGAAAGACAGGAAGCGTGGAGCAGACAAGAGTGGTGAGGAGGTGAAGGATGATGAACTTGGAACAAATGGGCACTCATCATCTCTTGGAGGTGGTCAGCTGTGAATGATTTTGGCTATGTGAGTGTGTGGGAGGTCTTCTCTGCCCTGTTTGTGATGGGAAAGTTCTCAATGGAGCATATGTGCCCCGTTTTTTCATTCTCTGCCTCCTGTGTAGCAGCCTGCTTCAGCTGCTGATGGCTGTTGTCATGCAGCTGTGCAAAATATCAATCTGTAGGGGAAAGGGGGAGCTTGTACTATGTGGGTCATGCTTCTTGCCAGAGAGAGGGGTGGGAAGGAGGACAGATTTCTTTTACTTCATGTCTAGCTCTACTGCTAGTCACACCCTGACTTGCTGACTAAGTGTGAGATTCTGGATAAATGTGTCCATCTGGCAGCAGAACTCTTCTGTTCCCAGTGTGTGCCAGAGGCAGCTACAGCATCACGGGAGGCTTTGGGTGAGATTTTAAAACTTGTGTTTATACTCAGGTGACAGATAACATTAGCCAGAACACCATCCTGGAGTATGTGATGATTAACAGCATATTTGAAGCTATTCTACAGGTAAGGGTTCCTCCTTCTACTGCAGGGGCTCTTCTTCCAGTGAGAGCTTTCAGTGATACATTGCTTTTCAGTATTTTCAGTGCAGCATGTCTGACTGGCACTGTGTGTTCCTTCCATTCATAGCTCAGTCACAGAATTTTTTTTTTAAGTGATATCTCCTCCTTACTCTAGTCTACTTTTTTTAGTCACTATTGAGTATTGAAAGTATTTTCACTTGAGACATTTGTGCATAGATAGAAGCTGAACAGATTTCTGGGCTAATTTCACAGAGAATAGTGAGGGTTTTTTTGCTCTTTGATAAATTATACTTTTTAGAAGTGGAACTGGGCTTGGGGAAACTCGGAGAACTTGCACATGCGCTGAGATACTGTTCAGTGCTGTTGAGAAATGTCTTTGCCCTTTATGTCCAGAAAGCCTGTGTGCATCCTCTCTGTGATAAATAAGGTTCTCTGTGTGCAGAATTTCTTGGAAGCACTGACACTCCCCCAACCTTAAATATCCTCTTTCAGTTAGGACATAATTTGCTGTTACATATATGTTTCACGGCCACATGCTGAGAGTCCCTGCAAGCTTCCTGAAGCAGGCTTGAACAGAACAGTGTGATTATTTATTCCAGATCCTGTCCAGCCCACTTAGTCGCAGGGAACATGGCTATGACGCTGTTGTCCTTCTTGCCTTGCTGGTCAACTACAGAAAGTATGAGGTAGGTATTCTTCTGGATAACAGAAACATCAATTCTCTCTACTTTATTAATTTACACTGGCCTCTGGATTATTAAGGCAGCCTACAGCACAGTTTTTTATTAAGGCAGCCTACAGCACAGTTTTTAGCAGTGCACACTATAACATTTGTCAGGGTATCAGCACAGCTACAGAAGTTTTACAAGGTAGTCAGATTATGCGAACTGTGTCTGTCTGATGTATGTGTATAATCAAACGTGTATGATATTCATATAGCTCGTCTTGTGCAAGTATGAAAGAAACTACCTAGGGGATTTGCATTTCCTTCATGAAAGTATTCTGAGGAAGGTCCTTTTGGAAGAGTTGCTGTTGTGCCGAACTTGCATGTTTGCCTCTCTGTGTGTGACTGTGTGGTTATACATAATCTCAAAAGTAAAATGAGCTGTCAGTCATCTTGGGCTTCAGACTGAATTTGTGATTCAGAACCTGACTAGCAGACTGAAAGAGCACAGATCTCCAGAAGTGATGGTGAAGCTGTGACCAAGGAATGAACTGAAACATCACAGCTAGTATTTCCAAGAGAAATATGTGTCTATCTCTTTGATTCCTGAGAAACTTTATTCATCTTCCTTTTTCTAAACTGGTTGTGCTACTTTGTGGTGTATTCTTGTTTTTCTCGGTTATTCATCACCGTGAAGAAGAAACATTTCAAATGTCAAAATACCACCTAGTGCTGGCTTTGCTTTGCATGAAGCATGATGCTTTAATGATCAATTTTATTTTTTTCTGTGATTAGGATTATCGTAATATAGTTTATTGGCAAAAAATGGGAAAGTTCTGGAATATCCCCTCCTCAGCAGAATTACTGGGAGGGGCAGGTGCCAAAACCCACTTGGTTTTGTAATAGATCCTGTTTTGAATTACGAACAGACTTAGAGAACAGGCGAAGACAGGAGCTACACTTGGTGTCAAAGTACTTTGTGTTAATTTCTCATTCCTGTGAATGTTGTCAGAATTANGAATTACAGATTCTGTTCAGCAATCCGTGCCGTGGTAACACGAAACAGGAGGATGGCGTTTGGTTTCAGTACCTGACCATGAGGGAAAACTGTTGGGAGTGATATGAGCAGGGTTACTGATGAGGGCAGACTGGAAAGACGAGAGGTCTTATTGCAACGTTCAGGTCACAGGGTGGAGAGCTGTGTAGTCCCACCCTTGAGCTGTGAATCCTTGTGTACTGCAGTTCATGTTCTTAGTAAGGTAGCATTCTGTGAGTACATAGCACTTGTCCACTGCCCTTTGCAGTAGCTTTCTGTAGAGTATTGAGTTGGGGTCAAGTGCTTTGAAGAACATTGTCCTAGATGTCTTCAAATTGGGCACCCAAAAGTGGTTGTGCTGATGTTTAAAAAGTACAATCCACCCTGAAGCAGGCCTGTAGCAAGGGGAGTTTCAGCTTGAGTAGTTCATCTGGCAAGGTTGAAAGCAACTTGAAGAAAGGTTTTATGACGGCTGCCTGACACTACCCTTTGTAAGCAGTGCTACAAGCAAAGCCAGTAGTAATGCAGTCATAATCTTTGTCCTTAAGTAGAGTAGCTGCTTCCATTTGCTGTTCTTTGGCCCTTAGAGTCAGTTTGGTGGTTACCTGGTTGTCAGTGTATTGTAGCATACTTTCATGCCTCAGATCCTTTGGAGTTCTCTTTTTAGTTAGCTGTGCTGCAGTTGATAGTTTCTCTTTTGTTCTGAGCTTCATTGGTTGCTAAATTGTGTTTCCAGCTGCTTAAGAAAATCTAATTAGGCTGAAAATTCATTAGCTGACTATGATTTTGTGTCTGTCTTTAAAGTGAATACCAGTGTGTCTTGCATCAGGACGTTCTTTCATATTTTGGGGAATTTTGTAGTCTCCTCTCAAATTCCCTGGGGAATATCTGTCCATGTTTACATTACCAGTGTAGAAGAGATCTCGGCTTGCTCATTAACTTCTGTTCTAGGAGTAAAAATGATTTATGTGTCTTTACATGGAACCTCTAAAGGGATGTTCCTGATCTAAAACCAAGTAATTTTCAAAAGTTGTTCCAAGTACATACATACTTATTCAAGTTTTCAGCTGTATTTTATGGTGGTTTTTTTTTTTTTTAGTCCTAGTCCTGATTTCAGAGAAAATATTTTTACCTTGATGCTACGTGAGAGAGACATAAAAGAATAGCTAAATAATGGACTGTATCAGCAAAATGGTGATCCTAAGTGTACACAAAAGGCTGCCAAGCAGAGAAAATACTATGAGGAAGGGTATTTATTGATCACTTTCTCAGTGTTTTAAGGGATGGCTGCTAGAATAGGTTAAAACGTAAAATCAGATAGTGACTTTTAAATGGTTAGGTTTCTTGATAATATCTGAGTGGAAATTTCTTTGCCTGATGTTCAACCTGTTAGAATTGCGTATTGTGTCGTTTGCTAGGCAGAGCTGAAAGAAATTAGTCAAAATGTGGGTTTTTCTCTTTGTGTGCTTGTCTGGCAGCATATGGTGCATCCAATAGCCCTTCATGTCCGGTTACGTGCACTTGCCTCTCCTTGATATAGTCAGTTATAGGTGCTGAAGAGACACCAACATTGAGGAGTCAGAAAATTCACCTTCCCCCCCTCCCCCGTCTTACACAACCCACATTATTTTAAATGAATCTCTTTTACAAAAACAGTAATTATTCAGCTCCAATTCCCTGCAAGATAGCCTGCCTGCAGAGGAGATGGCCTCATCAGGGCTGCAGCAAAGCTGCTGAATCATCCCTAATGAGCGTTCAGGGAAAAGTCTTGCGAAGGATAATCGAGTGGACTCTGGCCTTCGTTTGTGTTACAGATTGTGAAGAGAAGTGAAGCACCTAACTAGGGATTATACGTGGTTACCTTGGCTTTTTTCTGCTTTCTTTTCCTACCAAAAAATTGTTTCCCATAGGTTTGCGTTGGAGGCGGAGGTACATTTGGGGGCGTGGAGGAGATCTCACTCCCTCTGCCAGACCTGTGTGCTTTTGCATATAATATTCACTTTGTATGGCATGTCTCACCTGGGGATTGCTTTAAACATTACCTGGTAATGATCTCCCCACAGCTTCCACCTTCCTTTCTTTGAGATTGTTGGCATCTAATGGTGGGTAGTTCATGGAGGATGTTTTGAGTATTCCCACGTTCCAGGAGTATGTGTCTGTACCTCACCACTGACAAGAAGACCTTGATGTTATAGTGTTTGTTAGCTGATGGCAGTGATAGGAAAAGACCTGTGTTTTCTGAAGAGCTGAGGATCATATTTTTGAGTTCTTTCTGGAGGCAGGTGGAGGCAGAAGCTGTTTCTAAGTTTGTGTAACCGCTTCACTGATGCACTTTGAAGTTTTCAAAATGCTTATCAAGCACTTTTCAAGGCTGTTGCATGTTTCTGCGTGTTGTGGAGTGGCAGGCGTAATTCAGACTTAAAACTTCTGCTGTGGTTCCCAGTGAGAGGGGAACATAACTCTGAAACAGCAGGATTAGAATAGGGAAGCAGGCAGGGAGTATGGGGTGGGCTTAGGGGTGCTTGTACAACTTGCAGGTTGCTGATGTTTGTCATAGATGTACAGACTAATGTCCACAGACAAGAACTGGAACCGTTGGCTCTCAAGGAGGGGCAGGAGCAAACTGCACGCCCTGTGGGCAGCAGAGGAGATACTCTCATCACACTGGTACAGGCTTGCACACTGAAAGGCATTAGGAACTGCCTTGTCCCATACAGAGTAGCACTGTGTGGATTACACTGGTTAGTCATCTGCCTGCTGCTTAAGGGTTTAGGGATGCCTAGACGAGGCATGGAATGTGTCAGGGGAGGGGAATACTTCAGACAGGAAGCATTAAACAGACTTCTGCAGATACGGAAATGACAATTGAAAAGATAGAGGACAGAGATCTGTAGCAAGCTAGCTGGCTTCATGACCCTATCAGCCATGCACCAATGACATCTTGCTGCCAAGAGGCAGGAGACACGGAGCATGCATCTTGGAAAGTCAAAGGCAATGGGAGCATGAAGAGTTGTTCATAGGCTGGAGATGACAACGAACCCACTCCACTTCCCTTTCTGTGATGGGACGGAGTGTATGACTAGGTCTCAGGGCAGCTTGGTGGCTTTGGTCAATGTAGTGTCTCCCGGTTTGCTTGTTCTCCACATCTGGGAATCTGGGTAACCCCACAGCCTCTGATCCAGCATAGCCCTGCTGTCCATTGCCTGGAAAAGCCCTGTCACGTTGGTCACAAGTCACAGGCTGGCCTCTCTGCTGTACGAGCTGTGGTGTAGAAAGTTTCTCCTTGTTGTATAAGGAAAGCAAGAGAAAGACTGTAATCAACAAAACTAAGATATATTTGCAAGGATAGATTTTAATCTATATTTAATTACAAATTTGTGAAGCTTGCTTCTGCTTTACTAACACTGACTAAGTTTAATTTCTGAAGGGGAGCATGTTTATACAGAGATGACCATATATTGTTACTGGGTAGGAGCCTCTACTCCAAGCTCAAGGAAATGTCTTTACATGCTTTGTGCACAGGTGGGTTCTGTGTGAGTTTTCTGTCTTTTTCTGAGACAGCAGACAGGGCTGCGTGCTGCTGGAAGCAGGCTGGCAGACTGGCTGGGCTTTGGTCTGTTCTGATCAGTTTTTTTTTCTGAACCAAAAAGAAAGGCTGATTCTCCCACAGCACTGAGTAAGTGTGAGAGTGGTGTTTTCTGGTCAGCTTTATTTTTAACTTGCAGTCAAGCCATGGGTACAGCAGTCGGGTAACTGTGTGGCTTGTAGGGCTGCATCTGATGCATGCTTTGTGTTTTATTCTTTCCATCCACTTTGGAATTACTACACAGATAGAGCTTTTTCTTCTCTGTCCTGGTTCCAAATCAACTGTTAGTGTTGCACTGACACACATAAACCAGGAAAAACAAAGGTACATTGCTAATTTAAAATGCTTCCTAAATGATTAGGAATTGTCTTTCTAGATGGAGCCTGCGTGCTTTGTTCAGCTAAGTTCAAGGATTTTATATTCTCCAGAGACTTCTAGCGCTCAGCAGGGTAAACTGTTAAAATGTGGAGCTCTAACCCAGCAGCAGATGAGCCTGTAACATTGTCATGCCTTTCTGGGTCCTCCTTCCTTTAAGCAATCTCTGCAAGGTGTTGTGGAAGGGAGATATCAGAACGCTAATGTTCAGTCCCAGCTTCACTGCTTGTTCCTGCTGCATAACTGCGTGTGTGTCACAGATAACAGGCTTGCAGGACAGCTGCTCCAATTTCAAGACTGACAGATGAGCTAGCAGAGGAGTAGAAACTCCCTCTCTTCTCAATAAAATTGGGAGACTGCCTGGCTGAGCCAGTAAAGAGGTGCCCCAGGCGCAGTGGCCTGAGCATGTGCTGGGACTCCTGTTTCTTTGTGTGTATTCTGCTGTGTGGGAGGGGAGAGAGATGCTTCCCAGGTGGGTGGGTAAACTTGGAAAGGTAATGTTTTTTTTCCAGAAGACCGAACTTAAAACCAATTTTCTTTCTTCCTTCTCCTGCTACTCTGAGCAGTCAGTAAATCCCTACATTGTGAAGCTCTCCATCGTAGATGATGAGGCCACACTCAATGTGAGTATTTGGCTTGATTTCTCTATGCTGCTGCTGATGCTTTTTCATGTGTGGTGTTAGTGTAACGAATGCAGTCGTGGTGTCTGGTAGAAAGAAGGTCTAGGAACAGTGCTGCTGTAAAGAACTTCAGTATAGTGGGTTTCTGCCCTAACTGCACTCTTGCGGTAGGTTAGGCAGCTCAGGATTTGATCAGTTTGATCACCAGTTAAATGGTGGAGGTGGTTAAAAAGGTGGGTAGCAAGGAACATGCTAAAGTTGACCTATTGTACATTTATGAACTATCTGTACACAGTTTACTGTCACGTGCCAAAGAGGCACAAGATAGCTTATGCCAAAGAAGATCTCGTTTCCAGTTCTGTGTCATCTGATTTTACCAGTCTACAAGTCAGTTCTTGTAGCACAGTGGAAGCTTGTACTTCAGTCAAGAGCCCTGCAACATATTTTGGGTTGTAGCCACGGCCTACGTTTTGTGTCCAGGCCTGGATGGAAAGTGGCAGCACACTAGCAGTCATGTGAGGTCTGGACTTAGAACCTGTTCTTCAGACATGAAGTTAAAAAAGCAAACTCCATGCTAACTGAAGGATGAGAACGGCTATTCTGAGTTAATTAAAATACCTTGACAGAAAGGATAATCGGTAGCTATGGAATGGTGGAGACTGTTTGCAAGAAGTGAAAACGTTGCTAGTGTTTATGGCCTTTGTTTTGAACTTCTGGGTGTCTTTCCTCTGACACTAGCTTCCTTCTGAAGTTCTTGCTGCTTTATTGAGACTTCTTGAATGAGTAAGCTCTGTCTGGAGTAAAAGTTCTCTGTTGAACCTAGTAATTAGCTATCCAACTTTAAATTTTGGTGTCTTGATTTTTGGATGACATTTTTGTTGTATCATAGCATATCTTAATAGTTGAAACAGCTTCAGTGGAAATTCATCCTAGCATGCTAGGTTATCTTGGTGGCAGGGCAGAATAGCTGTATGTGTTCAGTGTGTGATTTCCTGCACTGAGATTTGTAATATAAAGATTTTTTTAAACGCTTTTTTTCAGGGAATGGGACTTGTAATTGCCCAGGCTTTATCAGAATATAACAGGTAAAACCTAATTGTCTCTTGTTTTCCAGTGCATGATAGTTGCTGTACATTTTCATGGACTTTTTTTTTTATTTTGTGTTTAAGTACTTATTCATCACCTAGCAGCCCTGATGCACCTGGAGAGGCAGGAAATAGTCTTGTGCTATGAGGTACTTCGGCTGAGTTGTTGCTGTCATTGCAATTGTAAATGCATCTGTACTAGCTGTGCTGATGTGCTTCAGGAAAGATCCTGCTGTATGGGAAGATATCTATTGTATGTTTTTACTATCATGGATTTTACCTCGGTATGAACCTCGTGTAAAATCTTAGTCCCGAGTGAAAAGATAAATGATTTGCTGAGTATTTCTCTGTTAGAAAATTGATTTAAGTGAAACTCAGTCTAAAGCAAACAAATTTATCCAGGACTATCCACATGTCAGATGAGAGCTGATTAGTGGATGTATGCTCTTGCAAATGGTGAAAGCATTAACTGCTTCTGAAGAAGGAGCCAGAAAGCCAGCAGTAGGGTAGCATGTTCCCAGCTTCTGCTTCATAAGCAACAGCACAAAATGTGTGAGTTTTCCTAAGAGGAAGGTGCTTCAGAAAAATTTGGAAAGTTGCAGCAGTTTCACCCAAGCAACGCGAGACTTTTTTGTGTGCAATAGGATTCTCAAAGTATCCAGAAAAATGTTTTAATACCTTTGAAGGTCTGCTATTATAGATATGCAGGATCAGCAGATCATGTAAATGTATTTAACAGAGTAAATTATTTGAGTAAAGCAGAAAAAACCTCATCCACCCAACTTCCTTCATTCTGACAAAAGCCGTCTCAGATTGTGGCCTGTTTTGCTTAGCTCTGTCTTTCCTCCTTCCCCCCAAAATTAGAATTGTTTTCTTTGCATGTTGCATTGTGTGTGATCAAATTCCTGTATGAAAGACACAATAAATGGCCATGTGAGCTTTGCTAGTCTATTTGAATGCCAAATGAAGCAACTTGGCTTAAATCTGAGGTACCCAACGCATTTGTTGACTTCACTTACTCCAGTTCCAGTCCCTTCACTTACTCCAGGAACGTAGGATCAGGCAGGATCAGGTCATGAACCGTAATGGTCCTGGTGGTTTCTGCCATAGGGTGATCAACTCTCGTTTAGTCTGTAGCGGATGATGATTGAAATTAAACTGTTCTGTGGTTACTGACTGAATGTGTTCATATGGTTCATTACCGTTCTGTAACGGTAACAGTGTAACAGTGCAGGACAAAATTTCCTGAGTCACTTTGTCCCTTTCCTTCAGCTTTAGCCGAGACTGGATGTATACTCTATAACAGCACAGGCATTGTTCAGTCTCACATCTTTCAGCAACTCCAACGCTACACAATTTACAAATACTTTAATAACCCTTGCATCTCTTTTTATGAGTTCTTGAAAAGGGCTTGTGAATGTTGAAGTTTTTTCCATCCTGTATCCTTATCAGGTAAGACTGTCTCATAGGGATTTAGATAAAACAACCCTAGTTCCATTTCTAACCGTGAAGATTCATCCTTACTCCTTTTTGTTCAGACAATACAAAGATAAGGAAGAGGAGCATCAGAGTGGTTTCTTCTCAGCCCTAACTAATATGGTAAGCAAGGAAGCAGTGTTTTTCTATTCTTAAAATAGGTGCCTCCATGGAAGTTCAGCAGGAGTGTGTTTCCAAAAACTGTGAGTTTGGGCTGTGGGTTCTGGAGGAGGAGATGCATTGATCCAATTCAAACCAAATACAACTGAAATGGCTGTATTCTAAGGAGTGTGGTGTTGTCTGGCTGGGAAAGCTGTTTCAAAGGATGAGATCTCTATTCTGGCATTGATAATTGAAATTGTTTTCCTTAATCTTCTTCATTCTAGTTGACTTTATTTTAAAAAACACAGTTATTTGTTGGAAACTTTTAAATGGCTACGTGTTTTTAAAAACAAGTTGCTGCTCTGCTGATGTAACCTAAAACAGAGAAGACGAATAATTTTGTGGCAGTCTAGTCTGTCACTAGCTTTAGAGATCCGTTTCCTGACTATCTTGTTCCTCAAGCCTGGATGCACTGTAGCTATGAAGCAGCTTGCATTCTGCAATGGGCAGTGTCTGCGTTTTTGGAGTGGTACCCTCCAAAGGCAATTGTGAACTTCTTCCCTGTAAAGAGTATCCTGTTCCCCTTGCTTGTTCAGTTTGGCTTTGCCTTAGTCTGAGATCTGTCTATCCCAGCCGAAACCAGGACAGACAGGAAAATTTCCTATAAGTAGGGATAGTTCAGTGTTGACAGCTGTCAGTCAGGAGCGACATGGGTAAAACTGTATGCACTTTGGGGCATGCAGATAGGAAATGATATCTGTTGTCCACTTACAGAGTGGCAGACTTATCCAGGTTGGGATTCAAGACACAGTGCTTTTTATCCTCTTTTGTGATTTGACAGGTGAAGCATTGGTCATTGACAGCAGTGCAAAATGCATTTGTAGATGGTCATCCTGTTTCCTGTTTGTGTTTTACTAGTATTAGAAAAAAAGATGCATATGTGCCTTGGATGAGAACACCTCTCCCAGGGCACTTTTGATTTAAATCCATGTCTTCTTTCTTGCTGTCGAATAGCTTTCACAAATTCCTCCTATGCAATACTCTTTCTTTCCATAGGTGGGCAGCATGTTCATAGCAGATGCTGATGAGAAGATCTCAGTCCAGTAAGTGCACAGATGTTAGTTACACAATGAATGGCAACTCGCCACACTGGTCAACATGATTCGCTCCATCATGGAGCTGTTCTAATGTAGCAAAGCAGACTAGAGGGACAAGTTCTCTTGCAACTAAAATGGTACCACACCGATGCAAACAATGGATTCTCATGAAGTGACAAGGGGGCAGCAGGAGAAGACGCAGCTGAATTGATTGTAGTGAGGTGTATACCCCCACCGAGGTTTTTATGAGGCATTTTTAGCACATTAAGTGACAAGGGTGCAGCAGGAGAAGACGCAGCTGAATTGATTGTAGTGAGGTGTATACCCCCACCAAGGTTTTTATGAGGCATTTTTAGCATATGATAGGCATGTTGGAGGTGGCAGATGGGAAGTGATGGTTCGTACACTCTTATCACCAACAAAATGTTTTCTAAATCAAGGGTGTGAGTGATAAATATGAGGGTTTGTGGTGTCTGTAGGAGCCTCTGCCCTTAAAAGAAAGGACTTTAAATGGAAAACACTGTTTGCACAGTGAGGGAGACCTTCAGCAGGAAGGGAACAAAGACTGTAGTTAAGTTCTAAAAATAGCTATTTTTATGGGTTGCTGAGTACTGCTAATAATCAGAAGAACATCTGGATTGCAGAGGCAGAGTTTTATATAGCTGAAAAAAAAGTCTTCTTTCAGGTGGGCCTTGCTTCTGAAAAACTGCTCTTGGGATTCTCATCTGGTGTTAGCCCTTAACTAACTGTGCTTTTGTCTGTATCCTTTCCACAGAACGAATGAAGCAATCCTTCTGGCCCTCTATGAAGCTGTTCACTTAAACCGGAATTTCATAACAGTTCTGGCACAAGTGAGTTTCGTTGCGATGGTTGCCCGTTTCTTTGTAGTGGATGTCTTTGAAATTAGAAAGTCAAGAACAGAACCAGTGAAAAAACAGGTTTTCTCTTTTCCCCCTGTATACTTGTCATAGACGTAGGTGGGCATGAAAGATCGGAAGCAGGCCAGGGCCTGCTGGGTTTACTATACTTTTAGGAAACTCTTCCTGCCTTGGCAGAAGATGAGTAAAGTGTTGAGGGCACAGTTCATGTCAGTGAGCCATTTTTCCCACTGAATGGGAAGGGCTGCGTTGAATGCCTTCTGTGCGCTACTGGTGTTGCCTTTAGGGGGAGGATGGAGTGAGTGGATCGGTGGGGGTAAGATTGCTGCAGCTATCAGAGCAATTCATGCCCTTGATAAGTTAGGGTTGAGGGAAAGAGGATGATCTGGGTCCCAAGCTGGATGAATTGTCCTGTCTGGGTGTGCACAGACTGCATGTTGTTGTCTGTTTGACTATCCTTCACTTAGGGACTATATGATATGTGAGGACTGTTGTTTCAAATACTATCTTGTGTCCAAACATCCTTGGAGAGCCCAACTCCTTTTGCTTGGCAGATTGTTGTCAGAACATAGCACTCCTCCTTGTACTGTTTATGGTTAATAAAAAGAGCTATGGCAGCCTTCTGAGAAGCAGTGGGCTGCTCCATACCTCTGAGCACAAACCTCTGGATGCTTTTCTAAATACAGTGTGAGTTTATGAAGGCAGTCGTTGCTGGGACACAAGTGACAAGTCTGTCTGATTTGTTTATGGTGATTTGGCTGCCTGGAAGGATAGCCTGATGGGTTTAGGAAAACCTTCAGTTTTAGGCTTTTAGTTTTGGCTTGTAAGTAATACTGGTAATCTGTGAGAAAAATGACATCAAAAAACAGTTAACACCTTTCCCCAGTTATTTCAGGTCCTCAGAGTGCAGCCATGCATCACAGGCTAGACACTTGACGTGAAGGAGGAGACCTCTGGGGACTCCTGGCAGTAGTGGTGATGGAAGAGGTCTGATAGGCAGATCTACTGCCTCTGAAGAAAGCTTCTGTTCCACGGGTGGTTCATTTGCTGAGGTTCCTTGCCATTCTTTTCCCAAGCTATTCATTCCTGCCACTTGTGAGAGAATCCTGTTCTTTCAGTTCTGTGTAATACCAGCTCAGGCCTTTCTGTGGTCAAGATATCCCCAAGGGAAAAGAGGCTTTTGGCAGGGAGAAGAGTAGGGCAGGAAAAGAGCAGCTGGAGTAAAAGCTCTTAAATTAAAAATAAAAGGATAAAGTAGTTCTTTGTGAAAGTGATAGCTGAAGCGGCCACTGATCAGTGGGTTTAACCGAAGTGGAGGTCTTGTGTTCATGGGTGGATTGTCTATAATCTTTTGTTTAAGAGAGGGCAAGGTAGGTCGTGCTGTCTTTTGAAAAAAAACTCGCCAAAGCTGATGAATGCCCTTGTCTAAGGTGGTACCCGTAGCCAGAGACTGCTGGTGTTTAGGCACATAGGAAGAGCATGGATACAGTTGTGTTGGTGCCTGAAGTGTTAAGGTTTTGGTATACTTACCAGCTTGTTGGTCCTCAGTTTATGCTGCTAGGTGGCACTATGATCTCTCAACTGGCAGTTAGTGTTTGGGGAAAAGGAAGGTAAACACCATAGCAAAATCTACGGAAGCAAACCTGTTTTCTATAAGAATTCCAATGGAAAATTGTATTTAAAGGTTTAAATCAGTACCTGAAATTATTTTAAATTGTCCTTGAATTGTGGTATGTGTGTCTGTGCTTCACATAAAATACATGCATTTATAGTGCTCAGAAAATTAGATATTCAAAGGCAATGTGGAGGATATCCACTTGTGAAAAATTGTACAGAACTAAAGTAAACCCAGCAGTTCTGTATCCCTTTCTTTTATTTTGAAATTGTGATGATATATGAAGTCGGATGATACATTTATGTAAAACTTGCCCTATGAAATGGACACTTTGCTTGACAGCCTGACTTAAAATAGCATGGCAGATTGTCTACAGTCTCACCAGTGTGGATAGATCTGGAAGCGTACAAATAGTAAAGTCAAAGCAGTAATTAGGCAGGCAACTATTAGCAAAGATGAAATGGGGAGAGTAATTGACTGATAGAAGATGAGAGGATCGATAATAACAGTATTATTTATGTTATGCACTCTGCTCCTTCAGTGCCTGGGCTTTATAGTGAGACAGGGAAGTAATAAATTGCCATCATCTTTGAATATGAGCAGGTGGAGGGCAGGAGTGAGGAGAATTTGTTTTTAGAAAGAGAAACAAAAGGATCTTGGAGGAAGACTTCAAATGCACACCCTTGGGTTATTTTGGGGGGAATCAGAAGCTATAAACAGTGTAGACTTCTGCATACCTGTTCCCATTCTACACTGGGGAAGGGCATGTTATCTGTCTGCTGGGGACAGCCACCCCTTTCTGATGTATTTTCGAGTTTTGTGGAGTAAAGAAATTGATGTACGGTTTAATTGTTAGATGTCCAAGGTCAGGTAGCATAGCCTTGCTTTTTGGAGGAGAGGTTGATGTTTCTTGAGACTGCATTAGTCATATCTGTTGTGCAAGAGCATGGAACAGTGCAAGCAGCGATCTGTATGACTAGTGCCTAGGGAAGCTATTGACCTGTGTATGTCTGGGCATTTGTATTTTGCTGTTAGAGCCATCCTGAAATGGGGCTGATGACGACACCAACAGGCCCGATTCCGACAACACCTGTCACTCCACTAGGAACCACCCCACCTTCTTCAGATGGTAAGAAATGTAATGATCTCCTGGGGAAAACCAGTTAAAAACTGTAACTAGCAAAGCATTTTCTCAAGATGGCAACTAATGAGGTCTATTGGAGCAGATGTACCCTGGTGGTCTCTTGCTGGAGTGACTTGCCTTACTAAACATGAGCAAGATTCTTTGACTCACATTTATTTCTGTTTTGCCTTGTATGCTGCTCAATGAAATTACGCTGATGTTCCTTGTGAAAACAATACCGTCCCAGTACCTGCAAGAAGATACACCCAGTCCATTAGTTTTTCTGTGTTGGCTTTTACTTATGAGTATTTCTAGTGTCAGGTTCTTTGCCTGGGATTATTTGTCATTGTAACACATTTACAGAGAATCGCAGTGGATTCCTGCTTGTCATTAGTGCGCTTGTCCCCAGCTTTGAATTAATTGCAATTTGAATCCAACCTGGATGTGGAGGTATTCCTCCCTCTTGTTGCCTTTTCTCTGATAGGCTTTGTAAATGACTGCTAGCACTAAGATCTTTCTTCTACATGAGATGATGTTTGTCCACGTAAATACGCTTTGAAAAAAATCTAAAATAAACCACTTTTCTTTCAAGGTGTGGATAGATATAGCCTGGTTTAAGATAAGAAATCAAATGGCTGTTGTCAAGTACTTTAATGGCATCCTCTAGATCTGAAGAAAGTGTTTAATGAAGGAACAGAGTCAGTTTGAATAAAGCACAGTTTGGAAATATTTCTGGAGAAAAGCAGCCTGGGTTACTCAGTTATATCAGCTATTCAGGTCACTTAATATCCTAGTTAAGGATGATCCTCCTTGTGGATGAATTCTGTCTGGTTACCATGGATATCAAAAGCTTCAGTTAAAAAGCTCCTTATGTTTCAAGTCTCCCTGTGCATATAACGTAAAACGTAGAGGGACGGGCATTTTGTGGGCTTCTGTTCAGCATGTTTGTTGCAAATGTATCTGCCCACACACCATATTATACAACTGACAGAATTTATGCTTACCTACATCTACAGCTTCCTCACACTCTTTTTTTAATTTACCAAAAACCAAAAGCAAAACAAAAACTCCATCCTGCTTTCAGCAGAGGCAGTGATCTTGTGAAGCTCGAGGCTTCTTTCCGCTTGTGAGTTTACTAAGTTTAAGGAGAGGAGCTAATCTTAATGTGCAGCAGTTACATTGGGAAGCATTCTTTGTTTCTGCTTGCTGTCACCTTGCTCATCCCTACTCTTAGTGATAATTTTTTTTATTTTTGAGGACCTTGGCTTGGTTTAGTTTGGTGTTGCTTTAGGATTGCTGTTATTTTAAAGGTATGGCAGAATTTTCTTCATTTTCTAAAGTCTTGCAACTCAGCTGTAAAATTTGCCTACGGCTGAAAGTTAGCAAGAGGCTTTTTTGGCTTTGGAATGAAAAGATTGCTTTCTTCTTTTTCCTGCATTTAAAAAAAATTGTAGTTGAGCTATTTTCAAGTTACAGCAACATGTAGAAATCCATCTATGGGCTTCAGGTGCTTTTTTTTAAGCTAACTGGGATTAAAAATGGGTTCATATTCTGGTTTGAAATTTATCTGGCTGTTAGCCTGTAGTGTGAATTAAGACATTTTAAAGTTTCAAAATATGTGTTAAAAACATCAAGGTCTGAACGTGAACTGGGATAAGCAGTGATGTGTTCTTCAGTGTGTGCGATTTCCTCTTTTTTTTTTTTTTTTTTAAATGAGACTTTTGCTAGAGACTGTTGATCCATAATATGTAAATCAAGTGTGCCTGTCACCATAGTTATCTAAATGTCAGTTTGCTTACTGTTGTTAAATATTCATTCACTGCGTTCATTGTAACAGCTCCAGAAGGACCCGCTGGGGATATAAATACATTTTTCAGACTTTTGGCTAAATCTTTGAGCTATTCATAATATTGAGGGTGAAAAAGCTTCCAGTCGCATTGCATAGACTTTGCCAACAGACTGGGCATGTTAGCAACATGTCAGGAGCCCCAGAGCTTCAAGACTGAATGGACTAAAACAGCTCACCCTTGGGGATGTGCAGCATTTAGAAGCTAAAAGCCCCATTATCATTTCTTTGATGTGATTCGAACAGCAAGGTTACATTGATCTATTTGGCCTGTTGTTTCCAAGGGCTACAATTTTGTATTCAAGGTGATTGTATAATCCTGAGCTCCATGAGAACCTCTGCTGTGCTCTGGGCCTCTCAGTGCTCAGTTTCAGGAATCCTGCGTTTTATTGTTCATTCATCTCCTTCATCCTTCTGTGCCTGTGCTTGCCCCAGTTCCAGGGGTAAATAAGCCTTACTTGCCTCATTACAGGGTTGTGAGATGTAAGGCTTCAACTACGAAAGGCGTTGTTTGTTAAAGCAGACTTTTTTCTGAACCAAAACGCAGCTGTGTACAGGATCAAATCAATTCCCTGCAGAGCCCCAAAGCTAGCCATCCAAAAATCAGATGTAATTCCTCACTTCTTGCAAGGCCAAATCTCATCATAAATACCTTTTTCTTTCCTCAAGAGCGAGAAAAGCCTTGAGCATTCTTGAGGATAGATGGAAAAGAGATAATATAGTTCTTAAGAAGTGTGTACTAGTGGTCTGCAGATCTGTTTCCAGTACAAAGGGAGTCCTGTCTTAGGCTATCTTTATAGCTTGAGAAGAGAGAGCGCCTTCTGGCAATCGTAATTCAAGCCACCTATGACCTCCTGGATGTGAAAACGTAGGAGTCTGAGCTCCTAGGCAGCCAGAACAGTAGTGTTACCGTCATGTCAGGACAGGCACGTACAGCAAGGGAAAAAATCGCCTTGACTTTCTGAATCTAGTGGTTTGTGCTTGCAGGCACATCATTATAGACTCTCTTAAATTTATCAAACTCTGTTAAATTTGTTTCCCGGTAATTCCTATTGGGAGGCAGTTTCGGCATCTTGTTCCTTGGTTAAAAATATTCAACTTTCCAACCTGCGTTTCTTGTCAGTGTATACCCCTTTATCATTATGTTAACCTTACTTTGGAACACAGATAACTCTTTTTCATATGTTGAGTTACTTACCTGTGTATTTTGCTGTCTAATAGGAAGGGCTTTCTGTTCCTCTGATCAGCTTGCTAGCCTTTCATCAAATTTGTTTGAGTTCATCCTCTTTTAACATCCAGTCAGCATAATTATGCACAGTGTTTGAGACAGGGTCTCCCGAGCACCTTGCGCAGGGCATTGCTGTGTTCTTAGCTCGGTTGGAAGTGTGTTTCTGGATGTGTTGTAGGACCACGCTTACTTTTCAGTGCTTTGTGTTGGTAGCTTGCCATCTCGTTGGTCTGACAGCGTACCATGGTATCACGGCATTTCGTTTGCAGCTGATGAGTTGTCAGCTTGCCATGGAAATAAATCCCTGAATTCCTGACCTTATGACTTGCACTGTTAAATTTCATCTTGTATTTATTATCTGGTCCTTGTTTTTATCCTTTTGTGTGTAGTCTGATACTCCTCTGTGTTTACATATCCCAACTTTCTGCCATTAGCAGATTCATTAGCAAACAACTGTTTCTTGTGCCCTCGTCACTTACAAAAAAGAAAACTATTCTCTAAACTGACACCTAAGGAATTCAAGTAGTAACTTCTTCCCAGACTAATAATTTCTCCAATTCCCAGATCTTTGATATACTTTAAATGTCTGTATTTGTACAGAACTGTACTATGTGCTTTATTGAAGTCTCCTAGACTAGCTCCGTCAGTTTTGTGGTTGTTTTTTTTTTCTGATCTAATTTATCTTAAATGATATCAGACTTCTCTGGCAGGATCTGCAGGTAAATGCATGCTGCATTTTTCCCACTTATCTTCCCCCCCTTCGATGTTTCTCATAAAGCCGTTCTGAATGGGGAGGCTGAATAAAAACATGGCTCAGTCACACGACAGAGGTTTGACAGCTCACAAGCTCAGTGCTTGAGATGGTACATGGGGAGTGAGCAGGAGGCACATACTGCAATTAGCTGAGTAATTGAGATAGCTGCTTGTAAAGTCTGAGGCAGATGATGTCCGGTGTTAGGGTGTCGCAAGTACAGCTGGTGGTAAGGAGGAGTGTATCCTAGAGAAATGCCAGTGAACTGCTGTTCTGCTGCAGGTATGGAGAGTACATTTCTGCTCCCTGCTGTGTTGTGATTTCTCTAGCACAAGCTATGATTGCTTCTGCTTCTTGATTTTCATAAAGCTGCTCTTGCTGCCTCTCTTTTCTACCATTCTGGTCATGCAGTAATTGTTACATTACTGTCTTATGTGTTGCTTCTGCAAGAGAGGCTGTTGTTGGGAGGGAAGAATAGAATTGATGTAGACCTTTTGGAACTGAAATTCCAAAACTGCTGAAACTGAGAATGGTCTTTGCTGGGCATGTTTCTTTCCGAACTGAGAATGGTGTGAATGTTAGCTGTGTTGGTTGTAAGAATTAGTTGGATATTGGTGAGAATATTTTGAGCTCCATAGGCTGGGAATGTTGATGAATGCTGAAACAGCAGGCTGATCTTCCCCGGGGTGGGAGGGGGAAGCAGGACAGAGAAGGGTATCCTTTTGCCGGGTGCCACAATCTATACTTAGAGCCAGAGAAATGGTCTCTGGGGGAGGGGTACCAGTCTTCAAAACAAAATCTTTGCTGGGTGGTCATGAAGGAGGAGGAGGTCAGGTGACCCTGCAAATAAGCTGATCCTATCCCAGATCTGTGACTTGGTTCTCTGTATAGTTATCTGCTGTATTTGTGAAGGGTAAACGTGTCTTATCTGCTTTGTTCCAGTTATAAGCTCTGCAGAGCTTCCTCTGGATGCTGATGTGCAGACTAGCAACCTGCTGATAACCTTCTTGAAGTACAGCTCGATTGTGATGCAGGACACAAAAGGTAAATAAATTCTGTTGATGCAGCTGTGGATGCAGCAAGCAGTGCTACTTGAAGTCAGGAAGGCATAAGAACATGTCTAGTGACTCCAGAAATAGAAGTTAACTGGAGTCTTTTTAGAGGACTGAAAATTCCACCTTTTGAGAAAATAAAATTATTTCTTATTGCAAGATAGGAGTTATGAGACTAGGAGACACCTAGTGCTGGCAGGAGAGAAGTCAAATATGGAAAGAATGTAATAATCATAATAGTACCTAATAACCAAGCCTGTCCCTATGCAGGAGCTGTGAGCATATCTGATTCCCAGCTGTCTGTTGGAGAGGGGAAGTCAAGTACCAGCGATCTGTATTTTTAAGAACATTTAGAAGCTGACACAAGAGGTGGAGCTCAGCATTAGGAGCAAATATTTCCTCTGTCCTTTGGTACTTGCTGGTTAAAGAGGCAGCGCTTTGCAGAGGATGGCAGTGACTTACACTGTACTAGCAGTAATCTGCTTGACAAAATTTTTTTCTATATTGTGCTCTTTGTTTCTCCTTATAGTTTAGCGGGGGTTAATTTCAGCTTGCTGAAGTTGAAGTATTGCTTCATCTCCTGCTCGGAGTACCCAAGGGTGCTGCTTTGCTCAGAGGTTGTATGGGCAGGACCATAGTGTCAACATAACAAGTGATCTTTGTACGGTATTTCAGTCCATTACCAAGTTTTGCTGTTAAGTTAGATGTAACAACTGAACAAAAATAGGGAGATAGCTGCCGAGCTATCATTGATTATTGAACTTGAATGCTTGGTGCAGTAGAAGAGACCAGGCAGGAGAGTTTCCTTGTACCTGCTAGCTTCCAGTAAAGTTGTACCTGGCTGTCTTGTTCTTGTTCAGTATGCACGCTAATTGGGGAAAAAGTGACTAATTGAAATGGGTACCAAAAGTGGCTTGGTGAAAATATCTAGTGCACCCCTCAAAACCAAGGCAGAATCAGGACTACATATATCTTTTCTCAGAGATGTTGCTAACTGGTTGGACTACACCATTTTTAGACTATCTGTTCTAATGTTTAACTGCCTTTATTGTGAGAAAGCTTCATGTGCTTCCTAAATTCTTTGCTGTGATTTAAATTAATTAGTAGTTGTCTTCTCGAAGATAGCTATTGAGAATGGATTATTTCTTTCTTCTTTGTGTCAGTCCTAATGTGTTTTAAGTCTGCTTTCATGTTTCCTCTTGCTTTTGTCTTTAAGGTAAACCACGTCAATCTGTGCTCAGTCATTTCTTATAGATTGCACACATGAAGAGGGCTTACCAGCACTCTAATCATTCTCATTTGCTTTTCTCAGGGTCGCTCTTGCTGATACAAGTCTCTGATGGAACAATTTTATGTTTCTCAATTTAAACTCTGCACTTACTAGTCACTGTAATACGGAAAGCCTGCATAGGGCCTCAGGAACTGCCAGGCTGGATTAGTTTCAGATGGAGTGAAATCTGATAGAGGGGATTCCTTACTAAATAAGCCAGCAAGAGATGAGTTTATTCTGGTATGAGACGGGAGTTCATGTATCTTTCTTTGCTTTGGTTCTGCCTTGTGTAAGATTTGAAATTTGTGCGGCTGATAGACTGAATCTCCTTGCCGCCGTGGTAGTACGTGGCAATGAGCTCCACTGACTGATCGTCTAAAAAAAAGTGTGCCATCCGAACCGCTGTTTATTCATTCTAGTGGGCATATTCCTGTCCTTGTTTTGATGGTAGGTGGGGTGCTGCCTAACTTTTTTCTTCTTGTGTAAGACCAGGCATGTGACACCAATATAGCAACAAGAGAACAAGAATCAATAACTCTAATTTACTCCATGTGTCTTGAGACACATGGGGAGACTGGTTTGTTCCGCATCCAGGACCAGACCATTGTTTGGTCCTGTCCCAGAGAACATGGTGTAATAGATGGCGTTTGCTAGATCCTCCTCTAGTTTTCTGCCTTGTGCCAGTCAGAGGCAGCTGCCTTGGGAGAAACAAAAACTCTGCATAATTTTTTCCCATTTGTAAAATAGGGTTCATGCTGCTATACCTCTCCATAGGAAGTGGACTGCTTTGTTCCTTTAATGGAGGATGCTGTGAAAGTACGAAGTGTCAGTGCTAGTAACTGCCTGCATAGCTGCCCTGTAACTGCTGAAAATGGCAGGATGTTCACAACGCGCTGGCTGAAGGCAGAGTACTTGGTGTGAAACAGGAGCCTTTACAGCACGATCCCCAGACAGAGAAGTGGTAGCAGCACCTACAAAAATATACAGGGAGGCCTTACAGTAGGAAAATAACAAGGCTCCAGTGTATCAGAGTTCTTCGAGGCCATTTCTCCTGCTTTGCTGGAGTAGAAAACTTTTCACTGAAACATTTTAGCTGAGGTAAGAACACATAGGAGAGACTTTTAACTCTCCTGTTACAGAATTGCTCTTCATCTTACTTAGTGCAGCAAGGTGAAATCAGCACACTTCAGGGCACATCTTATTAGTAGATATCTGTCCCTCAGCAGCATAGAAAAGAAAACAAGAGACATCATACTGTACAGAACAGCTCGCTAAGCCCATTCTATCTATGTTTGTAGATTACCATATACACACTAACTAGCAAAATGTTTGTAAAAGTGACCTGCAAAGATGCAAGGAGTTTGACTGATGCTGTCTTGGAATTTATAGGAAAGTGGTCTGACTGTTTCAGATTTCCCTCTCCTCCAGGTCTGACTCTAAGGCAGGCACCTGGGATGGCATGTTTAGTAGTCTTACGCTTTAGAGTAGCTGTTGGAGGTCTCGGGAATGTGCAGTTTTAAGCTTCTTTGGAATTTAGTTATAGGTATGTTGTTGTGGTTGCTTTTTGTTTTGGTTTTTTTTTTTTTTTTTTTTTT
>Ga0065711_1034105_pt1 | contig 24315 bp, 20 predicted proteins | sample Hoacrofraction12_FD_59098 | JGI IMG/M metagenome (GOLD analysis project Ga0065711, IMG submission 59098) | Hoatzin crop microbial communities from Cojedes, Venezuela - Epithelial fraction 12 v2 (version 2) | ecosystem: Host-associated > Birds > Digestive system > Esophagus > Crop | place... | reverse complement strand
CTGTGGCGGCGGGTGAGGCCGAGTGAGGGCCGGGCCAGACCGCCACCATACCCCCACCGCCCCTCTCAGGCCCGAGCCCGCCGGTCGCCGCTGTGGGCGGACCTCTCCCCGCCGTCCGGCCAATAGCAGCGCGCCTTTCTCGGAGCGGCGGTCCCATTGGCCGGGGCGGCGGCTTCCGCCGAGGGCCGGGATTGGTGGCGGAGGGGCGGTCGGCGAAAGGCGGCAGAAGGCAAAACCTCGGCGCGTCGCGGCAGCCCGCGTGAGTCCCCGCGCGAGCTCCCCCCCTGTCCGGCCCGGCCCGGCCCGGCCCGGCCCGGTCAGGTCAGGTCAGGTCAGGTCAGGTCATGGCGGACCGCGGGCGCCGGTCCCGCGCGGTCCCTCCCCGGGGATACCTCACTCGGGGCGGCCTGCTTCTCTCTGGGGAAGCTCCGCTCTCCCTCTTCCCGCCTCAGTCCCGGCTGGTCCCCGCGTGGAGCCTCTCGGAACGGGCGCCTGGCAGGCCCCCGCGGCCCCCCCCGCGCCGCCGTTAGGAGCCGAGCGGGGTTCTGGGCGCGCGCGGGGGCGGGTGTGCGTGTGCCGGGGGCAGACGCCACGGCGTTCTTGCAGCTGGAAATGGGGTTTGACTGGAAGAAAGTTCCTGGAGAAGAAGCTCTCGATCATCTCAGTCTCCCTCTTAATTTTTTGTCTCTAGTGGTGTCTTCTGAGTGTTTTTTAGTGTAAACGCCGAATGCCGGACGGAATCGAGCTTTGCCTGGCGTTCCGTCCGAGAGCTGCGCAGCCCGCTTCCCAGCTAGCAAACCGTTTTTTAATGCGCTTTCGAGGTGCTGGGTTCCACCGGTCGTAGCTGGTGCGTTTGGCACAAGTGGATGGCAATGGCGCCGTGCTTCGCTGAGCCCCTCTCCCGCTCCCCGCCGCCAGCGGGCCCTGAGCGTCTTCCCACGGCCGTCTGCAGCCAGGCAGAAGCGCTCCTTGTCTGTTTCCAGACCAGGTGTTTGTGCCCGGCCTTGGCCTGGAAGAGCCTGGAGCTGAGGCTGGCGTGGGGCCGAATGGGAGCAATCAGGCCGTGGTGTCTGTACTAATTTGCACTCCTTACTCTGCTAATGAGGCTATGCTGTTTCAGGTCTGGAACAGGCTTATCTGCCTGCTCAGCACTGGTGGAGGGAGTGTCTACTTGTGAGAGACTGGAAATACCTCAAATCTTATTCTATTAATCTCCGAGTCCCGCTCTCCAGCAAAGCTCCCTCAAAAAAGCAGGCTGTTGCCTGTCCCTGCTCTGTTGCATGAGGATGACAGAGTAAAGGTAGCTCAAATTCTTTGGGGACAAAATATAGTTCTGGCTCCATAACTGAAGCAGGTGAATCCTTTAACTCAAGAGTTTTTCAGAATATGTTTCCCCCATGTGGGAAAGTTCAGCCAGAACTTTGAAGGTTTGGCAAAGTTACGAGCGAGGAAGATCCTTGAATGGACCCAGTGTTGGGCAGCTGTAAGAGGTGATGCTGCCAGGTTCACTTATCACCGGTTATCCCGCCCTGGGGCTCTCTGCATTGCTTTTCCTCATGAAGTAGTATCAGGGTTTTTTGATTGTACAATATTAGTACAATTCAGTAATTTACAGTTTTATTTACAGTGTTTCCAAGATTTGGGAAGAAGCATTTCAAAATAAGCACGTACATTATTTCTTGTTATGGAGGGAGGGCAACAAATAATTACGCCTTTTGTTGATCTTACCTAGAAGAGAGAGAAATCTCTCATATTGAGGAAATTTTTTTTCTCTCTTATAGTTTCTTCCAAGTTTTCTGTCTTTGCAACAGGTGTTGCAGTATGCAATGCAGCTGTTCCTGTGTGCTTCATTTCCTTGCCTTTCAAAGCAAACTTCAGGGAAAAGATAATGCTTTAAGGAGGAAACACAAGAGATGAAGAAAAATCACTTGTGCCTAAGCTTATCCTTCAGTCTTCGTTCCCTCCCCTTTTCTCCTCATACTAGAGATAGAGTGGGTTTACTGGTTTCATTTTTCTCTGGGATGATGGGTGACGCTTTGTTGGTTTAGGTAGCAGAGAGGAACTCCTCAGACTCCCTAAATGTCATCTCCGGAACTGCGTGCAGGGCCAGGAAGTGTCTTACCAGATACGCTTGCTCCCCCAAGTGTCCAGAAGTGGTCCTCAAAGTCATTTGGATTTTTTGCTTCAGGTTTGTTCTGTGATGGAGACAGCGTTGAAGCCCCACTGTGATGAACAGCACCTTCATCAGGCTGAAGACTTCCATGGGAAGCATGAGCAGAACAGCAAGCTTTCAGGTATGTGCGAAGATAGGGATTGCTAACATTACGTTTTGTTGCTGACGTGCTTCCTCGTTGCTTCAGGAAGTCTGAAAATGGTCCTGTTGTATAAAGAATTAATGAAATTAAAACACTGGAGGTTGCTTTTAAGCTTATTCCTGCTTTCCGTGTGTTAAAAAACTTCAGCAGCAGTAGTTTGTTATAATTTGCTAGCCCTACTATTTATTTACTACAGAATATGTTGTTATAAGAGGGTACCAGAATTCCAAAAAGGCAGTCCTTGAGAAAAAAATTCTCTGACCAGACAAGTACAAAAAAAAAAATAATTTTGCCTTTTATCACCAGCCTTATCCTTAAATTTCTTTAGATGTGTCTGTGCATAAAATACCACTGTCTTACCAGGGAGACTGCTCTGATAGAGTTCTTGTTGCTTGTTTTTGGGTCTCTTTCTGAATGTACTTCAGCCTGGACTTTCTGTACAATACTTGCTCAGTAATTGTGGATGGTCAGCCAGCTTATATATAATGGTTACTGATTTTCCTTGAAATAGATAGTCCTCTGTCAGTCCCCTGCGCATCCATGTCCCGAATTACATAGAGTAGTGCTGAAAAACATTTAATTGCCTTCCTTTGTGAATCCTTTTCATGCTAGCAAGTAAAGAAATTACTTTAAAATCTGCTCACAGAAAATGCTGGATATCATTATTATTGTACGGTGATGGTACAATGACTGTACTTTACCCAACTGGAGATTCAGGCCCCCAGCAGAGAACAGATGATGTTTGTACTGCTGTCTATCAACAAGGGCAGTCACGGACTGTTTCTGGCACTTTTCGGGATCTTTCACACAAGAAGCAGTGTGGAGTTACTAAATGTTGTCGGTGCCTGGGGGAGGCACTGCTCTGGCCTTGGATCTGCAGCCTGTGTCGCCCAGCCGTTAGTGCTGTGACAGCGTTGGATGTTGTCCAAGCAGGAACCTGAATTCCGTGTCAGACAAAACGGAGTATTTGGCAAATACTGAGGGAGCTTTTCACGACTGTTAGTGTCTACCACAGAACTGATAGATTGGCGGCATGAGACAACCCAAAGAACATCTTGACTGTTAGTACAACTCTGGTCATTTTTTTCCTAGGCTATTTTTGAAGTTATAAAATATGATTTATAGGAGAACTGATTAACCTTTTGCTTGTATTTGTTGATCAAAACAGTATCTTAAATGGATGTTAGCGGTTTTGGTGTGTAGTGTAGAGGGTGGGGGTTTTTTCATTCCTGAAACATTGCCCTTTGAAATGACTTAAAATAACTTGGAGAAGCAGAGCAAACAAAGGAAAAAAGGAAGTCAATGGATAGTAAGAGAGGCAGCAGGCTTCAGTACTCAAAAGTATTTTTAGTATCTTGGGTTTTACAAATTTTTGAAATAAAAAAAATATTACAATCAAAAGTTAGCTATAACTTGAATTACCAACTAATTTATTGAGTTTTTACCAGGAAGAGAGGGTTCTTTAGGCAGACTTCACATTTTATTGCTGTATAAAGAGAGCTAACATAGAGGGTTGGTATGCATGCCTATCTATACTTTGTTTCTAGCGTATCAGTGATATTTTGAAAATAATTCTCATTGCTTATGACTTACTGCCCTGGTAAAACATGGTACGTTTTTATGTATACACTACAATTTTTATATTTATGTTAAATTTAATTTATTATTTAGTTTTAGGATGAAAAATGTATGCACAATATTTTTCCTTCCATTTGACTTTCCAAATACCAGTTTGCGCTTACTTCTGTATAATAAAATATTCTTCACTCCTGCTTAACAGAAATTAGTCACAGCCTCTACATACTTCATAGCTTCAAAATAAGTGAATTCTTATGCAGGGTATAGAGAACACTTAAACTAGAAGGATTCATAAACTGAATGGAAAACTGCATAATTTTTTGAAATAATAACATCCTTGTCATGCCATCTAGTGATCACAGCACAAAGTGCAGCAACTTAGATGCAGAGCAGACACATTTTTTGGTGTTTACTATTTTAAGTAACATTGTGAAAGATTGCATTATTGATATTAATTTGTTATTGGTTTGGTTCTTTTTATTTTATTTTCCTACACTTTTGATTTGCATCCATGGATGTGCTTCTGTGCTTCCAGAAACAACTATTACAGTTTTTGTCTTTTATCAAATTGACATTGCAAATCTCATGAAAAATTTATCCATGAGCCCTAATCTGATGTCTTACTAACCAGAGGGCTTTTGCTCTCTCAGGAACTGCTAGGTGGCAGATAAGTAGAAAAAAAAAATTAAATGCAGCAGCTTATACGCAAGTGTGAAGAACAACAACAGTAATATCAAGTATGCAGGTGGTAATGTCAGCAGGGATAGATACCTATCTGCTGTTTTTTCCTTTGTTTATGTGAATTCACAGTCCAATGAACTGAAGTGTGATTTGTGATCTCAAATATGGATCAGATGCTGAATCAAGCAATCAAATTCCTAACTTTTTTTCTCCATTCTTTCCACAGCAGGAATAAAAAAAGATATTGAGAAACTCTATGAGGCAGTGCCACAGCTTGTAAATGTGTTCAAAATTAAGGAAAAAATTGGAGAAGGTAAATGTTTATTTTAGCTTGCTTAGACTTAAATGTCTTTTGGTATTTTTAACTTAAAGGGTATAAATCTAAGGTCTCAAGATATGCAATTTAAGCCAAATGCCTTTTTGATTTACTTCTTGGTCTCTGTAGGAATTCTAATATGTTGCTGAGCATATAGGTGCGTTAATTAGGGACATTTTCAAGGTATTTTCTTTAAAATCTGGTACATGAAAGCCTTTCAAAAAACCAGCATTCCAGTTCTGACAACTAAAAATTTTTGAGGTAGATTTGAGTAAGTAAGTTTTAACAGTCCGTGCTTTTTTTTCTTTTACATGAGAACTCTATTTCTGTGTTTTCACATATTTAACTGCTCCTCCTTAAGTTGGCTGTGTTTCCACTGAAACCCTGTGGCCAGAAGTGGAGGAGGAGACTGAAAGATTATAGCTGCTTTATTTAAAAAAAAAAAAACAACAAACTTTTTTTTCTTAAGACATACAGTATCAAATTTTAGAACATTTGTGTACACCTTCCCTTCAACAAATGCTACTGCAGATACCTTCAGTAAATGTTAGGCATGACTATAAACAGATTTTTAGGTACTTCTGAGTGTGGGGTCTCAGCACTTTTTGGGGCTTTACCTGTTTGGTCTCTGAAATGCTTTGTGACACTCCATGCTTTTAAACAAAGATGTTGGTAAGAAGTGGTATTGTTTTACAGCTGTTTTGTGATAGAATACCTGTCATGGCAGGCTAGAAGGCTAAAAGTTTTTGTCTCAAGCATCCGCCTCCAAAAAACCCATCTTCCATTCACCACGGCAATACAAAATTTCAAAACAAACTAACGAGAGTTCAGCCTATCATTAAAGAGACAGTGTAATTAAAATCTCTGGTTATGAATAGTACGATTTTGCTCTGGGAAGCAAACAATACTTTTAAACAATATTGTGTAATTCTGCAGCATTATCAGAGAACAAGCTTGAATTCAGGATTCTGTTCTGGAGTCACCTTCGTTTGAGCAGTTCTCGCCACCAAAAATAATGTCTTAGCTCAACTTGGTATCCCTTGTTGCTATAACGATTTCTACTGAATGTATGGGACTCTAGATTTTTTTTTTTTTTTTTTAATGACTGCAAGAAGTATTTGGAGATTTTGTTGGCATTTTGATATATGTATGCACTTACAGACTGTTCAGCTAGCATGATACAAACACAATACTTAAAATGTAATCAAAAGTAAGTTGTACTGTCTGTTCATATGGAAGAATGCTTCAGCTTGTATGTTGAGATAACTCAGATCATCATGATAAATTAACCTCCTAAGAGGTATATTAGGATGTCCTTAAAATTAAATGGGTGGGTAAGTTTATCGTACAGTCTGAATACTCCCTTTCTCAAATGAGTCTTATCATATTCTGTCTATGTGGTAATGCTCTGGGCAAACAAATAGTAAAGTTACACATCATGTGAGAAGTCTTACTTTATAGATAAGGTAACAGAATTGAGAAAAATGTAGCAGTTTCTGAAGTGCTTTGAATTGTAAAGGCAGTGCTTTCCAGATTAACATTATATAGCCCACTTACATCGTAGGGAGAGAAGAGTTAGATGTCAGATGAAAGTAAGCTACCTAAACAAGAAAGCAAATCAAAGATAGGAAATTTACATTCAAAGAGCTCTGTGTCCCAGGCAAGTTAGACAGTGTTGTATTTGCATTTTTACTGACATAAAAAAACTTGTATACAAGATCACTGAATTCAGGAGCAGAATAAAGGAACTGCATTTTTCTCTTCCAGAGTCTGCGTTTGATGTAGTATCAAGTATACTACAGGACTGTGAACAGTTAGATCACTTCTGTAAAAATCTGAATTGACCTAATTAAAAATGCTGAAGAGTGTTTTTCTCCCGTCTTTATAGGCACTTTTAGTTCTGTTTACTTGGCCACAGCACAACTACAAACAGGATACGAGGAAAAAATGGCTCTGAAACACCTGATTCCAACCAGCCACCCTCTGCGAATTGCCGCTGAACTTCAGTGCCTCACAGTAGCAGGGTACATAAATAAAAAAAGGATGATTGTCATGACTAAACTGCTGAACGTCATCTCACTGTTCTGCATTTATTTTTTAAATTTGGGCACTTGGCTTGCCTTTTTTTTAACCGCAGGAGTGTATATTCGTTTTATCAAGAGCAAATAAGAAACGGAATGTCTTACCTGTAATGGATGCCCTTTTCTGCTAGTCTCAGTTTGCGGATGGTGCTGTATTTTCCATCTTGAGAAGTTCCGTGATGGATAACGAAAATTCCAGTTCTGAAATGCTTGGAAAAAATAATCTCTTCATCAGAAAATGTGGCTTTAGGAGTGAATACCTGTTGCCAGAGCATGCTGAATAGCACCTTCTTAAAGTAGTTGGTTTCATGAAGGTTAGGTCCTACACATAATTAGAGCGGTAAATACAAATGATGGCCCCACAAATAATCCGTGGAGCCCTCATTGCAAATTGCAGAACTCAAATGGAACATAGCAGTGAGAGGCAACAGCGTAACTACTGACTGCTGCCAAAATATAAATTAGATTACGAAACAAAGCCCGACTGAGCTTTTTAAGAAATAAAGGAGAATAAACATCCATCTTCTGGTTTTTATTCAGTGACATTACTTTTCTTCTAGGGGACAAGATAACGTTATGGGAGTTAAATATTGCTTTAGGAAAAATGATCATGTGGTTATTGTTATGCCATATCTGGAACATGAATCCTTCTTGGTGAGTGCCAGCCTTTTTATGTGTAGTAAAACTTTTTAATTAAAAGCAATTGCATAATTACCGTATCCAAATAATCTTTCAGGACATTTTGAATTCACTTGCCTTTGAAGAAGTGAGGGAATACATGTTTAATCTGTTCAAAGCGTTGAGGCGCATTCATCACTTCGGTATTGTTCACCGTGACGTCAAGCCCAGTAACTTCCTCTACAACAGGCGGCTAAAGGAGTAAGTCTGTCCCGGTGCCCATATTGTGATCTCCTGTGGGGATGTGGGCTTTGGTGGGGCTTTTTTTCCTTCCAGCTGTATAACATGTGCTTAAGTAATAAAGCTAAAAAAGATTATTTTTTTTTATTTGTAAAACTTCTTTCTGTGGTTGGGGATTTGTGGAGGGAAGGAATTTTTTTTTTCCACACTTAATGTAATATCTGCCTCATAGAGTGACGTACCTGAAAAAAAATGAAGATTTTACCATTGAGTGAAAGTATTACATTTTTGAGTAAGAATGAGAAGAATAAAATCAGTTGTGTTTTTGTTTTTATAGGAAAGCTAATAGTGATCTGTGGTGCATAGGCTGATATTTGTAAACTTTTTACTCATGGATAGAGTAAAACTGATACAGATAAGATAGCTGGATTTGGGCTGGTTTCACCTTACATTGAATTAATGTTTACAACTATTAGGGTTTGTTTTTTTGCCTGCAAGTTACAATATTTAAAGACTGTAAAAAGCAAGGTACTGTTTTTTTGTGAAGGTCTGAAACGGATAGAATAAGGTACTGTCTGGTGCTAGCAGTCCTGTAGTTTTGTTGTTGATATGCTATTGTGCTAGGTACAGTTGAGACACTGAGGTGCTGGAGCATGTCCAAAGAAGGGCAATGAGGCTGGTGAAGGGTTAGAGCACAAGCCTTGTGAGGAGCGGCTGAGGGAGCTGGGGTTGTGGAGTCTGGAGAAGAGGAGGCTGAGGGGAGACTTTGTTGCTCTGTACAACTATCTGAAAGGGGGTTGTGGTGAGGTGGGTGTCAGTCTCTTCTCCAAGGTAACAAGTGATAGCTTAAAAATTTGAGAAATACTGATTTTTTTAAATTTTCTTTTTTAATCTGTCAAAAGGAGTACTGTCGCTTTGCTCTTCCAGCATTTGCGTGAGCCTTAATCTCTACTTTGGATGTGGAGGCCACAGAGTCGAGTTTGTCTGAGACCCAGAGACAGCTGGATTGTCTCTGTACCGGTTGTAGCAAAATATAATTCTTTTAAAGACAGATCTGAAGTGTGAACTGATGTAGTCCTACCTGTTTTGAAGACTGAAGTAAATTCCAGTAGTTGCTTGAAGTCTGGCAAAGCTCTCAGCATTTTAGTCTTGTCTGTCTTCACTGCTGCATGTGTGCCTCTGCCCACGGGAATCCTGCAAGGGTCAAGTCACTCGTCCTTCGCTCTTGGCTGAAGGTTCGGAGCTGTAGGACTAGAAGAGCCCCAGAAAGGAGATGCTGAGAATATTTTTTCAACACTGTTGGGGAAAGTATCCACTTGAGAAGATTTTGGGAAAAGAAACAACGAAGTAAGATGGGTGTAGGGTAAAAATATTGAGGGGATAGGTAAGACGGGACAAGAGGAGGAGGAAAATAGTAGTGTGATGCTGGCAACAGTACAGATAAGCAACAGACTGAGTAAAATGTGAAAGAAAGATAAGTAAACACGTAATGAATAGTAAATTGAACTGATTGATGGTTACTTTGTGATTCCTGATTTTAAATTTGTGTCTTTCAGGTATGCCTTGGTAGATTTTGGCTTGGCGCAAGGAACCCCTGATACAAAAATTGAACTTCTCAGAACTGCCCACTCTGAAGACCATCAGGGAAGCTGCTTGCAGAACGGCCCTGCTGCAGTGGTGGGAAGCGGGGTTTCTGTCCGCGCCACGGCGCCCAGCCAGCCAGCTCCCCAGCCAGCCTCGGGGGCAGCTGGCCAGCGGCCCAGTGCCCTGTCCAAAGCGCAGGTCAAACAAGGAAGAGGAGGAAAGGTGCTCGGTCTTTTTGGTTAACAGCGTGGCGTGTTTAATGCGTGGCTTCCTCCCGCAGGGGGCGGTGCAGCACCAGCACGGCAGCGCGTGGCGGGCATCGTGCCTTCCCGTGAGCTGTCGCGGGGCTGCGGGCTGCTGACCGGCAGCCTTCAGCCTTCGGAAGGGACGGGTGCTGTGCAGCTCCTCCTGCCCTGGAGGTATGCATCCACGTCTAGTCGCTCGGCTGCCTGATTAATGCAGTCCCCATGACATTGGGATTGTCTTGGGGCGCTTCTGAGGCGTGATGCGTTTTGTAAGCGTGTTTGCTGTTCTGTCTAGACCATGTTTTCTTCATCCACAGCAAACTGGTGCCTGGAAATGAGTTGCCATGCAGCTGTTCTTGTTTTATGTCACTTCACACCTCTTTTTTCGAACTGTCAGTATCCAGCTGACTGTGTGCTAGACAGGATCCTGATTGTCCCTTTCGTTGGTGTTGCAGGAGGATTCCGTGCAGCATTCTGTCCAGCGCTCTGTCTTTGGAGAGAGGAATTTCAATGTCTATAGTTCCACATACCAGGAGAACTCCAGTACAAAAGTAAGAAGTATGACTCATCAGCAAGAGCAATCTGTTACACGTTTGAAAAATTATAGAACTGGTTGTTCTGTAAGACTGGACACTGCTCCAGGATGATGTGGAACTGAAAGTTTTCGAGCAGATTATTAAGCATGTCTTGGCTGAAAGGCTCTAGGTATTTTTCATTTCTGTTTCAGTCCCTTTTGAAACTCTTAGAGAGCCAGTTATGTAGCTTGTCTCCCTAGCTGATCTTGTTTGTACGCTAGATTAATTTTTTTCCCTATACGTGTCTGTGCAACTAAGATACGCTTAGCTTGTGAAACTTTTTTTTTTATTTTGCAGTTATCTGGCAGAAGCCAGAGAGAAAACTTGGAAGAAATGTTTTTCTGTACTTGTAATTAGTATTTAATATAACAAGAAGGGAAACCCCAACTAAATTAGAGAGTTTGGCCAACAATCATGATCTTGTAGAGTTAGAGCTAGTGCCTGTGTGTTGCTGTGGCATTTCATACACGTGGTTTTTATTCTCATGTTGAACCAAAAGAATTCTTGAAATGTTATACTAACTTGAAAAATACTTGTCTTGCAGCTTCAGAATATCCAACGTATATTGGTTTTTAGTAAACACTGAAAAATGTTTTCTGAAGGGGAGGAAATCACAATATTTAGAAAGCTCCAGTGTCTGTTTTATAGATGTTGTGATATCGTTAGAAACGTTTGCTGTCTTCTGTTCTAAAAATTGCAGCTTCTTGCTGATGAGTTCCCATTCAGTCTTAGTGTTTTAGGAACTGGCCTTTCTATGTGTAAAGGGAAGCTTCTTAAATATGTCACCTTCTCTAAAATATTTACATTGCAGCTCATAAAACAATCGAAGATCATAGATGTTTCATCTAGGAAGTTAGTAACAAAGAAGAAGATTATTTCTACCAAAACAGTGAGCAATGGGGCAGCCAGGAAGGCTGCCAGTGGTTGTCCCTCAAACCTGATCTGTGACTGTTACGCAACAGATAGAGTTTGCAGTGTTTGCCTTTCAAGGTAATTTGCTTTGATAATGTTGTAAAATTGTCTGCTATCCTGTCAAGGAAGGTCAGAAACTTAGATTTACTAGACAGCTGATTTAGTAGGTGAAAGATATCATTTGATCTGTGCAACCCTTAAAACACTGACTGTGCTCTTTTTAAACAAGAACAGTTCATGGAATAATTGGTTCAACTGCTGTCTGCAGCAAGAGAGATTCACTGTTAATGTTTTCTTGTTGTTGTATTTAGTTACCTATGTGTGTTGTAGAAAATTGCTTGAGTGAATTACAACACTTAGAGCTCTAAGACTTAGATGTATTGTCGTACATGAATCTGTCATTACTAGTTGTCTAATAGGCCTAAATCATGCCAACAGTTTGGATTCTGGAAATCATGAAATGCAGAATAAAAAGGAAACATAGCTGGTTTGTATTTGTTCATTTAAAAAATAATGTTTAAGCTTTAATAATATACAGGTTTGTGAATCTTCCTAACTCTGTTCAACTCCATCCCTCTGCAGTTAGTTTTGGTTATGATCTGCTATGGCCTTTCATCCACACATTAAGAAACACAGATTCATGCAGAGAATTCTGCTTACTAGACATAGCCATGAAACTGTGGCATCCCTTTCTTCCCAGACTGTTAAAATACGATGATACCAACTTCATTTCTGATGCATGAAACATGAGGAATTTGCCACGCTCAAAAGAGAAGTGTCCCGTAGAAGGAAGGCACTTTAAGCCATACAAGAAAGCTCTGGAAAGTTTTGGGTTTTTTGTTTTAACAATGATAAACTTACACCTTTTAGTTAATCTAACAGAAAGTAAATTCTTGTCAACACTCAGAAATAATGAACCTTAGTTTGGTGTGGGCTAATACAGAGCCAGAGCATCCACAGTCAACAATCTAGTGCATTTTTTGCCTTTGGTTAGTTAGTCTCAGCGTTAAAGTTTCCTGTGAAGACAACCCTCTAGCAAAAATGATGCTGCTGTTGAATGAAACTAAAAAAAGGTCATTGTGAGTGAAGTATGGAATAAGCATTTCTGTGGTATTGCCTTATGCTAAATAATATGATATAAATACAATAATATCATAGATAATATAATAAGGCTATTATCTTATGCAACATAATAGTTTCATGCTAGATAATTGTAAGATGCTTCAAACTTCTACACAACTTGAATAAGGTAGGGTTAGGCTGTTTACACATCTTACACAAGTATATTCTAAAAATAATATTTAGCATTATTATAATTAAAACTTATTTATCAACTTTTACATTCTAAACATGTTTGTCTCTTACTACAAGGTGTCAGCAAGTTGCTCCCAGGGCAGGAACACCTGGATTCCGAGCACCCGAAGTACTAACAAAGTGCCCCACTCAGACCACAGGTACTGCCCAACAGACTGACTCCAGTGCCTTTCTTCACCTTTTGACCTGTCTCATTTATGCTTATTATGTTGTCTTGTTTTATGGGAGGGGTTTTGTTTACATGTGAAATTCATCTTACCATCCCTTCCAACACTTATCAAGCATTTCCTGATTTTTGTAATTAAAAGTGTATTATTCAGAGTAAGAATAAGTTAGGAATATTATTCCTGTGTTTGAAACTTGAATACATCTTAATTCTTTTGAGGGGTAATGCCGTATGCAGGAGCTGAATAAAATGGGTTATAAAAGCAAACAAAGCTGTAATTTTTATCAAATTTAATGGCTTATTGGCTTATTTATTCAAGTAAAATTTTGAATAAGTCTTGGGGAGGGGACATACTTTAGACTTTTCTAGACAGATTGTCACATATAGTTTGCTCTCACAGCAGGCATAGTTAATGGTGTAATTGCAAAGGTGTTTTAGAAGGTGTTGGTTAATACTTTTACCAGATTTTTTCCTTTTTGCTAGTGCTTTGCATAGCTGGTCTGTAAAGGCTATAATTTTTTTCTTAACTCAATTTTTAATTTCTCAGGGTTAAAAACTATCAGGTTGATAAGTTTCACTAGTCTGGGTCAATATCAGAGCAGAGCAGAGGGATGGTTCATACATCAGCTGATGCAAGTAGGATGGGAGAGGTTGTGCCTACCTGGAGAATGGAGGACCAATAAAAGAAAGTTGCCTGTTTAAACATTTGGTGTATGACCAGGAGTTCTGGCTTATGAAAAAGGGGGATAAATACAAATGTCATCAAAAATTTGATTTAAAATTACAGGTTTTAGCCACTTTTTTTGCTGAATATCTTTTGAGAAAATTGTCAATTTTCAGTAAAGTGTGTATACATACTCAGAATAGACTTAATAATTTGATCAGCTTATTCTTAGACAGGTTAATGTTATTTGAAACAACATCTGTGCTGCGGGTATGACTGGGATTTCAAGAGGAATGGCAGCATGTTTGGAGTTACTGTGCCTGCGTGGTAACAGCCAGCTTTATGGGCTAGAAGACATCCAGAAATCCAGGACAAGTTTAGACAATCTCTGAATCTGTCTAGACAGAATTTAGGCAGAAGGAAGACATACCTAGGAAATCTTGGACACATGCTAGTGTTAAATATGCTTTCAGACAGTTTTCTGTTCTCTAGGGTAATGGAGAGCAGGATTACAGAAAATATGGGTAAATCTGGAAACCGCTGGGTGTGGCACAGACAGCCCTAAAAGTACTGAGTCAGTGGTGCCGAGCTCCTGTAGTATGTCAACAAAGGCCTTAATTAGATCTGGGTAGACTAATACTAATATTTATGAGATTATGTTGTGTTTGAACTAACAAATCTTCTCATCCACTTCCATCTGGGACTGCTGTAGTCACCTCCTTGTATTCCTGCCAGTCTTACTACTAGTTCTGGCCTCTGTGCTGAGACCAAGTCACCAGCTGGATCCAGCTGACTCCAGAGCTGCCTTACTGCATCCGACCCAGGTTCACAGCGCAGGGAATACAAACTAAACTCCCAAGCTGATGTTATACAGGTCCAGTTACACTTTAACTTGGTTTGTCCCCCTGCTCCCAAAAGCATAGAAAGGAAATCATGATTTTGATGTCATTGCACGGGATCTTGCAGTCTGCTGGTGATCCCAGCTCTACCAGAGTTGTAGGGCCAGGATTTACTATCTATTCAGATATATAATGTCTATTAATTTCAGCAAGAGATAAGTAATTAAGCATCTTTAAAGGTCTTGACCTTGATGACTCCAGCTTTTCCCAACCACATACTCGGGGTAATGCACACCACCTGAAACAGACAGTATGATCTTTTCAGCAGTGATACAGTAATAGTAAAACTTTTTTACAGGAAGAAGATACAAAATTTTTCCACTGTAAATTGTGCCACATGATTAACTTGGATTTTTATTTTTTTAATAAGAGACTCAAAATCATCTGATTTTGCAACTGAAGTAAACTTAATACTCTTTTTTTCATCCAAAGCCCTGTGCTAACAGTGTTTCTAACTAAAATGCCCACATTATTTACTGCCTATTTTACTACTTATTTTTTTGAAGAGAAGTAGAGTAACTATGGCTTTATTTTCCCAACTGTTAATTTTTGTCTTTAGAATCCTTCAAGCTCTCTCCTTCACTTTTGTTGCCATCTCAAAATGTGCACCTTAGTGAGCCAAAAAATTATGGCAGACAGGTATTCTCATTACTTCCAGTATTAAAGTTTCCATCATGCTTTGGCATCTATCCGCAGAGTACTCTCTGTACTCTTCGTAACACAATGAAAGTGATGAATAACTTCTAACTGTTACAGTTCTTGAACTGGCTATCTTGTCAAGTGATTTCATATTCGAGAGGAACAAAGGTCATGGTAAGATACATTTTTTCATTACTGCCTAACTGTGGCAGTCTCAGTCCCAGAAAAATTCAGATTCGCATTCATTTGTGAATTATTTTTTATTTATGATCTTTATATAAGGTTTGTTTCATATGCAATAAGCTTAAATAAGTATCAAAAAGGCCAATTTTTCGCTGCCTCTCATTTCCCCCAAGTAAAACAACCTCAAGCACTGTTTTGGTACATTTTAAGTTTAGCAAGTTAATGGAATTACTGATATGAAAAATTCTAAGGAAAAGCTTAAACACTGCCCCTGCATCCAAGCAGGAAATTATTTTTCTATTTAATTATAGTAATTTCCACTGTTTGCTGAAGTGTTATCTATGACTGAAGTCAGTAAGCAATTTGGAACATAACTTTTTCTGATAGAAACTTTTCAGGTCATCATTTCTTTTTAAACAAAGTTGTGATTTTGTTTGTGATGAAATTGTGAGTTTAGTTATTACTAAATTTGCTTTCAATTGCAGCAATTGACATGTGGTCTGCAGGAATTGTATTCCTTTCTCTGCTCAGTGGACGGTATCCATTTTACAAAGCAAGTGATGATTTAACTGCTTTGGCACAAATCATGACAGTTCGTGGATCCAGGGAAACCATTCAGGCTGCTAAAACTTTTGGTATGCAAACCTTCATTATGGGGAAAAGGGGAAAATGTATGCTTGGCCTACTATTTAATGCAGTGACGTACAAGCTGTGATTTTTTTTTTTTTTTTTTTAATACATATAAAAATATAGTTTTAGGTTTGGGAGTCATTTTGGAGGTAAATCACACTTTTTGCATGCAAAATACTGAAAGCACTAGTCTATATATACAGTGTTTTAAGAAAGTTTTGTATTTTTCTATCTCTTATAATTTGTATATGGGGTACTTCATGTCATAGGTTTCCCAACCTGTCTACTGCCTTTCACCAAGTCAGGGCCACTTGAGGTGAAATATGCCAACTAAATGTTTTCTACTGTCATTGGGTTAGAATTCCTGAGGCAGTGTTTCTATTCCTGCAAAATTTGAACTGGAGGCTTAAGTCAATATGACTTAATATTTAGCTGATGTAAACCTTGCTTCCCCTCAACCCCCTTCAGAAAGGCTAGTTAAAAAAAACCCTCAAAACAAAAAACAACCAAGGGACAGCCTGTTTAAACAACCAAACCCACCATCAACACACAACACAACCCTAAAATAACCATTCTCCTGTTTGCAAGCCAAATGCTGCAGCACCTGCTACCTGGAAGTGTAACTGACAGCGATTTTTATTCTCCAGACAGAGGTGTAAAAATCAGGGTATCTTAAGTTTCTTCAGTTCTGTTGAAATGACAGTGAAATGCAAAAAGATGGTGTGTGGGGTGGATGACAACCTGTCACTATGTAACTTCACAAACAAACCCCAACAGCTTTGTTCTGAGCAGGACTGAGGTGATTATTCTTCTGACTTGTTGGGGCTATTGCCGTGAAACATGGCTGCTTTGGAGGAGTAGGAGGGTTGGGTTTGGTTTCTTGGTAGGTTGGTGGTTGGGGGGTTTTTTGTAATGCTGGTTACACTTCAAGACATGAAGTTTCTCTGAAACAAACTTAGAAGTTACAGTTGCATAGGAAGTATAATAAAATGTCACTCACTGTAAAATTTTTTTCTAGGTAAATCAGTTCTGTGTACCCAAGTTGTCCCAGCACAAAACTTAAGAACCCTCTGTGAGAAACTGAGAGGAACAAACAGCAGCTGCAAGAGATCCCAGGGTGAAGTGCCCAGCAGGTCTGTAAATGACTCGGCTTTACCAGTTGCAGTAGACAAACCGTGTGCTCCCGAGACACTCGGAAAACAAACTCAGCACTTAGAGAGCTTTCAGGGAGGTGATGGTGCTTTGGAAATGAAGGCAACAGACATGAAAGGATGGGATCAGGTTCCTGATGAAGCATACGACCTACTTGATAAGCTACTAGACTTAAACCCTGCAACAAGAATAACTGCCAAAGAGGCTTTGCTGCATCCTTTTTTTAAAGACATGAGACTCTAAGAAGATACCATATTGTTTTATTGCCTTCATACGTTTTATATGGAAATGAGGTACTGAGGTAGTTTTACCTTGTTGTCCTCAACATTTACGCTCATTGAAATACCATCACACTGTGCACAGAACTACTGAAATTGTCTTGTACAGTTGGACTGCAAATGTAAGTTTACCTCAAGAAATGCTTGCAGATATAAAAATTATATAAACATCATTAACATGGTCTTATCCTAAGACATTTCTGAGGGGTTACTGCTATGCATACCTGTTCTCCGAGAAAGTTAACTGTGATCACAAACTACAAAGAAAGAGTTTCACAGCTCTATGCTTAATTCTCGAGACATTCCCTTAAAATTTACAAATTTGCCTTAAGGTATGACTGAAAGAAGAAAGTGCTTGAGAGACCTTTTTCTGTACCTGCATATCTCTACTTTGTGCACGATTTGTACGTGGGGGACTGAAAATGGAACAAAGTGTGGTAATTTTGTTCAGACTATTTTCAGAGAAGGGTATTGCTCTGGGAGTGTTGCTAGAGGAGGGGCCAGGTGCTGGACGTTAGATCATCAAAAGAAAAGCGTAACTGTTTTAAAAGTACATTTTTATTCCTGTCTGGTCTTTCCTACTTTGGCAATAGTGATAAATGCAGTTACCCATTTTGCATAGCCCATGTTTCCTCAGTGCCACGGGTAACTGTCAATATTCAGTGACTACTGCCTTCAGAATGTCTCGTGCGACATGCATTGGGTTTGATTTAAAGAATGCCTCTTAAATAAAGGATTTGTTTTTATAACTTCAGAAGATTGTCTAGAGATCCTTCTATCAAAACTAGTCAGGTAAGGTTTTCCTGTGGGTTGTTTCTGTTCAGGAAGAACTATGCACGTTTGTTTCCTGCATAAATTCCTCAGTGATAGAAAACACTTTTCAGATAGCTCTAGTGTATATGAGGGTCATAGTGGAAGGATCTTAATTATCAAGGAAGCTATTGTCTGATCCTAAGTAGGAAAAACAACCTAAATAACCTCTAACCCCGTACATACAATGTGCAAATTAAGTTACATTATGTTCAGCAGAAGTTACTCTAAAACCCTTGATAATTCTGGAGACTGAACCTTAATACAGTGTTTTTTCATGTACATTTCTTGAAATGCTAACAGAGATGTTGCTGTAAGAGGTTACAAGCCATTCTGAGAAAAGACTGCTGCTTTGATAACTTTTGTATAAGCCTTCTCATGTGCGCTGGTGGTTATGATAGTGCAAAGGTCCTGACCGGGGCTGGGGCTGAAGAGACGTTATTTCAATGTATTCAAAATCTTGAATACATAGAAAGTGATGGTAATGTTGCTCTGTTCCTGGCATCAGCTGTTAGAGAAAAATATTTGCACATGTCAGAATACTGATTGCAGAAAATCTTGAAACTCAAAACACCCTGGGGCCCAGGTCTTAGTAATTTTTGCTGTTTATATAATTTCAACACAGCACGTCACTGAGAAATTATCTAAAGGAACTGTGGCCAAATTTGGCAAGCAATGCTGTCTGCCAGTGTCTGCAGATGTATTGTTTCCTCCTACGTTCACTCATGCTGTCTATGGTCTTGTGAGAGCACTAGCTGACAACAAGCAAAAATATGTCAGCTATCTGTTGCGAATGTTTCTTAACGACTTCAGCTTTTTAAGCTTTCCTGCTGCCACGGCGTTGAGCAGCTCCTTGCAGCAGGCACTACAACAATTAACCACTGCATACGTTTAATGGGCAAAAAGGGAAAATCATTGCTAATGGTGTTTTTTTACGAAAATATTAAGGGGTAAGTAAAATTCTGTAAGGAACAATTCTAAGCTCAGTATATTCCATAACAAGCTAGAAGAAAGCACTGTTACTCCTTTTTCCAGATAGCTATTTATTTAAAACCTGGAGAGTTTTCTTTCAGGGGAAGGATAAAGTGAAAAGAAAAACGTGTTTGAATGAGCATATGCTTACAAAGTACTTTTTGCAGCACTCTACAAAAGAATGGAAGCCAGAAGTAAAATGTTAAATGCACTGGGCTCTCAATGGAGAGAGAGAAGAAAAGAAAAAAAAAAAAGGAGGGAGAAAAAAAATTAAAATTAAGGGAAACTGCAAGAAAACACTAGAGGTGAACAGTGGTTGCCACTGAGTTTTCTGCTTCTCTCTCCTGTGGTTCTAAGCATGTCTCAAAGGCAAACGTAAGAGCCAAGTACCAATATTCCTTTAGAGTTTAGTTACATGATTTGAGTTGTTTATAAACTGAATGTAAATCTCCTACCATGAGAGCGGCAATTAAAAGAAACTGTGCACAGAAGTTACATTGCTGGAACACGTGTTCTGCGGTCCTGAGGCCGCAGCTGGATTACTGTTAAGTTCTGGACACCGTGCTCTGACAAGGGTATTAATAAATTGGAAAGAAACCAAAAACAGCAGCAAAAAGCAGTATGGACTTGGAAAGATGAAGAGAAATGTATACCTAGAATCCCAAGAGCAGAATGCGGGGAGGAAATCTAAATACATCTGTGTATCTAGCCTAGGGAAGACTAGCTTATTCTCAATATTAAGCCAGGCTAGGTGAGGCAGTTGTGGCATGTGTTAAATTTATGATGGCTTTCCCAGTTGTAAATGATAATTAGGAAACAGGAGGGCATCTCACTAAGAGTGCCTGAGGAAACACTTGCAAAACAGCAACAAAGTTTTTCTGGATAATACTGATAGTGTTAGAATTTCATTTTTCCCTTATTATCTATTCTGTCACTTTTGAGATTGAACTTCATGAAGTGTTCATGTAAAGCAAAATACTACATGGGTAAGAAAATAAATGGGACATCAGTATTCCATCTAAGAATATTCAGTATCCCTATTTTATGTATTTGCCATATCTAGAGTTTACATATTCTCTGCTCTCCTGAAAATAAAAGCAAGGTGGAACCAATACACGGCCAAGACTTCCTGTGCAGGTGCAAGAGGCTTCCCCAGATCCCTGAGTGGGCTCTTGAGGCCACCAGTGTGATGGGATCCTGAAGCATTTCTGTAACTGCCCAACAACCAGCCACGTTCCTATGGGCAGGAGCTGTGCTGGACCTTAAGGCAGAACATGAAGGAGATTTTCATTGCAGGGTGCCTCTGGCATGGGTAATCGAACAATCGGTGCATTGTGGGTTTTGCAGGAATGAAACACCCATCAAACTCATGGTGGGCTTTGTAATCTGTTCTGGCTACAGTGAAACATCTTATTTTGGATATGACTGCCAAGCAAAAAAATACTTCCTTCACAAAGAGTATTTATTTTCCCAGCATCTTTCTATTACATTCTACGAGTCAGCAAAATACAAAGAAAAAGGAAAACAAAATCTTCAGAGCTTGCCTCAAATATTTGTTGGTGATGAAGAGGTGTGTTTCTCTTCTGAACTAGATGACAGCTGTAAGGAAAGTGTTTGCATTTAGCAGGGCACACCTGAAATTTTCCTACATCCTGAGGGCAGAGCGCATAAGAAAACAGAAGTCAAAAACCCCCAGTTTTCTCGCCTTTGTTCCATTTATCACCATCTTGCAAAGGCACTTTGGCTATGGGGAGAAAATGATGAACCACTGAAGGCACTTAATGCAACGACAGCATTTTGAAGAAAATTAATGGCTTCATGAATTTCTATTCTATGATGAAACAGTATGTCTTGATTGGTAGGCTTACAGCAAGGACAGTTCTCTGAGACATTACTCAAGCTGTGTTCTTGCTGCAGTGTAGTTGTAAATGGGTCTTTTGAGGGTTGGGGTTTTTTGTATGTTTGTTTTTTGAAAGCATATAGTGAATTTTTCTACTAATGTAGCCATGGCATGTTCACCTCAAATTCCTCTTGAACTTCTCCCAGAAAACGGAACATGTGCCAGGTCAGTGGCAGCACATACATGGTTTATAAGCCCTTCTGCTGCTGCCTTCCTGGCTGGCCAGTTCAAGGGGTAGAAAATATTTAAACTGGAAGCCTGCACACAGGGGGTGGAAGTTGGATAGTCCCTTTGATCAGATGCTCACGAAGGCCAGCACACAGTTGTGTTACTCTGGTAACAAAAATTTTCTGGTACCACTGGGGTGAGGGTCCAGGAAATGGGGTATTTTGCATCAGGAAGGTACAGTGTAACCCAGGTAACCGAGGGTTTTTAAACGTGCTTGTTGGATACTTAATTCTGCCTCTCCATGACGCAGCCCATTTTAGTTTCATGTGCTTTGACTCTGCAAGAATATTATCCCTATACAATGTTGTATTGTATCATGTTAAAAACAAACCACTATAAGCATTCCTGAGTATCCCCAGAGTATTGTTTATTCCATTTCTGGAGACTTAAATCTTCCTGTGGGGATATGTGGGTTGTTTTTGTTACATGTTATTTGCTTTCTTGCATAATATTCTTCTATGGTTTTCAGAAAAGTCAAATTTTAATCTAAGCCGTAATTATACCTTTATTTCAAAAATACTAGTGCCAAGAAGCTTTTTACCTAAGGTATCCATTTGATCCATTTCTTTTATATGGCATAAGCAAATTGCACATAACAAATCATGCATAATTAATTTTTACTTCTTAACGTGAAGAGATAGGGATGTAGCCTAGCAATTGGAATATTTGAAGAAAATTAACTTCTTGTGATGAAAGGTTATATAATTTGCTTTAATGAATGCCACAGGTCATGTCTAGCAGCCGGCAGCTCATTGATAAAAGCTCTCTCGTACTTTCCATTCCTGTTTCCTCTTACCACCTCTCCCCCAAAAATCCTACCAGAGGATCAGATTCCTGCACTCTGTGTTGCCGTAATGTATTTGTCTTTAATGATTCGTCTGCTGCTTTGAACGTTACTGTGCATTATGTGCAAACCACCAATTATTTCCATTTCCAGTTGTCCTATGAGTCCTCTCTTAAGTCGTGCTTCTGTTCTACTGTCCACTTGCTTGTTTCAGAGATCTCGGTTCCCTTATCACAACCCCTCACTTGGACTTGGCAGCGTAGGTAAGAAATTCTAGAATTCTCTGTAGCATTTCATTTTTTGTGTCTGTAGTCGTATCTGATCTGGGAATGCCAATCTGAAATGAAAGAGGAAGTCTACCTTCTGCTGGAATCCCCGCTACCTGTCTGCACACCTGTCTGTCCTACACTGGGGGCAAGTGCTGAAGTGAGACAGTAAGACTGAACTTGGAGGACGCAGAATGCTACAGCCAGACTTTTTCTTGCTTCCATAAACAAATCAACATCTTTTTCCTCCACCAAATTTGTACTCGGCTATAAAATTTGATTCAAAGTTGCTTTCAGAACTCCCTCACAAAGTATTTGTGCCTCCTGATTGCCAGCCCACTCCCGTGGGCTGCCCTAGCTACTTGTGGGGCTCCTTCCATACCCCAGAAGCGAGGGGAGAATGATACCCAACTGACTGCAGCAGGGTACGAGCTCAGATCAGGGATCGTGTTTTTTCCTTGAGCACTTTTTTTTTTAATAGATTGAACCAGGGGAGTTAACCCTGGAGGATCCGCCACAGCACAGACCTGTCCTGCAGGCAGCCCAGAGCCAAGCACTCCCCGCCTGCTGGGATCCCGCAAGTGCATCACCTGGCATGTGTTTTCCATTGCGGGTCTGCTGCAACTAGCTCTGTAGAGTCATGTTCGTTACAGTTGCTACATGAAAAAAACAGTATGTAGATTGAATTTATTGGTATTTACTCCAGTTGTCTTTATAAAAATCACAGTATTCTGCAGTATTCACTTAGAGGCAGTCCGTTCTGGGAGGGGAGAGAGGTTCAAGTTACCTCCTGATTACTATGCTTTTTGTTTGCTAAAAATCAATTATTCGATTAATTTTATGTCAAAAGTCAAAATTGATTTGATTTAGATGTGGTAAATCTCCTAACAGCCAGCAAAACGAGGACTGCAGAATCTCTGGTAAATTACTTCGGACATGGATGCAAATATCCTGGATCTACACTGCTCCAGAACTGCATTCCCTGGCCTTCTTTCAGAGCTTAGAAAATGAGACTTAATCTAGGGCTTTTCCTTGAAACATTCCCATGAAGATTCATCACCTACAAATTTCACACTGTTTCTAGCCATTTTACATCGTAATGAATTTGGTAGGGCATTACCATGCCACTTCAGCTGCTTGCTGCCGAACTGCACAGCACCTGCTCTCCCACCACCTTTCGGACTACGCACTGATCCTTGGAGACGGAGGTATAGTCTGGACATGCTTCACTCTGCCTATGGCCTCCCACTAAAATCTGAGGTAAAAAATTAAAATTACCAAACAAACCAATTTTTTTTCAAGTGGTGACTGACCATAATCACAGTTCGTGAGATGGTATTCATAGAATCATAGGTTGGAAAAGACTGCCGAGATCAAGTTCAGCTGTCACCCCAACACCACCATGCCTGCTAAACCATATCCCAAAGTGCCACATCTACACGGTTTTTGAACAACTCCAGGGATGGGGACTCCACCACCTCCCTGGGCAGCCTGTTCCAATGCCTGACCACTCTTTCAGTAAAGAAATTTTTCCTAATATCCAATCTAAACCTACTCTGACTCAACTTGAGGCCATTGCCTCTTGTCCTATTGCTGGTTACCTGGGAGAAGAGAACAACACCCACCTCACTACAACCTCCTTTCAGGTAGTTGTAGAGAGCAGTAAGCTCCCCCCTCAGGCTCCTCCAGACTAAACAGCCCCAGTTTTGTTCTGTCATGCACTAATTATTCAGAAGAGGCAGCCATACTGCCGTGCTTACAACTTTAACCCTGTAACACTCGTATATCAGGGCCATGAAATGCTGAGACATACTGCACATTTACATTGTAGCTACAACATCTACATGTCAGTTGTAAGTGCCTCAGTACATGCTAAGCCTTGGCACGCAAACCTGAAAATTATATTTACCACGCAACTTCCAAACATTAAGGTCACTCATCCGTATCGCTAGCATCAGCCAGAGCGAGATGCTGACTTGCCGCGTTCAAGGCCGCCTCGGAGCACCGGGGGAGGGAGGCAGTCAGGGCTGGGGTTTGGCCGAGCCCATGTTCCCCGGGTGAACCCCGCAGGGCGGTTTGTCTCTTCCCCTGCAACCAGCCGGACTTTGGAAAGCGATTCCTCCCCCGGGCGTCACTGGGAAGCACGAGAACGGCTTCTGTGACCACTCGGGCGACGTTAAGGCAGAGGTCAGAGGAAAAATGCCGGTGCCACACGCGGCACGGCGGCGGGCGGCAGGGCGGGAGCGCGGCCCCGGCCCCGGGATGAGCGCCGCCAGCCCAGCGCC
>Ga0065711_1034104_pt1 | contig 24315 bp, 14 predicted proteins | sample Hoacrofraction12_FD_59098 | JGI IMG/M metagenome (GOLD analysis project Ga0065711, IMG submission 59098) | Hoatzin crop microbial communities from Cojedes, Venezuela - Epithelial fraction 12 v2 (version 2) | ecosystem: Host-associated > Birds > Digestive system > Esophagus > Crop | place... | reverse complement strand
GAAGAAGTTAAACAAGACTGGGCCCAGTACTGACCCCTGAGGGACACCACTAGTTACCAGCCTCCAACTAGACTCAGCGCCGCTGATGACAACCCTCTGAGTTCTGCCATTCAGCCAGTTCTCAATCCACACCCGTCAGCTGAAACCAGCTCAACTCCACAACAGTGGTTAAGCTGCAAGAGAGGATAACCAGGAACTAGAGGGGTCTTATTTGTTATTTGCTTCAAAACTCAAAGTTCCCCCCAGCCCACAAAGCCCTTCACAAAAGAAATAAAGTCAGTTCAGAGCTCAGATTCGTTATCTGGATCTCAGAAGGCTGGCCAGTGGAACAACCTTTTTGTCCTGCAAGTACATAAAATACACTTTCTCATCACAGGGGAGAGACCTGAGTAGTGACAACTTTTAATTGCTTCTCAAAATACCTAGAAAATCAACCTCCACACAATTTTAGCTTCTGAATTTTCTTCTTAAGTAGCTACAGCATCACACCACCTCATAGTTTTGGAAAAGTCTGGGAATGGCCCTTTCCATCCATTCAAAGGTTCCACAGTTATAGATCAGCTGGCTTGCTATGCTGGAACTCATCTGCAAGCACCAAAGATGTTAGGTGGCATGTGAACCCTTGTGAGATGATGTTCCAGGGGGGTTGGACCAGTCTCAGACACAAGCCACTGCAGTCCGTCTTCCAGGCTGGAAGTGAGCTGGACTCTGTCCAGAATGTCAGGTCTAGCGGGCAGCTAAAACAACAAAACGTTGGGCTTCATCTCAAACTTAACTCCAGAAGTACTGCCTTTTCACAGGAGATTGAATGACACATGACCAGTTCAGACGCAAGTATCTTTTGTTTGCACAAATACGACCTTTACCTGAGTATTAGAGCTGTCAAGCTGCAATAGAATATAATTCATATTTCTGGGCCAGTTAAATGGTTCCTGAGGGGTAGGCTGTCCAATAAAAATTTTTGATCCTTGGTAGATTGTTTTCCCAGCAAAAATTCATTTTGGAGCACTGCAATTCCTCCAAACGGGAACTTAATTCAACGTAATCCCACTTTTGCACTCACTTTCTAGCTCCACTTGTACACGAATAGGAATTTTTCTTGACAAGAAGCTACCAAAGCCTAAATTACACTTCTTGCTTGCCATGTTTTGTACAAGTTAAACTGTGATGTCCTTTTATTATAAAATTCTATTAAACACATGCATTTTTCTCCAGAACACTGCATGTCATCTGCATATTATTTGGTTAATATTGTAAAGAAGGAGACTTCACTAAACAAACCTATGGAACCATCTATATTTTATGCAGTAAGATGACTCTTTTAGACAGGAAAAAGCCACTTGCGTACAGTCATAAACGTGCTTTTCTGTTTTCAGTATCTGAAAATCCAGGTTGTAGGAAAGAAAATGAAAAATCGGAAAGACCATCAGTCATTGCAGGACAACTCTTTCTTTCTTAAGCAGAGTTTCCATGGACTCTTACAATGAACTACCATTAACGCAATAGCTTTTCAGAGTAGCCGCAAGCCAAGAAGCAGACGGCAGAGCTGCCCGTCCCCTGAAACCTTCCTGCACTTCATAAGGATTAACTGTCAAGGGACAGCAGATAGCACGGGGCGAGCTCCCCGTGAGCCCTGTGGACATACTTCTACCATAGCTACAGAAAGCATACATTGCTTCAGTATACATCCAGAGACACGATTAATTTCCTAGTTTTGTGTGTTCAACAAAATGAACCATGCGGCAGGCTAAAAACAGATTGGCATTTAACTGCCACTGATCAGTCTGTAAAGTTACACAAACTGTCAGAAAGTCAACTCCAGCACTGGCTAGACCACGAACTGACTTTAAGCAGATCACTAACTTTATTCTGAACTATTACATGACTTCTTGCACTGTTAAAATTACTTTATAGAAACAGAGCTAGGATCACAAAGACTACAAAAAATGTTTTGGATAGTTGAAAAACATAATAGGAGATTTCTATTCCACTTCTACTTTTAAAAGCCAAGTTCACAAACCACAACTTTGCGAAGTTCAACCAAGTTCAACACGATTATGAAAGGTGAAATATTGTTTGAATATTTCATTAGCTATTGTGGTTCTCCCCCACGGCTGGCCTGTCCATTATGGATCTAAGTCCCCACAGCCAAAAAAGGCCTTTATTTTTTGGGAAGACAAGAGAGCCAGTTCATGACTCTGGGGGGCAGTGCCACTCATGCAGGCGCTAATGTCACTAATGCTGTTCCAAGCTCCCTGCCAGCCAGCTGCTTGCAGCAGAGCAGTCGGCCTGACCTTTGGCCAGGAGGAGGAATGGCTCAATAGCATGAGAAGCTGCCTTATCTAATGGATTATGTGCAGGGCTCAAGCCAAATGCCAGCTTTGACAAGGACTTGCTCAGTTGGCCTTAGCTGAGTCATTTAACCTTTTTTAGTTTTCCATCTTTAAAATGGAAATGATAATTCCTCTTTAACAGTGCTGCTGCAAACATGTTGCAATGGATGGGTATCCCCAACCTGTGAGATACCTTACCAGGAGATTTGGTGCAGTCCCACAATCGTGTTCAATGCGTTTCCACAGAATATTTACAGAAAAAAAAAAGTTCATAACCACAAATCATCCTTTTACTATATATTTAATTCTAAATGCTATGGTTAACCAAACGTATTTTAAATTCTAATTTTTCCACTGGTTTCCTAAAACTGCTACCTCCTTTAAAAAAATTAGTTTTGCAATTGGACTGATGATGTCTTCAGGTAACTTACACAGATAGGACCAGGTGAGATTTTATCTACTGTAGAATACTGCCCATCTAGTAGATTCCTGTACTCTGTGAAGATAATTCAAGTGTATATTGAAATCTGGTTGCACTAATTGACAGAGCAAATTACTTCTGGAACCATATTTCCAAAGGGCCTCTGAATTTATTCCTTCAATTTTACATGCATGGGCTTCCATACCTTTGTGAATTTAACGTTTGTGTACATCACTCTGACATTTCCTATCATTTGAAGAACAATTTCAAAGACTATTTTTGCACATGTGGTATTAGGACATTTTAGTAGAACTGATTTTAGAAAACTCATTTGCATACTGCGCATTTAGCCACATTGGTATCTTCAGCCTACTTTTAAGTGCTTTAATAAAAATTTTAAAGTGGAATTTTCTTAGGAGAGAGGCTGAATTCCTGTTATAAAACTAAAAAAGAAAAAAATAAAAAGAAATCTGCCCCATTTTCTGTGCTTAGTTTCTGTTGTTCAGAGGGGGAGAAGCCTGAAAAGCTTTTGACTCTAAACCTAAATATCACTGAGCTCTTTAGTAAAATCTGTCTGGTATACCAGGTTCTGAAATCACGGCACCCAAAAAACCTGCAGACAATTGATTAATAATGAGGTCAGAAATACAAATAAATTTACTTCTAATGAAGACTGGAGACACAGTAATCAAAGTGTTAAAAATTCATTTCATGCACATCTCATTTGCCTCTTAGCTGATATTTATCACATAATTCTGTGAGAAAGTAGAGGCCTAAGATGCTCCAGATAAATGTCTCAATTAATTGTACAGAGGTAGCCCTCTTTGAGCTGAACCAGAGCTGTGAGCTCTTTATTAAAAGCACTATTCTGTAGCCTGTAACCTTGTTCCTTGACTCCTCTCTAGTTTCCAATTTAAACAAGTCCCCATGCGGCCCGCTCTAAAGGGCTTTGTCTCCCTGTCATTGTTAAGAGAGCCGAGGCATCCTGGAAGTGTGAAATCAGACCTCATGAGCTGAACGGTTCCCCAGGGAACGCCGGACTGCGCAGAAGGTCAAAGTCATGGGCTGGACCATCTGAAAGCGTCTGATCGCCGGTCTGTGACACAGCGAGCCGGGGAGGGGGGGGAGGGCAGGGGAGAGGGGAGCCAGGGGGCTGGAATTGAACACGTCTTAATTAAAGCCCAAAGACAGCAAAACAAACTGTTTTCTAGGCAGGTGTCAGATGGGGCTTGGATCCCGCTCTGCTAATGAATCTGAGTTGCTAACTATTATTCCTTAAAATAATAGAACTTTTGCTGAAGTTGACCAAACCACCTCTTTTCCCACCCTGCTTGCTTCTCGCCAGTGTTAAGGCAGAGGTTTTGAATTTTATTTTGTGGTGGAATGCATCTGCCCCAGCAGAGCAGATGCAGGCGCTGCCTGCGAAGCCAGCAGCCTTCCACCACGACGCACCTACACCTCACTTTGCTGCACAGCGAGTACGCTCACCCAACTACTTCCACCGCGAACTGCCCATTGCTTTCCAAAACTCTCAGGGGTCGGGTGAACAGAATAGCTAGTAATTTCGGAGGCCAACTGACATAAGTCCACCACACTTTATGTTCTACTTCGCCTTCAGAATACTTCTTCACGTGAGAGGAGGTCACTGTAGGCACACGTGCTGCCATGCCAGTGCTCCACAAGCAGCCAAAGCCTCAAGAAGGTCTGCTGGTCTTCCAGAGGAACTTTGTTAGATTATAGTTTCAAAAAAAATATTAAAAAAAAAAGTATTAAAAAACATAAAAAATACGTATTTTCCAGGAAAGGCTATTTGCTTTGACCACAGTTCCCAACAGAACACAGTTCTGCATTGGTGGAAGCCCTAAAATTGTGTTTTGACCATGGAAAGACGCTGTTTTTCCAGGGAAAACATCCTCACAGATCTGGCAAGTCTCTCAAAGGCCCCGGTCTTGGAAAACGCCCTATTTTCAATCTCTCCCCAAAATCAAGGTGAGCTTTCAGGCACCGGTGGGGAATCTCTCAGCCCCTCAGCAGCTCTGCCCTTCCTTGACTTGCAAGCAGGCTGAGAGAGGAGAAGCCTCACTTTGTTCTTTTCTGGGGTATTTTTCAAACCGAGTTATGGCACGTTCGTGCAGCGCCCTGTTTTCAAACTGGTCGTGCCCTCTTTCTCCCTTGCCCACAACTTCACCGAAACTTCAGCCCATCCTGGCATCTTGTTCAACGCACGTGTATGGCGGGGGTGGGGGAAGGTTCGTAAACTGAGGCCCAAACCCCTAATCTCTCTCTTTTTAAAAAAAAAACTGCACCAACCTTAGCGATACAAAGCGCACTGTCCAACACTGGGCTATTGAGACTGGAGAAAAAACTGCCCTCGCCTACCAACAGTTTATCAGGGGCTTAACTGAAGTGACCTACTGTAGCAGCACTCATCTGAACAAGGCTATGGGCTTTCTGTGGAAAGGAGAAGAATTGAGGGTTTCATTAAAAAGTAATTTGTGCTTTTTACTCATTCATTCAACGGGAGTCTCAATTGCTTTTTATTCACGCAGAGTTAATACAGTATTACAAAGCTGCTCAATGAATGTATGGTAACAAAAGAAAAATTTCACATTTTGAAAGGAAAAAAAAAAATCCTTGCAACTGTAGTGAGATTGATGACTACTTAGAAGATTACAGAAATCTTTTTCCATCTGTGCTTATGCTTAATGATGGAATATTAGGGATTTTTAAAATCCATTCAGCCCAAACTAATAAATTTTGATTTATCACTTCACGTGAAAAGATTCCTGAAAGTGAAACGGGATACGTTCAGCAGACAGGAAACAGAGCAAGCCACACAGGTACTATACAGGTGTTTCAGCTACTTTTCAGACTCAAGGGAGGGCGAAAGATTAACTCTGAAAAAACAATCACGTAAGAAGAGCACACTAGTCCTTAGCTTTTACTCACACAAGCAATCCTCAGTCGTGTAAGTTATACCACTGACGACAGCGCTCTCCACACCGGCTAATAAGTATTGCTCAGTTGAACAAAGGTGGAGGGTCAAATCTCTACACAGTTTTTACAAACGTGATTTATTGACAATCACCAAAAAACTACTTTGATTTATTTCTAAATATTACTATGCGAAGTTTAATCTGAAATAAATGATCTGTATATACCCACAAGTTGCTAAAAATAGGCAAATTTGTGCTCTTTTCAAAATGCCAGGGTTTTTTTGGTCCAAAATATACAATGATTTTTGTAATGTCCGGAACACACAGCCATCTTACAAAACATATCGTAAGTGTTTTTTCTTGCTAAAGAACAAAATATGCAGGACATGGGAAGGCACTGAGTGTTCTTCCCAGTCTTCCTGACCGTTGTTCAAAATGCAATGTCTGAAAATTTTTGGTAGCTCTGTGCATCTTTAATTGAATCAAATGTATTTCCAAAAAATTTGTTCAACCAGCACAAATGACATGTTGATCTGGAAAAGTCGAAGACTGAACGAGGTCAGGGACTGAATTATCCCATTTGCCCCCGAATAACTTAATCTCTCTCTCTGTTCAGACCACATTGGATTATAAGGTCAAAGCAGAGTGAGGAATCTTTAGAAGAATTTCTCCAGTCTCCCTGAAAATAGAATCTGTTATTTTGCTTGCCACAAACTGGATGATCAGTTTCAGCAATAAAATGTTTGCTCTGTTACCTTTTCTGAGGAAAAAAGGAAACACTTGTGCTCATGCTAATTTTAAAAAAACTATTAAAAAATTAGTATCTTGCTATATATCTACATCTGCTCCTGTAACAGAACATTTATGTCCAGATTGCAGTTAAATCAGTTAGATTAGTATAGTTTCCTTTTTTTTTTTTTAAAAAAAAAAAAAAGCAGAGATGGCTATTTTCCGACACAGAAGCAGCTCATTTTGCGCCGTTCAACTTGTGCAGTGTGAAGGTGATTGTACTTACAGGAGATAACTTGGACTTCTCTGGAGAAATATGGTCAGTATGGCTGGAATACTTTTTCTTTATTTTGAAAAGCAAAAGGTTAAATTACCCATGCAGCCTATATCACAAAAAAATCGAAAACAAAAAAAGATTTTCTCCTTCACCTTTTTAAAGAGATAAGCAGTAGTTAGAGGAAACTGGACCTCTTTGAAATGTCTGAAACCAACGCATCCTTGCTAAATATCTGGCAAATACCAAGCAGTTGTTTTGGTGGTATCTAAGTCTAGCACCTTTCATTTGCCTTATCCTCTGGAATTCAGCTTTAATTTGGATCATTTTGTATATTTTTATCGACTAGAAATTCTTTTCTATCTATTTTTTCCAGGACCTCTGATGGAGAAAAATGTGTATTTCAGTCTTCTGAGAAATAATCTGCGCAGGGGTCTGCTAGCATTAGAGTGACTTGCTGCCTTGCTTACAAAGGTTTTGTTTGTTTGTCTGCAGATTTTTCCCTGAACGAGCAGAAGATGAGACTGAGCAAACAGACAATAATCATTAGATAAACTTCTGTTTTAACTGTGTTTTTTGCACCTGTAAAAAGGTCCAGTCTCACTACGGTATTTACTGTCACAGAAACTAAATGAATCCTTGCCTGTGACATCAGCTGCCATCAATGCTTCTGCCCTGATGACCTTCACCTGAAGAAATCCCACATCCTTCATGTTATGGAACATCGTCATTAGACTCTAAAAAATAATAAAAAGAAAAACAATTCTGTATTGCAAAAAAGACAAACCAAAAGCAATATTAATAGTCTCCTCTCTAGACCAGACAGAAGTTAGCGTAATTCCGTCTAATGTACCCATATTTTTAAATACTAATTTCTGAAGAATGTACAGTTGTCAGTGTTTTTTTCAGTATTTTGCAATTTTAACTCACCAATGAAAAATGCAAAGGCAAGATTAGAATATGAAAGATTAAACATAACACTAATTCTACAGAATTAATCCCCTAATAGTACAACTGTCCAACAAAATTTTAAATGACAACAGTGTATTAGCAAAATGACTACAAACAATAAAACACTTCCTCTCCCTGAATACTTTTGTGAGATCTATGTTCACATTTTCCCCTTGATAGCTTCAATAATATTTTGATCAGTGACTTAGTGCCAGTATTGTTTCTGTTGCAGCTGACCATTATATTTAAGCTTGCATATAGCATATATGCATATATGAGCTTGCACATAGCTTGCAAATAACATGAGCAAAAACAATCAAAAGAGGATTATAACAGCTTAATGATGTCATAATAATCACGTGCAAAAAAAGATCAAAAAGATGAATAAAAAGATGATTCCAATTCCATGTCAGAAATCACTTATTATAAATCATTATGTTTTTAACATAAATTTATGCAATATCTACATATATTAAAAAGAAGAAGAATAAAATTAAAGAGTAGACCAACACTCACATTTATTCACTCAAGGTAGTTTTAGAAAGCTGCTTGGAAAGTGTGTTCTGTTCCTGCTCTTTTTTTCAAGTAACTAAAAGTAACAAATTGGGAGTCCTGCACCAGTTATGTGTGACACGCTAAAATTCTCAAGCTCTGACTTGGAATATAATTTAAAAGTTGCAGAATTTGACATGACAGAACATGGAGTGCAACTTTGAATCTGCAATCAATAATAGCAAACCTGGCATTATCATTCAGTTTTTAGAGAACCTAGGGGACGAACTCCAGCAGAGGCGACTAAAATTAGCTTTCCAAACCCATTTAAATCTTATATATATATGTGTCCTAATTCTTGGTTGTTTTTGCAAGTCTTGCTCACAAATACTAGCACGTACCTTTATTTTGAAGTATTTTAATATCTGGACTAATGCATTTAGTGCCTGTGGCCTTTTGTAAAATTTTAATGTAGTGCAGGTGAAACATTTTCTACTGCTTATGATAATGTCCAGATTTCTAGAAAATGCAAATATCATGTAAAACACCAAGTCAACAGTTCTTCAATTTATTATGAAGGCAAAATTGACTTTTACAGAAAAACAGAATAAAGAACATCACTGATCTGAAACACCACAGGTGCTGCTTAAATAAAATATTCAATGTCAGCTTGCAAAAACTACAGTATGTTTATGCATAAATAACCTACCCATTAAATTGTTAGACATAAAACATGCATCTCTGTCTTTTTATTAATAAGACAATTGTAACGGTTTAATCACACTCTGGTATTAATTTCACAAGCCCCAACTGACCATTTACTGTTTGTAGCGAAGGTTTGACCTTGGCAGTACCCCACATGTTATATACACACAAATACCTGCGTGCATGCTATCACAGGATAAGGGTTAATAATTTTTTTATCATTTTAATATGTTTATCATCAGAAATACAGCTTAAAAATACTGATGATCAACTTCCGTCAGCAGACACTTGGTCCCCTGCTTCTGTGCTGACAAGCTGAGGGTGGCAGAGACGCTGTTACGGATAGCACCGAGGTAATTCAAAAGCACGTTGGCACCATCCCTCGTTTATTACAACGACAACCAAAGCTTGGAAGATTCTTATCTGAACTGGTACCACAACAGAGATAATTCTGCTCTAATACCATGATGAAACTGAAAGGATTTACAAAGATGCTTGCACATTTTACACAAGTTTCCCAATAAGCGAAACAAGCACCAAGCTGCAGAAAGAAAACAAAGCAAAAACCAAACACCGAGCAAGCCAAGCGACCATCGCCCCCCCTGCCACGCCACACAGTCCCCTTTTTCCAAACTGTGTCCTGGTGAGCTCGTCCTGCAAAAAGGCAGCAGAGCCAAATTTCACTTTGCCACCTGTGCTAGCATCCTGCAGAATAATTATTTTTTAACTTTTAGTTCCAGCAAGTCGGCTGGCTTAGATTCATTTACCGCACGTCGTGATCGCAGAGGCTGCTGAAAACGTATACAACGCCACAGCAGAGACTCTGGGAGAAGCAAATGACTTTAATACATTACTTTAAATACGTAACTTTAAGTAATGATTTATCAGATGATATCTTGTCTTCTTATTTATGATTATTGTTGAAGGCCTCGAAACCCGCATGGTTTCTGAAGCCTGAAATTTCCATAGCAGAGGAATCTGTGATTTGCTGTGAATCTTTTCAGCCCTCAATAGATGGGAAAAGATTGAAATGCTCTGGAGATGAGTCCTCTTTATTTTTTTAATGAAAGGCTGTATAATATATTTTCTGTATGGCTGCAGCAGCTGTCAGGGAGAGCATCTCAGTTCAGCTCTATTATGGGAGAAGCAATACCCCATCCTATGGCATCGAGATACACTGAGGGGCCAGTACTGATTGACAGCTTGTCACCATGACGTCTTATTCCATCTCTGTTATGGAGAAAATTAATGTCACACCACCAGCCTTATGACTCCCTGTCATCTTAGAACTGCTCACCTTTTATCAATGCTCTAAATAACATTTCAAGCCCATCGTCTCACGGTGGACAATCTGGTCAAGGGACATTAAATCGGATGACTGTGAAATGTCATAATAAAAATGGAATGCTAACAACTTCTTCTCTAAACTAGCTCCTCTGGTTTTTAAACTGTGACAAGGGGGACCGTGGGTTCAGCACACCCGTTCTGAAAAGGTCATACAATCTCTCTTGGTCTGTACCCATTAATGCGCCCCCCTCCTCACCCCAAAAGGAATTAATCTTTTCAGACAATTGTGGTAAAATAATGGTTCAAACAGTAATGCCTGTTTAATTTGTAAGGCTCTGATGTTCAGCTACAAATGGTTAAATGACAGTAATAGAGTCATTTTCCAAGGCTATTTGATCTGATGGCAAGGTCAGCTCATTAACTGTTTTTGGCCGCAGAAAGGGTGAAAAATACATTTCTCAAATGGAAGCTACATTTTTTAAGAGGACGAAAAATAAACCCCAAAATACAGCCACTCAGTGGAGCACAGTACATCTTGCTAGTTGCATACTCATTCTTTGTATGGGTTCTGGAGTAGAGATATGAATACAAATCAAACATCAGTGAAAATAAACTGTCTGAATATTTTGTTAATCCTTCTCATTTTTTCCTTTTGCTGTCCACCAGTCATTTTAATAAAAACAGTAGAATTTGCCAAAAACGTATACTGATGCTACAATTTTCAAAAACATATGAGAAATTCATGCCTCTGCAATATGAACATCTTGCAAAAATATAATTTTTTTCAAACGCACATAGCAAAGTAAATGTAAGAAAAGACACACACCCATGAATATGTAAGAAATGGAAATAAATAGATCAATCTTACACCATGTAATTGTGCTTTACACTGGGGACAAAATATTGAGAATTTAGCAATGCCGATTAGCGACACACAGTCATTTCTATACTGCTACCAAATTATCAAAACCATCAGTATCACTTGACTGCCATATCATCACACACAATAATCCACAGAAACATGGTATTGTTGCACTTGGTAGCAAGAAGTATGTCACCTCAAAAGCGTACCCATCAGAAATTTATTATATTTATGAAGATCTACTCTGACAACCACAGACCATCTTGGTGGATTAAAAAATGTGCAGTAACTCTCTTAATTGTAATTATTTTTCAAAGATGGTGCACAATACCTTAGCTCTCAGTTGGTTTAGGAATATTATGTTTAGCCTCGCTAAGTCACCTCTATTAAACTGTGTTTATGATAACACTATTGGTGTATGAGTTGTACAAGCATTAGCAGACAGCTGATTCACTGGAGATAGCCAGAATAAATTTGCTGAAGCGCACATCCTGCTAATCTGTTTGAAGAATATTGTACAGCATTAGTACTAGCACTTCATGTTATCTGCACAGCCTGATAAGGTACATCTTTATTAAATTCAGTTATTGAAAGGATGTCAGTCATGGAATAGGAATATTTTAAAATCTGAAAAAAAAAAATTAAGCGGCTCTTTGTTAGTCAGAGCTTGGTTTAATGGCTGAGTGTCTAGAGAAGCCTTTCTAAACACCTGGCAGCATTGTACAATAAAAGCTTTGTAATTTTAAGTGGAAATAGCTTTTTTTTTCCTCTCTTTCTCCTTTCTCCTGTGTGTAGTGAGATAGTTACTTTTAGTGATTAGGTATTGGCAAATGCTGGAGTAAGAGCTCCCCTCTCTGTTGCTTTGATAAAACTACACAGATTCTGTGTAATGTGGGGATGCTGGGAAATGAAAATAATTTGCCACAGAATATTTTGAAATGGAAATATTGTTTAAAACAATTATTTTGATGACACAAAATAGTGCTCCAGCCTCTAATGTGCAGACAATAACTTTTCTTGCCCTTTAGCAGATGCTCAAACAAAAAGCCTCTTGGCACCCCAAACCATTTGGCATAAGCACTCACTAGAAACTGTACAGCCACTGGGTGACCCCTTAATTATTTTGTGCTAGGTAAAAATTATCTGCAAGCCAGTAAAATTCACTTCTTTATGTCACATGATCACACCAAATACCTGAATTACTATGTAAAAAGTACCTTATTGTATAAAGAGGATTTGCAGCCTTCTTGATGTTACCTGTACCAGCCGTGATAATGGTAGTAACGAGTTTAAAAGATCGTCATTGGCTGAGTGTGATAAGGATATAAGGGATATATTTAGATTTCCCTCCCTGATACTTATTACTTATACAAGCGAACACTTTGCAAACAAAGGGCAAAAGAGAGGAGCTCCATACATATCTCTTCAGTATCTCCTCTCGCTCCTTCTGGTCCTCCAGGGAGTTGACGGAGAGGTCAGAGATGGTGACTGCAGCTGAGGCTGTGAGCGTGACCAGCAACACCAGGCACCCCTCTCCCTCCTCCAGCGGCATCTCCAGCTTGTGGGTTTGCTCTTTACTCAGGGTCGACAGGTCAACCTGGCACCTAGGAACAAACACTCTGCATCAGCATGTGGTTTTCTTCACATCAAAAGTGAGCACATTGGCTTACTTGCATTCAGCCGGACAAAAAAAACCCCAAATCAGCAGAAATTCCTTCCCAGCTTCTGGAAGGATTTCTTGGCAGCTTCAACCTGTGCTGCTTGCTCGACTGCTTTTTTTTTTTTTTTAAAGCTACAACCTGTTATGCATGTGAAAAATATTAAAAAGAAGGTACAGACACTAGAAACAAGGTTAGCTAATATACTTTACTTGAACACAGTCAAAGAGAATTTTAATCATCTAGGTTCAGATGCAAATTGTACTTTTAAATTACTCCTCTTGCACAAACACAAAATGTTTTAAGTTCTGATGTGAACGTTTTTGATACCATTCACCTAACAACAGTAAAAATCTTCTCAAAAAAATAAAGTAAATCTATGTGGACTTGATTGTGATGGAGTTAACACGACTGAGCATGTAAAAACATGACCTGAGCACCACCCGGCAGGCTCAGCTCCCCTGCAGTAAGCCGTGCACAGCTCAGGGTCGGAGCTTCACGCACGCATCCCGGATAAATTTTGATGCCACAACCCCCTATATAATAAGGTGTCTCACGTTGTAACGAGCAGGGACTGCTTATAACTGCGCAGAGCGGCTGAAGGCAACTCACGCTGCTTGATCCCTTTCTGAATAACCCTGGCTGTACCATGCACTGAGCTAATGAAGAGCAGCTCCATACGTGCCAGCCCGCAGAAACAGCTTTGCAGCAACTTTAAAAATAAAACGAAGAGCAAGGCAGGAAAAACAGTATCACTGCTAACAAAGAGCTGACCGTAAGCTTTTAATCAAAACAAGAATACCTATGGGTTAGTAATTAGTCTGTGCACAGCTCGGAAGTTTTAACTTTTTAATTTGTATAATTCACAAGTTTCCTAGACCGCAACTCTGAGCATGTCTAGAAATTCAGTGCGTGTGTCAGCCGTAACGCCGGCTGGCACTGTACAGGGGTTTCTGTGAAAAAGCACTGTTTGGAATACTTCTACTTATAGCATCCCTCAGTAATGTTTTGCCCGTTTAGTACTCTAAATAAAAACAGTACCAATACTGAAATAAAGTAAATGGATATACTCTGTATATAGTTAAGCCACTGAATACTCCACTTTTAACAGCGATTATTTAATGTGACAAGCACATGTTCTATATGCCACTCTCGCTAAACTAAACATCTAGCAAATTCTTTTCATAAAATGTCAATTGATTTTGAAGAGAAAGATAATGTGGTGACTGCAGGGCCAATAAACTGAGAAAAAGGTGTCAGACATGAACAAATAGGCATTTAAGGACAGGAAATAGCCAACTATGAGAGTAAGTGTGGACTCATAAAATGGGCGCTGTGCTATCACAGGCAGATAAGGTTTGCTACAGGAAAATTTTCTTTTTTTTTTTTTTTAAATATTTACTGTCTGTTGTGCAGCTGTCAAAAATAAACCATTGCAAAGCTCATACAGTAATAAGGTTAAATTATTTTACAGAGAAAAAAAAATTCTAACTGACAGCACTTTGAGCTTAATATTTACCTTTTACTTTGAACTCTTTGGATGACAAGGAGTGAGAAATGAAATTAAAAACAGTAAGGAAAGACTGCAGCTGTTGCTGTCAGTGCAGGCTGATGGTCAGTACGAGTTCTGCAGATATGCGTAGGCTGTCAAGCCTTTATCTGGGCTGCAGCGAGGAGTATAAAGCCCCCCTTAAGGTAACAAACACTGTAATCAAGCACTCCAAGCTGGAGTAGGTTAAGGTGCGTCTGGTGTTAAATATTCTTCAATAGCTTATTTCAAAACAGATACCCCTCAAAAATATGTCTCCACAACAATATTGTGACTTCAACCAAATACCATTGAAAGAGCCAGTTTAAACTATCGTAAAGTCGGTAAAAGCATCAGTAAGTCATTACAACACAAGTAATGCAGCAATAAGCCAGCCCTCACTCAAAACTAGGCAACAAAAGCTGCCCCCACTGGAACAAAAACCCCCCACATGCATCATAAAACCGCAAAGACTGTAAAATTACAGGGGTTAACGTCAGAGCTGTAAGCTCCAAGTTCTCAATTTCTTGAAGTTACAGCACCATTGCAGTATTAGTAGTCTATCCTATTTTTTATTTAGGCTAAAAGAAGCAACTGACAATTTGACTATACCTGTGCACCTTTCCTGCAGCTGTGAAGTATTCCTAATAGCACCACATCTAGAACAGATAACCTGAGAAATATGTCTCTATTATAGTCTGTCTGATAGATCTCCACGGACAGCCCGCCACCAGCTTGTTATCTCCTACAACCACACAAAGGGTAGGGAGTGATCTGGAAACTTATTCCGGTGGAAGCCTTCAGCATTTTTCAGGATAATTTGAGAAAAAACTAGGGTTATTCCATCAAGGAGTGTCACCGCTGCGCTTTACGGAAATCTAGGCTAAGAACGTCTCCGTGCATACACAGATGAAAGCACATTTCCCGTTCTGCGCCCGGTCCCCTCCTCCGGCCTCACCGGAGATGCAGCTCGCGTACGTCCAACGCGAAGGCACCAAGGCTCAAGGAGCACTCAGCATCAGCGGTACACGCACTTGAGTCAAAAAGGTGAGACTTTACAATTTACAGACACCGTAAGAAAAACCGCAATTTTTTTCCATTAATAGTTGAGTTTTTCACAAAAAAAAAGTCAGCTTTTGTTTGCTCTCACACAAGATTTTCCTACAAAAAAAACCATTAAACTGTTCTTTGTTAGATCTGCTTTGCCCTCACCAGATCTTTGTATGGGACTAAAAAGAAGCCTGGCTTTATGAAGGCATTACTTAAGCAAGGGGCAATGGGCACAAACTGAGGCACAGGAACTTCCGTCTGAACATGAGGAAGAACTTCTTCCCTCTGAGGGTGACAGAGCCCTGGCCCAGGCTGCCCAGGGAGGCTGTGGAGTCTCCTTCTCTGGAGATATTCCAGACCCACCTGGACGCGGTGCTGTGCAGCCTGCTGTAGGTGACCCTGCTTCGGCAGGAGGGTTGGACTGGGTGACCCACAGAGGTCCCTTCCAACCCCGAACATTCTGTGATTCTGTGATTCTGTGAAGCGCTAACCCTGTCCTAGAATAACATTACAGACATCAGTAGGCAACCCACAAGACTCCTTTTTGGATTAGATTTTCCTACAAGCACTGAAGTTAACAAATACTTCTAAAGACAAACAGCTTTGCAAAGTTCAAGCTGACAACGTCCCTTTACATTTTACAGGGTGCATATACAAGTATTCCAAGCTTTAAAGCTTTGGCAAAGCTGACTTTTACATCAGTTAAGATGTTCTCTCAAAAGATATTTGTCGCTTACAACTGTTTCCATGGAGAACAAAGATGCTGTGAGGATGAAGGTGAACTTGAATGTTACCAGAAAGTGGTGCAGAATGAGCATTTGTGGTGGGAGAAATTTTTGTCTTGCATTCTCAAATTGAGGACCATGAAAAATTACAGCCATTTTGAGAAGACCATAAGTTGCATATGACCGGCCGCTGTCACACTGAAAGCAGGAGATAACAGTAATTTGGGGCAATTCACTTCCTTATGGAATTATTATTTACACGCTGCTGCTGAAAGAGAAAGTTCTACACCTGCGAAGAGGTCAGCCTGAAGAATTACAGCAAAAATAGCCATTAACTCCACAGACAGATTTTGAAGCACGGCTATAAATTACATTTCTGGGAATTTTAGGTTTTTGGGGCAGTCTGAGTGTTTCGCACTGCTCCGTTGCTCCACGTTGTATGGTCGCTGCGTCGGCATTAGCAGTGGAACGAAGCCCCTGGGTGCTGACCCTCGGGAAGAGGCATGGAGGCACGTTCCCCCGGGTCAGCTCTGCACGTCAGCATGACCAGGTGCCGGGTGGATCTGGATTTTCAGGCCTTGGGAGATCAGAAGGGAGAGAAACCATGCAAGTGCCTGAAGCTCATGTGCCAGAGTACCGGAGATCAGTCGCTGCAGGAGCGTGGCACAGCCCCCGTGGAGGAAGGTTTGAAGATTCAAGGGGAACACGCCGCTTCTCTGAAACTGTGTTAATTGCCCAAAATGTTAGAAACACATTTCTGATTTATTTTTTAATTTGAATGTATCTGGCCTTTGGTTCTTTTTATGCCTTTCTTTACGCGGTTGAAAAAGCCTTTAGTGCCCTGCGTTTTCTTCTAGTGAAGGTACTCATATACGATAATCACACCTCTTCTTCATCTTCCTTTTGATATGCTAAACACCTTCAGCTCCCTATACATTTCCTTGGAACGCATCTCCTGCAGCCCTCAAATGACTTTTTGTAACTTTTCTGATCCAGTGAAATTCTCCTGCATCCTTTTTAAAGCGTGGAAGCCAGAGCTATATGTAGTATTTTATTATCAGCATGTCTAAGAGGTAAAAATCACCTCCCCTCTCTAGTTCTAACAGAACCTGGAATGTAAGACCGTGTTGGCACCCTGGTGAAATATCCTTGCTAATGAATGAATTACAAAGGTAGCGACATGACATAGAAGGCCTCTTAAAAGCCAGGTGGCCAGGCAAGGGAGAGACAGCAGATAGCGAGATCATTTTCTCACATGACAAAATAAAGCATAAAAGAGGAATTGGCACAATGCTAAGTGATAGGGACAGAAAAGCACCACTTGGCTACAACCCAGGCAACTTAATTATCATCGTGACTTGTTCAGGAAGACAGCCTTTTAACTCCACTGTGATCCAGGTCTATGCCGCTCCAAAGGATGCCAAGGAGAGGAAACTGTGCGATTCCGCAATTAGAACTGAGCTGGACACACATCAGAAGCAGCGAGGCATGAACTGCTACAATTTGTGAGACTCCGAATCCTTTATCGGCAGAGTACAATGCTCCAGCGAAACCAAGAAACAAACGGAGAGGGGAAATTCTGCAAAGCACCGACAGAAAATGACACGGCTCAGAAAGACGGGACTGCACTAACGCGGAGTTCTTGGAAGAACCAGAGTGCGTCATTTTTAAGTGTAAAGATAACGAGGAAGAAGTAAAATGACAGACCCCACACGACGCTTGTGATGGGTGGTGGATAGAGGTGAGAGACTGAAAACCAGGAAAGATCCCAAAGGAGTTGGAGACGAGCTCAGCTAAGTAGGACAGTGACTGAGGGGGAGCGCGGCGGCGAGCTCGGGGAGCTGGAGAGGATCCATGGGAAGCGGGGAGCGCGCTGCCTCGCTGCAGAGCTCCGCAGGACCCGGGAGCAGTGCTGCCGGGGGCCATGCAGCAGCAGACGGAAAGCAGGAACGAGCCCTGCTCTGTGGGGTAAGCCAGCCTCGGTAGCGGAAATACGAGAGCCACTTGGAATACAGGACAGTCTCACCGAGCAATGTCTGAATACGGACAAGTGCTTATTGCTTGATAAAAGAAACACTGTCCGTGCCACAAAACCCTGTTGATGGATTTTGAAATGACAGATTAACATTTTCCTAAGCGTAGCTCTTCACATTAAAACTACAGATTTACTTTAGAAATTGCACAGACAGAAGAAAGTACTTGCAGATGTGTTATGACTGATATCTCCTACGATGTCCCTGCGGCACAGCCATACACTGCAGACACACACTGTCACCCGTGCAACTTCTTTGCAGCGAAATTAATGCTTTCCTCTGCTAAACCAGCCTACTGCTTCGATGAACACGATGCCATCCTACCTGGCTCTTCCCTCACTACTTGGTCCAGGCAACTTTGCGACAGCCTTCATGCAGCTCCAATCTGTGCCTCCCAGAACTCCTCACAAACCCCTGTCTCCACCCCTAACCACCTTCCACACTTACTGTCGCGCCCCTCCTATCTAGGCAGCCATTCTGCTTTTCCTTCAGCCTTCCTCTTATCTCGCCACTCTTCCTTCGTGTAAATAATAAAATATCTGGTAACAGAAAGTTACTGAAGATTTGTGAGCCAAAACTGAAATGTTTTTTTGCTTTCTAGCAGAACAGCAGTGCCTCTGCATTAATAGAAGAAGTTAAAAAGTGCAGAGACAGTAATAAATACGGTGTGGAATACCTGAAGGCCAAATTTTGAGATGCAGTGTTTACGTCTAACTCCCTTCATCAACGTTCAGAAATGGGCGACAGCTCAGTGCGTCTCAGGATTTGTCAAGGGCAGGCCTGCCAGCAGCATTTTTAGACTTTAATGCTTTGGGCAGAACCTTCACTTTACACAGAGAAATGCATCTGCAATAATTTAACTTTAGTCATGATGTATAATCAACTATCAGACACACACAGGCTGTTGTAATGCACACGTGCACACAGTTCAAAACTCAAATTACAGCAGCACATTTACCGTTATGTTTAAACTTTGAAAATAACAAATCCTTCCAAAGTTACTTCAACAGGCAGAGATGTTCAAACCACCATGTGAAAAAAGTATTTGAAAGAATAGAGTAATAAAGCACTATTCATCATTCCAGAGGAAGACATTTTGTCTCTGTAAGTTTTGCAAAAAAAAACTTCAAGATTCGTGAATTTCAACATTAGCACAGGCTTTCACACCTACTATTCAGAACCTCTGTCTCGGGCAGCAGTACCTAAAAAAGAAAATTGCCTGTATTTTAATATAAGCCACAGTCTCCACAACATCTCTAGAAAAAAAAATCTAGGAAGAAACATTAGCAGCAGCATATTTAGTGTCGTTCACTCAACTTTATATGCGTGTTGGAGTACCCACGCACAGCTTTACAGCACCGCTCCGTTCGCTCTGATAACGCTCAGTCTCCCACAGTGAAATTACATAAATTTCAGTGGAAAAAAATAAAACTGAAAAAGACATAAGTATTTTATATAAAAATCCCACTTCAATTTAGAACTTTGAGTAACATATCCCTGAGCTTTCTGATTAATAATGCAGCAGCACAGGTCACATATTGCTAGGATATATGTGCGCCCAAAAAACCCTGTATGGCCTCATTACTGTGAAAAAAACAAACAGACAAGACATAGCAGATCAAGTGCTGAAAATATAAATAATTAATTTTCACTATTTTAACTTTTGTATTTTGTAACATTGATTATATGCTGTGTACCCAGACACGCACACAAAATCAATCTGAGCTTTCATGACATTATTTAGAGACATTATGGGACATTTCCATTTTCAACAGATAAAAATTAATACACAGCTTTAATGAACATACTATAGACAAGGTCTGTTCTAAATTTGCATCAGATGGGGAAAAATGATAGTAGTATCTGTAAATACTGATGAAAATAGATATAGACGAAGTCAACAGTAATTTCCTGGCACAAAATATGAGTAAAACTCAATGTCATTTTAAAGATAAACACGCATTTTTCATACCTTTAAATAATGCTATAAATCCTGCCGTACTGGACTGCAAATAACTTCAGCTGAATAAAACTGCATGACATGGGATTTACTTATCCTGTATGTTCACAGAAACAACTTGTTCTCTGACAGCACTCATTCTTGACAATTTATTGCAGCTGTCAGCAGCCAATTTGTTCAGATTACTGCTATGCATAAAGGTGTAACAATCATGAGGATTTATTAGCTGATTATCGTAAAGGTGACAGTCAGGATCGCCTTCAAAAATGCAGATAATAAGAAAGCTAAATAATTACAAGAAGATTAAAATCATTTCACCTTCATTTTGATCGTAGTATTACCTACATAAACTTACTGCAGTATATGCTTTTAATCACAGGAGTATATTGACTCAATATGGAAGAGAAATGATTTACTCATAGCAAAAACACGTGAATATTAAATGTACTCAAACTGAATAATATGCACAGATACATACGTATTTCTACCTATCAGATGAAGCAACGACTAATGCTGCACAGGCAAGTCCACATGATTATCTGAACGCAAGACGGTTGCCCATGTGGCTTTAGCTGCTGGTGCTTTCCAAAAAAAGAACTTCTAGACCTCATGTCTTTGGCCCTGGAATGTTGCTTGTTTTAAAAAAACTGTATTCAGAAGAATGTCAGAATTTAATCTCCTGCATGATGAAGCTCAGTTCTGGTCAAGCCCAGCGTTTCCTCACACAAATCAGCATACGATCGGAAATGTGTTTTCCTCAAAGCTTTAGTATCAGGTCTTTTCGCAGGCTTTTGAAATCCCCAGATAAAAACTGAAATCGTACTAGGATTTCAATTTTTTAGAGTATTCTAAAACTCAAGTTCACAAGGTGCTACATCCTTCAAACCCATGAAGAATGCACACAGCTGAAACTCAGATGAATTTTACCAACACACAGCGCTCCGAGGTAAGAACAGAAACCGTTCAGTCATCATCTCGCTCCAGGAACCACCATGCTGAACGTGCCTGGGCACCATGGCGAAACCGCAGCTTTTCGCTAGTTCTGCGACAGATGGATCTTTCTCCTTCTCTGAATTAGGATGCCACGCCATCACTCCCACCCTCTTAACATCCTACCTCCTCGTATAAGCCACCCCTTCCACTTCCTCTCCTGTCCTGCCACCTCAAAGCCAGAATCTCACTTCCACGTCATCGGCCTTCTCCAACATCTTCCTGCCCTCAGAAAAGGACCACAAGCCCAAGCCCTTGCAGTCTGACCACACATGCCATCGCCGCCTTGTCACACTTCCACCTCCATCCTAGACCTTACCACTTCCAGCCTAAGTATGATGACACACACAGGGCACACAGAAGCCTACGTTCCTCATTTCCCACTTCTTTTACTCCACTGAAATGCAGCACAGATGGATTACCATCCCAGGAGAAACTATGATATTGTGCTTTAGAATAAAATTTGCAAGTTACAGAGTTTAGCACAGACAGAATACTTCAACTCAAGGTGGCCTCCTGTGCTGTTTTCCAGCAGGGACCTGGAGTCTGTCCCTTCAGCCTTCCACTCGGCGACCATGTTCTCCCACAGCCAGCTCAGTTTGGAACCACTAAACCAGTTTTAATGATGGCACTCTTCAAAGGGATCCCCTGGCAAAGCAGCTCGGTAATGCCCGTTTGGCACAAAATATTCTGCTGACCTTCACACATGCTCTGCAAGCAGATGAATATGGAGGACACAAAAACCCAACACCAGATCTCCCCTTCTCTGAGGGGAGACCTTATCGGTCTCTACAACTACCCTGGAAGGAGCTTGTACTGAGGCAGGTGTTGGTCTCTTCTCCCAAGCAGCCAGTGACAGGACGAGAGGCAACGGCCTCAAGCTGCGTCAGGGGAGGTTCAGATTGGATATTGGGAAAAATTTCTTCATTGCAAGAGTGTTCAGGCGTTGGACCAGGCTGCCCAGGGCAGTGGGGGAGTCCCCATCCCTGAAGGGGTTGAGAAAACATGAAGATGTGGCACTTCAGGACATGGTTTAGCAGGCATGGGGGTGTCGGGGTGATGGTTGGACTTGATGATCTTAGAGGTCTTACAGGTCTTTTCCAATCTTAATGATCCAATGATTCTATGAATTGCTCCTTAAACAAACTTCTTCCTCTGTTTTGTCAGCCTGGTCTGCTGTTGCCCCCAGTGAGTAAGATCTCTTCAATCAAGCATGGCTTCTCCCTAACCATACCTTGGGCAGGCAGGACATCTTCAAGTAATAATTATTTTCATTTGCATTTAATAAAAATATTCCTATACAGCATAACAGCTGCTGCTTGCACATGATTCAAGGAAGTGGGAAGATCACAATAAGATGAAAGGGGTTACTCTCCATCAATGAGCAATGCTAGAATACCAACAGGAAGTCTTTTGTCTCCCTCTCACAGCATCATTATCACTTTTCAAGGAACCTGAATCAAAATATTCAGCTTTGTATGTGTGCCTTGAGACCCACAGAGCCTTACCCGTGGAGCACGATTCGGCTGTGCTTTACAGAATTAATATACATGTAGCGTAACACACACACGGAGCAAGTCTGTAGTTCCTGTGCCAAAGCATTTCCAGCTTTTAGAGGCAGCCTCGAAAGGAGAAACTGCGGAAGAGAGGTCGATGTAAAGTGGAGCTGTCAGGTGTCAGTGATTTTTATCCGCAGTGACTGGGAAAGAGTATCAGGGAGGGGGAATATTAAGACCTATTTTTGTATTCAGATTGAGCTTGACAAATGACAAAGTTTTTCATGGAGATCTTCATGGAGAGGAATTTGTTTGCAGGTCGCATTATACAGAGATAAGGTAGCAAGGGAAGGTGAAATGAGAGTGTCTGAAAGGACAAACACGCACACACGGACTGCAGAGAGGTCACAAACATCAGAAACAGCAAGATTTGGGGAAAAAATACCACTGGGGTTGTTCAAATCAGTTATACACTGGTTATGCACTTTAGTGCACTGATGGGCACTACAGATTAGCTTTGTCCAAGGATCATCTTTTCTGGTATACACACGAATTACATCTATTTAGGAAAATGACAGGAAAAAAACCCAAAATAAGGTTCTTCCACTGAAAAATGCTAAAGCCTTCAAGCATTCTTCTTGGAGAGAAGAGCTCTCATGCAAGCAAAATTTTGGGCCTAAATGAAATGTAGAAATCTTTTATTACCTGCCTAACACCATGCAGTTAATAAATAGAAATAGATGCACACTTCAGATGTACAACTTTTTTAGGTATCTGAAAAGCTACCTAACCAGCTCACATGTTTGAAGTCACTAATTTTCCTTCTCTAATTTCTCTATCACATTCTAATTTAGGTTTCAAATGCCTCTGAGCAATAATGGTGTCTTTTATTTTATGCAATGCTCTTAAAAAGACTTTATAATTACTGGTAACAGTAACAACATAAGTGCTGCTTTGATGACAGTGTTCTGAAAAACCACATGTAAAAACTCTGACTCTCACCATCTTTTGGATAAGAAGATTAAAGTTAAGCAGAAAATAGGAATAATCTCCCAAGGTATATCACGTGTTGACATAGGACTAAATGATTATGTTACTTCAGAAAAAAAAGTTATTGTTACCATATGCGCCAGCTGAAATCAAACGAGGGAAAAAATACAATGTAAACTTCAAATATAAAGTTATCATCACATCCATAGGGTTTCACTATACAAAAAAAAATCGTACAGTGTATATTTTTGAAAAGTGGTTCAGTCGATATTAAAGCTGTTTGTTTGCCACAGACTCTGAGTGTATTCTGAGTTCCCACAATTTATGGTACGAAATAAACACAGAATATTATCCAAGTGATCTAATTTGATAAAGCAACCCATTACCCTAAACGGAATGAGAGGGACAAAAAGGTCAGTAGAAACATAACCACACTGACAACAAAAGTAGAATCACAGCATCACAGGATGCTTTGGGTTGGAAGCGACCTTACAGGTCATCTGGTCCCAACCCCCTGCAGCGAGCAGGGACATCTGCAACTGGATCAGGGTGCTCAGATCCCCATCCAACCTGGCCTGCAATGGTTCCAGGGATGGGACCTCCACCACCTCTCTGGGCAACCTGGGCCAGGGTTTCACCACCCTCATGGTAAAAAATTTCTCTCTTATATCCAGTCTGAATCTCCCTTGCCTTAGTTCAAAACCATCACCCCTTGTCCTGTCACTCCCTGCCCTTGTCACAGCCCCTCTCCATCTCTCTCGCAGCCCCTCCGGGCCCTGGCAGCTGCTCTCAGGTCTCCCCGCAGCCTTCTCTTCCCCAGGCTGAGCAGCCCCAGCTCTCCCAGCCTTTCCTCCCAGCAGAGGGGTTCCAGCCCTCGGACCAGTACATGGCTCAG
>Ga0065711_1034103_pt1 | contig 24316 bp, 13 predicted proteins | sample Hoacrofraction12_FD_59098 | JGI IMG/M metagenome (GOLD analysis project Ga0065711, IMG submission 59098) | Hoatzin crop microbial communities from Cojedes, Venezuela - Epithelial fraction 12 v2 (version 2) | ecosystem: Host-associated > Birds > Digestive system > Esophagus > Crop | place... | reverse complement strand
CTGGAGATATTCAAGACCCGCCTGGACAAGGTCCTGTGCAGCCTGCTGTAGGTGACCCTGCTTTGGCAGGAGGGTTGGACTAGATGACCCACAGAGGTCCCTTCCAACCCCCACCATTCTGTGATTCTGTGATTCTGTGATTCCTCCCTCACCTGCTTGCTGCTTTCGGAGGGGTTTTCCATCTTTTTTTTCCTGAAAGTTACATGCTTTCTTTAAAAGAATTGATTTCTTATTGAGGGGTGCTGAGAAGCACATTTAAGTGCAGGAGTTGGTGGACATGAAACTGCTGCTGCTCTTCTTTTAACTTTGTCTTCCTGCTGTTAGAGATTTACTTTAAAAATTGTGTGTAAATGCATTTCATACGCTACTGTGAAAGATCGAGTTAGTTAAGAACTGCATGAGCTGCTTTCATATCACAAACTTGGACTGGATAAATAAGGGGAAATTCCAGGGCTGGGGAGTGGCGGTGGGGGAGGCCGAATTACAGGCAGTAAATGTTACCTAATCCTATACATTTTAAATAACAAAAAACCGATCTTTTTAAGGTCTTTTCTTTGGCAGTGCATTGTGTTAAACTGTTCTAATGGACGAGACTACAAAGCCATGGGGACATTTTTCAAAGGTCTGGCACAATCTAGAGCCTTGGTGTGCTTTGATGAATGTAATCGTATAGAGCTGGGGGCAATTCTAGCACCGGTTTCTTAGCAAAGTTGGTATTCAATGAAAGTGACAAGCTTGACAACTTCATTAACACTACTGACATTAAACAATATTGACTGAACCTTACTGTTAAATGAAAAAAAATATAAAATTTTAGTACATTTTTATCAAATTCAACAGGTTATCTATGCCAAATCTGTCCTTGAGATTTTTTTTTACAGTATCTGCATTCTCTGCTGTAAACATAGCCAGAAAAATATTGCTGTTACAACCTTCTGAGCACAGTGACAGAGGGAGGTTTGTGGGGAGACATTGTATTTTGTTTGTGATAGATTAGCGGCGAGATTTCTCTTCCTCACTGGTACACAATCTGCCACTCACAGTGTTTTGAAAGACAGGAGTTAACTTTCATCTGCAAAAGCTCACAGCCAGGGAGAGAGGCTGCTTTAATACTGCATTTATTACCTTGCTGGGGAGGGGAGGACAATAAAAACCAAAATGCAACCCTGCAAAGAGGGATCTGCAACAAATGAGAGCTCTGGGTTTTTTTTTTTTTCTTATTCAGAATAGCATTTAGAAGGTAATTTATTACATTGGCACAAAGCATAACTAAAAGCCCATATAAGGAAATACTGCATAACCTATTTTCTTGTATAAACTGAGGTGATCTGGTTGATCTTTTATAGCTCCTTCCTTTTTCTGATTTTTTTTCTTTCTTTTTAAATCACAGCTGCTGGCAACCCTTGGCAGAAGGTATTGACATTGAATTAGTTTATAACCATTCATTTAAATTTCTGCTTCTGAGGTAGCACAGAAACAGGCTTTAAAAATACAATATGCTTGCTGTATTTTCCATTATCTTGTGTTAGACCATTAGAGATACACAGCTTTTTCTGGAAGATGCTATGGCTTTAGCATTTTCATTCGCTTAGCAGATTATGTTTTGATGCATAGGGAATTTTCCAATGCATTGGACAGTTTATTAGCTTAAGAATGTGATGGAGTTTTGGTTTTATTACAGTTAGTAGCACATTAAAACATCATTTTAAAGTTTAAAAACAAATGCACTGGTATTTTCAAACCAAAAGTGCGTCGAAGAGCTCACTTTGCACTTCCCTTCAATGCTGTTTGTAGCTGTTCAGCAAATGTCAGCCCTTTGGACACTGGGTCTGATCCGGTGCAGATGCGGGAGAATATGTCTGGACTCACCTCCCCACTATGTTTATTATCAGCAATATGGATGGGCTGGTGGAGTGGAGCTGTCAAACAATCCAAAAGGAACACTAGTATAACAACTTTGCTAGGGTGGACAAAATTATAGGATCATTTCTTCCTTATTGTTGTTTGATCCTCTGCTAGACTTTAGAAAGATTTTCTCACTACATTGCAGTACCATGAAGAGCAACTGTGCCTGCATTGGTTCTTTTTCAGTAAAAGGGCAGTGTGCACTTCTTTTTATGTTAGAGTGCAGCATATACCAAGTAAATGCCTGAGTGAAATCTCTTTTGCCTTTGTGCACTTTTTTCCATTGCCCACTGACAGGAGATCCCTCAAGACCAACACTAAGCTCCTCTTCATTAGAACTCAGTTTTCAATTTAAATTTTAATTAGAATGGATGACTACAATACTTACCATTCACTGTAATTTCTGCATGCCACTAATCAACAACCAGAAGAAAATTTCTAGGTTTTGTTTCTAAAAACTAAGTTCCTTTTCTGTAAAAGGCTTGTTGTTGCCAGGTAAATTTTTTTCAGCTCATCCCATATAGTTTCATTTTTTAATTGGATTCATGCTTGCAAAGGAATATTTTTTCTTCATTTTTTTAATGTAAGGTCACCTAGAACCTGGATTCTTACATTAAATTAGAGCTAGAGTGCAGTTAAGGTTAGGAGTAAATGGCATACATGTGCAGTTCTAAAAGTGCTTTTTAGCACTTTTTTGATCCATTATGATATATTATATTATATTAATGTATTATCATACACTGGATATAATGATATAAGCTTGATGAGATTCAGCTGGAGGATTACACATCTCCATTGTTGATTTTAACTTGTTTTTTTAGCATTGTTCTTTGATTGCTTCAATTCTGAGAGGTAGCTTGAATTCTAGATGTCTTCAAACCAGAAACCATTAGGAGATCTAAATATTAACTATGTGGCTTTTCTGGTCCTCAGACCAATAAATTAATTAATTTCCAAAAAAAGAAGTGCCTTACAAATGGCAAAGGATTTTATCTACCCAAAAGGCAATACACCTGGTTAAGCGATTCCTTGGGCTTATGGCACCCAGAGGCTGCCATAGACGGAGTAAGTTGGTATAGGATAACTTTGGCAGAGACCACCCAGGCATTTGAATGATCTGATATAATCTGAAGCCTTTTATAGCATATTTAGATCACTGCCTGGAAATCCATCAGAGGCCATCAGGTATCTTCTCGTTCAGGTTGCTTGGTCAATGCCCACTATCATCCCCAACCACCACTCATTATCACTGTAATTGCCTGGCAGGGAGATAGTTGGGTCTGTGTCAGAGTGCTAACATCAGAGCTGTGAGTCAGGAAAGACTTTGGGTTTTCTGAGGCTTTTTGATGTCTTAAAAAGAGCTCAGATCTAATGCAGCTCCCAGTCTGTAGACTTCCATTGCAAAAACTTATCATCTTTATAATATGCCTGGTTTCTTTCCTCAGTTCAATACCATGACATCAGTCTCATCTGCATAAGCTTGGTGAAGCTGTTATCATCCACCCTTGAATCTAGAAATTCATGAAGTTATTAATTCCTCTGTAAGTGTAAGTGTGGAAATGGAGGAGATAAAAACACAGAGACTGTAAATGTCTTGTAGGGAGAACCATTGGGAAACCCACTGGGAATTTTGCCATTAAAGTGAGTAGATTGAAAATTTTGCTTCATCATCTTTAATTGCTCTTCAAAAGCTCTAATAATGTCACGCTTAATTTTGTATGAGTATTTGCACAAGAACATTCAGAATACACCATAGGGTTTTTGAAATTTCTAAATATTTTTGAAGTCACACACTTGAAAATTTTCTTAATAATACATTGTAGGAAAGAATAAATGGCAGAAATGTGAAATAACATATTCCCTTAGAATTCTGAGTACTAAGATCTAAATGAATACATGTTCACCACTGGTGTCTTACAGGGCCTGAAACTGTTTGACAGGGGTAAGTATTTACAAGAATTTCAGACTGTAGAGGAAGCTAGCTATTAAGCCACTGAATCAGGCCACATAGTACATTGTAATGGATCACACAATTCTAATAACTTCAGAATTTCTCTCATTTCATAGAAAGATATTATGCTGCTTCCATGTGCTTAAAGAAAGTACACTTTGACACAGCTATAATCACAAGAAAAGTAATACTCTAACAGGAAAATGAAATAGGGCGTTATCATGCTGGAAGATAGCAAAAGAGGTGAACTCATCTTTTCTGCAAGAGCATTCCCCAAACTAGAGATAAAAACAGTGATTTAATTTATGTAGTAAATATTCTAAGAGAGAGAAATCCAACCTTTTGCTTTCTGACCCCAACAATATCTGTCATTCATAATAATGTGTTTGGATTACTAGCCTCAGCTAGTTTTCTGGGGTTTTTTTTAATCTGTTCCTTTGTGTTCTGGGTTCGTTTTTTTTTTTTTTACAGTGCCTGAATAAGTAACATCATTCAAAGTGTGGAAACAGTAGCTATGAGGGAGCTGTAGAGAAATAAGCAACACAGTCTTATAGTACATATCAATACTGTTTCTTTGTCATTCTTCTTCTGGAGCTCCCATGGGGTGCCACCCACCCAGGCACCCTGCTTGGACATGAAGGGGAAGGAGACATGGCATCAGGCCATGCGATCACCATGAAGACAGCACACCTGGATGAATCTGATTTTCTCCACATAACTGGCAGAAAAAAAAAAATGCGTGTGAAAGCTGTTTCACACACACTTTGGTTAAGCCAGTGTAAAGATAGTCATGTTATGAAATGTTCTTCAAGAAGGTGGTATCCATCAATACAAAAAGTTCTTCAGCCTGTCATTAAGCTAGTGGTTGGTCTCAAGGTACCTAGTATCTACTTTGTTATTGGCATTTATAAATGAAACAAATTGGAGAAATTATCTTAGAGGGCTTCAATCCCAATTCACATCAGGTAAAACAGGAAATAGGCCTCTTCTTTTTGTTGGCCCATACCTGCTTGATTTGAACCCCAGCAAGTACTTTCAGTCATCTTCCATTTTTGTATCCCCCTTGTCCAGCAGCACCCTTTTCTTCCCAGCTTCCTAAATTCACCTGCCCGTTCTTGCCACTGATGAAAGTCCAGTTTGGGGTCCTTATATCTATATTACTTTGTAAAAGTTGAAGCATGCACACTGGTTCAGAGTTAACACTATCTTCATTGCCACTTGCTCCACTCTGGGGCAATGACAGATACATTAATTTGAAATTTGAGAGTCCTCAAAATACGACTTATTAGTGCTTCCTCCCACATATGAGGAAAAGAACAGATTATGCCTGATACAACCTCCCCTCTCAGTTGCTCCGGGGTGACTGTCTGCTCCCAGGAGTGTGATTCAAGCTGTCACACTGAGGTCTAAACCAGAGTGAAATGTTTTGCACGCAAAGACTTCTGTATTACAAGATTAGCTCTCACTTTTGGAAACGTTAATTTCTGGAAACACAAATGCGGTTTACTGGGAGGTGCTCACTTCCAGTCCATGTCTTCCAAATGAAAATCAACCAGCGTAAGACAGCTTGTATTTCTTCCCTCACTGAGACAGAAGTAAGCGAAGATCCATCCTGCTTTCAGGTGTGATTTCCTGATCTGTAATCAGTTCCCTCACCTGCATCCCACTCTGGCAGACTGATCTTTGTGCATTCAAAACACTGGTAAAACAGATTCCAATACCATCCCCAGCTTTTCCACTATCCTGAAAAGACGTGACCCCTTCCAAGTATAGGATGTGGCTAATTGAAGGTATTGAGTTGAGCAGGCAGAGCGCTAAGGAAATCTTGCATCATACCCATACACTGCCCAATGCTGGTCTTGTGAATGTTGTGCATGAGATCTTTGCAAAATGTGCTTTTCCCATCAGTCAAACATCTTCTGGTGTGTATCTCTCTATATCAATACTGGTTGTCTTTTTTTTTTTATTTTACAATACTTGTTTACTTTGTGGTAGATTGCAAGGCTGTTCAATTTTTACTGCTGTTATTTGACATTCTCTTGGTCAAGGTATCACTTTATTATTGTTCTTTTTCTTTATCTAACGTGCACGTGTTCACACAGCAGCCTGCAGAAGAGCATGCTGTGATCATCTTTCCTTACAAATGGAGGGAATAGCTGACTTTTCCTATTCATTTTCCAAATGTCACTTCATGAATTCAGCTGGTTTGTAACCACTGAAACTGTCCTGGGTAGGTTCTGCTGTTTACTTATTTCCACAAGCAAACTTTTAAACTCTTTGCCCAGTTTCTAACATTTTCAATAGTCTTTGTTTGAAAGCTTCAAAGAAGATTTGGGATAATTAGTTTAAATGGAGAAATCCCATTTTTTCTTATGGGTTGTCTTGATATTCATGATTATGGAGATTAAATGTCAGCCACTTACAGACAATTTTTTCAAAAAAAGTATGAAAACATTTGCTTTATCCTTAAAAAATAATTATACTTAAAAATAGTCCTTTATTATACCCTCCTAAAACTCTCATGCAATGTACCTCTCACTATCTTTTATATCAAATGTGTTCAGCTTAGAAGTCTGAATACTGAGCATCTGAAGATTGAACATCTTAAGATGGATCTGGACTTTTTTCTGCTGCTTAAAATTTTATGCAGTTCAAAGAGTGTGCTCTGGGAATGCTTGCCAGCACCTTTGCTAACAATGCAGAAGGCAGAATAGGATTTAGATCATTCTTCCAAAGCTCTGTACTAGCTCAGCAGTAGTAGTCTTGGTAAAAACATTTAACATATGTGTACTAAAGCAACTTGAAATCCTGACCTCACAGCAGTCAAAGAAAGCCTGGCCATTAATTTTGAAGGTGTTATGTAATGTCTTGCTAATTTATCAATGCATGTTGGTATGTGACTAATGAAAAGAACCACTCAGTTTGGTTTACTTGGCTGGGGGCTTGGATCTGCACAGATTTCAAAACACATAGAATATATGTAGTTTAAAATTCATTTTCTCCTTGGGACCACAATCCTATAAAACATTGTATCTTTATTGGACAGTTGTTTTGTTTAGGACAATGGTCTTGTCTTTAAGTGAATGATTCACACATCAGAGTGGTATTTTCTTCGTGGACATATTGCCAAATTTATATCAAAATCCACTTTAAAATCTATTCTTCCCTTGCTATACTTTTGTATATTTATTTTATGTGCAAGAAGTAGATATTCTGAGAGGCCCTGAGAAGATATTGTAGCAGAATTGTTCTTTACCCTGGTCATTTTAGATCAAAGTATACACCAGTTTTTCAAAGCTTTTGATTATTTTTCATTAAATCTACGTGAAACTTGCAGCCAGGTAATGGGACCGATATGTTTATAGCATGTGAATGACTCACTTGTATTTCAACAATGTATTTGGCTATGCTGGTATTTATTTCATGTACATAAATTTCCCAAATTTATTACCACACATCTGTGTATATATTTCATCCTGGTGAAAGGCTGCAATATTTTCCTCAAAGAAAATACATCACATGTTTCTTTTCCTCATGCAGCTAATGCTGAGAGAGTCGGGGGTTTTTTAAACTAAAGGCTCAACACAATGTTTATTTTCTTATTTATTTTCTTATTTATTTATTTGTTTAAAAGAAGAGTTAGGTGGCTATACTAAAGTGTACTGCTCTGTTTCTTTGAAAGTGAATGGAAAAATAAGCTTCTAGTTAGCTTGAATGTTTGAAAAGGTTTCTTCTGAAAAGGCAGATTCTTCTGTTAGAATTTTATATTTCCTTATCTTTAGCGGGGCCAGACTTTAAAGGCCTGAAAGCAGCTCCCATTGATTTTTCTGAAAGTCCCTAATCAAGTATCCAAGAAAGAAATTTGACCCCAAATAGGGATTTCTAGGGCAAGGGGGATTTGTCTGGGCAGTCTGCTTCTGCAGGAAGAAAGCTATATTCTTTCGTCTCTTGAAAGGCAGCTGATGAAAGAAACATAAGGAACGACTTGGCAAAAGGAAAACAAAAGGGTTCTAAACTGCAGGTAGAAACAATATATCTTTTGATAAAGCTAATGTTGCTTTGTGTTAAAAGCAGAGTTCAGATTGCCTGGAGTTACACTCTTTGTGTGATTATTTCCTACCTCACGCCATCAGACTCGCAAGCACCGTGTTGAATAAACTACCGCTGGAAAAGAAAACCAGGGAAAAAAAATCCTGGAGGTAAGAGACAATGACACGGTGTTGCAGTGTCTTTCATAGGGAAAGGGATGCAGATCTCAAGAGGGTGAGGTGATGGGGGCAGACACATGGTGGGGTGGTGGGTTTCAGCCACCGCAGTGCCTTGCCTCTGAGCAGAGACACAGCACACCTTTGAAACGCTGGTCTGGTGTTCAAGCAAAAAGCCCGCAAAACTTCATTACCCCTGAGAGAAATTAAGAAAAGTGTTTGGGCATGGATTTTTGTGCAGAACAAGGATGGACCGTACCCAGCCCCAGCCTGGAGCAGCCTCTGGGGTGGCCATCCTGCCCCGGCGGGGGCTGTGTCCCCAGAGAAGGGGGCTCAGCCCTTTCCCCTACCTCTGGGCAGAACGGCTTTGAGGGTGACACCCCGCCCTGGTGAGTGCCCTCCCTAGGGTGTGGAGACAGCCACTGCTGATGGCACCGGGGAGAGGAATGACGTCCTGAAGGCAGTGGGAGGGAAGTGTGATACTGCGCTAGAGGCTGCAGAGGCACAGCTATAGAGATACCCCAACCCCAACTAAGTAGTTGCCTGTTTCCTTTTTTCTTAATGGTTACTTCCTGTTTGTTTCTTTTTTTTTCTTCTTTTTTTTAAACCACATCCCTAACCATGATAGTCTGTAGTGTAAAAGTCAACAAAACAAAATCCCAAACTTCTGAGTGAATTTTCTATCTGCTGCCCCAGCTTCAATAAATAGCTCGATATCCATTTATTTTTGCCTATCGCGGTTTTAAGGAATAGGTTATATTTAGCATGCTTATGTTAAAATGGGGCTGTTTATCTATGTTCTTTTTAATACAAAATGGGGAGAGTGATTGAAACTCAAAATAAAATAGAATATATTATTATTTTGCCCATCTGTTAGTTACATTTGTTTTTTGCATCCCTGGACTGAGTGGAAAATAGTTTGCATTAATTGATCCAAGCAATTCTCTGTTGTACTATCCAAACATGATGTATAATATTTGCAGCCTATTTTTGCTCTCAAAATAGATGAAGGGAAAAGATACCAACATATCTGAACAGGTGCAGTGATAACTTAGCAGGGGATATTTTAGGGGTGAGGGGGATTGTGATTTGGGGGCTTTTTGATTTGGGTTTGGGCTGGGATTTTTTTTATTTCCTGGTGTAACTGCCTTCACACACACATAGGAAAAAAAAACTGTAAAAATAATCACTGAACTTCCTCCTTGCTATCTGCAGTAAAGTTAGAAACAATGCGTTCCCTGTACTTTTCGCCCCTGCCCTGTATGACAGCACCATATCTTGGATGCTAGATTTCCAGCAGGTAACCTTGTTACTTCGATGAAATGTGTTTGAGAGGTGGGTTCACGGTAAAGAGTTCACTAGTCTTACTGTCATAAAATGGGCATTTTAAAAGAAACAAAAATGTAAACTGCTTGCTCCTTAGGCTTAGGGAAGACTTTGTTTCACTCCAAAGCCTGCAGATCTCATGCATAAGCCAAATTATTTTCCCATTAACTGGGCCTATTTTCCTGACTTTTTTTTATTATTATTTTATTATTATTTAATTATTATTTTATTAATTTTTTTATTTCTTACTGGCTCATTTCAGAGCTGTGTCCAGCAGCCAGAGAGCAGGGCACATCACCACTTCTCTCCATATGCCACTGCCCCTCTCTAGGTTGGAGAAAGAAAAGGATTCACCATGTCTCCTACTGGGATTCTACCAGTCCCCAGTACGATGTCAGGATGGTCTACTGGTGGGGGTTGAAAATCTGGGAGTCAGCAGAGTTCTAGCTTCTATTATAAACAAAATCACCATTTCATTATGGGGCTTATGGCAACTCACCAGCTTTTCTTTTTAGCAGTCAACCTTGCTGTTATATTGTGGAAAAGCAAAGCTTTGTGGAAAAGCAAATATTTCATCTAAGCTGAATTGTCTCTGGTAAATAAATTTTTTAAACGTAATTTGCCTGAGGTTTGCCATTATATTCAGGAGAGATTTATCAAACCTTTTTCTTGTTTCTGTGTGTAATTTTAGAAACTCCAACTAGTGAAACATTTTTACAGCTAAATAAGTAGCTCAGCCTCACTAGGGACTAAGCCACAGAGACTGCAGGCACTGACAGTTTTGCTGAGATAGTTTCATGGCCCTCTAGCACAAAGTGATGAGCAAACAAAACACCATCTCTTGATTAAAAAGAAATCCACTTCTTTAACATTCTTGCGCTTAGTATCAATTTAGCCTTCAAGTATCCAGTGTGCAAGCAGATGCAACATTGAGTGTCTTGCTGGTGTGCATTAAGCCCTTGAATGCTTTCATTTTAACTTGGAGCTGAAGTTTGACCTAATTTAAAGTTTTCCAGTCTTATAATTATAAATTGGATGTATTCCAATGGCTAGTGTTATGTCAGATACACTTTCAAAATGAGTTCCAGATTTTTAGTTCTTGTCACGAGATCTGTCTTTGCAACCCACGGGTGACGAGTAAAATCTGTCCCCATCCTCACTGGAAATATGAAAATTAATTTCCAGACATAGGAAGTGTTGGTTCCCAGTGAAACAATCGGCGATGTCATCTTGCCAAAATTAACTCTTCATGATGGTGGCAGAGGGCATTTTACTTGAAGGAGTCTATCTTACACTCACTTTCCCTATTGTCTGCTTGCTCTCAGGAGGAATTGGTGGAGCGACAGAGCCGACTGCCTCCTGCCCAGCTGCCAAAATGCCTTTTCTGACCATTACAGAGAAAATAGCTCCGTGAAGCTATTTCATTTTCAAGTGTGTTAGCACATTCACGCATGACATATTAACTACTTCTTTATAATAGAAAGCTTCCTTAAATGTTTATACTGTTTTTCCATTGCAAACCAGCTTCCCTTTTACATGTGAATTCATAGATTTTGTTTACAAATTTCCTCTGTGCAGGGGACTGAGGGTTTCTGGGGTGCCGGTCCAGGAGGCAGGGAGTGAATGCCCTGCCGCAGGAGCACAGACCACCTCCTCACCTTCTGGACAAGAGGTGTCTCTTGGACCTCTCAGACCCTGACTCCAGCACAGAGCAAAGCCTATGTTTAAAATCAGAGCCAAACCAAAGTCCCTGACAAAACTGAGCGCTCCACTGCACTCTCAGCTCTCCTCCTAGGGAGAAGCGTAGAGAGGGAATAAAACATGAATGGAAAGTTTTAAATGTGGTGCTGAACACGTGGCTGGAGCCTATGAAAGCTATAATATATACTGTTAAGAATATACATACATAGTATATAATAAAATGATATCTCTAAGTATATATTAACAATATCTTTGATTTCCTATTTATGCCAGTGGTACTATTATTAAAAAACTAGTATGATGTGTTGTTTAAAAATGAATAGCAGGCATGTTTTGTCAGGATGATTTAAGACTGTATACAGTAAGAATAATCTGTCATGGAGAAGAATTAAGCTTTGGCTGGAGACAAGACTAGCATGCAATCGTCAGAGGTTAAGAACCGGCACCATACTGTGTTGCCACCTGTCAGAGGAGCTGCCCTAATTGCCCCTGTGCGCAGGGTGAGCCTGACTGAGCTAGGAGGTGAAGCGGGTTAGTCCAAACCTCAAAAAAAATAGACTGAGGTTAATGCAGTTAGGAAGAAGTCTCAGCCGCTGCATTTTGGCTCATCACAGGTGAAGGCTCTATCAAATTGAAGTTGGGGTTTGGTGGCTTAACGGAGAGGCAGTAAGTTATTAAGCTATTGTAATTTGGTCTCATTCACCTGAGAGCTTGCGTCTGGCGGTGCTGCTGTGGGTGGATGTGAACCGACTCGCTTGTCCTGCAGATGCTAAGCATGACATGCATGTGCAGTGCTGCTGTTTCTTACAGCCCACTGACTCGTACAAGGTTTCTTTGCCCTCTTTTTTCCTTTTTTTTTTGTTTCACTAGTGTTGTTCCTCCGCTAGCTTTTGGACAAGCAAGGATATGTTTCTTGGTGTTTTTCTCTGGGGAAATCTACACAGGGTTTTCTGGGAGGAGAACTATCCTAGCAAGTCACTGGGAAAAATACGCCTCTTAGATGAGTCAAACCCTGAGCTGGGATTTCCACTATATTTAAACAAGCTATGATCTCCACGTATCAGAAATCAGCGGAGACTTTATCAGACATACCCAGTATGGTCCAACATGACCCTGTAAATCAGAATTATTTTAGGAGGCTATTTGTTGCTGGAAATGAAAAGTGATATACTCTAAATGGGGTTTTAAACTAGGGAAATAAAAGACTCATTTCTTCATTGCTGAATTTGGAAACTCTCCAAGGAATATTTTTAAAGTTTATATCTTGTTTACAGCGTGTTCTCACTCACATATCAGATAAAATGTTACGTTTTCTTACCTTAACAGTTACTGATGAAAAAGTTTAACAAAGTGCGTAACACAGGAATTTACAAAAAGTAACATCCAGGAAGCTATAGAAGACAGTTCTATCCAAGACGAACAGTGTAGCTCATCAAAGCAGAGCATTGAATTTTATTGATTTTTGCCCTCAGTTTGGATGTAGATTAATGAGGCTCACACCAAGTTTGAATTCGGTTCATTTTGTCTTATCTTTTTTTAAGACAAGAAAATGAGAACAAAGTCATTAATATCTCCAGTTTGTGTTTTCCCCAGTTTATAATGACATACCAGGAGACTCATAAGGACTAGAAAAATCTCTGTGCTCTTTTTCTTCTTAGCAAGCAATTGTACAATCAGAGTTGACTTTTTACTTCAACTGGTGTATGAAAAAACCTGTATAAAACATTGAAGATTCTATTCTAAAATCAATCAAGCATCTTCCTGACATGAAAGCCCCGGTTCAGACCCACCTTATGTTGTAAATGATAAAGCAGGAGCAATTTCACTCTCTTGTTACAGTTTTGAAAAAAATGGTGAACTTTATGCAATAAGGTTTTAGCACGTATGTTCTGAAGGTGCAGTCCTACAAGAGTACCAATTTGCCAAACTTGTGTAATTTCTTTTTTAATAGAGCTGAATTTTTTTGTTTGTTTTGCAGTCTGAAAGTGAGAGATTAAAATGATGATGGAAAGGGGTTTTCCCTTAAAGTTGTAGCTGCACCATATTTATGAATCCTTCCAAAAGCAGTATGTACAGAGCCATCTTTTCAACAACTATTAAAAAAATTGCTGGTGAGTGGCCAGTAACTACCACATTGATCTGCAGACTAGAAAGTGGGCAGGGGTTGCTCTATCCAGGCCGAAAAGCAAACAAATATAGGGTTTGGGGAAGAGGCAGGGCATTATCCAAAGGATTTTTGTTACACGCTTCCCTAACCTTGAGTGTTTGCATAATAACTGTGTCTAGTTAAGGAATCTCTTTGCTGAGTGTTTATTCCTTGTTTGTAACATGAGAAGTACATGATTTTTCATTTAAATACAGCCTTTTTGGTATCTACTTTCAATTCTATTTACAAACACTTGGCTGCCAGTTGGTTCTAGTTGGGCCAGACTTAGAAAGCTGAATTTTTGGTCTGGGGACATCAGGTACAACTTTCTCAATAAAAGTAGCTATTTTTGATGTGATGCCTCTTTAAATCCTTATAGATTTTTAAGGTGATACCTTGCAAGGAGGCTCTATTTATAAACAGATCATAAAAGAGTAATGGCTTCTTTTACCTTGTGGTTAACCAAATCTTACAGCATACCTCCTGACAGGTTACTTACATGGATTCTGTTTATGTCTTCATGACCATTTGTACTTTGCAGCTGCCTTTTTCTTCACCTCATAAACACGTGGGACACTTTATACTCATGCATTAAGTACACTGAACCATTAAACTCTCCAGCAATCTCTTCCAACCTGTATATAAACACGGGACCACGATGTACTCTGAATGTACTGAACACCCTGAGATTCACCTCAAATAATTCTATGACAATAATAGAATTATGAACATCAGCCTACATATAATTTATAATTAAATCTTCTTTGATTTTGAAAGATACTGTAAATTCTGTATTAGAAACATTTGAAGTGATGACAATGTAAAAAACAAACCCACTCTGCTCCAAATCACTATATAAATTAGGTGTTTTTTCTGAAAAATGCTCTCTAACTTTCCCATATGAGGAAATCATTGTCCAGGTAACCAGACAGAAATGCTGGAGCATAAAAAATATAAATTGTATAAGTACTACTTGAAACAATGGCTACTGCTCCGTTTTGAACTGGGGAAGAAAAAGAATAGTCTAGTAGATAGTTGTGCTTGAAAGATGAGATATTTTTCCCAGTATTACACCTTAGGCAAATGACTTAGGCTGATCTACATTTAATCGGACTCTGATCTAATCTTAAGATGTCTAAGTTTGAGCTGATGACTTTGCACTGCCCTGGCAGGAGAGGTAGAGACAGGGATATTTCCAGAGGGTTGTTCAGTGGATGAGCCAGGGGTGACATATAACTTTAGCTTCTCAAATTAGAGCGAACAAATACTGAGTTTTCTTTCTCTGACTCATAGGATTACGGCACAGGGAGGCTGGGTGGGAAACATATTTGATACAGAGAGGTACTCGGGAAGCCTGCTGTTGGAGGCAATATCAGTATCTCAAATGGCTACACAGACAGATTTTGCCAGGACATTCGCAGACAGGAAAGTGCTTCCAGGGGTTCTGCAATTTGTTTCAGTTTATTTTTAGGGTCTGTTTGTTCAAAACAAGAGTGAGTCTTTAATTGAGTGGGAACTTGGGAAAATAAAGCTCCTTTGGTAAAATAATTAACATTGCTTTAATTAATGTTAAGTAATTACTCTTACTTTAATATTAAGTGAGAGAAAAGAAATTTACTGCTCATGCCCTGATTATGAATTAACCACTTTTGTGGGAACTTTGAAGAAATGTTCACGATTTCGTTAAGAATGTAAATCTGAAGTTGTTGAGCTGCTGTGAGCTAACTCACCTGAAAGTGGGGAAAATGAATCTGTATTGTACTGATCTGGCTCTTCTTTCTTATTCACATACCTGATCAATTTACAAAGCTCCCACGCCACAGTCAAGAAAATTCCTCTTAGAATAGCTGTTATCAGATTTATAACAGAGAGCAAATCGCAGTATTCACAGAAAGCTAGGATTTTTATTTTAGATAAATATTACACAGAAAATATAACATTTAACATTTCAGTTTGTATACATTTTTATATCCCCATTTTATTATCATTTTTGATATCCCTGTGAAGCCGTTCCAAGAAAAATCTTTCTTTCAGTTAGAATTCATTTTTCTTCTTGATTTGCATAGTAAGAGGCATAGTTACTTGCATTGAACGTGAGTATTCATAGCAACAAATTTCAATTTTTCAAGGAAATTCCAAATATCTATAAAGAACCTTAATATGATATACTTTAAATTCTGAGGAGAGCACTATCTAGTCTGGAGCACAGTTTAGTGGTTCTGGAAAATAAATTGATAGAAATAAATTAAAAGTTAACTGACTTTTATTTAATTATCATGTTGCTAAAGTTTTAAACGGCAGATGTCACTTGGAATAGATCCTTTCCTCCAGATCCACAAGCAAAATAATCAATAAAACATACTCGCTTCAATGCTTTCTCTGCATGTAGAAAATAGAAATTCTATCTCTCATCTGCAACATGCAGCTCCTGATTCTTAAGTGTTAAAGGTGCTGTTTTGCATGGTGAAAACTAAGAAGAAAACATTTTCCATATCCCCAGCAATTTGAGCCTGCTCCAAAGAGCCGGCTGGAACCAGCATTTTCACACAGATGCAGGCAGTGATAGTCAGATGGGTCCGTAAGAGCTGCTGCTCATTTTGGGTGCAGTTCTGCGATTTTTTCTGTACAACAACACTGTCCTTTATCACCTATATAAATCCCAGAAGGAGTAAGAAGGGATAAGTGGGAGAGGAGCGTGTGTGCTCAGGACTTTGTGGGAATAGCAGCCATTTCTATACTATCTGTCTTAAAATGGAGACCAGTCAGGGTTTGCTCGTTCTACAGAGCAATAATTTTCTGCTTGAGATCCTGCAAATTAATTGCCAAGTGTCTCAGCTATCCCAGGAGAGGTGGTGGAAGGTGTATTGATAGCACCTGCAAATAGCCAGGAGAGATGAGCAGTTAATGGGATTCACCAAGTCACCTCCCCGACGGGGGAAAGTGCTTATAGTCTTAACTTAAAAATCAGATTCACCCGTTGGAGCACCTCTCCAGCTTTGCAGGCTAAGAGTTTCTCCCCACACCCAGGATTTCTAGGCTTAGCTGTATGACTTCTGCCTGAAGCGGGGGGACTTTTTCTCGGTTAAGACTTGTCCCTGTCTCCTCAGTGCGAGGATGAGAGGGGGCTCTCTTTGGGATGGCCAGTGCAGACTGCCCTGCCAGGGCTCATTCCCAGCCTAGTCCTGGGGATGTGGTTTGGGAAGGGGTGGGAAAGTTCCCTGTGGTGATGATACACGCTGTAAAAGGTGGACTTAACCGAGTATGTGTTTCAGGGCTCCCTAAGCAATGTGCAATGCTGCACCCAGCTGCACTGAACGAACCGCTGGGCTCCCCACCATGTGCTGCCGCAGCGGGCAGGAGCACTGCCTCTATTCCTCGTCAGTCCCAGGGATGTATCAATTAAAAGCCAGGAAACTACTGTCTCATGAGGCTTTACTGGCGAGGCTTGTAAAGTGAATGAAGGAGCCTCTCCCATTTTAGCACACTGGTGCCTGCAAAATTTGCAGCCCCTTAAGAATCAGGGTAATTTTGCACAGCCTCTGCCCCGCTAGGTTGTGGAATTCTTTCCCCACATATATAAACCCGATGCTGCTGAAAACTCCAGCAGATTTCAATGGCAGGGTCACAAGATTTGGGAAGGTTTAAAGATCAGTGAAAGCATCTGCATGCAGAGGGCTGACAGCCAGACAACAAGGTAAGATGCTAACATTGGCAGGTTGTCTTCAGCAGTGCAATTCAGTAGAGAGAAACCTGGGGGAGTTCGGCAGAGCGTGGAGTAAGGAGGTGTTGAGCATCTGGGTAAAGTATGTGTAGCTGGGCAGAAAATCCCTTGTAGTAATGATCTGGGTGAAAATATAAATGTGTACAGATTCCTTGTTCACAAGTTTTCCTCAGAAAAATACATATGAAAGCAAGATCCCAGTTAACTAATTCAAGAAGAATGAAAGCCTTAAGAATTAAGAAATTCGGATTGTTTCTTGGAGAACAAATATGAGGCTATTATAATCTTAATATTTTTATTAATGTCAATGAGATTGGGTGGCTGGGGCTGAGAGAGAGGTGTGATAGACACTAAATTGGATCAGCTGAACGTACAGAGAGAAATGCTGCAAATCAATTTTCCTTAGTACATGGACACATATAGCAAGTGCTACAAAGTTTCCATCCGAAATGAGTGCCTGTACTGCTTAGTGAGTACTGCACTTATCTATGTGTGTGGATGCCCAACAATGATGAAATAAGAAATGTTACAGGCTCTCATCTGTGAGTGAAAATGAAGCAAAGTCTTTCTTGGTTTTGAAAAGTTCAGTTCTATGAATTTTTCAAATGGTCATTGCCTTTTCAAGGCGTTCTGCACAGTCTGGGAAGGGGGAGTAAAAATGTTTACCATCTCACAATTAAGCTTATTTACCTGAGATTTAAGGTTGGTCTTGCAGACCCAAGGTGTTCAGCTAATCGCCCAGACCATGTAGTGAAACTACCTCCCTACCTCCACACTGCTAGCAGTTCACTCATCGCTACTCCACAAGGAACCTAATGAGTATGATTATGTCTTTGTTTGCAGCTGCAGGGGGGGCAGCCACACTTGGCTCCGTGCTGTGTTTCATACCACGCCTGACAGGATGGGGTCCCTGCACCAGGTTCTCTGAATCCCTCGTTGAGCCTTGCTCTCTGCTTTCAGCTGCCTTTCTTGTCTGCCCTCCTGGCTGTGCCCAGTTTACGCTTCCAGCTCCAAGGCTGTTATTCATCCCAGCTGGGGGACTCCACACTTCACAGTCCCCAGTCAGCATGTTTCAATTACTAAATCTAACAGCTGATTTAACACATTTCCCAATTATGATGTGCAAAGATGTCATGTGAAACAACCCCCAAACTCTGTAAAACTTTTGCTTTTACAGAAATGGCAATTGAAGGGGAAAAATTTTCCAAGAGGCAGGGTAGGAGATGTGGGAAGGAGGCTGAAAAGAGAGGTGTGAGGGGATGGATCAGGACTGTACATCTGATCTGACTTGCCTTACCCCACGGCTGGGCTGTGCGAGGTGTCTGAGTGCCGCCTCTTTGTATCAGCCACTCCAACAGCTGCTTTTGGCATATGCGTGTGGGGAGGAGGACATTTTAAATGTTTTTATTTCCTGCATGGAAGATGACTAGACCTTGTAAATTTAAGACTGGATCTCTTGAGAACCTTGCTAGCTTCTTCCCTAAACACCCTCTTTCACACCTGTCTCCTCCAGAGACCCCTTTGTATTTGAATCTTCCCTGCCAGTTGCCTAAGGACAGGGTTATATATGTACCATCTCTCCTTGGTAAATAAAAGCATGATTGCCATTGCATCAGTGAGCACAGGCCACGGCTCTTCACAGAAAGTTGCCTACTTGACATAAAATGCCAGTGGGAAACCAAAGTGGGAAGCGGCCATTTCAACTGGACATCGCCACTCTTCTGTCAAACAAAGAAAGCATATGTAAGTATAACTAGCTGCAGAAAGAGGACCCTAATATTTTCCTAATTTAGAGATGAAGTTCCTTGGAAAAAGAGGAAACCAGCTGGGATGAGCCTAGAGAAAGAAAACCAGGTCCATAATATTACATCCTTATCAGACCTCCCCACCAGATGAATAAGAGAATCTATTTTCTTGCTCAGATATCTGTTGTCTGTGCGTGTATATATATATAAAAATAATCAAAGCTTTATACCCTACCATGCCATGTTTTCCTAATACAATTGCTTACTACTGTCATACTGAATTCCTGCCTCCAACTCCTGCTTTCTTCTCTCCCTGGGTAATATGGATTTGCAATGTCTGACAGGCCTACGCTGACGTTAATAGAATTACTTCCAATCTGTGCTGCCATTGACAAGAGGGACGTTTTGTCCTTTTCTGTGCCTACTGTCAGCAAAAAATCATTCTTTCCTAGTTGCTACAATATGTGGACGGGAACTGTCTGGGATATTGTTGCAGATATTGGGTATTTTGAAAACGAAAGCGTTTTACCTATGTGAATCTAGTCAGTCTAATATTTAAGAGAAATAGAAAACAGGATTTCTTTGCTGATCAAACTTAATTTCATTAGCTAATGAGTCATGTAATTAAAAGCAATGTGTCTCTTTTCCTGTCTGCCCAGACAGTTCCTGGTAGGTGTTGCTGACGCCACCAAATAAAGGGGACCGCTGAGAGCACAAAACTAGTTAGAGAGGAACTGAATACTGATAGTCTCGTTGCAAGTCTAGTTCTCTGCTTTGTAGACATCTACAGCTTCTTTTGATGAAGTATGATCTCCATGCTGGGCATCTTCTCTGATGATAACCCTTAATTTAAGAAGCATGCTGTCACAAGAGAACGGAGTGAACAGGAAATTGCTAAGTATACTCTCTCTTCCTAAAACAAGAGGTATTTTACTGTGAGAGAGATGTAAATCACAGCAGGGAAATTGGCCAACTAAACTACCAGGGGGCTAGGTCTGGGGAAGAATTACAGTTAGTCTCTTTATTACATACCTTATGAAGACGCAACACTTGAGATGCAGCTGCGAGGATGGCAACCTCACCTCGCCTGCACCCACAGCTGCAACAACCTGCTCCTCAGGTCCATTTTGGAGTGCCAGCTGCCCCACAGGCTAGCTGTCCCAGGATGTGCTGACCTCCCCAGAGGCTCCCTGACTGCTTGGACAGAAAGTCAAGTCCCAAGGGCAGCTCAAAGGCAACTTCCGTGAGACAGTCCAATTTCCCACGGATCCTGCAGCTTGCAGTGCCTCCAACCTGCTGCTGCCAGAGGCAGGGAGCAAAAAGTGAAAAGTTTGTTTTCTAGATCCTCAGCCAACAGAGTCCTAAAGTCAAGTTTTTACCTTTTTGTGATCTTGCACAGAAGGAGATGACTTGCAAATATGTTCCTCTCTGCTAGATTCTATTTCTTTATTTCCGTGGCGTTGTGCATTGTGCATTTGCCAAGTAATTCCAGGTTGTAATTCATTCAAAACAAAGGGGTTTGTGTGGTGTTTGTTCTTTAATGATTGGACAGTGGATTAGAGCAGAGTTTTGGCAGAGATCCTTCAAACTAGTTCACATTTCCATCTGTCTCTGCATCTTCTTGAGGTTTTCAGGTTATTGTGCATGTACCTTATTTCATATTCCTAACAGGAACCGGCATTTTAAAAATAGAAGTAAATTAGTTATTTCAGGTTTTGAAATTTCACCCTTAGGTATTCCTCAGTGTCTAACAGGCAGTTTTTTAGTTGCCTTAGAATTCTGAATGCAGTTGTTTCTTCTTCAGCTAATTTATTATACCCTCCTTGAGAAAACCAGATTGCTTGGTTTTTAGCCTTTAAATGCTTTGGTATAGCTTTTAGTCGTTGTCTTGCATTAATGCGGTGGATCTATAGTTAGGGAGACTAAGAAATATTTCACTTTCATGTGTTGTCTTCAGCACTTTGAAAAATAGATCTTAGACTTGGTGTTTCTTATTCATCTCCATTTTGCTTTTGAACACGCATGGAAAAGTGGCATGGTAATTTAAGTTGTTGTGGCAGGGAATGTGCTAGTAGCCTTTACTCCTTGAAATGCATTTGGAAATGCTTTTTTATTGTTTGAAAAATCTCAAAGTGTCATTACAGCCATGTAGAGTTATTAAATATATATTTTAATGGAAGCTATGATCTGTTATTTTCCCTTGGATGCACATCTGGCGGGGGGGGAAAGGAATTGACAGGCTTTTCTTCTGGAAGTGGCCATTATCCTTGTTGGTCTGAATTATGTTTATTGTGTAATAAATGTCTTTTTTTTATGGTATGAAACCTCCCTTCAGTGTGTTTATATTGCCTTGCAGCAACCTGAGTGTTTTAAATGTCACAGCGTGCAGTTTAGTTCAAGGTATGTATGCAATTCTATCACAAGTAGTTTTCAGCTGTTTCCTTTAGGCACGATTGCAACCTAATCTCTGATGTTACTAAAGGCACACTGATGAACAAGACAGTTTTTGCCATTTGAAACTTGGATTTTAGTGGTTTTTGAGTGTTGAAGTAATATGGCATTTATGATCTTCGGAATGTGAATAATATCATTTTTACATACTTAATCTGAAATAGTAGCATTCGTTCAAACTACCTGTTTGTGAAACCCAGTCTAACTCCCCTAGCTCAAGAGGGGAGATCAAATTAGGACATCTCAGAAAGCTAACTGTTCCGATCAGCTCTATTTAAATCCCATTAAACCGAACAACCAGAAACATTTCATTGTGGAGAGTCTTCAGCTTGTGTAGCCAACGTACAATATGCAAATACATGGTGTTTTGCCCTTTGTCCTTGCATATAAAGGTACATCATATAAAAGAGAGACACAGCGTATACTTCTGTGTTGCAGTGGTAGAAACAAGATATATGCCTATTCAGCTATCCCGCTGAAAAACAATAGCTGGCTGGTGCCGGTCATCTTCCATAGCTGCAATATTGTCACTGTCTAATAGTTTCATGGGACACCCCCACCAGTGTCTCTCTGTGCAAGCGATGGTCAGCAGGAGTGGCCCTCCCTTCCCATTCCCTGCCTCTACATCATTTTGATGTTGCTTGTTGTGAGGATGAGGCTGGAAACTTAGGAGCAGAGACAGGGACCAAAGAGGTTGCTTGCTTGGATCTAGGTAGCGTGCCATCTGCTTTCGAACCTACAGGAGAAAACCTCTCCAAAATGCAAACAGAAACTTCCTGGTTCAATTTCAAAAACACAGCTGAAGAGAGACGGGGAAGTGCTTGAGTGAGTGGACTGATCCCAGATAATTTAATTTGTTTTCCTGGGTGTATACATCTACTTATATACATGCAATAAAAACAACAGAAATGATGAAGAGTAATGATGTGTCCTCTCATGTTAAAACAAAGCTATGTCCTAAGCCTCTCAAGGCAGCACCGCTGCTCACTGTGCAGGTCATTCTGATGACAGCAAGTTTAGAAGAAATATCCTTTATGGGGGGAAAAAGGAAAAACTTTTAGGTGCACAGGTTCTTTTCCACTTCCGAAACAGAATCAGGATAGGGTCCCTTTTGCACCTGTTGCTGTTATTCAGCGGTTTGGGCTGGATTTTATTTTACATATTCCCTCCAGAAACACAAGAAGTCATTCAAAGGTGGAAGAGGTAGTCCGGGCTACATGACAGATGAAAAAACAATCAGATCCAAAGCAAATATGTAGAGAAGAATGGAAAACATCTTTTCTCCCATGGCAGTGTAGCTCTAGAGCTGGTCCAGGGTGCCTGCAGCAGACTGGTGCCCTCTCTTTAGCCCCTGGCTTTTGTCAGAAGGGGGACCCCATTTTGTAGCCCTTTTGGCTCTTCCCTGCTCTGCTTCCCTTCAGTATTACTGTCTCTCAGGTCGGCTGGTGAGCAGAGAGGGCTCTGTGCACCCCCCAGATGGCTGTGCCTATTTGACTCCTGCTCACCCCACTGGCTCCTTCCCAGCCCCAGGGAGAGCAGCAGCAGCTCCTTGGCCAGAGGTCTTCGGCAGACAGGGATATTTAAGCAGGGCTTGTCCCACAGTGCATTGCCTCACCTCGCAGCCGAGCTGGAAGAGAAAGAGAGGATGCAGTGGTTTTCTGCTTGGACTGGCTGTACCACCTCAGGTCCCAGGGTGCAGGCTGAGACCATCGTGGGTCTGTGCTGCACTAATGAAGGAAAGGCACACAGGCTCTCGCCTTCCTGACATACCTCATCACGCTCATATCTGTACACAAAACAGGACTTTGTTTAGCAGTCCAGGGCTATGAAAATAGCTCTTTCGTGTGAGTTGCATATACAAATATCTCATCTGGGTCTAAAAGCACCCAAAATATGTGTATGCACAGTTCCTTTTTTATAATGCTATTGTTGTCCTTGCAGTTATGAGAGTCCACATTTAACATTAACTTGGGATCATTTCCCTGTACTTAATGCTTCCGTTCTTCCACATACCCAGTCTATCTGACACTGTTAGGTATGAAGAAGATAATAACTGCACCTTTAATGGGTTACCTTTTATTTTAGATGAAAAATTATTTTCCAAAATAGATGGAATGCTCACTTTCTTTGATGCCGGCTCAGTATACCACTGAGTATCATCTGGGCTTACACCTTTGCTACACTGTGGTGGGATTTTGACAATAAACTGCTCATTTTTGGCAGTTTTTTAACTTGTCACACTCACAGATTTTTGAAAGAGACTTTTGATTCACAAAGTTTTATATATATATGAGATGATGAAAGGCCAGAATTTTACTTTTATGTTTCAGCAATAAACGTGGAACTCTCTGAACAGTTTTTAAATAGCAAATCTTATTAATTGTAGATGAAGGATTAAAGGAGATTTAAATAAGAGAAGCTAAAATGATTATGTTAGTGGTGGCCCTGGCCACATTCCTTATCTGGTTGTTTTTTTTTAATTTTCTGTGCCTGTCCCACAGCATTCTGTTCTCTGATAGCATCATTTCTGACCTCTTCCCAGGAGTAGTTTTACCAGCTCCTGACCATGGTATCCTGAATGTGTTCATCAGGGAAATCATACAGAAAATGAATCTGCAGCTGGTTCCCTGGTTCATTGGTTAGATAATACAAACCAGTACATCCTTCCATTTAATGCTTTAAAATGTGAATGCAGAATTCTTTGGTGTGAGAAAACAATGTGAAAGCATTTCAGTGTAATCATACATACCCTTTCATATCTTTAAACAGTTATTGTTCTGAACTATGTATACACAGTGTTTAAGCAAGATGATAAATGGACCTCCAGGGCAAAAGCTTTAGAAATGAAAAGGGGTATCCCTGGAGAAAACCAACTTTTCCTTTAAATCCACCCATCTCTCCTTCTTTCCCCGATATCTCACTTTCTTTATTTCAGAAAGTTGTTATATATTCCTTAGTAGATATTCTACCTTTGTATATTTTTTTATATATTGAATCAGTTTTATGTATTGTGTGTTATAACTTTGGGGGTCTACTACCAATTCACAGAATATCACAGAATAGCAGGGGTTGGAAGGGACCTCTGTGGGTCATCTAGTCCAACCCCCCTGCCGAAGCAGGGTCACCTACAGCAGGCTGCACAGGATCTTGTCCAGGCGGGGCTGG
>Ga0065711_1034102_pt1 | contig 24317 bp, 9 predicted proteins | sample Hoacrofraction12_FD_59098 | JGI IMG/M metagenome (GOLD analysis project Ga0065711, IMG submission 59098) | Hoatzin crop microbial communities from Cojedes, Venezuela - Epithelial fraction 12 v2 (version 2) | ecosystem: Host-associated > Birds > Digestive system > Esophagus > Crop | place... | reverse complement strand
AGTCCAACCCTCCTGCCGAAGCAGGGTCACCTACAGTAGGCTGTAGAGGACCTTGTCCAGGCAGGTCTTGAATATCTCTAGAGAAGGAGACTCCACAACCTCCCTGGGCAACCTGTTCCAGTGCTCCACCACCCTCAGAGGGAAGAAGTTCTTCCTCATGTTCAGATGGAACTTCCTGTGCTTCAGTTTTTGCCCATTGCCCCTTTCCCTAAATATTCTCAATAACTGTGAAGTAAAAGTGGGAGTGGTAGTGCCAGTTACAATGCACTGGTAGATGATTTGATTTGCTGACTTATCAAAGAACAGTGAATTGCATGCTTGGTCTTCCAAACAGTCCCATGAAACTTTGGTATGCAGAAATTTGTTATGATGCTATTCCCTTATTTCTTGAAACACTGTAAATGCTGTCATTATTCTTGAATAAGGCAAGGTGGTTACAAATCTGAAAAAATACCAAGAAGAGAAATGGAGAAATGTTCTTTACCAGGTGTCTATCCAACACGTTTATACTAGTTATAAGGAGAAGTATGTAAAAAAGTATGCACTTTAAGAACCACACTGCACCAGAAGAATACTAGTAAGAAAGATTAATAAGCGTGTGGGGTCAGGAAACACACAAATGTGCACACATTAAATGAAATCATGGAATCAGGAAATATATAATCCTCCATTAATTAATTTAAACTGAAGTAAAAGTAAGAAATACTTATAGCAGCTTGGCAGTTCTACCTACTAGGTATGGAGAATAAAAAAAAATAAAGAGTTTTGGTATGCGCATGTCCCTTAAAATTATCAAGACCTTTTTATTTGGAAAGGTTGTTTTCACAACAGGCAAGTGGCTGGAATATCAGAAGTTTAGTATCCTATATATGAGATCAAGTCATGGTTATCTTGTAGATAGTGACTCAGCTTGGAAACAATGGGTCAAAATAGGCACCAACAAAGCGTTCAGCCTGGATGTTAAAACAATCTCTCAGGAGTGTTATTTATTTCTTTGTTGATGATATGCATGATAGACTCCTGATTTCATGGGTGTGAATTGGATGGCTAGTATAGGCAGTAAAAATACGTTTCTGAAATTCTTACATAGAAGGATGATTTACAAAGCAAATCTATGTACTCCAGTTATATGAAGCCATAAATATTTTAGCAGATCTGCATCTGTTTTTAGATAAAATAATGCTTTTAAAAATTAAAACTCAAAAACCTAATTGTTCTTTGTCTTAATTAGAAAGCAAAAAAACCCAAATCCTGTAGACCTCAGGACTGAATAGGGCTTCTGTCTGGAAGATAAATTCAGGTACAGTTTTACAAGGTATCTGTAAAGCTTCTTTTAGAAATTAAATCTCTACAAGTCCACAGACAAGATAGTTAGAAACTTGTAGTTGGATGGTGGACTGAGAATATACTTTTCTAAATCTTTCCTAGCGTTTTGAAAAAATCTACATTTCCACATGAATTATTTGGATTTTTACACTTGCATCTATTACGAATTCAGGCAAGTACCAAAGGACTGACTCTCCTGTCATACTCTATGGCTTTAATTTCATTAAAGCAAATTCATTGCAACCTACTTTACTGTTAAGAGAGCAGGGTGTTGTAAATTTTATTTTAACCGTTTGGAATGTACAATCCAACAAAATTAACAAAAAAACCCACCCTCCTACTGTTGTGAATGTACTGTTATTAGTTTTACTTGCTGAATTTCACTTGCCAGTGGAGGGGGAGTAAATTAGTCAGAGATTTAAAAAGCTCAGGAAAAGGCAACAGAAATTAGGTTTGATCAGTGATTGGGCACAAATCTGTCACGAGGATGAAGGATCTTACAGAAATCTACACTAATGTATTTGTATAAAATAGATGGATTTGATTTAATCTTGCAAAAAAGAACACTGTGTAACTGACATGCCTGACTTATGAAACTCAGCTCACCCTATCAGCAGTAAAAAGAGAGTGAGCCTTTCTCACTCGGCTGCTCAGCTCATCCAAGGTCTAATGCAGACTCCATTTAAGGACCACTAGCTATTTAACAGTTTTTTGGCTTCTTTATTTTCTTTTTATTTCTTTCTTTTTAAGGGGCAAGAGGGCTACCTGAAATTCATATTCTTGCAAAATGAAGATTAAAGAATAGTTGGTAGTACATGCTGGTACAAGGATGCTTTTACTTCTATACCATTTAAGAGGAAAATATCACTGGCTGGCTCCACTTGTGAATTACAGGGATGCTCTTTGGGCCTGGTTGAAGGGACACAGAGATTAGAACAGTTGATTTGACTAACACTTTTTTGCAGTTGCAGGAGATACAGGTTAAAATTCTCTAGCTTGTTTAAACATTCCAGATAAAACTATTCTGATTATTTGATCTTACATTTATTAATCTGTGATGTTTACATGTTTCTGAAGAAGCACATGCAGATATCTTGAAATAGGTTATAGCAACATCTCTATGTAGCACAATGTCTAAGGTTCTGACTCTGCTCAGTACATAATACTTCAACACAGTCCCTGGAATTTATTGTTTCTAAATTCAGTTAGAAGCAAGAATGAAGGCAATATAGACTTGCTGCTAAAAGAACGGGGTGTAGCATGTGAGGAACGTGCAGAAACAGCACTAGTTGCAAATCCTGAAAGTTGCATGATGGGGAATTTTTTTCAAACCACAGATTATTTCCTTATATTACAAGGAGGTCCCTGCATTTTCTTTATAAGCTAAAGTATAAAGCAATTGTGTAGGTCAAGCACACAACTGATTAAATAGCATATGCACATAAATCAATAAATCCCATTAAAACCAAACCCTGTTTGCATTTTGGCCTGTTTGACACCATTAAGATGAAGCTACTAATCTATTAATTCCATCAATATCTAATACTCTGAGATTAGAAATAAGAAGCACTAATTGTGAACTAATTAACAGAAATCTTTGCCCACTGCCATAATCATATGTTGTTAATCTAAAATTTGATTTACAATCTTGCTATATTATTATGTCAAGAACATAGGGGGTTGTTTATCTCAGCTAGTGTGTGACCTTGAGTATTAATCATCTCTAAGTGTGTGATTCTTGGAATTCATAATAAAAGCTTAAAAACAAAGTTAGCTATTTAGCCATCTGCAATTTAAACATAGGACAGAGGAAAACTGATACTACTATTACTGCCAGCTGTGGTCATGTCTCACCTGACACCAGAACAAAACAAATTCCACACTAACAATAACATCTCTGCAAGGAATAAAACACATTTTCTGCGTTCAACTGCAAAAACTTTTAAAAATTATGTCTGATTGTACCAGCAATGCAAACCCAACCCATTCCTAGAATACAGATTCTCAAAGACATGGCAATCCTTCCACAGCACTCTGGTTCCCTGGGCAGACAATATAACATGCTGAAGATATGGTTTCACAACCAGAGCAAAGACAAGTTTCAAGGCTCCGAACCATGAATGAACTTACCAATTGCTACTCACTAATTGCTACTTTTTTTTTTATTGGTTACTCTTAGATAAATTAAGCCAAATACTAGAAAAATTTACTTCTAAATGAATTATGAGAATATTGTGATCAGAGCCCTGGAAAGCAGTTTTGATGAATTTCTCTGCAGATACATTAAAATTCTTTGTGGATTTAGAAACAGGACATAGATTGATTTTTAATCCTTTACTTTTACTTCACGCCACAAAATCTTCATTAATAGTACACTGGGATAAGAACTAGCTTTTTTATTTTACAGTTTCTCACTTCTTAAACATCAAGAAAACATCACAAACACTTTGATTAGTTCTGTCTTTAGTAAGACTTGTCTCCCTTAAGCCAGTCTGAAAAATTACTTACATCTTTATATATTTTACACAGATCATTAATATCTCTATCTGATACCTCTAAATACTGTAGGAACTAAGAGTTTTTTACAATATTCTGCAGCACTGCCTACACTGTTGAGTGAAATAATATGGGGCTTTCCCTAACCAGCTGTTATGGAAGGAAAAATGATGGATGTGTGTAAGAAAAAGACGGAAAGGAGAAATTTGTTTAACAGTTCACAAGAATAGTTGTAATAAAAATGTTCTAGTAAGATTCAGGTCTGAAAAGAGAAGCCTTTGTAGAAATACATATGCTTTCTTTCTAGTTGGAAGATTAATCAGTATTAAAAATGAGCTTTTTCACTGACATAAGTCATGCAAAAATGAGGAGAATTAAGAAAAGTTCATTACAGTACTTTATAACTTATGATAAAATATACTTTAATGAAGTGGAAACTATTTTATTTTGGAACTCAATATTTTCCTTTTTAAAGTATTGTTAGGAATTAGAAATATTTTTAAACATAACTTTCTTAAGTCAGAAAACATTTTATTTAATCATTGTTCAAGTATTTTGCTTGTTATAAAAATTCTTATCACCTTTAAAACCTTATCAGCAAATATAAGCACAGCTGACCAGAAGAAACCTAAAAGTGAAAAGTGAAAAAGATCTTGTGAGTTACTTGGAAAGACTATTGAACTGAATGAACATTTTTTTCATATATCACAAACAGGTAGAAGGTTAAATTTTTGCTTTAGATCTCTTACTTTATTTTTCTTAGACTATTTTTTTTATTATTTTAAAGGAATTTTTCCTCCCTTATTGCTATAAAAGATATTTTGAAAATGCAAGCAGTTGAAATAAGTGAGAGAAGCAACACAAGTTACAACAAAAATGCTATTATTGCTTCCAATTTTTATAGCCCGTGTTAAGCTCTGTGGATTTCTTTCACTGTCTGGAGAACTGAAGTGGTGACAGGTACAGCAAAACTTCACAAAACTTAAAAACACTGCTAAGAAAAGGTAGGCTGCTTTGTCCACTATACTGTCAGATTGCACTACAGTACGCAGTAACCCTCTGCGCAATTTGCGGGACAATGTAAATTTCTAGCTTTAACTACCACAGACTACAGTATAAGTATTAGCATTTATTTAAGACTGTGAAGAACAGAAGACAGCAGACTGAGAGAGAGTTTTAGAGGAAGTTTATTTTCATTTTTTCATAGGTTCATGCCTTTTTCCAGTCCTAAATGTACTCTAACAGAGGAAAATCTGAAACACAATGGAGCACACACAGGTTATCTTGCCAAACCAAGTATTTGTAATTTCTTTTGACATCCTGAAAGATGTAGCTGAACTTTTCTTGAATCTTTAATGATGACACAAACTTAAAACTAAAGAATGCAATAGAAACTAGAGGTACCAACTGTTCAGCTTTTAGATTGTTTTTGTCTTGCACTCTTTCCTGTTAGACAAGCTAAACTAAATGTAGACAAGCTATACCAGATGTTAGACACACTAAATTAGATACTAGATTTCACCCAATGAGGAAAGCAATGCCCAAACCAATGATGACAACAACTTATTTCACTATGAGCATTCCTGTTTGAATTCCCTGATTTGTTCATTATTTACGTTCATCACTGGTATAATATTCACAGACTGTATCTTGCACTGGGCAATAAATTATTGTAACTTAGTTGAAGAATTAATTCATATATGTGTTTAGAATGTCCAAGAGGGAATAATATAACATTTAGAACAATGTTCTTATGTATTTAAACATCTAAGCTCACACGTAATGAAAGTGAGTTTGTCTTTCAGATTATCAGTTTCTTCCTACAAAACTTAAAATTCTATATGTGAAGTTTTCAAATACAAAGAGTATAAGGAACTAATCAATAAAAAATATATTGGCACCATTGATGGCCGAGACTGCTGGGTCTAGGTCATTTATTTCACATGAAAGATTTAATAGCTAATGGATAAGTAAAAGTACTTGGTTAACCTTGGATATTTCTGCACATCCTTTTTTTTTCTGTAATTCTAAGGCACTAAGATGCCATAAATTCCATTTTTCATAAATGAGTCAGATGGTCTTCACCATTCTTTTTGATAAAGCGTTAAAGGATTACCAATTTACAACTGAGTTAACTGGTGAAGTTTTTAAATACTTGATATGTTAAAATAGAGATGTTATAATACTCCATCCACAATGGTTTGTGTGGTGTTTCTACAAGTCTCAAATTAGAGTAAAATCAATGCTTTCTATAATTCTGCAGCATTCCAATGTTTTCTTGAATAACAGCACTTTTAACTGAAATGTGTCTACTGGGTTATGTAAAATAATCAAAATTATTGATTTGGAAATGCCATAGAACTCTACTACTACAGAGAAAACAGGAGAAAATAGGACAACCTAAGTTTTTATTGCCTATACTGCTTTTCCTTTTTAATACCAGTTTTATTGATTTTTTTGTAAGTTTTCCAAGCTTTCACTTAAAAGTGAAGGAATTTGATGAATTGTCGTTGAAATGATGGTTTCTACTCTTTCCACTATAGTTTAATTCTCAAACTCATGGACTGAACTATCATTTATATGACCTCTATTATGAATGTTAAATGTATTGAAGTGATAAATCTGACACAGCAGATTACCCATTAAGACATGTTAAGAACTGTCCAATGAAGAAGAAATATACTACAAACAGCAAAATATGCTACTTTGAAGATTAATTATGTTCAACAAAATTTAATTATTCTACGATATTATAGAAAGCAAACTAAAGGCACAGATGCAAACTCTACAGAAATGTAATGTTTCCTGTAGTCTCAGGTGAGTAAGGTCTCCGAATCAGAGAACAGGTACACACAGTCAAGATGAGTTTATGTACCTGCAGATGTAAACATTTCATTTCCCCACTTCTGCCCATCTGTGACGTACGCAGATTTAGAACGGATTGTCACAAACCTCATTTTATAATAGCTTAGCACAGCATAAATTAGCTATGAAGCAAAAGGTATTAATTTCTGTACTCTATGATTTCAGAATGTTTTCATTCTACTTTTTATCATAGCATATTATCCATTCTAAAATCTTTTGTGAGAGGTTTTCCACTTTCAACTTTTTGAGCAGGTTAGTGCTTCAATGGCAAATGAACAACAGTGTGAGAGTTAGAGAAGAATATTCGCACCACTTGCTATAGTCATCTAGCTCAAGCACCTCATTTAAAAGTAGTATCCACAGGGCTTAGAGAAAAGTGGCATCTCAAGAGACAGATTCAGAACTGTTAAGTTACACTGGTGCTCATGTCAGGAGACTTTTATGAATATAGTAATCTTTTTCTTCTGAAATCGGCTGACTCTGGGATCCGTTGTTCTTTTTTAATCATTTTAAATTTCAGTGATGCCACATCCTCTTGCAGATGATGAGACTATATTCTTTCCTTACCTGACTGGTTTAAATCAAAGGCTCAGTCGAAATGCCTGCCTTCACATTTCTTCCTGGACAAGATGAGAATGCCATGACTCACAGTGTTGTAGGGAGTTTAAATACTATTACTTGCAATTCTGTGCTGAGCAAAGATGATATGGTTAATGGCTGTGTGGTGAGCCACTGCAAACCACCTACAGCTTTGTACTGAGCCAAATTGATGCTACCTATAGTGCCGTGACTAAAACACTCCTTTTCACAGTTGCACACCGTATTCATGGCAAACACTAGAAGCACAGGCCATGGTGCACTCACCACAAGGCTCACACCCCAGCGGACATCAAGAGTACATGAAATGTTTAACCACTGAGCTCATGAGCTGCATTAGTTGTAGTGGTGCTAAGTTAAAAAAAATTAAAAACTACACAACCCCCTCACTCCCCAAACACAGAACCACACAAAAATCCCAACCAAAAGTCAACTCTGGTGGAGTATTCAACAAAATACTAGATAAAGACTTTCTATTTGAATACCCAACATTAAGGCTAATAAATCCAGTGAAGTAAACTAAAACCACTACTGGAAGTAGCCTCAGTACATGGCACAGCTAGCCATGCTGAATAAAAGCCAAAATTGCAGGATATTTTCTTCAGAACTATCAGCTTTTTCACACTACTGCACTTAATAGGGAAAAATCTATCTATGAAAGCAGTCCACTGAGCAAAGCAGTTACCAGTCACGGTGCTGTACTGAGCTCAATAAACTCTGCCTCGTACAGTATTAGCACTGAACAATATATGCACATTTCATACTTTTTGACAGAAGAGATATTTATTTTTCACACTTTATTTTCATTCAGTTTAGGATAGAGCTTTAGTTACACTACAGTTAAGAAATTCCTCTTATTAAACTACCAGCAGCAATTTAAACAAAGACAGCTACAGAGATGACAAGTGCATTTTAAAGTTTGAACAGCAAGAGGTTCACTGACAGCTACCTATGTTCATGTGCTCACATAGATATGAAGTGTACTTATTCTTTTTTTGGTAAGATATGTGACCTTTCCATATCAGCCAGCTTGCTCCTGTTGTGGAGAAACTGACAGATTTTGTTCTTACATAGTTTATTAATTTTTGTAAGTATAAATCCTGTTCTCAACACAATACTTTATGCCTACTTTTCTGGGGTGGCTCCAAACAGGAGCAGTGTTTTCAAATGGTAGTGAAATCATTTGCTCAAAAAAGATCAACATTGTTTCGACAGAGAAACAAAACCCCACCAGCTTTTTTAGCACTTGAGGACTTCTTCAGGTATTGTAGAGAATCATAGATTCATAGGTTGGAAAAGACCTCTAAGATCATCAAGTGCAACCATCCACCCAACAACACCATGCCTACTAAACCATATACTGAAGTGCCACCTCTACACATTTTTTAAACACCTCCAGGGACGAGGACTCCACCAACTCCCTGGGCAGCCTGTTCCAATGCCTGACCTCTGTTTCAGTTCCCTCAGCCGCTCCTAATAAGATTTGTTCTCCATTCCCATCACCAGCCTTGTTGCCCTTCTCTGGACATGCTCCAAGCAACTCAATGTCCTTCTTGTACTGAGTGGCCCAAAACTGAACACAGTATTCAAGGTGTGGCCTCACAAGTGCCGAATACAGGGACATGACCACTGCCTTAGTTCTGCTGGCCACATTATTCCTGACAAAAGAAAAGAAAATTCTAGAAGTCTTAAGGACACAGGGAACTTTTCCAATAGTATGCCTGCTACCTAATGTTGGAATTGAGTAGTGAGAAATAAATACATAAAAACCCCTTACAGCTGTTTTTTTCCTAAGGTCTTGATGTACAGTGTAGTATTTTTTTCAGCTTTTTATGTAAAAAATATCAGCAAATAGAAGAAAGAATATTTTTCATACTACTATATTTTATTTCTATAGGTAGGAGGCAACTTGTAAACTAGATTCTATGAGGAGATTTGTGCTTGACGTTTCTTAGGGTTAAAAGCACTAGGTGCTGTTGCTTGAAATAGGAGTTGGACATGAACCAACTGTCTTGCTCATCTGGTTGTATGACAGTAGTGCCAGAACAATTCATGAACACTTCTAGCCTGACAATTTGATATCACATTGAGAAAATTCTGACTAGCCCTGTGGAAGAGAGCAACTGAGATCTTGCTCTGCTTTCAACGAAACCCTAAGGAGGGGAAATAAAAAAGAAAAAAAAAAAGAGAAAAATAAAGAACAGAGGGACTAATGCAGTCCAAAATTATTTAGAAGGCAACCCAGTATTATTCTGTTTCAACACACACATCGACTCCCATGCTGCATAGAATTTCTATTAGAAACTTGATAAAACATTTAATTTTTAAAGATATTTAATTTTGCTTTCTGACTTGAAGCGTTGTCAAATCCACCATCTCTCTTAGTAGAGCTGTTCTAATATTGTTTTAACATCATTATTAGAAAATTGCATCTAATTTCAAAGCTGAATTTGTCATAATTTCAAAGGTTTCACTGCCTTTTTATTGCATTCTTATTAGGAAAGGCCAGGCCAATGCTTAAGAAACATTGTTCCAGCCTCTAATGACTTTTTGAAATGAAGTTAATGACTTATTTTATTATGTATTTGTTACACTGTTAGTGTTGCATTAAACTGGAAATTATTCTGCATTATGAGCTAACTATTCCTTGCACTTATCTGGTACTGGAAGAAAGGGAAAACAGCTCAGTTGCTTGTTAAGACCCCCTGTTATTGTTTTTATTATTTCAGAACATGAGAAGTAGTCATCTAGAGGCACATTTTGGGAAAGTGATAGCCACTTCACAGAATGGATTACTTTTACCAGCAAACCTATTACAAATGCTCCTACAAAAACCTTATCACCGTTGCAACATGTTGCACAGCTGCTGAATTCCCAGTAGCATGGATGAAAGCAGTAGAGGTTCCCGGGAATGAGGACTCCTGGGGAAGTGTCACCCACTGCAGTAGTTAGAAAAGGAAGACATGCAATATTTGGGGAAAGTATTAAGAACTACTTTGAACATCTTGCTGGCTGACAGGAAGAAATGAGCTTTATGAATTAAACCAGTGGGTCCTGAGTGCTGCCTTTAGCTGCCAGATGCCATGTTTCACTGTGCTGCATAGAGCTGAAAGGCTGTCCTCCATGGTTCTGTTCAGCTGAACTTTCGGCTGTAGGTAAGCATTTTCCACGGGAGCAGAGAGACAGGTTTGGCAGTTTGTTCTAGTGATTATACTGTTAGTCTCTACACAGACTTTGTGACTCTGTTTACAGTGGCTACAAATGTTAACACTATTTTGGAGTGAAAAAAAGCAACATTTGTCAAATAGAAGAGATCGACTTCCCCAGCAACCAAAGTGCTCTATTAAATATTAACTGGGTAAGCCTTTTTAAGTGACAGGAGAGAGACGTATTGCCTTGCCAGCATAAGGTACCTAACTGGAGGTGCTGGGTCTAAGGATAAAGTTCCTGAATGCACCCAGGAGCAAACAATGCAATGTGCTATTTACTGTTATTCCTAAAGACACTCAGAAGGAGGAAGCTGCCTGGGGGTCAGGGATCTTTTCCTGACATCCCATGGCAGAAGCATTTTCCCTAACATGTGGCTGACCATGCTGAGCCATCCCACAAACAAGATAAGGAGACAACCTGATGAAGTAGCATTCATAGTCTACCCATAGTCTGGGTACTTCTTATTGACCCAACACTCAAAACTGTTAATTTCTCCTCAGTCAAAGCTTTCATTACTATTTTGGGATAGTTTTGTAGGTATAGTGTATACACTACTTCAGCACAAAAGATTTTTTTTTCTTTGTATCTGCCATTGTCAAGAGTATTTAATGTCTGTTCAGAAATATGCTTTCTCTCTATGTTCTTTAATCACCCCCAAATTTGAAAGAGGTCTAACTTCATATCCTTAATGTTAGAAATTAGTCTATTTTAGTGCAGAATTCCAGAAAGTAATTCATATTCAGACAGGTATAGCTACCTTTTACAAATAGCTGTTTCTGTCCATTAACTACATATGATAGGTGATCAATTATTCCCTAACTCAGGTGCTTCGGTTTAAACATTCAAGTTAAATGAGATGAATCTCAGCCTGCATGGTTGCTGTTTTGTCCAGGTCTTTGTGACAGCTTCTTAACAGCAGACTTCTCCCCATTAGCAGAACTTTAAAAAGATGCTTTTATAGTTTTCTTACCATTATTTTCCTACTAGCCCATTAACTTTCTGTTAGCCCGTAAAAGTAAACAAGCCGTCTGAAATCTCTAAGAAATAAAAAATAAAAAATCATCAAGCAAAACAGAATGACTCATTTCTTACTGTACTTTGATATAAATGCTACATTATACGAGTGATATAGATGTTGGTCATCCTTAGCTTCAAATGATAGAGTTTTGAAGTTAAAATAGGTTTAACCTTTAATAATTTGACCACAAAGACGGAGAGGGATGAACAAACACTTTAATCTAAACTACTATAAATTGATAAATGCTGACTGATATTTTGACTCCAGTTCAAGATGAGACTCCAGACATACAACGTCAGGACTGAATCCCAACAGAATGTCATCTCCAATATCATTACAAATATATGAAGTAGTAGAGTCATTATTCTATTTTGTAATCTTGAATTCAATAGATATTTCTGTGTAAACTGCCAGACAAAAAGGTAAAATCATTTTCTGTCCTGGTTTCAGCTGGGATAGAGTTAATTTTCTTCCTAGTAGCTGGTATAGTGTTGTGTTTTGAATTTAGTGTGATAAGAATGTTGATAGCATACTGATGTTTTTAGTTGTTGTTAGGGAGTCAAGGACTTTTCAGCTTCTCATGCTGGCCTGGGCTTCCAAGTGCACAGAAAGCTGGGAGGGAACACAACCAGGACAGCTGACCCAAACTGGCCAAATGGGATATTCCATAACACATGACATCATGCTCAGCATATAAAGCTGGGGGGAAGAAGAACGAATGAGGGGAGATTTGGAGTTATGGCATTTGCCTTTCCAAATAACCGTTACACATCATGGAGCCCTGCTTTCCTGGAGATGGCTGAACAGTTGCCTGCCAATGGGAAGTATTGAATGAATTGCCTGTTTTGCTTTTCTTGCATGCACAGCTTTTGCTTTACCTAATAAACTGTCTTTGTTGCAACCAGCGAGTTTGCACAATTTTACCCTTATGATTCTCTCCCCCATCCCACCAGGGCGGAGTGAGCAAATGGCTGTCTGGTGCTTAGCTGCCAGTTGGGGTTAAAGCATGACATTATCTTAACACAAAAACATTGTGTCATTATATTTTTGAATATCCTTATCAGTAAAAGACATGTGATTTACTATCATATCCAATGCAATAGAAAATATTTTAAAAGCATCAGATTGCAGCAGGCTGAGCTAAACTGTTTGTCACATTAAGACTTCTCCACCAAATAAGAGGAAACTCAAAAATGAGGATAGATGTGCAGGTCAAGATTTCTCCAGACTGAAGGTAACAGTAGAATAACTGAAATCTATTTTTCAGTGGATATCACAATGCTTTTCTGGAGAAAGACTATTTCTCATCTCAGTTTCAAACTGGTGCTAATCTAAGCACCACTTTGTTAGACAACTGCTTGTACGATTGTAAGAGCTTGTTAGGAGGCAGGAACTTTTGAATGAACAAACTTGAGTGTACTAAACTGAGAAAATATAGTTAGCTAGGTAATTAAGATATGTTCTGGTATGTTAATGATATTTATGGATGCATTACTACTGTCATGTCATGAAATATCAATAATTAGCTTGATTCTTGTATGGATAACAGTGGTTTTGTTCTGATTCTAATTATTGCTCACATTTACCATGGTTTTGACTCTGCAGAGGCCTTACGCATCAATTACTTCCCTGCTAAAAGTGAGGCATCTCGTAGTTGCCTAACTTTTGGTGTCCTGCAAGTTGAAGCATCACATTTCAACATATAAGCATATCACTTCATAGCTCCAATCAGGTATAAAAAAACTGAATAGTATATTCCAGAAGTTCTTAAAAATGGAAGACACACACAAATCTATGCAAACAAGCTGGAGGATTTCTCCTAAAAATATTTCCTTTTGCGCTTACTCAAATTGACTCTTTTCATGACACAGCTTTCCAGTTTTTAACACTCTTGATTGCTCAGGATTCTAGCAGCACTAAAAAATTTTTATCTTTCTATTCTTCTTTTGAATTAACAATTATACAAAATGCAACATTCAGCAGATAAGTGCTTTCCTCCTCAATTCAATTACGCACTGAATCCAGGAGGGAGAATGTAGGTAGCAGGCTACCTCGTATTTCAGCACTGCAACAAATCGTCCTTCTCTTGCTTTGCACTGTCTGCAAATGCAGTATTTCAGGATGGGCAGTGGAAAGGTTAAGTTTTTTCTGACTTTTCCATTTTACTTGGAAGGCTGAGAACTTCATCGTCCCCAGGCACCAGTACTTGTCTAGAGCTCTGTCTTTTATGCTCATTTATCCAAAGTGACAGGGTTGCATGGTATTTTCTATACTGTTGTCAGTGTGGGGCCAGGGGGGAGTGGGGAAGGTGGGCAATTGTATAGGCTTATCAATGATAAACACTGGTCATTCATGTGTTCATCATTCATTTGACAGAGAAGCGTCCTTTCACATAATGTCTGCTCTAATGTAGGAAGGACTTTGTTTAAAAGGGGGAGGAATAAAACTGAAAAATAGTCCTGGCACTCAGAGTGATATGCATATTTTATATGGTTTGGTTAATGAGTTTATGCACCTTAGGCGATGAATTTTAATCCTGGCAGTGGCTGCTGGAATTCTGAAAGTCACATATTGAGCAGGTTTGAGAAGCATTTTGGAAGATGATAAGTGCAGATGATAGAGACAATTGCTAAAAGCCTCCAAGTAGCCAGATGGAGAGGGATGGACATGATAAAAGACAGAAAGCACCTTAGATCACTGCCAGCTGTAGGTCAAAATTAGACAGAACACTTGTGTTTGTTCCACATGTGCTCTCTTACTTAAGAGCATTTTTTGTAAGTGTCCATTCACATCATATTCTAGCAAGCAACTGTTCAGAAAAAGTCATGCTGTTTTTAATTTTGAGAACCATACTGAGGAATACAGAGAAAAAATCACTATTTGGGGAGTCTTTGCTTGGTAGTGAGAATGTTTAATTCGGAAAGAAATGAATGGTACATAGAGATGAGTTTTAAGGACAAATGTTTACCCACTTTGCGCTATGAGCAGTGACCACTGGGTCTCAGAGGTACTGCTTCTATCTTGCAAATCCTTGTTACTTTCATTATACCCATAATTTCATTGATGCCATGAATTATAAACTCTTACAGAGAAAATGAGTCTCGCTTTGACCTGATTAACATGCAGCAGGTAATAACATAGAAGAAGCAGATAAATGGGCAGGGGAACAAAAAGGCACAAGTCATATATATTAGATTAAAACAGTATCAGAACTCTATATACACCGTTCACTCTGCTGTGTAATCTTTAGCATATATTTAAACTTTAAAACATCTTGTCACAGGCAGCAATAATTATTGAAAAGAATGTCAGGAGCCCTACTCTTCAGTTGGCGTTTGTCAAGTATCTTACATCTGCAAATAAAAGTCACGGTCTTAGTTTTTCTATTAACCATGAGCTGATAATCTGATACTATTTTGTTCTGGTTTAAAAATATTTCTCCTCTTCATGAAACACAAAGAGACATGCCTGTTTGTCTCATTCCAAGGTTAGGGAGTGCTGTTTTAAACCAATGCCTTTCAGCAATATTCAATTCCACCTTCCCTGAGAAATCAGTGCAAGAAAACCTCAGCAACTCTAGACAAAGAAAAGGTTCTCTGCTTAGGTGTTACTAGAGTGAACCAAAAATAAATAGCCTTTACTATACACATAAAAGCAGACTCCAAAGTGGTTATGGAAAACCAGGACAGTAAAACCCTGGGAACATATCCCCAGTCCCATGGCACATAGGACAGTGTGGTCTAAATCGTAAGGTCATTATTATGCATGTGGAACACACAGGTGACCAAATCATCCAGAAGACAAAACTGCTGATGCCATACACTCTACCATCCTATGGTTTTCCACTGAAAAATCAATTACATATGTTAAAATGCCCTGAACATATAATTTGTAACTACATTTGTATTTGTAACCTCCTAAGAAAGTTAAAAATTATCAACAGATTAGATTCTGACAAAGTTGATTTAAATTTAAGCTGGCTACCTCTGAACTCCTTTCAGGTATTGTTGTAACCGAATCAGATATGAAAGGCTACTCTGAGTTTAAGATCAACAGTTTCCCCTTGGTAATCTGTTCCCTTACAGCTTGAGGTCTTTCCCTACAAGAAAGCCTCATAGGAATTAAAAAAAAACAAACTAAAAACAAAAAACAAAATCCAAGTATTTTTTCTAACTATCAGTTCAGAAGTGAGGTAGACCCTAGGTTTAAAAAGATAACTTAAAATTCTTCAACTCCGGTTTGGCTTGAAAGGGCAATAATACACCATAAGAAAAGAAACAACATATCAGTTTTGAGATCTTCTTTGCACTGTTAACTATCAATATTTCATAAATGTAAAGTTTCTGAGAATGTAAGTGTATAACTGTGAACTGTAGTCCCAGACTACCTTTTGCTGATACTAAAATAAATAAATTTAAGTCATAATTCAGTCCTCAGTCTTGTATTCACAAAATTCTACATTTTTCTCCACCTGAAGATTATTTTCCACATAGCTTAAGCATACTGGGATACATTCATGCATAAGCAAAACCCAAAACACCAGGCTCAGCTTCAAGACAAAAATAATATAAAAATAGAGTCGACACAAAACAGAGAAGTCATCTGTTCTCTTCTTGGATGATTTCCCTCACCACTGCAGAATCAATACAACAATGTAATACTCTCTTCCAGATATCAGCTGCGAAGAAGAGTGATCCCATGATCTGATGATTTAGTGGATAAGTACTGAATTTTAACACCGCCCAAAACAACAGGAATTGAATGAACTTTATCTTACTGAAGCAGCGTCAATATCTATTGCTCTATCATTAAGAACAGTGCACTCGGGCATCTAACTTACTATCCTACCTTGAATTACATTAGCTCTAGGAACTATTTTCAGTCGTAAACATGAATGCTATAATTCAAAAGCAGCTCCAAATGCAGAATGATGTAACCAAATATGAAAGGTATGGAAGCAGTAAATTACCAGTTACACTGATGATCTAATTAAAAAAACGCTTAAACTCAATTTTGTTATAATTGGTTCATTTCAGCTCTTATAGCATTAAATTTTCTAATAAATGATTATTATTAATGAAATCGCTAAAAACTTGTTTTGTGTATGAGAAAAATATATGTGTTGTCACATTATATCCAACAGCATGTGAAAACAAGTAATGTAGCTAAAAATTGTTTCTTTCAGGAGTCTAAATCTGCTCCTGTAATACGGAACAAAACTTTAAGCAGCATAAAGAATCACAACAAAAATGACATGTAAAAAAAGGAATGCTTTAAAAACCATCAGATAGAAGCAGCAAATTAACAGATGAGAGGAACAGTCAATTAATTGTAAACATGGTGCTGACCGACTGGCAAAAGTTTTCAGGGTATTGTTTTTTTAAATAAAATATTTCTGTAAATACTGACTTTCAGTTTAAATTCCAAAGTAGTTATGTATTTTAAAGCTATATTAGAACTTGTCGCTTCTAATGCTCTAAAACCTTTGCAAGGTGTTGGTTTACTATTCATACCTAAACAACAGCTGTGATAAACAACTGAAACTCATCCTTTACATGCAATTTTAGTATACAGAATTGCCAGTATATGAAATGCATCTCAGAAATTTTGCAACATGCTATTGTGTTGTACAGAATTAGACAATTCTATCTGGAGCAAATTCTACTACTTACAAATATTCTGTTTAGCAGCAGTTGATGTTAAGGAGATTTTAGCTATGTGAAACCAACTGCAGGCTCAGGTAGATGGATTTCACTGTGTAATACCTTCTGCCAGATGTTGACTTTTAACTCATAAATTTACAAGGTAGAAGATTTTTTTTTTTTTAAGAAATTCTAGATTCGAGTTTCTGAAATGCTTCTGAATTTTGCATCATAGTTCTTGGAAACTGTAACAATAAATACAATTTTCAGTTTTAAAAATATGTAGTTACACTAATAGATGGTGGTTTTAAGACACTACTACTAGAATCACCAAAACACAAATGTTACCAAGATTAATAATTTACCTGACAATATAGGACAAAAAAGCAAAAATATTCCCTGTCCAAAAGTAATTGACTTAGATAATACAAGATAATGAAGCTTCATGAGGAAAATCAGATTAGATCAGACTGTTTCATGTATGCATCCAAAGCATGTATATTAATATCCACAGAACTTTATTAAATTTCAGTGTCCAATATCACATTATTATAACAAATTAAAACATTTTATTTTATTGACTTTTACTAATCATCATTTTGTGATGGCATAAAACCAATGCGTTTTGGAAGAATTTGAGAAAAGAGTAGCTTAATAACCGTTAAGTGGCAGTATAAGGGGCAGCATCAAGAAAATGGGGCAGTCAGATAAGATCAATTAAAAACAATATGCTATCAAATTAGAAAAATTCTCATGTGATAAGACTAAATTAGTATTAATTAACTCATTTTATTACTTGCAAAGGTAAAGATAACTGAGCTAAGGCCAAGAGAAAAACCTGTAAAAGGAATACACTTACTACACAGACAAAACCCATAATGATCAATAAATCATATACAGAATTAAGAAAAAACAGTGCAACCTAATAACTAGTTTCCAAAAATGGAACATGATTCCAACGTGAAATGTTGCGGTTAGTCTTTAGGAAAACACTGTGCTAATTAATGATTTTTTTTTTTTTTTAATTTTTTTAATAATAAAGTTGTTATTGTTTTTTCAAATGAGATATGTAGCTGTCCTCTCTTTCAAATGTTATTCAGATTTATGTGCAAATTAAAGGCAGATGGACAGCACTTGTAAATCCCTTAATTTAAATTTTTACAACTTCACCACTTAGTAAAATCGTTTTAGTAATTGTCTTGATATTCTCTGGCATGATTTTACTGCTTCCTATTTCTGTTTTCAGTTAAAAGCCTTCAAACCATAAGCAAAGTTTTCTTATTTGTGTTTTGATTTACCTGAAAGACAGCCAGTGAGTGACAGAAACAGAAACAGTTTCCATGACAACCACATCATTGGTCCCAAAGGTCTTCAGTCCTCCTTTGTGCAGTTGTTAGCAATGCTGACGTTTCTTCATTAAAGCTTAGCCTAGTGAGACAAAGACAAACCTCTGTTAGGAAATTAAAAGTATCTTCCAATAATATGATAGACAATTCTAAAGACAGAGCTGGTCCTAATGCAATTAAAAGTCTAGTTCCAAAGAACTCTGTATGCACAAGGGCAGGTAGCCTGACAGATACTCAGAGGAATCTTGTTCCAGTAGTTACTTGTGTTAATAGCTGAAATGTCTGTAGTAGTGCTTTGGAGATATATATGTATAGATAGATGTAGATATATATATGGATATAACCCTAAAGCTGTATGTATGTTGAAGTTTTGAATTATGAAACTGCCAAAAGAAGATAGTACACATATATTTCACAGCAAATATATTCCAGGCATATTGCTTGGCATGTGCTCTTTTCCGGAAAGCAAAGTGTTGGTATTTGGTACGAAGTCTTTTAAAAAGCCCCAGACAAAATAATAATTTGCTCTAGGAAAATTCAGGTATTTTTAATACTTGCAGATTGGGTTGAAATAGATTCCAGTTTCTTCCAGTTCACTCACTGTATAAAGAATCTATCAACACATTTGAAACAACCACCTTCTATACAGAACCAATTATTCATACTTACTTCCTTTGACCACTTCTCAGATTTTTGTTTCCTATACGTACCATGACTTGTACACACATCTGGGTACACTGCATCCCCGATCACTGTGTTCTTAGCTATTGCTTTAACAGTATCAGTAACTTTACTACATGTGAACTTGGAGATTTTTGTTTAAACAACTGAAAACTCAGTCCAAAATATGAGACATTTCAACTGGTTATGTATGGACATGGGTGTACTTCTGATCTTTGACTTGAAAAACACCAAGCTACAAACATAAAGCCCATTTCCTATACTTCAGTAGTTGCATATGTTTAGGAAGCCTTTGAGATCCTCCTCTTGGAACCCAAGCAATCTTCAACCCCTATAGGTTGTGATCCACAACTACAATAGCAATCCCACAGGGCAGAACAACGAGACAAAAGAGAATTTAGCTTTGTTCCTCAGTGAAACTCCTTTTGGGGACAGTATGACTCCTTCAGATAATAATCGCCCTAGTTATATGCCACAGTTGCTGTTTTGGGGGACCCGTTCTGCATGTTAGAGCATTCGCTGTAAGAGACCAGAGGAGAAAATCAACAAAGTTGAAAAAAAAAAAAAATTTGTAGAATCATAGAATCAAAAAATGCTTTGGGTTGGAAGGGACCTTTCAAGGTCATCTAGCCCAACCCCCCTACAGTGAGCAGGGACATCTTCAACCATATCAGGTTGCTCAGAGCCCTGTCGAACCTGACTGTGAATGTTTCTAGGGATGGGGTCTCCACTACCTCTCTGGGCAATCTGTTGCAGTGTTTCACCACCCTCACTGTAAAAGCTTTCTTCCTTATGTCTAGTCTAAATCTACCCTCACCCAGTTTAAAGCCATTACTCCTTGTCCTATCGCAACAAGCCCTGCTGAAAAGATTTTTCCCATCTTTCCTATAGGACCCCTTCAGGTACTGAAAGGCTGCTAGAATGTGTCCTATCAGCCTTCTCTTCTCCAGGCTGAACAGCCCAAACTCTCTCAGCCTCTCCTCACAGGAGAGGTGCTCCAGCCCCTCGGATTATATTTGTGGCCCTCCTCTGGACCCTCTCCAATAGCTCCATGTCCTCCTTGTGCTGGGGGCTCCAGATTTGGACGCAGTATTCCAAGTGGGGTCTCACCAGAGCGGAGCAGAGGGGCAGGATCACCTCCCTTGACCTGCTGGTCACACTTCTGTTGATGCAGCCCAGGACACAGTTGGCTTTCTGGTTTGTGAGCTCACATTGGTGGCTCATGTCCAGGTATTCATCCATCAGTACCCCCATGTCCTTCTTGGCAGGGCTGGTCTCAATCCATTCATCTACTAGCCTATATTGATAGCAGGGGTTGCCCCAATCCAGACGCAAGACCCTACACTTGGCCTTGCTGAACCTCATGAGGTTCACACAGTTCTATTTCTTGAACTTGTCCAGGTCCCTCTGGATGGCATCCCGTCCTTCTGGTGTGTCAACTGCACCACACAGCTTGGTGTCATCTGTAAACTTTCTGAGGGTGCACTCGATCTTGCTGTCTAAGTCATGATGTAAGAGTAGGTTCCCACTGGATGATGTAAGAGTAAAATGTAAAAGTAAGTTCCCACTAGATTATTCCATTTCAACTGCTCTCTGACCATCTCTAGTTGTTATCTATTTTGACAGTCTTTCCCTCAGATAAATGGACAAACATGCATGCATGCATATACAGATAGACACACACAGTCTGAGCACAAGATGACAGCATCTGTTTTAGTGCTGGTAGTTATTCCTTCAACAATTTAAAGGTGTAACTTGTCAGCTTTCATTGACACAGCACAGCAGGCACAGCTATGAACACAGCTAAAAATTCCCAATTAGGATTGCACTTCCTTCCGGGTAACTCAGACCAGGCAAACTGAATATCAGGTGTATACCTTAATGTCAGTGTCTCTGAAAGTGAACATAACAATCTGGTAGTCAAGTGACTTTACACACAGTGCCTGTAGCTCTTTTAAACCTCCACAGGAAACCTTCCTGAATTAATTATTAATGTCAGCTGCCTTTGCTTTTCTCTTCAGTGATAATCTGCTTTTCTGTCACTGTGTTCCTTTGGTTAGTGAATTTTCTTGTTCAGCGTTCAATGCTGGCCAGGCCTTTGGGAAATAAGTATTTTCATTAGTGTTTAATTTTTTCCCTATGGCCATATCTTTTAAAGAGGACACAGCACAACTTCCCCCAAACACATGCCCCCCTGCTCTCCCCCAGCTTTGTCACTCTTTCTCTTTTTCTCACTTCTCTTCAGCTGCTTTTATAATGGTGCAACACAGAAATTATGTTAACTTAGTGATTTCTCTGTTGCATAAACAGAGGAAAATATAGCAGTTTCAAGCATTAAAGTATGAGAATGTTGTTATCATTATTATCATTAGGTATTATCGTGCCTATTGGATCAGACTGTCAATAATATTAAAGGTTGTGGTTGGTAGAGCAGAAACAGGATGAAGAACAACTGGAGCAAAGAAATGGGAACATCATAATAAAAGATGAACTTTTTTCTTTTTGCATTCTTGAAACATGATGATTTTAAGCTCTTTGGGAAAAGGATATACTTTTAATGAAAGTTTCATTAAAGAGAACAGAGTTATGACAACTTCTGCCAGATGAGGACCCTTTAGCTAAATAGCTATAACAACTTCTAAGTGACAACTCCTAACTGTGACCTACATAACTTGACCCTATCAATGTAAAACAAGCTTCAGTCCTGTCACACAGGCATATTAAAATGTAAAAGCAGAACACAATGACAGGGACAGGCTCTGAATTAAGTCACGAATGTTGGACATTGACCTTCCTATGAGGATATTTGTTGTATAAATGTATTGCTTATCTCATAGCAGAATTGCTGGCAAAACAAGCATAGGAAAGATTGCCACCGTACAACTTTTTGAAAATCTGCCTAGAAATCTTCATTATTATCATAATGAAATGATCTTGCATCTTTACTTATTTTTTACTATATTTCATGTTTCTTCAGGGATACCGGACAAACACTTTACTGGCCATATGGACAAACGGAATGCACAGCAACATGGTAGGGTTATCGCACATCTAAGAACTGAGGAGTACCATTCTTACAGTCTGACAAAGACATAGATATTGCATATGTGGAGCTACCACACGGCATGTGGGATAATCACAAAAGTGCTTTCTATGAAACACAAGCAAGAGCATGAAAATTATATATATAATAACTGTACAGCAAAATTTCTGCTCTAGATTTAACAAAGGGATGTACTGTCAGCTTTACTATCAATGGCTGCCATCTGATGTTTTTTGGATGACTACGCTCTGACTTTTAGAGAGTTTTGGTGACTGCAGAATTCCTTTATGCTTATAGCAAACAGTCCAAGGCTGCAATAAATCCATTAAGAAGAGCATCTTATTTCTTAAAAAAAAAAGTTAATGATTTAAAACCAGTTATTGAATATCCTCTTAAATCATGTAAGAAAGACTTTTTTCTTAAAGCTGGCTCATTCTTAAATATATATATAAGCAGTATTATTTGTTCTTGGTTTGAAAATCTTGTTAATTTTCTGGATTTTTTTCCCAGCCCTAACTATCTTCATCCAAGAATGAGGAATCTTTTAAAATAAGCATTTACATTTTAATCCTAAGAACACAGAACAGAATACACAGTCACTTACTAATGAAAAATAATACAGCTCAAGATGCTGCTTAATTTCAACTAAACAGTGTCTACTTTTCTTCTCCCCAACTATAATTTGGACCTCACAAGAATCTGACTGGCTTATTTGGAACAGTTTGTTGGCTTCATTGGTAATCCAGTGCAAGAAAATGAAATTCAGTTGTCCAGAATATACTATGTGCTATAGATTTCTTTTTCATACTAGCAAGATTTGACACAGCTCTGTAGTCTAATTATTAAAAGTAAGAAAGGCATGACTATCATTTGTTGATTTTTTTTTCTTCTCCTGTTCTTATTCTGGTTTCTTCACAAAAATACAGATTCAGTGAGCTGTTTGGGGTTTTATATGCAGAGGATATGAATTTTCCCTTATGGCAATTTGTAAAAATCAATGATCTAAAATAAAGTTGATGTATACAACGTGCAGCAAGTAATTTATCTAACGAATGTAGCGTCTTGTTCTACAAAAAAGTATTAACAGATGCAGTTTTAAACTTCTGCATGGTACTATCCATATTTCTTTTCTTTCCCTAGAATTTCTGCCAAATTGCTTTGCAATTTATTTTAATTCTGTGTGCTGATTGTAGACAATTTATTAAAACATTCCCTGTTCAGTGTGTTTTAATAAATTATTTTGGCTAGTAGTGACAGGGTGGGTATAGTCTCATGGTTCTGACTCCCAAAGAATTTGTGAGTACTTAGGCAATATTGCCAACACTAATGTGCAAGAGGCTTGAGCTAGATTCAGTAAAACTGTGGTCATTTTAATGATAATAGCACCTACTATCAGTAATGTTTGTTTTCTGGTATTTAGGATAAATTTATATGCAACTGCAAAGATTTGGGGTTTGTTTAATTCAAATAGTTAAGAAGTGAAGCTTTTAGCATAGATACTGTGATACCGATATCAAAGTGCTTTCTTCCATTATCACTACCTCATTTCCCTTTTCCATCATATGCCTATTTATCAGTTTTTCTGTACAAACATGAAAGGGATTATTACTCAAATCCACATCCTCTCTCAAAGCAGTGTAACACAAGTCTTTGTCTCTGCAGTGACTGTACTGCTCAGAGGAAAGGATGTGACTTGTCACAAAAGAAGAGTAGTTTTCTCTGTAATGATTCTTTTTCCTATATCAATATATATGAGAGGAAAGCTCAAGTCGCTGACACTTCAAAGTATTTAATTTTCCTTTTCCTTTAGAAAAAATAACATGCTCACAGGTAATGAAGAGATAACACTAGTGATAAGCAATTCTGATATTCTGCATGGACTCGGAAGAGCAGGAACTGAAGAGAGTAAGAAATTAAGCTATTACCACTGACATATCTGAATGGAAAGAAAAAAGTAGCATATTCACAGAATCACAGAATCACAGAATAGTAGGGGTTGGAAGGGACCTCTGTGGGTCATCTAGTCCAACCCTCCTGCCGAAGCAGGGTCACCTACAGCAGGCTGCACAGGACCTTGTCCAGGCAGGTCTTGA
>Ga0065711_1034101_pt1 | contig 24317 bp, 11 predicted proteins | sample Hoacrofraction12_FD_59098 | JGI IMG/M metagenome (GOLD analysis project Ga0065711, IMG submission 59098) | Hoatzin crop microbial communities from Cojedes, Venezuela - Epithelial fraction 12 v2 (version 2) | ecosystem: Host-associated > Birds > Digestive system > Esophagus > Crop | place... | reverse complement strand
TTTTTTAAGATTTTTCCTCCTGATTGTCCAAGCAGTTATAAAAGTGTCTGAAGCTTCATTCCAAGATCAGTAAATTTTTCTGGAAGCTGTGCAGGGCTAATTCTGGATAATGTAGCCAAAATATAAAACACACACATTACCTTTTCAGTTCTGGCTTTCATCGATTGCTTTCAGTGGTTTTACCAATATTTGTTTTTTACAGGTCACAAAGGGTCAGCCGTGGCCAAAGTATTCAAACTATTCAAAGCTGAGAATGGAGAATACTTTAACATCTCTTCAACTAGTGAGTGGGTTCAAGGTAAGAGGTCTGTGTGCCATTTAACTCGGTGGTAGACAGCTGACAAATAGGGTGAATCATGCTTTTTATTGCAATATTTTTCCATTTGGGAAGAGTGGACTTGCTGGCTGCTATTCATATTGCCGCTAACCCAAGTGAAGAACACGCACAGATTCTTTCCCCAATTGTCTCCAGGACTCTCTGAATAACTGGGATCCTTTGTCCTTTACTGCACTGGGTATGAAATTCCATCTCTGATGATCTAAGAGATCACACATAACCTCTTCTTTTGACTGCATAGTCATCATGTCCACGTTACAGACAACATACAGTAACTGGTCGTAACTTGATCTGAGGATCAGAAAAGGCAGCTAAGGAGGACACAGATCCAAAATCCATACCTATTAATAATGCTCATACTGCATACTCCAGCTATGTAGCTTTAATAACTCCGCTGTTGCTGGTTACACTTCACAGCATCATTAAAAGCGGCTGACAGACTGGCAGGAAGAGGCAGGAATCAGATTGTCAGTGAAGAAACTTGTGAATGATATCTGAGATCATATTATGCTTCATGCATTTTTGCTGCGTTCATTAAGCTTGACTTTCAAATGACTTCTCTTGTTTGCACTTGTCTCCAGATGTAGAATGGACAGAGTGGTTTGAGAAGCCTGATAAAGCGAGATCTAAGGACATGGAGAAGCTTTCTGACTTCAAAGCTGCTCATCCTGATAAAATCTGTAGGCAGCCCATTGACATCCAGGTAGGTTAGCTTACCACTTGCTTTACAGGGGCAAGTCCTCCTTGGACTGACACTGAAGCCCAAAATAATTGTGCTTGTCAATAATTTTTGTTTCTAAATAAAAGACCCTGATTATTTTACTGCTCTAATACATAACTGACAAGATCTGGTATCCAGTCTTGTATCATTCTGAGACAAAAGTTCATAGAACTGAACTCCTTTCAGTAAATTCTTGCTTCTGGCATGAAAAGGAGTACAGATGGGGTCATGGACAGCACAGATGCTACCATGAAATAAGTGGTTCCCTGCTGGAAGATTAAAAGGAAAAAACACATGAAAATTTCCAAGTTTTTAAATGGTCCTGGAATGGACCCTATCTAAAAAATTAATCACAAAATGTAATGAGATGGTAAAGCTACCAGCTGTAGTAAGTTGGAAAAAATGTCAGTAAGCTTGCAGCCGTTTCTTGGAGTCTATTTTTTTTCTCTGTGGAAAGAAATTTCAGTTCTTTTGGGGGCTAAACATCATAATTATGCCATCAGGCCAGCATGCTGAGGAGAAATCATGTACCTTTTCCGAGACTGCAAAAGCCTCCTTACCCACCCCCCCACCTCCCCCCCCAAAAAAAGCAAACCGCAAGCTTTTTCCTTTTTTTTGTAAATGCTCACTGTATACTTTACATGTCTGCTTGGTAAAACAACTACAGCAGAAGCATTGCCTAGCAAAAGACAATAAAATACTTCAAATCTGTGGGAGGCTGAACCTAAGGTTCCTGCGTACTCTGAACCAGTGGACTTCCCCTTCTTCACAAGAATGCGGCTATTGAAGTGAATGGGAATGCTGACAGTGTGAGTGAAAGTTTCCAGGGCTAGATGTTATAAAGGATCTCCTCTTGAGCAGAGAGGAAATAAACTGCCCTGCAATTTTCTGCCAGGTCTTAACAAATCCACATTAATTTCTGCTTCCATATACATATATTAGAAGTGACAACTTAGTTCAAAACAGGGGTCAGATGTTTGTTATGATACAGCCCCTTCTAGCATGCGCATTAAAAGAGAAACAAGAAAGATATTCTTCTGTTCAAGAAACAAACTTTTTTTAACCTTCTGTTAAATGACAGTTCCTTTTATCCCCATGTATATTAAAAGTGAAACAACATTTTTCAGCTTATCCTGCAGAACTTGGGGCAAATCCGCACGTAGCGTAATCTAGTGTTGCTCATTGCGTTCATAAAGTTACACTGATTTATAGCAGCTGGCCTGTTCCAGCTATGCTACATACAAGAAAATTGAAGATATGATGATAATAACAGAAGCGCGGCACAGCCAGAGGCACATTCCTGCAGCTGACAGTGCTAATCCTATACATGGCAGCGGGGCGTATGCATTAATAAGGAAGGTCTGCCCGAGTGAGAGAGTCCGGATCAGACCCTTCATTGGAAGATGGCTTATCTCCTGGTGCCTCGCTGAAATGCGCGTGTTATTTGGCTTGCCCGATGCAAGGCATCACATTTTTGTGAAAGAGTCAAGAGAATTTCAAGCTCTAGAGCTGGACTGTGAAATTTAACGTGACCCTGAGGGGTGACATTGCCCCAGCAGGAACACAGAGGAGGCTACATATCGCACTGCTTCTTGGTATAAGACAGCCTTTTTTTCTCAAGGCAGCTGTACTGGCTGGTATTTGTATGTGAGAAAAGGCCACCTCTTCTTGCTCCTTTGGGAGCAACAGGTATTGGAGCAGCTTTGGGTTTTTGTTAAGCAGATTGATCCATGCAAAGAACAAATAAGACCCCCACCTCTTTCTTCTGCAAGCTTCAGACATAGCCTAACACAAGCAACGAAATGAGTGCAGTGCAGAGGCTGGAAGCAATGAGTTCATTTGGGTGCAAGCATCTGTGTTCAGTGTTTGCATCTGCCCTCAAACCCAAGGCAAGACAAAATCTGGAGCATCAAGGCAGATGTTACTGAAGCTCAGAATACCTCTCCCAAAAAAGCACGTGGTCTTAATATAGATACAGAAGAAAGGCATGCAACTAGCAATAATCTGTGCAGCTTGCAGATGAAATAGCTGTGTTTGAGCACCAGCTGGAGTGCTGGCTGGATAGTACATGTAACGGTCGCTCTGTTCTCTTATACAGCTCTTGCGCATTACCCAAAACAAAGCAAGAGTCTCTTCTGACAGCATCGATGTTTTGGTGAAATCTTTTCACCTCAAGGTATCACCCGTTTTATATTTCTATTCTCATTCCAGGCAATGACGCTTGATGGAGCGAATTTAACAACTGAGGTTTTCTACAAGAGTGGCCACGATTACAGGTTTCTTTGCCACGGCAAGGACCAGACAGGCGAGGGCTGCCAGAACTACAGAGTACGGTTCCTGTGTGGCAGATCTGGTATGTGCCCCATGCTTGAAAGCCAGACCAGGGAAAAGCAGAAGTACTGTCTTCTGCTGACTGGCTCTTGTCTGGTGTAAGAACAATTTGAGTAATTTCTCAACCTAAAATTTCAGCTGGGCTATTGACATTAACACAGATAAAACAGCTGAAGGTTTATCTCAGGAAAAATTCCTGAGCACTAACATAGGCAACAGGGTGGTGTCTCAAAACACTGGCAAGGCTGTGGCAAATACTTGGCAAGTCCCTTCCTGTAAATATCTTGTCTTTTGCTAAAGCATTTTGGGATGAGGTAGGATTAGTCAATCAGAGCGTGCGAAGACAACAGGTTTTGAAAGCAATACTTTGTTTTGCAGTTATTACTTCCAACACCGCTGTCCCTAACCTGGTCATTAGACAGGTCATCAGGTTCTTTCAGCGCTCAGCTGGCAGGAAGAGGAGGCTGGAAGATGGTTGTTTTGCTGGAAAAAACAGTCATTAGGTTAAAGACCACTTGGCTGCTGTAAATAACAGTGTCCAGCACCCACAAGCGCTGCTGCTAAGTGGGTGTGGTGAAAATGAGCCACTAAGAGCTACATTTAAATTTAGTCCTGGGGTGAGTGGAAAATCCACCTGTCTGCAGCTGAGGGAAAACACTTTCTCGTTTGCTTGTTTTCCGAACCAAAGCCAGTAAAAAGCAAGTTTGGAAGTGTTAACTATTTTTTGTTGCATGAGGAAATCATCATTTTTGGTGGTGTTGTAGGCCAAAAGAAAAAAAAAAAAGAGCAAACATTTTCCAATAAGATTAGCTGAATTCTCCACCTTTCCATTTTGGCTTTTCAGTGAGACCAAAGCTTACGGTAAGCATTGACACCAATGTGAACAGCACCGTCCTGAACCTGGTGGATGACGTGAGCTCCTGGAAACCCGGAGACAGGCTGGTGGTTGCAAGCACTGACTACTCCATGTACCAGGCGGAGGAGTTCCAAGTGCTGCCATGCAGAGCCTGCAGACCCACCCAGGTCAGGGTAGCAGGTAAGGTGCTTCATCTTGTCATGCTGTTGTCGCCGTACACAAATTCTGTCATTTGCACTGATACAACTCCAGTAAGAACTGCAAAGATTTGAAAGACACCTGGATTTGATGGCTAATGTTTAGATGCTTTTGGCAAACATATGGCTTTCATGCTTGAAAGCCGTCTAACTTGTGTCTGGTTGCTGTCTGCCTTGCCTTTTCATAGCTGACTCCATTTTTTTTTGTCCCAAAGACACTATGGAATGGGTGTATTTGTTCAAGAGAGACAAATACAGGTCATGTATTTGAAATGCTCAATTTTACGTAACTGCATTTGAAATTGTGACACTTCCTAGAAAGCAGGAGATGAGCACAGCTGATTCAGAGAGTGAGCTAGGGCCGGAGCAGGCTGTGAGAGACTGTAAGGCTATGAAGTAATGTGCAGCTGGCTATTTTCCTAAGAACGTTATATTTAACAAGAACTGTAATCTTACATTTTAGAAATACTGTTTTGTGCTACTGAAGCTACTGTTTCTCTTTTACTGTGTCTCTAGACTGCATTGCTTAGAGGTGATGTATTAACCAGACACTTCTGGCGTCACGTGGCCGGCGAGTTGTCCCGAGCCACAGGGCTGGGGGAGATGGAGTCGGCAGAGTGCTGCCTGAGGTACTCTGAGCAGGAGGAGCAGGAACCTTTGCAGAACCACAGCAATTTTCTCTCAGAGGTGACTAGCTCAAATCCAGAACAAATTGCTTTTGATAAAAAGACACTTCAGTCCAATGATTATAAAGTGGCCTTCAGATATTGGGTCCAGTTAGGTAGCATAACCATGACTAAGCATAGAGTATTACCAACCTAGGCATAAAAGTGAAATCCAGAATGGGAGATTCGCATCTCCACTGAAGTCTGTGAAGTGGTCTTTTCCTTCTAGAGCTAGATTTTGGCACACTAATAAGCGGAGCCTAGAAATACCACATGAACTTCCTCTTCTGTGAACAGATGGAATTTTAATTGCTCTACTTTACAAAAGCAGAAGTTATTTTACAGTATAAAAGTGTGTAACAGCTGTATTTCAAAGACAGTATCTGCCTGGTTGTAAATCATGCATGTTACCCTATCTTTTGCTTACACACATGCAATTGCTCTAGGCAGATTTGTCTGCATTTACAGTAAGATCTTTCTGAGAAACCATGAGGGCACTTGGAACAACCAATGCACCAGGGAGTTTGCTCAGTTCTGTGAAATGAACTACTTCACCATTATCTCTGATGCAACATCTTCTGCAAGGTACCAATATACTTCCTCTGGCAACTGCCTCCCCACAGAGCTCTAGCCATTCATTGTTGGATGGCCCAAAAGAGAGATGTTCAGCAAGCCAAGAAAAATGTTGTGCACATTTTGAATGTATCATAGTCTTATGACTTAAAATGACTAGTACATTCAAAGAAGACACATTTCCAAGTTGAATATTTTTCTTGAGCAACTTTTGAGCTATTGGAAAAACTGTACCAGACTAGTATGATACAAGTCACATCATGAAGATGATCTTGGAAGATCGTCAGTAAAACTAAAGATGACAACAGAATATTTCTCTTAGGCTCACATGAAATTCATGTGATTACATTTATCTTCCACAACAACGGCAATGAAGTTAGTTAAGGAAATGAATAAAGGGTTAAAAACAACAAAAAATTTTATGTGAATCTCAAGTAAAGAAGCAGTGGAAACACTTGTTAAAGTAATTGTGCTCTTGGTCTCCGATTACTCTTTAGGAGAATTAGTACATTCCTTTTATTACCACAAATGACATGAACACCAGGGCCAAAGTCTGCCCTTACTTATATCCAGGCAACTCCATTGACGTCAATGGGATTTCACTGATTATATAAATCAAGGCCAAATCTAGTCCAGTAATAAAAATCACATCCAACTTTCTTGTGACAGAAGCACATTCACACTAGAAAATAAAATAATCTGCCAGATGCCAAGTTCAGTCTAGATGAAATAAAACCTGGGCAAGGCTAAGTCCCCTGTCTTTAGGAGCCAGGAGGTCCCTGAGCTGCTCTATGCCCAGCCTTGGTGTAACTTCATCCATTGCCCTGTGCCATGACCTGCAATTAGCCAGAATAAGGACCACTAACGAGCCAGGGGGTGGGTGCCTCCTGCCCTCTGCGATGCCTGCAGCTGCCTGCAGCCTGCACAGCTCTGCCTGTGCTTGCCCTGCCCTCCAGGCAGGCATCAATACCATGGCAGTGGGTTTCGAGGTGTGCTTATTGCTGGAGGAGGCGAATGTCACCACGCTGAGATCTTGGCTCCCACTGAAACCTGTCTGTGCATGGGCATACGTCTATGAATCCACTGTCCCATGATTGGGCACTAACTTTGATGAAACTTGTTGGGATCAAATTCATTACCTGTGAGGCTTCTGTTAAATAAGGTTTTTTTTGTCCCAGTTGCTCATCAAACATTGTGTGAAGGGAGAACGGCCGACAGAGAGCAAGCACATAAAAATAGCCAGCAGTGGGCTGTCCTCTACCCTTGGCGCAGCTGAGCAGCCCCTGCACAACCTGCGCAGTGGCATTAGGCTCTTCGTTGCATGCAGAAGACACTCATCATAAATGTCTGCCTTCCTTTTGCTATGTGAGACATGCAGGATTGCTTTGCTCCTTCTCAGTAAAGACTTCCTCACAGATATGTTTATGTACAGAGTCTTAGAGGGATGGAATTTGTAACAAGTGGAATGGCCGAATTTTCCGAAGAGATTTAGTTTGGCAGCTGAGAACTCCAAAAGTCTGCCCTTTGAAGGACAAATGATAAAACCATTCCTACCCGTGATGGTTTATATCCCTTTCGGTCTTTATTTTTTCCTTTCCTTTTTTTTTTAAATGAGACCCAAATGTCAGGTCTGAACTACTTAAGAATCTTTGTTTAAAAAGGACAGAAAACCTCTGCTTTGTGGACAGACAATTTGGTGTGGCAGCCATTTGGCATAGCAAAGTTTAATTACAATTGATGCTCTCATCATTTAATAATATGTTCATAGACGTGGTTTAGCGTATTGTGCCAAATAAGTCAAACTCATTAGTTAGCTCATGTCCTATTTATATTTGATACTTCTTGCTGAAACTCATACTTTCTTTGCTTGCTAGAAATGGATTGATTAGAAGCTGGTCTTTTCAAAACGGCTTAAGAGCGTTAATACTCAATTGTCATCAGTTTTTAGTAGGATTTAGATGTCTAACTGTGGACTTCTGTAAATCTCAGTGTAGAAAGTGGGGGAGGGCTCTCAGGTACTGCTCTTGTGCACTCCTTTATTGGAGTAGTTACACTGATGTCCGAACTGCGGCTCCCATGCTTAAGCGTGGTTTGCAGGAGGATTCAGCTCTGCAGGTCCTGCTCCCAGTCAAATAGTCTCTCACTTGAATGGAACTTTTCTCTTCACTTGCCTCCTTTGCTTGACTTTTTTTTGCTTGTCATTTTTGTGCCTAGGTTATTTTCTCTGTGGGAACAGATTAAAACTCTTTGATCTTCCAACTTCACAAGGTTTGGGGAGGGACGACGGTACAGGGCAGAGGGAGGGAGGAGGAAGGAAGGAAGGAAGGGTTGTGTTGTTATGATAGAACTGGATAGTAGGAAAGATCAAGTATTTTGCTTGGTTTCCCTGGGAAACAAGTCTTATCTGCATCTTGGTTGCTCTGTATGAAGTTACTACTAATGCTGATAAAATTTGCCATGGAACAAAAACAATGAAATGCTCTTTTGTGCTCCTATATGCTTTTGATAAAGCATGAAAAAACTATTTGTGCCTGGCATAATAACTGCAATTATTCCACATACTGGTGAATCTATGATTACAAGCACACGTATCTTAAATCCTGCTTATTGAGTTGCAAATACTGGAGAGATATGGAGTTCACTGTGATCTTGTTCATGCAGAGAATGTTGAATTAAAAATGTAAATACATAGTTGTGCAACAACTTCACAGCCTGTGTCAGCATCCATCTTGTGCTGTAAGCATGGGAGAAGTTACTCCACTATCAAAATTCATATACTTTTACAGATATGGGGAGTTCTGTTTAGAAGTTGGCATCATTTTGTCTGGAGCTTGACAGAAGCTTTTATTTTCAGGCAACCCTGGTGCTTGAGCGCTGGGAAGGAAATGTCATGAAATGGCCCTTTCCAACAGCCTTTCAGAGCCCTTTCTTCTACCTTTGGGCATTGCCTAGAGGCAGAGTTGAAAGTAACATATTCAAGTTTACATAGTAGTTCAGAAGGCTTGAGTCTGGGCCTAATTTAAGTAAGGATTTGACCTGTTTGTCCACCAGACCTGCTGAATCTTCCCATCCCATCTGCAAGAACTTACATATCAGGATAAGGAGAGGAAAAACCTGGAAGGTCAGAGAGAGAAAACAGAGCATTTACAGAGTTATGTCAGTAGATTGTCAGGTAACTGCTGCAGAAAGAGGGGTGGGACAGGAGTGGGCTTAGGAAAGAGTGTGACACTGCCATTTGGATAAAATACTAATAGACTTTGCAGAGACCTCTCAGTGCTCTGTTCAAACCAGCATGAGCAGATGCACTGCCCTCAGTTCACATCAATCCTCCTGTCGCACCTGTCTGCAGCAATAAGATCTACTCGTTTCAGCCTTGAAGCCAGGCAGCTACAGAAGCTTTGATCCAACACAGCATTTAAGTGTACACTTAATAATAACCAAGTGGACTCAAGGCTGTTTACTGTCCTACAATGGAGGATGTATTTCCGACCTTTGCGTGATGCCAGGCAGGACCGTGAAGAAGAAAAGCGATGAAGGGCTATGATAGGATGAGTTACCCAGCAGGAATCTGTCCCAGGAAGGCCTAGGTCACTCTGAACTCCTTATAAAGGTTCATCTTTTCTGCTGTATGTCTTTTTACTGGAAACATAATTTTCCCTGTAAAAGTTATGAATTCGAGGAATATTTATTCGTGAAGACATCAGGTGGTACTGCATGACTCAAAAAGCTGATCAGCTCACCCAAACCATGCTGAGTTGCATTACAGGCTTGCAGCTTGGGGGTGCAATAGCAAACTCCATCAAAATGAATCAGAATAATGAGGATTTGATAGGATGCCTGTGTGAACATTTGTTGGTTATTAAATATAAGCAATAGGGATATTGCCACCAGTGATGACAAATGTTTGGCAAAAATGCTAAATCTGACAGAGGTCTGGGTTGGCATCTACAATGAGTTGCACTGGTTTAAAGATGCTCTGAAGGATTCACTGTCACTGGATTATGTGGGTTCAACAGACAATTTTGCGTTTGGCATTTTCTTTAACTCTTGTTTAGGAGCATTAAAAAACTGAGAGAGAAGGTCTTAGCCTTAGAGAGCCCAAAGGAGAACAAAAGACTTTTCAGAGGAAAAAAAAACCATAGTCCAGGACCATCTTAGCTCCAGTTTATCTTCACCAAACCCAGACCTTCAAGTGCCTGCTTCACTTCTGAAAGGGAGATTTAGCAGTTTGTGTCATTTAGAGCCAAGGCATTTAGGAATGCAGGAGTGTACCTGGGAGGGTTTTCAGAGACATCTGTGTAACTCACCAGAGCTTTTCCACTTCTGTAGCAGCTGAAACAGTTTTAAAATTCCACCCTTCCCAGGTCTGATAAGGTCTGAGACCCAGGTTTTATGGCTAGGTTCAAGTATGGCAGGTTTTCCTGGAGCTTTGTATGGTTTGGAGAGACTCTGCTTTGAATTGCTATGTTGACATAAGCATACGCTTGATTAATGGATCATCTATGTTTATCTTAATGCATACTTTCTTTTAATAATTACCTTGTCCTTAGCAACAACTGACAACTTTAATAGTCACTGTCTTGAGTAATAGGCATGGAAACATGCTCATATTTTGCTGATTCAAAGCTTCTACCAGGCAAGCCCACATATTAAAGACGTTGTTCCCTGTGAATTTACATTTTGGAGTAACTGGAGGCACTGGTATGACAAATAGAGCAGCAAACCCAGGGTACTTTTCCTAGTCCATTACATAGGCCTGTTGTGGGAAGTTGTAGTCTGTGTCACTGCAAAGCTTTGCTTGGTTTAGATTATAACATGGCACAAGCCTGGCTTGCTGGCGAGGCAACATCTGTCTGAGGGATACAGCAAGACCAAGCCCAACGGAGCAGACGGTGAATCAGTGACCCCTGGCTTCGTTAGCAATTGGGCAGTCACAGGCATTGGCTTTGCTGCTGAAGCAGCAGACGCATTCCTCCCATGTTCAAAGCACAGTGTTGCCTTTCTTAGTACCAAACCACTTCAGTGCCAGTCTTCAAACCGCTGGCTTGGGTTTGCCCACAGTCAATGCCCAGGGTCTCAGATATCGTGGCTGCTCCCTGGGGAAGGCTCCACGTGCTGGCTGTGAGCAGCAGCCTAACTTCAAATTTGCAGCTCTGCAGAGTGAGACACTCCCGTCGCCATGTGAACGCCCTGAGCTCACCACAGAGCGGCTTCTTTTGTTGGGTTTTTTTCATGCCCATCACTAAACATGCCCCAGTGGCTCCCTGGAAGTGCCACACATCTATAAATGCACGTTGTGGTTCTCCTGGCCCTGTGGGAAGTGCCTAGTGCAAGCATTTACAGCACCTGAGGGCTCCCATGCTAGGGTCTGTCTTCTGCCAGCCATTTCAGGAGCACGGGCTCCCATTGCTATGGGGATCTTGAATTTCTGGCTGCTTCAGGGAGAGATTTGTTTTTCAAAACTCTGTTAAAGGAGCTATTATTCAAAATCCATTTTTACATTGGAAGGGAATTGCTTTCCATCTCTCCTTTTATCTCCAAACAAGTCAAGTCAGCAAAAGCACAAACTGAAAAACATGCACCCAAGAAGTTATATTTAGAAACGGATTAGTCCATATTTAACATTCCTGTCAGTGCTTACACTATTTTGCATGTCTGGACTGATGTTAAATTAAATTAAATACATGCAAGCATGACATTTATTATTCTAGAGCTCAGCACATGAATAACAAAACTGGCTATCTAATTTCACTGCCACAAATCCTGGAGATGTGGCTTCAAATAGGATGTTCTTACGATTATCTGAACTTCTTCCTGCGTTTCAGTAAATCAAGGAAAGGTCAGCTCTGGGGGAAACTGAAAAATAACAGCTTAAAAACAGCTTCATAACGAGAGGCTGTGCTCCTTAACAGGCTCGCTCAAGGGTCCAGCACAGAGTAGCCTCATGTGGAGGACACTCACTGCAGCGGCTTTTTTAATGTATGTGAATAAGAGAAGCGAAGCTGCTTTTTTGGACGGGCTGGGTCTGGTTTTGGCCACACACCTGATGGGGCTCACTGGCTTCAGGGCAGCAACATGGGGAAGCCCAGAACCTTCTAGGGAGGCAACTGCAGAAGTGGGTGAGGTGCAAACCATGGCCCTTGTAGCCTCTCATTTCTGGGGCTGAGTGGGGAGCTCGGAGGAGCCTCATCTTCCCACCATGGCCCTGGGCAAAAGCATCCATCTGTCCTGCTGTCATCACTCCTCTAGTTAACAGAGAGTGTTTTTCACATTATCACATTATTTTGAAGGTGGAGGTGTCGAGGCAGAGGGCACACATGGTGGTGTGGACCCTGTTCCACAACACAGCAGTCTCGGGGCAAGGCGGAGCACATACCCTGCCCAAATCCCAGTTTTACCATCAAACTACACTGCTCCCAGCTGCAGGAGAAAAGGGAGTGAATGGTGTTTCCTTACCTTTATTACTATGTCAAAACATCATGTTTTGGTTAAAAACAAGGCAGCTTCGATGTTCAAATTCTTCCCCTCAACTTGGCACCTCTGCTTAAGCCTGAAGTGCTTTGCAGCGATAGCCAGGCTTCAGGCTTGCCATTTGTTTCTAATTACTGCTTTGAACGATTCCATTGAAATTAAATACATGCAAGTGTAGCATTCCTGAAAGTTCAGTGTTTACTTAAAGAGTTTATTACTTATTTTTACTGGAATAATACAGAATGTAGTCAGTAAGATGAACCTTTTCCCAACTGCATTCTCTGCAGAAAGCCGCGGAAGGAAGCAGGGAGTACGAATATGTTTGAATGAAATTACAGCAAAGAGATTATTTTGCTTTCTAGACATCCGTACTGCCTGGACTTCACCCCTTTCTTGTCGGGCCAGGGGAAGCTTTCTGTGCTTTTAACCCCTCCATGGAGCCAGGTGTATGTGCAGAGGAGGTTATGAGTAACTTGACTTGGCAAAGGGAGATGCGGCATGGGGTAGATGGAAGATCCCATCAACTCTGACCACACCAGGGCAGAGGGAAGCATGGAGAGCAAGCTGGACACGTGCAGGTGGATCTAAAAGTGAGAGATTTGGGAGGGCAGGCAATGGGAGGCTTTGAAGCCCATAGGCTGGACGAGGGGTTGCAATTGCCCCAAGCCATGATCTCCACAAGGCTTTCTGCCCAGTCCTCTCCTTGCTTAGATTAACAGCCATGGCATTAGCAGGATCAGACTGATTCTCGCCCCTGAGTAGTGCTGTGGGATCAGAGCCTCTCCCAGTGTCTCACTATAGGAAACGCTGTGCTAGCCATGGGGATTTAGACTTTTCAGTAGCTATATCATCAATTTTCTTTGCATTGGATGTTCATGAACAGCTGATTGTAATCCAAGGTAAAAAGATCTCAAATGATCGCAGTTCTTTTACAAGGTAGGAAATGTGTTTTGTCTAACAGACTGTTGGTTTAACTCCCTGGCTAAATTAAGCAACTTAAGACCAAAAATCCCACTTCCTCTGTTGCAAATGTCTCAGCAAGGCCTTGGGTGACACCTGTGCTCCAGCCTTCCCTGCTTTGAGGAGCTGGCCAACAGTTTTTGCTGACTCAGTTACTCCTTTCATTATCACTCCAATCCCACCACAGGAAGCACAAGGGGAAACCAGCAGTGCTGGCAGAGTAACCCTGAAACTGGATCTTGTTCCTTTAGGGAAAGCAACATACCTCCACATTGGCGAAGTTGTTGACGGTGTCGACATGCGAGCAGAAGTGGGGCTGCTGAGCCGCAACGTCGTGGTGATGGGCGAGATGGAGCCGCAGTGCTACGAGTACAGCAGCAAGCTATGCTCCTTCTTTGATTTTGACACCTTTGGGGGACACATCAAGGTAGCTGCTGGAGCCCTCTCCTTGCACTTTCCTCTGCCCAGGCACACCTTCACATACCAAGGAAGCTGGGATGCAGCAAGGAAAAATCCCTCATGTCAGCCGCTGAGCAAACAGCCTCTCCCCACAGTGCAGCAGATCCACCCCACTGCCGCTGCCTGTCCCTTGGATTGGAAGGGCACCTCACACTCCTCCAGACATTTCTCAGCCAGCCAGGCTGGTGCTCAACCCATCCAAGATACAGTCTCCACATCCTGATCCCGGTTTCCCCAGATTCTGGTGGTGTTCAGCCCAGGCAACTTGATTTGGGCCCAGCTCACTGAAACGCATGGAAAACATTAAATGCAAATGGTTTTTCTTCTAAAATTAAGTCAAGTGTAGCCTTGGCAGCAGTGGTGGGATCAAAGAGAAGCTGTGGTCCCCTTAGCCACCCTGACCCTCTTCTCTTCACTCTGCAGTCATACACTCCCTTCTACACAGCAAATCTCTCTAGCAGATACTGTACTACCTTTCCTATCCCTGTATTTCCCTTCTTTTTGCCCTCAACAGTCTTTTATATTTCTTGACTGATGTTCTGTTGTTCTCCAGATTGATCTTCATTTTAAGGCTACCCATATTGAAGGTCTAGAACTGAAATACATGGGCCAGCAGACAATGGGACATTACCCAATTCATTTCCATATGGCTGGAGATGTGGATGAAAAAGGAGGCTACAACCCTCCAACATACGTGAAGGATGTCTCCATACACCACACCTTCTCCCGCTGTGTCACAGTCCATGGATCCAACGGTTTACTGGTAAGAAGCCTTAGAGATCAAGGCACCAGTCAAAATATTTCCTCATAGCATGAATACAGGTTAATTATTGCAGGATGATGTGTTTTATTGTTAGAGCTGGTGTCTGGCTCCTCTCCCCATCCTGATTATGTGGCTCTATATTCCAGGCGTATTTCAAGCTGCATTAAAAAGGAGGCAGACAATGTGGCACTGTCAGCTGTGCGTTACTCGGAGCTGGCAGAGCTTTTGTCTGTGTGCAGCGATGCCTGCAGACCAGCCCACCTCTAATGAGTAGTTGGATCTATCTATAGAAAGAGAGCTTGCTATTTAAAGAGGATAATCAGAAGGTTTAAGTGTGCTTCAACTTTCCTATAATAGACGTTTGCGTTTGCAATGCCATTCACAACATCAAGCACTCACAGAGCTCTGATTTGTCAGAGTTGCCCTCCAAAACAAGAAAGCCTTTAGGTTAAATCTATAAAATGAACTATGCTTACCAGACAAGTTACAGCACACCAGAGATGAGAAGAACATTGTTTGCATTCTCCCCAGATATAGGGGTGCCGCCTTCTTTGGAGTAAGGATGCAGAGGGAAAACAACAGTGCCTTGCTGAGCATCCTGGAGACTGGCACATAACCCCACAAGGCTTTCCTCACTTTTATCCCACCTCTGGTAGTTTCTTCTTACCCATAGCCAGCAAATGTGCAGAAATCTATCCCAAAAGCAGAGCTGCTAAAGGTGTGAAATAAATGCTAGGTTTTAGAAAAGGCAACTTTTCCCCAAGTATCAGCTCAAATATGAAGTCTTGAAATGAGAAGATTTCTGTAGGCAAAGGGCTCTCACCCATTCAGTGAGATCGCAGTGTATTCCAAAAGGAAAAAAGTCTATTGGAGCCCTAAAGAGGAGCATTTGTACACTCAAGAGCCCTACCATAGAAAACAGAGTTTTAAGAGAAGACATATCACTGGCAGTTGTAACATGGGTTGTCACTGTGCATTGGGAGTTCACATCCATACTTCTGTTTTCAAGTTACCACACCATCTCCTAGTAGAAGCCTTTAAGAATCTATTTTCCTTGAACTTCTTTGGTGAATGGCATTTGCTTTCAATACCTACCCAAGACATGACTTTGGCCCTTTACTTGCTGATGTGTGCTTCCTTCTTTACTGACTCTAGCACATGGAGGGCTTCGTCTTACAGTCTTCCTTTTGGCAAGAACTGCAGGCTGCAACCTCTAGAAGTGGCAACATTGGAAGGGAAAGTCACAAGCATAATTAAAATGCACTGAAGTTTGTGGAGAGGGCATTGAAATTGCAGGTCCAGAAGCAGAGCATCTTTTATCTCCTATTTATGAACCCGAGGTTTTGGTTTTGACCTCTATCCTTTCAAGTTTATAACATGATCCTAAAAACCTACCAAGTGAACACTGCTTCTGAAGAAAAAAGACATTCTACTATACAAATTATATAGGGCATTCAGGGTCATATGGCATCTTCCCAATTCGAAGATGTCAGTCAGTACAGGGGCTCAGTGTATGACTAACGTGCAGCAGTGGCAGGGCAGCGCTGCGGGATTTATTTGTCGCACCAGCATGGGCTGTTACCAGTGGCACCGTAAACACACTCTCTGGCTTCATGGAAGTTGCACAGCGACTGATGAGCTGCAGACCAGCTAAAGCCCTGCTGCTGGATATAATGGGAGACCTTCATTCCCTATTGATTAATACCTGCCAAACCAAATACCCAGAGCCTGGCATTTTTCCTATTGGTCAGACCAATGGGTTCATATAGAGCATTTGGAAATAGTTCTGTCTCTTGTGCTTTCTCCAAGTGACAGATGAGCTGTGGGGGATCCATGGCATAGGGATCCATGTGCTCAAGCTTTTCCAGCCAAATGGCGTGATGAAATTTAGACAGGCTGACATAGCTGATGAAAGCAGCTTGATTCTCTTGCTGTTACTCAACAGCCGCAATTCCCTAAATGACTGTGCTTTGTCTCCATGACAAGGCACTCAAGAGAAATCTTAGAATTTAGGACATAGAATCTGAAATGCTAACCAAGAATTTAATGCCGGTTGATTATAGTTTATCAAAATGTGTGAATAGTGAATTCTACTCATAATACTTTACCTGTTTTTTATTTTAACCCTGTAATTATTGCTGACGGTTGAAAAGAAAGCCCCAGTGAATTAAAGCAATCTGACCAAGTTTGTTCAGTTGCATCGCAGAAAAAATGCTCCAAAGGTTGCATCACTTAAATGTTGTTTCATTGCTCTGTGATAGACCTCTGCAGTCAGCAGCTCCACGCCTTGATTCATTAGGTCATGCCACCACAATCTCCTCATCGGCTTTCTGACTCTGTTTTCCTTCCTTTTCTCTTCCTTCTGCCCCAGATATACTCGCAGACACCCATGTGGGTCTCTGATGATTACAATAGTCATTCCATACATTTCCTAGTTGCCTGTTATCTTCTTACTTAGGCAACACTACCTGTTTCTACATGCATAAACACCACTTGTGCAAACAGCGATGAGCTCCATCTTTCCCCAGGTAACATTCACTCCCTCTGAGATCAGGTAGATCCAAAACATGCTTTGCTGAGGGAAGTTTGACTTGATGATGTGCACAAACCACACTTTGGAAATAGCCATACAAAAAAAATCTAACTGGGCTATTAGACCTCAGCACAGCACAGCACTTAATGACGTCCTTAACGTTTAGCCATTGATTTCAGAGGGGCTGCTTGCATGGCTGTGGTTGAGCACCTGTGCAAATGCTGTAGAAAATGGAAGAAGGGCATCAGTTATTTTTAGCTGTCATTAAAGCAGGCTAGTAATTTACATGCAGGTGTCCCTCCTTGCTTACCTATCACTTTTCTCACGTCACTTCAGAGACAGTCATATCGAAAACGCTAGGAGAAAAGAGTGTCCAGTTGTTTCTGATGACAGAAAAGTTTTTCTGTGGTCTGTACAGTGTGCTAAAATTCACTGTCTCAAGAGTAGCTCGCTTCCATTGATGGGGTAGTCTGCACTTGTCTGCAAATTCATATTCACTGGAAGGCACAGAGGGTCCTTCTGGAAACAAATCTGTATAAATTCTTTTCTGACCATAATTATTGTTTGAAAATGCAGTAATTACCCAATGTTTTCTTTAATATATTGGCCATAAAACCACCTAGTTACGCCACTGCCAGGGATGTAACTTTGCTCTGATTCCCACTCTCTTCACTGGATCCCAGTGTGCAAGCTGAAACAGAAACAGCCATTGGTGAGGGAAATCAAGTGGAGGTCAATAAACAGTCTGGTAGAATGCAGCTGAGAGCTGTACTTCATGGACTAAGAGGCTGTGCTATCTAACTGCTGCAGCGGTGTCTGCTTTTACTAACCAAGCTACACTACACAGCAATTCTTTTATTGTGAAGAGCATTATCTGGCCATAAATTTCTTGTGGTTAAAGTAAGATTATGAACTATTAGGAAGCTTTAATAAAATAAAAAATTTAATCCCTTGGAAGAGTGATTTTGGAACAAGCCTCTCGTTTGCCATCCAAGCATTTCAGTACTGGGCTTGTACATGCAAACACGCACAGGAAGCTAAGTCAGAACTGACCGAGGGATGAGATATGGGGAAAGCAATTAATCAAATGGAGGGTGACAAATGCGTTAGGGACCAGGTCCCTGGTTGATAACTCCATGTTGTTCTGTGGGCTTTCAGGAATGAGTTACGAGAACAATGGCGTTTTCTGGCTCTGAGCCCCTCTGCCATTGCGCACCCCTCTCTGTGATTCATTCCTCTCTTGCCATACCAGGAGGTGCATTCCCCTGTGGTGTTACTCCCCATGCACAGAGGTGGGCTTTGCCCCAGCCATGGTCTGGTCACTACAGGTTTTCCTGTCCCAGTCCTGGTGCGGTGCTGTGCTGGTTGGAAAGAGAAATCGCCATACAAAGTGGCTAACATTTCTCTAGGGAAACTCTTTCCATCATCTAAATGTCTCAGCACCATTACTTGTGTGTCTTTCCAGTATTACTGTTGTGTGAGAGAAAGCTAATAGGTTTTGATGGCAGTTTCTGTGCAATTCTGATATCTCTGTGGTTAAAAGACTTCCTCTACATATTGGAAAACTTCTTCTGAAGATAGCTTACTCTCCTGAAATGTTCTCCTATCCTGTAAGCCTGTACTATTACAAGGCTGGGACAGCTCATTCTTCCAAGAGGGGCCAGTCCAGTCTGGTACATACATTTTACACCTAAATAAAGAAGCCAAAATCTGTCATCTAATTAGATCAAGGAAGTTAGCAGTAAATTTCAGTGAGGTAGCTTAAAGGAATGCACCACTTTGCAGTCACTTTAGCTGTGTTTCGTTTACTGTGATGACTCGTGTTCAGAGATTTCAGTATTTACACTGGAGCATGGATGATACATAATAGATGTGTGTGCAGACATAAGGTAGTAATAGATTTGGCAAGCAAAATGTTCTTGCTTGTGTGAAAACATATTTGTAATAATTTCAACACTAGTCCTGGAATTTTATTTGAAATTGGTGCTCCTTGCCTTGAGAATGAGGCATGAAGATGACAGAGGAATCTCGGGCCTGTTTACAAAAGTAAGTCAGGCCCTTGAGCACTCAGGTCTCTCAATCACACCATAAAGACTAGGTTTTCTATACAGTTTAATATTGTCTTTTGCCCCTTGGCAACTGCTGTTTCATCAGAAGCATTTATAGGAACATGTAGGTGTCAGGCTAACCTTTGCAGGGAAGGTTTCCTAAATGCAAGGTGGTTGATGGGTGATGGCTGAAAGCAGGAGCAAGGAGAGAGCATAAGAGCGCCAGAATTTCTCCTGACCAATGGAGACCTGAAATTAATTTTCTGTATCCCAGGCACATCTGCTAGCAACTGACTTGCTGGGCACAGTGTGTCTGAGGGCTGTTGTTTCCCAGCCAGTCCTAGCCTTAGGCTTTGAATATACATATCTGCTCCTGAAATTGTTTTCTCAGATCTTTCAGTGGGGTGATGGGTATTCTTCCGTCCAACACAACGGTGTCCTGATGTTAACAACATTAAAACCAAAACCAGAACAGCACTGATTAACACCAGCTGATTTGTCTCAGGGTCAAGTAAAGCTTCTGTCAACAACTCGGAAAAAAGGATCAGGTCAAACCTAAAACAAGCCAGCCTGTCTGGAAAACAACTTGCTGCCTCTCTGATAGCCTGAAAAAATATTTTTTCAGCTCAGTTGCATTTTTCAGATGGATTTTACGTAGTTGCTCATGTAACTCCACATGAAGATGAATGAGCACAGATGTGATTTGAATATCTAACATCCTTTGGTCATCCCCCAACCTGTGTTTGTTCCAGCCTCATGCTAAGACAGTCTCTGATTTCGTAGGCAGACAAAAAAATGAAATGACCATTTCCTAGATGATAACAAATTCTAATTAAATTTAAGTGTGGGAGTTATTGCTTAGACTATAAGCTGTTAAGAGCAGAGAGTGATCTTGCTTTTGATTTTGCGTGTATACCATGAGTTCAAGAGGGTACTGAGGTTCCTATGTGCTATTGCTGTAAAGTATCTTATTATTTGGTTGCTGAAGGATGAAACCTGAACATTGACCTTTGTTTTGTACATGCAGGTGAAGGATGTCGTGGGTTATGATGCACTGGGCCATTGCTTCTTTACGGAAGATGGACCAGAAGAGCGCAACACATTTGATCACTGCCTCGGGCTGCTTGTTAAACCTAGCACTCTGCTCCCCTCTGACCGAGACAGCAGAATGTGCAAGCTGATCACGGAGGGCGCTTACCCGGGGTACATTCCGAAACCCAGGCAGGACTGTAGGTGAGCAGGAGCCTTCTTTTTCTTCTTTCTTTTCTTTGCAGGACTTGTCATAAAAGGTAGCTTTGCATATAGGTGATCATGTAGTCCTCTGTAGAGGTTTGGGTTGCATGCCCCAAAGATTGGGAGAGCAGTGGCCTTGGGTTCTTTACACTTGTGCTATTTAGATGCCTACACACCTAGGGTGTAATTTCCATTTTTAGCATAAAGTCAATTGAGATGATTGCTGCCTCAGATATTAAAAATCTCTTTCATAGTACACAGCAGTGCCTGTGCCTTATGGAGTCTTGACTCCAGTGGCTCAGCAAAAAGTTGTTGAGTTCAGACTGGGCTGGGTTCTGACATTCATACCTATGCCGAATGGTAGCTGATTTTGAAAACACTCCCATTAATTCAGAAATCATTTTTTGTGAAGAACGGATACTGTTTAATGATATGGCCTTGGCATTATGCATTCATTTGGAGTAGTCTACCCAAACTGTGGAGTGAAACCAAAATAATATAATAAATGCAGCTGAGCACAGAATTAGAACTTGACAAGAAAAGATCAAAGACTGTACATGCCCATTGGATCTCTAGTACTCTGTCTACGCATGAACTCATGAAAACGTTTCCATGAGAACTTCTCAAAACTTCTATTTGCCATAAACACTATGTTAAACTTGAAAAATGCCGAATGCCTTTCATCTCCCTTTTGTAAGATCCTTTCTCTAAATGTCCTTGCAGATATGCCGACTGAGGTTTAGATGAGGATTATAGAAGCATTTACAATAAGAAGGGATTTTACAAGTTCTTTTTGCCGTTCTGTTGCCTTGTAGAAAAAAATTCAGGTGAAGTACAGAAGAAACACAACCAGGTTGGCTGCACAGTTAAGCATTAGAATTCTTTCTCAGAGTAATTCATGGGTTCTTCATTAGCAGTAATTTTTAGCGCAGGTTAGAGAAATGTCAGTTACAAATACTGTAGCTGTAGTTGACCCTGTCATAAGGCAGATTGTGGACTCATTGATCTTCTGAAGGCCATTCTAGCCCTCTTTTACATGATTTTCCATCTATTTTTCTGCCTCAGCATCAAGGTGCATAACCTAGGAATATGATTTCATTGCTAATTACTGGGCTGTTCAGAGAACCTACTCATTTTGACACATATTAGGCAGCTAATTATCTTTCTTCCCCCCACCCCCCAACTCTACTTGAGAGAGTGCAAAACTCTTAAAGTAACACCTGTACGCTTAGCAGCTAGGCAAGCAGATCCTCAGCTGTAGTTCAGGGAGCATAGCAAGTGGTCTGGTGCAGATTTGTGGAACTACATTGTTTTCAGAGTGTTTTCCATCAAAAGCTGGATGTCAAGCTTGCCTTTAAGAGTTTAAAATTGATGGTGGATCTTCTTGAGGACAAGACCTCTATGCAACAGAATGGGAGGTCTTCCATGGTGAAGATTTGTCTTGAGACCACAGAGTGTTGATGCTGCTTTGAAGCTGCTGGGAGACAGGAATGATTCTGCCCATAGTATAGATTGGAGGGGAAAAAAAATCTACACTAGAAAAAAGCTAATTTCTGACCCACAGAAAGTCAATTGGAGAGTCTCTGGAGCCAGACTTCCATCCTGAAAATGAGACAGTTAGAAGCTGGCTGATGCCTAACAGCTAAAAATCATTGGAGGATTTCTTTTATTTAGAAATACTCTCAATCTGCCGAGACTATATCAGTATCACCCATTCTGTCCTCAGAACAAACTGGGGTTTTGTCCAAAGAAACATATTTTTAGCTTTTTACTTTGGCAAGAGAAATAGATGAATTCATGCAATGCTCTTTTTCACATCTGTGTTTGTTTATAAATTACATTTAATGTCTCCATTCATAAAATAAGAGTTAATCAGCCATTGTGCTCATTTTCCACTGATAATCTGTTTAATAGTCAGAAAGACGTATTTTGTGTCATTTTGAAGACTCTTACATGAAAAAGCACTAGGAAGGATAAGCGGTGGTCTAATGAAAAGATCCTACATTACTTTGATCTGCCATGTCTTCCTTTATAAAAGAATTCAAGGTCTCAACAGAAAAAAAACTTGTTTTACTCTGCTGCATCCAGCCTGCAAGTGCGTGAGTAGAACACTATCCCCGGGGCAGCAGCCAAGGCACCTAGCGTCGGGGTGAGGGACAAGCACCGGCTGCATCTGCGTTGGCTTGGAAGAGGCAGGCAGGCAGCCGTTGCCAGAAATTAAGACAGTAGGGTTGTGCCAAATGACACAGTAACCTGCCCAGTCCACACGGCCCTGAGGAACGGGATCGGGCTGAAAGACAGGTCATCGTGGAAATACAATGTCCTTGCCCTTGCCTACGCAGCAGGAGGTAGTCTATAAATAATTTCAGATTGTTTCTTTCTAGGCCAGTCCCATGCCCAAAATAGAAAATTTTTTCTGTTTTCATGATAAAGTTGCACAAACGGAATTTCATCTTAGGCCAGCAGAATGAGTTGGCCTGAAGCCCCCATGAAGTCCTTCGTAGCGAAGTTAAAATAGACGTTAAGGGTTCTGTAGGTTCATCCCCTGCAGGAGTGGAAATCTTACCCAGCAAATTTAAGGAGCCAGTCTGACAGTCGTAAGCGCTGGATGTTTCTTGTCCCTGTGAGTTAGTGAGTGCTGTATGTCACAGGATGGACAGTGATGGATTGATCTTTCCTCCCTGATGGGAATCTTTCAATTAAGTGTCTTTTATGTGCATTAGACAAATGGAGTCCTTTTGCCCCAAAAGAAATGTATAGGAGGGTGGGAGCAAATAAAGTTAATGAATCACAGCAGCTCCTGGAAAAGATGGGTACTGGGGCACTCTTGGAAAGCCTTTAAGAGGCAATTCATTGGGTCCCTTGATTAAACAAGTCTCTAATGAACCTGAGGGCTTATCTGGGGGCAAAGTTCTTTTCTGTGACTTGTGCAGCAACATATTTACCTTATCATAAAACGTGATTGACATCTGACAGCTTCATAGCAGGCTTGGAATTGCAGTAGAAATTCCTCATTTAATACTTGGAGTTTTTAAAGATAAGGCCATGCTCTCTGTGAAACTGCAGAGGACACATGTGGTATGAAAAGAGAAATAAAAAAAAACATTCCCTTTGCCCCCTAGGCTGGACCCCTTATCTGGGGAGTTGATCGGTGACTCTGGTGTGTGCTCAAAGTGTCATTTTCACGTTTTTCTCTGTTTTCCTGACCTGCAGTGCCGTATCCACCTTCTGGATAGCCAACCCACACAACAACCTCATAAACTGTGCAGCTGCGGGATCTGAAGTGAGTGCAGAAGTTTCTCATTTGGTAACCACTCGGACTGGTCACAGCCCTGCAAGGCTGAGGCTCTTGCTGGAATCAAACCTGCTTCTGTTACCCAGGCATTTTTGAAACTGCTAGACCGAGATGTGTATCAATAGGACTAGTGCAGCCAATAAAAAATGGTGGTTTTCCTTTTGCTCCACACTTCGTGTCACTTGCTGTTTCTAGAGCTGGATGGCTTTAACAAAAATTCCCAGCCTTTGCACAGTGTGCAGCCTGAATAAATTAAATACATGTGACTGCAGAGTCCCAGTGAAGTCTTTGGCAATGAGCCTGTTGATTGCACTACGGTAATGGTGCTCTGAAATTTCAATCAGAACTAATGCTAATTCCACAGGAATTCTTGGTCACATCAGGAGCCTTTATTTTCCTGCTAAGACAAATAAACAAGCAAACCAAGCCTTAAACAAAGAAATGTAGTCTTTCCAAAGCTTCCAAATCTGAGTATCTAGATTCAGGCTCTTAGATACATTTTTAGGCAACTAAATAAAAATTATCTGCTTTTGAAGGTGCAACCATGCAACGATAGAACATCAGTCTATGTGTGTGTGTGTAATGGATTTCAAAAGTGTCGCGTGTAGCTTCATTATAGATCACAGAATCACAGAATGGTAGGGGTTGGAAGGGACCTCTGTGGGGCATCTGGTCCAAGCCCCTGCTGAAGCAGGGTCACCTACAGCAGGCTGCACAGGACCTTATCCAGGTGGGTCTTGAATATCTCCAGAGAAGAAGACTCCACCACCTCCCTGGGCAGCCTGTGCCAGGGCTCCGTCACCCTCAGAGGGAAGAAGTTCTTCCTCACGTTCAGACGGAACTTCCTGTGCCTCAGTTTGTGCCCATTGCCCCTT
>Ga0065711_1034100_pt1 | contig 24317 bp, 16 predicted proteins | sample Hoacrofraction12_FD_59098 | JGI IMG/M metagenome (GOLD analysis project Ga0065711, IMG submission 59098) | Hoatzin crop microbial communities from Cojedes, Venezuela - Epithelial fraction 12 v2 (version 2) | ecosystem: Host-associated > Birds > Digestive system > Esophagus > Crop | place... | reverse complement strand
CTCAGAGCCCTGTCCAGCCTGGTCTTGAATGTTTCCAGGGATGGGGCCTCCACCACCTCTCTGGGCAACCCATTCCAGTGTTTCACAACCCTCATTGTAAAGAATTTCTTCCTTATATCCAGCCTAAACCTACCCTGTTTTAGTTTAAAACCATTACCCCTCATCCTGTCACTGTTGTTTGATAGTCACTGATTTTTCTTGCAGTATAAATTGAACATCTGTATGGCTAAGCAGTAAGATTACAAAATAAAAATTTGAGATCAAAACCATATACACAGAATTCTGCTTACAAGTTTCAGAAGAGGTGTTTTTCACTGTGACAGTCCAAGAGGACAGGTGCCTAGCTGATGGTAGCAACTTGCAGAGGGAGATTTCTTCCAAGCTTATTGTAAATCATGAAATTAAATTGTTAGATCTCAATTTCAAATATTTTTTCAAGGCAGTCATTACCAAATGTCACAGCAAGTACAGCCCTCAACACAATAGCTATCACTATTTTGTTTTCAACATTTAAATCCATTTAACTAAAGGAAAATCACTGTTTAGTGCTGCATTTCTTTCGGATTTATGGAATCCCTCTGGAAACCCATCGTTTTCTTTGTGAATTCAGAGTTGTCAAGAGAAGCAGAAAACAATTTTATCTGGAGTGATTTAACTGAATTTACTGTCTACAAATTCTTGTTTAATTTTTCATTGGAGACACTTTCCTCTGAATAAACATGTACATATGTATATTTAAATTACATATAAAAATATCTATTAATCTAAGTATTATGTGGATTTACACTCATTACTTACTGTCTTCTAAATCAATATCTGGATTTATGAAATTTACAGTTAAGTGACCAACTTAGCCCTTTTTGCAAACTTCTCATTAACAGGTTATTTTTTGTGATTTATTTTTTTTTTTAGTGTTTGCAACCGATCAGATATTTCATCTAAACAAACAGCAGCTGTGCTTTTCAAAACATGTAAACACATTGTGTCTTTGATCACCTCAGCCTTTGACAGGGTTTGAGGACACCAAGAAACTTTACCAGCAATCTTTAACAGCACTAAAGCTGACACAGCCAACTGCCCATACTTCAAAAGAGAAATAATATGTAAAAGAAGCTTTCCAATACAGAGCCATAAACTGCCATGGCACCACCAGAAGTCCTAAGAACATTTCTGCTTAAAATTATCACCCCTTTCAGTCAAAACTGAAATTATGAAGTTTTAGAAAAGCATAGTGTTGGTTTCAATTTCTTTTATCTTTTTATTTAATGTACTAATACCACATTATAAACAGAAGTTTACACTAGCATATCACATTATGGCTATTGAGAATACTGATTCTTCAGTTTAAACATTTGAAAGGTAACCATTATTTGCAGCTATGACATGCTATCACATTACTCTAAGGCATTGTTTTTGGGGTTTAATGTGGACTGCAGATATGCTTGATACAAAGTTGCATATCTGGATGATATGTTTATAAAGTTATCTGTGGTTATTCCACTTGTAAAAGACCTCCAAAGAGATAAATATCAATGGGTTTTTTGAACAGAGATTCTGTATTCTTTTCAAAGAGGTGATTACAGTATCTAGTAAGAAAAAGCATCGATTACATTCCTCCTTTAATATTTCCAAACTCTATTTGACAAATGAAAAAATTCATAGTTTAGAGTATATATTTGTGCAAAAACACTTAAATAAATAATTCTTTTTAAGATAAATTATTTAAAAATATAGAAACTTGAAAAATGAAAAGCTATGCAAGGTATCTTCCGCTTCAAACCAAACCCAGTAGGTGGAATGGAGAAAGGAGAATCTCTCATTAAAAAAAGAGCCATTAAATATATTATGTATTTGACAAACTGAAGACTGAAAATTCTTTCAGTCTTCCATGGCGCCGATGAAAAATATGATGTCCTTACTGATGTTTATGCACCGAGAAGCAAGGGCCTTGCTTTACAGGACGCTCCTTACCAGACTGAGGGACAAGGCACCTTCAAGCCAGCCCTCCGCAGCAGCAGCTGCTTGCCACTCACCAACCAAGGGAGCTGTCTGTGTTGCTGTGTGGTTTCCCACAGCATACTACTTGCAGAATGCCTACAACTCTTACTCGCTATGAACAAAGCAAAACAAACACACACACCCCAAAAAAAGAGAAGAAAACTGAGAAACCTGATCACTAATGTTTCACAGAGCCTCTGCACAAACTATGCTGTAGTCACAGCATGGATGCGAACTTATGTAAATCCTGTGAGCGTATTCACAGAGGGGTGTTCCCATTACTTCTCAGATCAGCTAGACAGATATTCAGCAAGCACTGTTACCCCTGAAGAGTCCACCTATCTCTCTGCAAGAAAAATAACGTGCACAGTGTCACCATGAGCTTAAATGAATGCTGCATTTAATGTAAACTAATAGTTAATAAATAATCCGTTAAAATAATTAGGACTACCCATGTCCTCTCTCCCAGCTAGATCTACTCATGTCTCTTCAGATCTTTATGGTAAGGAAACACTACCTTCAGTTTCTTCCCAGGACATTAGTGTGTGAACGGTACAATATTTCTATGTAAGATCTTCCAGGCAGGAAGTTACGGCTGGATCCAGTTACTCCAGCAACAATAAGCTGAGGTGTACTGTGACAGAGCACTATTATTTGGGTTACAAACCTGATGTTAATAACAGATTAATAACCTCAATATTGAGGTTATATAAAACTAGTTGGCTAAAAAAATTGCCCGTGCACGGATGAGAAGCTACAGCTTACTGTAAGTTTAAGAGCAGAATATGTCTACGGCTCTGCTTAATCCTTGGTGAGTTCTGACCAAATTCACTAGTTTAACTCTTGGCAAACACTGAAGAAAGCTGGTTTTGTGCTAACTCAGACATCCTACCTTCATCTCCAGGCATACAAAACACTGTGGGGCAGGAGTTCTCTGTTACTCATTTCCTTGTAAATTCTTAAACCAGTTATGCACTGTACATCACCTCATTGCTTCCTCCCCACTGAGGTTAGAAAGTCTGCAAGCTGCAGAAGCAGCTTATTTTGTGACAAAAACTTTTGGGCTCTTGGCTACCAACATAAACCAAAATCAGCTCCTTACCCAGAAAGAAGGCTAATAAATCTTCCTTTTCAAGGAAGCTGTCAATAGTACTATATTGCATCCTAATTCACTTAAAAGCTAGTCAATGGGATCTCAGTCTGTACCCATAATTATGGCTCCTAAACAGTTCTTGCTCTGGCTTTTGAGAAATAAGGTACAAGTAACCTGTGAGATCATTTTATGCCTAGGCAGTTTCCGCATGAAACCATCTGCTTATTCTAAGACTTTAGTGTTTTGTGAAGGAACACTTCACTCCTGACATCAAAGCATTTGACCCCTGAACCTCTGGTGCCAAGAATCTTCCAGGCAACGTCTGTCGTCTGGGAGCAAAATCTCTGAGCTGCATTTATTTTTCACAGAAATACACATCAGGCTTTATTCTCCTCACAGAAGGGAAGTAAGCTACCTGGGGATGTTTGGCAATGCGTCCCATGCCTGATCCTCAATAAATAATCTGAGCACACAATCACCCACATCACATTGGAAAGGTCTGGCAGGTCTTCCACAGGAAGCACATGCAGGCAGAGAAGCAAGACTTTCTTCCCATATAAGGCCAGTGCAAATAGCCCACAGGGAATGGGGATATCTGTATAAACACAAAAATATGTGCTGTAGCCCTTTATATCTGTGCTGCCTCTTCCAAATGCAGGAAGAGAAGCACTTTCCTTCGAGTCATAGGTTTTATGGACATTTTAGCTACCTAGCCAGATGCCAGTGTAGCATAAGCCCTAATTTGTCTTACACAGTTTCTGTATCCCATGACTCCTCTGTTGTTCACCCTGTTTCCCTGCATCTTTCTACAACATTAAGCTCATGATTTTTCCAGTCAATGAAGCTGCCTGGACAACTTAAAAATAACACAAGGGTGACTAAGAAAGCATGTACTCGTGTGCCTGTACACTTGATGAAGCCTTAGGCAGGTCCGCAACACCACTAGAAAAACTTTAAATGGTCCATAACTTTATAAAGAATCATTGATTTTCAATGACAACTACACCATCACCACCACAGTCCCCCCACACTTCCAGCTAAATCAGCTTAGTAGAGATCAGGATTCTTAGCAACAATGGTATGATTTTAGAAGATGCTGCTGCTGCTATGAATTCCTGATCTAGTTTTCTAGCTGTTGTCTAAGAATATCAGTGCAGGGTTTTTAATGGAGGAAAGTGCAGATCTAGAATTCTGTGATGAGGTCTCCAACTCACACATGAATAAGTATTTACTCACTTGGGGTTTTTTAATGATGTCTTATAAGTTATATGATTCAAAGGACAAAGATAAAGGGCCTTCCAGCACAATACATGATTACCTATTATTCACTCCTGACAAATTCCCTTGAGAAAGGGAATTGAGACAATAAAGTAAAAAAAAAAAAAGTCCAAGTGCAGTACAGACAGATTAGCCCATGGCAGTTAATTCAATGCCTTGTTAAGGCAGAAGGGAAGTACTCCAAGCTTGCTAGTGTTGTTAATGATACTACATTGCAAGGACAAGACTTGAAGTCAGTCATTTTTTGGCCTGGCTACACCTGGGAGAAAGTCTCTAGCTATGGCCTGGAGTTAAATGGTACTTAGGAGCTGTTTCTGGAAATTCGAACACCTGAATTCATACAGAAGATTGCCAAAGATATAACAAAATAGAAAAGCTATTGATTTCAAATGTCCTGGTTATTTTTATTTATTTACTTTGGTCATTTTTTAGGTCAAAATGTTTTCAGGCATATTATAGTTGTCCCATGGAGATGACACTATACACCATCTAGTCAAGTGCTTTAGTGAAATTTTACAATGGTAATCACTAGTATTAGTAAAATAGACATGAAGCTAGTAACAATTAACTGTCAGTATAGCTGAATTTGTGCACAGCTATGAAATCACTACACTATTACATTACAATTGCTCGGTAGAAGTTTTCATGCTAGCCGCATCTGTTAACCCTCCAAGTGTTTTTTTCAGAGCTGAACAATAAAGGTTGTCTTTAAACACCTGAGACAAGCTTATATTCAGAATATCTGTTTCAAAAAAAAAATTATTTCCTTAGAAATACAAGTATAATGAACACTGCACAGAAACGTCTTGAAGAAAGTAACTCCAAAGAGTGGAACAATATTCTGGTACGTTTCCTCTGCATGTATGACTTACAGACTATTATCAATTAAATGCAAAAAGAGGATTTGTAAGAGAAACCTACTGCATCCTAGATCCAGAGATGAAAATTGGATTTTAAATGGGCCAAAGTGCTGCTGTGCTTGGCTATACACTATCCATCTCTTGCCAAACCAGATGTCTGCAAGGCCTTACTGTCATGCCAGGAACTCCAGCAATAACAAAACATTCTTCCCCTCTTTTGCTTTCCTGTAGCACAGACCTCTCATGAGAGAATCCTGTCTATGTTGCAGGGTAAACCAGATTCTTCTGTTTATAGTCTGTTTTAGTACAGGAGCAAGGAGAAATACAGCCATAATGAAGGACAGGTGTTCTTCAGGAATGGAAAACAGGGTAGATGACCTATTGGAACATATTTTCAATGGTTTGATGACAGCAAATTCACAGTAATAATTTTGTGGGGGTTTTTTTGGTTGTTTGGGGTTTTTTTGTTTGGGTTTTTTTGTTTTTTGTTTTTTGTTGTTTTTTTTTTTTTACTATAACACATATCATTACCAAAGCTCTTCCAGCTCCTGAGAGCAACCTGTCACATGTAAAAATATACTCAGCAATCACTACTACTAAGGGATTGTGGAAAATTACCTGGTCCATGAAACAAATGTAGTATCACCAGAGCTTAAGGAAGTGACAGACTGCTATTTTGGAAACATTTTTATCAATTTCTGAATAGAACAGTGCTTTGGAGGAGCTATGTGGCAGTTTTATGTCAGCAGGCCCGTGGCTCGCCTAGGGAAGAGGTTTGTGCTTTGAAGAATTTCACCTCATAGTGCTTTGGCATTTACTGCAGAGTAAATACTCTCCCATTTATTTTGTGCCATTACAGGGTTTAAACTCCCTCCACATGACACTAGAAGCAGCAAAGTACCAGCCAGTGACAGAGTCAATGTGTTTTGTTATTTTTATCTTGTTTGTTTCTTTTCCAAATATTGCTAATTGTGACTGACTGATCACAAACATCTCATGCCATTTTGAACACCACTCTCCCAACAGTGAGCATACATACTCAAATAGCCTTACAGGGGACAAGAACATCTACAGATTACTAGGCAAGACCCTTGAAGCTCCAAGCAGAAGAGGTACATTGCACTTCCTATTTCAGAACTAATCTTTCCAAGATAATCTTGAAATTGCTGACATGACTATTGTGATTGTTATAATCCATGAACTGGCACCTTGTTGGGGAATTTCCTGCAACTTTGTCATATCAGTAGAATCATAGAACGGTTTGGGTTAGAGGAGACCTTTAAAGCCCATCTAGTCCAACCCTTCCGCCACGAGCAGAGACATGTTTCACTAGACCAGGTTGCTCAAAGCCCTATCCAACCTGATCCTGAACACTTCCAGGGATGGGGCATCCACAACATCTCAGGGCAACCTGTTCCAGTGCCTCACCACCCTCATCATAAAACATTTCTTCCTTATATCTAATCTAAATCTACCCTCTTTTAATTTAAAACTGTTGCCCCTTATCGTATCATTATAGGCCCTGGAAAAAGTAACTCCTGCTCCTGCAAATCTGTCTCTGTGAGACGGAGCCCTTCTGTGATCCTCCGTCAGGATTACAAGCTGGGGAGAGGCCTAAGGAATGGATGATACTTGTTCACAACTGCACTTTTCACCTAGGCTGGTAATAAAAGCTGTTCAATAAAAACACAACATTTCCTTTTTCATAAGGTATTACTGAAGTGGATATGACTATTTCATTATCTAGACAACAAAGCAAAAAATCAGAAGCAACAGCTGTGTTTCTGTTCAAGCACTTTTTAAAAGTTGTGGTATATCCTTGCTAATGTTTTGTTAAACCACCTGCTCGTACTCTTCCCTGACAGTATAAGAGGCAAGGATTGTGGAGGGAAGAGTTGTGCACCCCAAGGGTGACACTGAGTTGGCTGGTTGTGACTCAGAGAAAAGCTGTGATACCTTCTACATCTCCTCCAAGAGGCTTATTGCAAGGGTTGAGAACACAAGGTGCTAAGAGAGAACAAGCAAGACACATCCAGTGGCTGTCTGTCTGTAGTATCCACTCAAGTAGAACAACTGCTCTTTGTCCAAATACATCTGTGACCCTTCTGGGGAAGATAATTATTCCCTTTCTCCCATGCGCAACAAGTCTGAATCAGTATAATCACACGACTAAACATTCATTACCTGCCTTTCCTGAGCTGCTTTTCCTGTGACAGTTTTCTCCTATGTAGTAGGCACTAAAGTTGTGGAAGATGGAAAATGCCTCTCTGTCATGTAGGCTATCTAGTATGGGTGTTTGGGTGAGGGGAAGAAACTGGAGAATGTTTTTTGCAACGCATCCTCAAACCTACACAACTGGGGTTGAGCAGGCAATCCAGAGTTCCTTTGTATCCACGTGTGTTGTAGTGGCTACAAACACTGCGGGCCACAATTTGGCACTAGAGCCTCTAAGCATCTCCTGTTCTAAAGCCAGCCTCAATAATAGGATCCCAGACAGTTTGGCACACATATCCTGGGTCTAGTTTAAGATTTTAAGATAATAGACTATTCTGTTTGAATCGTTTTCAAGTGAAGTGGAGCTATTTGGGGTGGGAGTTCAGTTTCAAGCCATGATGTGCCATCTCCAGCTATGAGATTTCTCCTGCTAATTAATTGTAACTTAGAGACAAATCTGATTTAGTTGGTATGAAGTTGTGAGTAAGCAATGGAAGTGTATGAATTGACATCCAAATTCGGTCACACAAAATTAAATGGTCATGAAGGGACCTTGCATTCTGGTTAGCTTAATCTAGGGAAACGGCAGTCATTTCAAAGATAATCAGATAAATGTGGCATTATATATTTGGGATTGATCAGTGGAAGGGTAAATGATAGGACTATCATACTTTATTCTACTATTAGGGCAGTATTCCAGAAAATATATATTGGTGCAGTTCCTTGTAGCAGACTAACCTAAAAAAAGTGGTAGAGGTTAATACAGCTAGTATGGATGGACAGAAGAGAATATACATTACTTTTTGAAGCTATAATAATTATATCATAGTCATAAAAAAAAGCCAGTTTTAGGATAAAGACAGCAGGACAGTCCAGACCTTAGCAAATCTCAGAGAATTCTAAGCCAGTCTCTGCAGTTCATGGCACGTGTCATTTTCCAGAAGCCTGAGACAGGTCTCCATCTTGAAAAAGAAGCTAACAGAGATTTGCCAAAGGAAGTTTTTAAAAAGTCCAAAAGAGTATACAGAAAATGGTCAAGCTTAGTGTTCTGGGTGCATCTCTCAAGTTTCCTATAAGGTTACGCTTGACTGCTTGCTCTCTAGTTTGACCTATAAAGTCTCTAATAAATCCTCAGGCAGTTTGTCTTGCAGAGGAAATGAGAGAAATAATACCATCCTCACTGAGCCAGCTGTTCACATTTGGGTGGCAGGCATATGAACTTTCAGAGGTTCTTTCTCTTTTGACATTAAAAACAAAGATAAGCAGTATGAGTGAGCGTTGTTGCATGATGAGCCTAAGTCATCCCCCAAACGGTGAGTTTTCAAAATGAGCAAATGGAACTCACACCTCTTCCAACATGCTACTTTGACACCTTCTCAAGAACTCCATACTAGCTCTCAGATAGCGGATAGTAGTCACAAAACAAATACAATGAAAAGAAAGCCAACTATGAAGAAAACCTGTGAAAAAATCTGGATGCTTCTTTTTCTATATTCAATAATCTGGAGAACCAATTCATCAAAAAAAGTAAAATGCAAAGATGCACAGCAAAAGCTCAATAGATACCTCTACATAGGTGTACATATCTAGAGAGGGAGAGAGGGCACGCAAAAGTCATTTGGTATGTGGTGACTTCTGGAATGAAGACTTATGCAATCTGACAAAAAAATCAAAAGCTGTATTTCACAAAAAAAACCTTTGTTATTAAAAGTCATTTTGAATTCTTTAGATAAAAGCAATTAAGTTGGCAATTCAACTCTTTCTTGTGACCTTTAATTTCTAGAGAAACAACATCGCTGCACCCTTTTTCAGCTGTTCAGAGCATGAAGAGATCCTTTCAAGATGGGTTGCACAAATCTTGGGTAGCTACCTGCATGAACTTTCCAACAGCCTGGCCTCTCCTCTTTCAGTGTTACTCTTTGTGCTGGCAACCCCCATCTGCACTGTTCATTGCTACGGTGAAGTGGGTAGAGATGCACTGAAAATGCTAGCCTAAGCTCCAGTAACAGGAAATGCTCTGGGTCAGGTCTGACAAGGCAATCTTATTTCACTGAGTAATGAGACAGAGAGGAGTCCCACACAGGATATGGCTGTGTTCTGTCAAACTTTATTTCAGTCTATACCTTGGCCAAGACATAATCTAAATCTTTAGCTGTAGAAAGTCACTGTCTCACCTGTCGCATATTTGGTTTCTGTATGTCCTTTTCTCATCAAGCTGGGTGGTTTGTGTTGAATAAAATGGGGCTAGCTTCAACAAAACAGATTATAGTTGTGCCACACAACCATTGATTGACACTGTAAACACTGCTAGAAGAGCTATGTCTGAATTCTTAGCTTAAATGGTAAACATCGGCAAACATGCTATAGCCAACTAAGCGTGTGCACTGAAAAGATACAGGCCACCTACACCTTCTAGAGGAAGGTACCACTGTTCTTTTATTAGCTGTGCAATATTAGGAGATAACATTGATGCCCTAGATAGCATGTCTAGATATTCCATGTAGTGTATAATACGCTATATTTTATTGTCAAATCCCGTGGTCCCTTATAAAAGCAATTGCAATACTGCTTTTTCCATATCCAGGACTAGTAGACATCTTTTCTAGACCTAGCCGAGAGAAGCAGGTATCTTACACTAATAAACAAATGATGCAGCAATTCCAACAACAGATACTTTATAGCTACTGAGTGTTTTCCATATAGATGATCTGTGCAAGTGTGGACAAAAAGGGAAAAATCTTTGGCATATGGGTTGAATCTGTATACACATGTCAGGCCATGTCATCTGTGAGTGCTGCCCTGCAGCTCCCCTGGTTGGTGTTTCCTTCTTACCCATTATGAAAGAAGTTCTGCAGTTTCCTGCAGAATTAGAAGTTCTTTCCTTTCCACCTCCTAAGGCCAAGTATGATCGTGCCTTCCTGGGTCTAGGGGAGTGACACCAAACGTCAGTCTCCACTGAGATGCTGCTCTGCTGTAGAAACAACAGTCTCCGTCAATGTAACGTGCAAAAAAAAAATCTAGCCTGCCATTTTCCTCTTTTCACTGGATACACCTTATCACACAGCTAGAAAGGCCCAATGTTTTGTTAGGGAGTGCAAAGGTTAACGCACACCAGATGGCAGAGAAACTTTTTTCTATTAGGAAGCTGGAGAAGTGTTCAGCTGAAAATATGTCAGGCTGAAAATCTGGGGAAGAACTATCAGAAGTTTCTCAGCATTTTATGCAGAAAAAAACCTGGTCTGAATGCAAACCATTGAACGTCCTACTGCTTCTCAAAGGTCTCTAGAGTTGCATGTCTCATGGAGCATCACATATGTTTTACGTAATACATTGGTCCATGGGCAGCTTGAGAATTTGCATGTGTATGACACACTGTGGAGACAAGACACACAGCCATTTAAGCTTTACAAAAAGAGTAGTAGAAATTATGTGCTCATGCTTAGTGGTGACTAGTTTCTTCGGGAGAGTAAGCCATTATTACTGATATGAAAGCAGTGGACTTGGGGGTGGCCAGAGCTCAACTTGGTCACCTTTATCTCATGCTTCTATTGTCACCCAAAACAGACTCCCTCACCTCCTTGCCAAGTACTCCTATGCTCCCCCGTTTCAACAGCCTTTCATATCCCAGCCACTGGGAAATGACTCATTTCTTCACAGGTGCAACAGGTCTGGGGGCACAGAGATGTCATGCTGCTCCCTGCTTGGCGTACATCTCAGCTGGCACACAGGATGCTGCAGGAAACACGGCTGCACCCAGAGCACACAGGTGGCATGTGGGGTGCCTGATAGCTATTGAAAGTGTACATTTCTCCTCCAGTTCTCCTCCAGCCTCCCATCCTGCCATGAGCTAATGAGGACAGTCCTTAAAGTCCCCGTGTGTACAGCCCTCCTGGTTAGGGGGCCATGGTGTGACTGACAAACCAAACTCTTCAGTCCACACTGTCTGAAAAACAAGTGCCCTTTTAGGAAACACTTCACAGCCAGAGAGTTTGACTGGGTCATATTCTACAAGTGCAAAGCTAACAAATTCTACTTCCAGTAGAATTTCCTATGCACAGAGACCAGCACACACAACGGATCAGGGCAGCGTACAGAACAAACACACAAATTTTCAATTACCCCACTTTCTTCCCCCGCCTCTAGCAGTGCTGCTATTAAACTTCATCAGCCACTATCTCATATTATGGGTAATTCCCTTCTCTTGGGGAAAGTGTATAGCCCCTTCAAGAAATATTATATGTCTGCATTAGTGACTGGACTCTGAATAATGGATCCACGCAGCACTTCTAGGCAGATAGACAGGAAATCCATTTTCTTCCAGTGATTACAGTAGAAGGGCTTCTGTCTGACTGGAACTTCCACGGTGTGGCTGTAAAATAATCTCAGCATCAGGCTATCGCTTTTCAAGCTGTATTTGTGAATTATGATGGGGCAGTTTCCACGGCAGTATTGGATATGGGCAGGTGTCTGCAGAGCCCTACAGTTTCTTTTCCCCACTCTCCCCCCAGGCAATGCCTCATTGTTTTAATTTCTACATGAAGGAAGGATTTTCATACAGGACCAGACTTTTCCACTACTATTTCCTCCGTCTACACTGTATTTTTTTTTTTAAATAACTTTTACACAAGGATAAGCAACCGGTTGTCTGGAAGCTCCTTTGGGAACAGATTGCAAAGAGATAACGGGAGTGAGTAACAGAGACCATAGTGACTTCATACCATGGAGGTTTGAGTCATGTTTCTCTCTTTCCTTTTGAAAGAAAAAAACATTTTTCAAACCTCTCTCAGTCATGCCATGGGTCCCTGGCTTTGGGGCAGGAAACAGACATGTGAATTGACACTTCTGCTTTCTTACAGCCTTTAATTTTCAATTCAGTGAATGATTCCAATGCCCCACACTCATGATAATCTGTCACCCAGAATCCCACAAGCAGAGTATTTCCTGCATTTGGGAATTTATCACCAGGTGAGCATTAGCCCAGCGATGCTACAGTGAAGTCGATGATGGGACAAACACCAGAAAAAGGATTGTTCCCTCCTTTCAAAACTCAGCACAAACATCCTTACAGTTCTATACTTTCATCTACGTTTCATTCTATATTTCAACTCTTTTCTATACATCTACATTTCAACCCCTTCCATTCTACATTTCTTTCATGGGAGTTGATCAAGAAAAGTGATGTAACTGATGACGATCTGTGCACAGTTTCCAATTTAGAAAAAGAAAAATGTACCAGATCTGACTTCATTGCTCCATCCGCTTTTCCTTGGCCGCAGGGAGGGAGGAGGACAGACCTCTGGTCCCAGTGTCAGTCACTAACAAATCTGGCCAAGAATTTATTTACCAAGGAAAACAAGTATCGTTCTCCATGATATTCACAATTCTTTGAAGTTAATTGAAAAGGAGATTCTGGGAAAAAGTGTAGCTCAAGAAGCTGAGCTTCATTCAAGCATTTTGAGATTTCTTGTTCAGATCAAGTTCTGCTTGGCCCCCAGGTCAGCCCTACTCTGCTTTCCTTCAATGTGACTACTTCAGGCTAACTTCAGCCTATGTTTGTACATCATTAGCTGATTTTTTGCTCAAGGAATCTAATTTAATGTACTCAGACCTTACTGCAGTCTCCAGCTTTACAGATCATTTAGAGAGGAAATAATACAGCATTTCTATGACACTTGTGCCAGAGAAACTCCTGATTTTCACACAAAGCTGGAAGCAGGCCATCAAACAAAACAAGTAAAAATAAAGAATGCTACATTCCCAATAAGAAAGTTGCATTCCCCGATTATTCTGCTTTAAATGTTCTAATGGTTGCTACCCTTATTTGTGACAGGTGGAGTCCAAAACAGAACCCAAATGCAAGTAAGAGGAATCTACTACTACATCTGTCCTCGGGAAGGCAGGTTGGTTTTATGCTACCCTTTCCATGTCAGACCATGGGGTTAGCAAGCCTCACAGTTCCTCTGAGCTGCAATGGCCACGACGGGCACTTGAAACACAACACAGGCTGCCTCAGGGGCTCACTGGACATGCTCAGCCATGCAGGTACTATGTGCAGTGCATCATGGTTGGTGGACTTTTAAAGATTTGCTTCCAGGCACAACCAATGGGGCTGCGTAGAGCCTGTACTAGACACATCAGAAAGAAAGATAAGGCAAACAGAATAGTCTGATCATACCTGGCAGGGCATTCTCACATGTTGAGAAGGAGAAAGGCAAAAATTTTAAGAGAATTCTGGTGTTACGTGGCAGTAAGAAAAACTTTAAAAAAAAACAGATTCAACCCTCATTTTTAAGAGCTTACAATCCAGTACCAGCATAGCTCCTTTTCTATCTTTCTGCAACAGCACCAATTCAGATGCTCCTTTATGTCAGATTTCTCATGAACAATTATCAATACATTATTTTTGTATCCTTCACATCAGTTTTTGAATATGTAACAGGATCAATCTTAAAACACAAGAAGGAGAGAAAGGCAACAGTGCCTCTTTCTTTTGCATGGTGTGCGTTTGGCTGCTGGGTGCAAAGAAAGTACCTCTCTCCTGAGTGTACAATAACTGCTCATCAGCCCTGACAGAAAGACTAAAGCAGAGCAAAGGCTGTGAACAGCTCTAGGAAATGGCTGAGGAATTTAAAAAGGAAAAAAGTGATGTCAAACACCATAGAGGAGACTGAGGAAAAGAATCTCCATGAAGGATTTTGCAAATAGAAAGTAAGGAGAAAAAAAATTCCAAAATATACTCTTAGTCACGGGACTGTTTTAGTTTAAACATTTCCGGCATAGGTTAGATACGTATGTATGCAATACCCTATTCTATGCATTCTACCCAGAAAGTGACACAAAGTGTAAAATGAGGCTTCTTATTTAAAAGGACTAGCAGCATGCACTTGTCTCAGGTTACTTGTTGCCTTCAAGTGGCCTTAATTTAGATGCAGTGAGTTATAGCAAAGTTATTAAAAAGTCCTTTAAAGTATCACCTTAAAAAATAAATCTATTAAAAAGAGAATGAAATAATATGATGAGAAATTGTCTGTCTCGGGGAAACATTTTGGGCACATATCTCCCTTGTTTATTTGCAGAAGAGAACACAGACACAACCAGGATATGTTTTATATTACACAACATAAGGGTTTGTGGAATTCCTGTCTGCATTGAAGGTATGTTTACACTGTTAGGTTCCATTATGAATCTGTTTAATATCCTGTGAATGCTCAGAGTCCTTTGCACACTCCAGGCGGGAAGTCACACACATACTGAGAAGACATTTCCAACCATTCAAACATTAGATAAATAAGCATTTAAAAAGTCATTCTACTGCAATAATTAAATTCTTCTTGTGCTTTTGCAAGATTTGCATTATTGAGAAGTAGGCAATGGTATACAACAGGTTAAAGGCAGGTAATTTTTATTGGAAACAAAAGGAAAATGCTGTATTCTTCAGGTGTGAAACTGGCTGCTAATGCTGAGAGCGCATTTTTTGAAATACTAGATAGCCTACCCCACCACTTGCCAGACTGGCACACCACTCACTAATGGCCGTATTTATCTGTCCTACAGTTGCGTATAGGAGAGCGATGTTTAAACGCACTAAGTGTTGGCAGCTCTGATTTGCTTTCATGACATTTGTTCCTGTTCTATATAACTTGAAATCAGGCCACTGCAGAAGTCAGTGAAGATATAATTGTAAGGGCACATGAGAAGACAACGTGTATATTTTAGAACACACCTGTGTACTCTATACACTGATTAAGCCTTAGAATTTAAAGGCTGATCATGAGTATAAATGCTGCAGTGCTTGAGAAGCCTCCATATCCATTGCACACTACTGGCAGCATTGCAAGATACTTTTCTCTTGCTCTAGGGTATCCAGTGGACTTTTAGGTGCAGAACTGCAGAATGTAGACCACGAGTGTGTTCCTTAGAATATCTCGAACTTCGCAAGAACTTCCTGTGCAGCAGGTGAGGAAACGGTAGCATACAGCACCACTGCTGCGTGCCAAGAATTGTGTCAGAAAACACAAATATCTATTCACACTCAGCCTGAAGTTTTTCTAGTTTTAGGACTTGCCTATAAATAAATTACTAATCCAAAATGTAAGCTCTATATTCCTACTCTGTTTCCAGTTTGGAAAGGACCATTCTGCAAAGGCTTCCTGTTTTCCACACTTTGTAACATCTGTGCCATAACCAATAATATACTAATAGAGGATTTCAGTGGTCTGCTCCAGCCTAGCGTACAAGCTGTCCATGAGGTAGAGGCACTAGAAATGTTGAATTTCAGAGAGTCACAGGCAGTATGTACATTTCCTTAGCTAGATCTGTCCTCAAAAGGGCTTGTGCAGCTGTGATTCAATTTTGCATTTCTTTTCATCTTATCACATGGGCTTTTTAAACGAGAAGGGATCTAGGGTATCTAGGAAATGTCTCCTGCTGGTAGTCCTTAGGGAACTGATCTGATTGCCGTTCCACAGGGATAGAACTTCTGATTATTCACCATTATTGTATTGTTACTGCACTTCTATGACTTAATATTAAAAGACCAAGACAAACATTATTGTTAAAACATCACAGTGAAAACAAGGAATCATAAGAAAGAATCATGTGGGTTTTTCTGTTCAAATCCAAGGTATAAATCTCAGACTCTGCAATGAGGGATTCAGCACCCTTTCCACACCTTGTTGATGTCTGGGTCGCATTGAGCTAAAAATGTTCTTATTCCACAGAACAATGAATCCTTCTCAATGGTGCTGTACAAGTTCAGAAGAATGTCTCAAAGCTGAGACATCTACCAATCACTGCCTCCCCAGTGGTGCATTTTCTAAGGAAGCCAGTAGCACAGTTTCTTATTCAAGCTCCATGCAATCTTTGCAGCGTGTTGCATAAAAATAAAGTCTTCTTCAACAGGGAAAGACAGTTCAGATGTCTGTAACTTACATCTGAGCTCATGATGTGTTTGACTGGAATTTTACATAAGGGCTTGGACAGATAAAAATCATCATTTCATGCAAGATATGTAGCCACAGGTGTCAAAGATTGCTTCATTCTCTACACGAACAAAATGTAAATAAAATTTAAAGATATGAAGTTTTCCTGTATCCTTATGAGAATCCTTTAACTATGCTGCCAAGTATCCCATGACTCCTATTTAGAAAGCAAAAGGAAGATATGACCCATTCCATCTCCTTCGCTCTTTCTGCAACATAACTGGATCACAGAGTCCCCTGTGACTTTCCCAGTGGTGTCTGCTCCAATGTCTCACTGACACAGAATTACCTAATTTGTTATGGCTGGTAAGAACTGAGAGAAATGAAATCCAGGGTATGTAGTTAATTGGGGTCAGGTTGAGATGATTTATGATCCAAGGAATGTACTCACTCTTGACACTATCATAGAACAACGGTGTAAACTGGACTCAGTCACCTTCGGAATAAAATTAAAATTGGCATTTTCCAGAAAATGAGAAATAGCACAGGCAAGACCTGAGAGAGAAGGCAGAGTAGTGGGCAGATGAGGCAGTATTTGATCTACAAAGCTAGGCACCTTCTCTTCCCACACTGTCAATCAGTTAACCTTCAAGTCCTGATTTAATGATTCAGAGAAGAGATGTTGCCAGGAATGGGTCTATGCCAAGAAAATTTCATCTGTCTGGAATCTGACAGGGGAGAAGAAAAAAAAAAAGAGTTTGGAAATAGAGGAAGGTGGGATTTGTCCTAGTTACAGTGTCTCTGTGTTCACTCAGTCGGCTTGTGTTAGCAAGTTAGGCTCACTGAAAGAGTATCAAATGTTTTTCCATCACTCAGGAACCTTGAGCTTGATCCCAAATCAGCAGGCTGTACAGTGTAACCCATGACCCTAAACAGCAGGAGATTCAGCAGGTTCCCCCATGTCTTTTGCTAAATATATTAAATCAACATCTTTGTTTTCTCTGTGGGCTTTAGAAAGGATTACAGAAGAGTTTTTCTATTTTCAAGTCCAAGGCACTTCAACACACTTCAGATATTAAATGCCACATGAAAATAAATTCATTCAATCCTGATTTTCTTTGAAAAAACTTCACTGGTGTTTTCTTTCCTAAGTATGACTCTGCTTCTCTGTTCTTGCTAACTTTGCATCCTGTTCTTAATTAAAGAAGATGCAGCCATTTATGAGCCCAGTGAAACAAGTGACTGAACATAAACTCTGCGCATACCCTTTCGCCCTCCAATACCAAGAGGTACTTCAACAAGCCTGGAAAGCCTAGCAAGGAGCCCGAGTCATACAATCAATCATGAAAACATCTTATTTCAGGAAATACAGAGCATTGCCACTACAGCAACTACAAATGGCTATGCCTTGTCATGTGACAGAAGAAATGTATGTGCAAGACTGACAATGATCACGTCTAAACAGCCAGGGATGCTGTTCAAATCACTCCATCTGCTGCTCAAGATTCCTCCAGACCTTTTCCTTTTAACCTTAACGCATTCTGTGAAGGTCTAGAAATACGTGGTGTATTGAGTTTGCAACTATTAGAAATCAGCCTTCTGTGTACTGTTTTTAGAAAAGACTGGAAAGGAAGCAGTCATCTTCTGACAGCATGCCATTACTGAGGCTGAAGCACTGAATACATCCTGAAGACTTGGTTTAGTTCATTTTTCGTGGTTTTGATTTATTTTTTTCATCTCCATTTTTTGTTGGCGTTCAGACAAATGTCTATGAAACTACCTGTGCAGAGCAAAGGCACTAACAAAAGTTGAAAAATCTCATAGACAACACTTTCCTACTCCTTCCAGCACTCACATACCTCCCAGAAAGCAGGAATAAGATGTCATACTGCAGGTCTTGTACTATTATCTTGGGCTCTCTTGGTGTTTTGTTTAAAAAAATAAAAAGTTAAAAATCCTATAGAATATGGAACTGAGCAATCATGTCGCTGTAAGCAGTGTTGACTGAGATACAGAACACCATCTTTCGTAGGTTTAATAGCTTTGTGTTAAGTAATGTTAGCCTTAGCTCAAAGAATTTGATATTCCACTTAGGAAGACAAATTCACAATTATTCTAGAGCTACAAAGTGCAGAGGAGCATCTTGAAATGGACAAGAATAGTACCAAAAGAAGAGAAGACAAGAGTCACAGAAAAATACAGGCCACTCAGAAGGCTAGTCTACCTGAAAGTAAGCAACACAGCCAAACTCATTGGTTTGGAACTCATGTTATTCGAGAAAAAAATGGAAATTAAGTAAACTCATTTGAGCATGATCACCTTTTTCTATGCTACCACTTCCCTAGTTATGAAAGATTTCATCAGCACAGAAGTCCTTTCACAGGAAAATTCTTAGTAGAAACCTGTGCTTCTTATTTAACCCTATCTTCCATACACATAACTTCACCTGCTGGCTAAGTGGAAAATGCATTAACCCTTTATCTTCCTGTGCCCTAAGAGGGTCTTCACATACTATTCCACAGGGATACGAGCCCAAAACACACAAAGCTTCTCAGGAAAATGAATTGTCACTATGGAGAGGTGCAAAATGCTGTATAAGGGCAGAGATGACTGACAATGCAAAAAACAGTCTACACTGAATCAGCTATGTTATATCCCAGAGACTTCATCTAAAGGCACATGTTGAAAGAGCAGAACAGCATGAGACTAAGTCATCCCCTGCCCCCAGTGGAAGCTCAGAGCACTCCAGTTCCAGCACAGGGAAAGCTAGGAATGTAACTTTGTCCTGATAAATCTTTCCGATTTGCTCTCATCTGTGAGGTTGTCAGTGGATGCAGAGCGTGGCAACAATTACATTTGGCAGTGCTCTTTGCTACCTGCAGTCTAACTCCCAACCAAGCAGGCTGCAATAACATTGAGTATTTATTCAGCTGTGCCTCTCTTGTGGATCCCGGGGAGAAAAGACATGTTCTGGCCTCATTAATCACTTCATTCTTTGCTGGAGTAAACTGGAGGAGCCACAGGGGGTTGTCTTTGCTAAGGAGGTTCTGCAATGCACAGGGTTTGCTGAAAGAGACACCTTCACTAAAAGAGTGCAAAGTTCCTTCACTGGAAGGAGGGGAAGATGAGCTGGGGTGACTACAGATGATAAGAGGAGTGCAAAACAGAACTGAGCAACAGTCCAAACAGCTCTTTTCTGTCCTTCCCAACAGATCAAATTGCATCTTGACTGGTATACCCTGTGCTGTGCTGAAGGTGGAAAGTGTTTCTTACCTTTTTCTTATTGAAAAGAACATGGATCAGCTACTCCCTGTGCCTGTCTGATTTGTGCCAGAAGAGCAAGGGGTTACTCCCAGGCTGCAAAAGTTTCTGGGATCCAGGGGTTTGGCCATGAATTTTTTTTATTTCCTGCTCTAAACTGTGTATCTTCCTCCATAATGCACAAAGCTGTGCCCCGTTCCATGAAGGCCTCTGACACACTGCGGTGAGGACAGTATGGAGTCTTGCTTTTCAGGACCTGGGCATACCATAACTTCATTTTTCAGACCACTGCAGATGCCACAAGTTAGGAGAGAACCATGACATCTTTGAGCCTCACCTGCTGCGTTGAATGACTGAGATGTGTCAGTACTGGATTAGTCAGGGCCACTGCAGCTCTGAGAGAGGCAGATGAGACAAGCTGACTCCGCATTTCATGGGAACAACCATCCTTGACCCCATTTTAGTTGGAAGCCTCTTAATGAAGAATTTTTCCCTACTCCAAGTCTGCAGAAGGTTTAAACACCAAGTAAGAAGCAAACCTTTGGATAAAGGCGAAGTGTATATGGAATGAAAGTTCAAAGCAACCCAGTCCTCTGCTGTGTAACTAATATTAGACACACGGCTTTGCCAGGCCCTGTGCTCCATAACTTCAGCAGCTTTCAGGAGGGGCCATCACAGTCTCTTATAAAGAGAAGTGCTCTGAAAAGGAGAAAGGTGCTGCAACAACCTGACCAGACAGCAGAGTTCCCCAAGAAGTATCTGGCCAGTACATCACCATGAATTTACACTGAAAACTCTGACAAAGAGAATTAATCAGCAGGTGCTTTAAAACATTGTCAGAGTTGGTTGATAAATCTATGCTTTTTTTTCTTGTGAGAAACTCCTAAACATTCTTATACTGAAAATTATTACAAGGAAAAACATAAGTCTATTTCAAAAGCTTGCATTATCTTTTTTAATTTTGGGCTACTAAGAAAGAGTAATTTCAGTTCAGCACTGAGGATTTCTTGCACTGTTGCTGCCCTTTACACAGAAAAGGAAGCACAGCAGGAGGCATGAGATTTGGGCCAGACAGGCCAGAGGTGCAGGAGTGCCAGCAGCTCCAGCAGGATGTGGCCTTTGATCTAGTGGGACAAGGCTGTTTCTCTACATCTGCTGCTCAGGAACATCACCATCTGCACACCCCCAAAGCGTGCAGAGCTGCCCCCTTCCCCAGCTCCAGGGAGGGAACACATTTAGGCCAGTGGTATCTCCTAGTGCCTTCTACCATTACGCAGTGGGGTTAGGAAGGGAATTTTCCTAGATTCCTAACAAATTCAGTCAGAAAATGACGACACTATTTACCCCTTCAAGACCAGGAGTGGACTGTTCTGTGAGGCACATTAATATTGACTTAAAGTAGCTTTTAAATAGTGAATTTTAAAATAATTTCATATAAAATAAATATTATATTTGTGTATCTTTAGGTTTTCAGTATGCCATATGCCAGCTTGTCTGCCAAAGCAGCATGAATCCCTCCCCACCAGGGGCTTCATTCAGAAAACATGTGCCATAAATGTATGACACACTTCTTCCCCTCACTAAGCACCAAGTTCTCTCTGGCAAGCCTACTTGGCCAAACACCAGGACTAAACAGTTTATAAAGAAAGCAAGGTAAAAATATGATAAAGTAGGATCCTCTTTTCAGAATTTCCTAACCTGGGGTTTTAACATAATGAGTACTACAGAAAGAAAAATCTCAGCTCCTGCAGCTCTGTGACCTTCCAGTCCCAAGGCAGCTTCAGAAAACAAGTTTTCTCAAATTCTAATTCTATGGATTTTTCTAACTGCTTTTAAAAAGGTTATGCAGAGGTTACATGTGTTTTTCACCCTGTTTCCTAGTGTTTACAAGCTTTCTCCCTCCTGCCCCTTTTCTGCTTGCATGCAATAAAAAAGTCAGAGGCAGCAAGTGAAGAGAAAAGCAAAAGGGGCTAAGGGTCCCACGGGAAGATTTGCTGTATTACTTCCAATACTTTTAAAACTGAAAATGTGGAAACAGATTTGACTCATACTTCTGCTTCCACACGGATGTTCTTAGCTTCTTTACCATGATTCATGTACAAGAACAAAGTCTGTATTGATTGATCAAGGTCCAGCTCTGGATAACTAATTCTCCTAGATACTCGACTTACTTTGCATCACCGAATTTCTCTTCATTTTTATGTAATGAATGGGGATGGCAGATGATCTAGCACTTTGTGAAAATATTTTATAAGTTAATTGAGCCAAATTAAGCTTAGCTGGAATTTAATGCATAGCATAATTTGAATGATTACATTTTCAGGAGGATGGTGTTAATAACTTTTTTCAAGATGCTTTTCCCAGTTCTGTTGTGACTTAATTACGTTCCCATGTCCATTGGATCCCTGTTTAGTTTCTGACAGAACAGAGCAATTTCCTGAGAAGAGGCAGTAGCAAGGCAGAGACTCTGCTTTTTCTCTTCTAGTCTTAACAATCAATCAGCACTGTCTAAAGCTAGACAACGGAAAGCTGCTGTTGGGATCAAAAGAAAAATCCTATGAGAAATAGGATTTTCAGCTTCTTTTGTTGGGTAAGTTATGTTGAATTCGGGTGCCAGAACCACCTTTCCTTCATAATGCACCCTTGGGTCCACCAGATTCATCTTCTGTGCTGTCCTAGGCTCAAGATGCCATGCTGATACTAGGCTTCTGGCTGACTTCTTTAGGACAAAAAAGCTGAGTGAGAATTCCAGGTATACTGTGAATTGACTGTTTGGCAGGGGGAGAACCTAGTGCAAAGTCCTGTAAGATGAGCCTGCCACTACACCAGTGACCGCCACTGTCACCACCCACACTGCTGGGTGCTTTGCAGTCCCCTGTTTTGAGCCTCTCAGGTGACTCTGGAAACCCGGCTGCTTGCCCTGGCACTACTGCTGCTCCCCCCACCACCGCACCGCACCGCCGAGGCGCGGGTTTGCGCGTGGGCGTGGGGCTGCCTGCAGCGCCCTCTGCCGGACCGCGGCAGCACGGACGGCCCTTCGCTGGCGCGGCAGCGTTTGGAGGGTTAAAAGTCTGCCGTGAGCTTTGTGGCTTCTTTCCAAAAGGTTTCAGTTAACGCCAAAGGTCTCCTCCTAGCTCACTCGCTTTAATAGATTTTTCCCATTGACTTCTCACTTTATAGACTATCATTTCCTTTTCTGCAGGGGAGCTATTTTCTGGGTCACTGATCCAACCAACTTAAAAGGGCTTTCATTGATTAGGTTTTATTGGTGGTTACTTCAACCATAATGGGATAAGTTGCTAGCACCTGCTAACAGCTGTGTGTCTTGCTTTGGTACCCTGGCTCTGTACATCTACAAGTGAAGACTGGGTTCCTCTCTCCTGCCTCGACTGAATGCTTAGTAATTACTAACACCTTCTTTACTTCCTCACTACCTCAGTCACTTTTGTCCTTTTTCATTTCAGTACAAAGTCAGCTGCATGGCCAAGTGTTGTTGACAAAATCACCTACTTGTTGCATGTGGCACCTTATTTGACTAGTGTCTGTGTTTATCCCTGGTCATCCCCGCAGTCACACAAATATCCCCCAGCGGAAGAGCTACATGCCAGCCAGCATCACAAGAACAGATGAAGCCACGAGAGCACCACTTCCAAGACAAAACTGAGTGAAGTGTTTTAAGGCAGGGGTTTTGTTGTTGTTGGGGTTTTTTTTGAAAACTGAAAGTGAAAACCGAGGAGTAGAGCAAAGAAAGGGAAAGAGAGCAGAGCCTGCAGACCTGACTACACTGAGGGGCCCTCCCCTCGCACTCATGACTTAATGCTTCATTATGTTGCCTTTATCCTATACGAAAGAAAGGTTGGGAGTCTTAAGGTCATGTCTGTTAGAAGTAAAAATTTGTATTCAAGGCAGGTATTTCTTCAAATGCCTTACAAAAAAGGTACAGCTCCCTTTGACTCCTGAATAATGTAGTCTCCATACTCTCAGCTCCTCCAAGCTTTTCTCAGCATCACATTCTTCATGGTGTTCAGCCTGTGTGACTTTTCTCCAGACTTTTCCCCAAAACCACAACACTTTGCAGAGTGATGGCCTATGCATATGTTTGACCTGCATATGCTTTCAGTGCCTTTGTTTTAAGTGGTAACATGCAGACATTTAGGGAGAAGTTGCTATGATTTCTGCAGTTACAGCAATGAAGGTTCCAAACTGTATTATAAGAAAGCGATTACTATGGTTATAATTATTATAACCTTCATTGCAACAGAATTTAACCCAATCCTTTCCCCTTTTTGGTCAACTTCAGCACTCTGCAACCACTACTTAATGGTTCATCTCCAGTGTCCATTAAGTATACAAATACCTCATCCCTCTGCAGCTGAGGAACTGAGGCACAGAAGCTGAGAGCTCACCCAGATCCAGACAGTGGTGAAGTTGCAAGCAGGACTCCTCCCTGTCAGTCAGTTTTATAACTTAAAGAGAATCCAGGTTGTGAGACGAGCTGTGAAGGGGAAATGTGAAGTCCTGCACAGCGTGGCCTATTGCAAAGGATCAGACTCAACAACTATCATTTACATATTGTTTGTTTTTCACACAGAATGGTAGGGGTTGGAAGGGACCTCTGTGGGTCATCTAGTCCAACCCCCCTGCCGAAGCAGGGTCACCTACAGCAGGCTGCACAGGACCTTGTCCAGGCGG
>Ga0065711_1034099_pt1 | contig 24317 bp, 25 predicted proteins | sample Hoacrofraction12_FD_59098 | JGI IMG/M metagenome (GOLD analysis project Ga0065711, IMG submission 59098) | Hoatzin crop microbial communities from Cojedes, Venezuela - Epithelial fraction 12 v2 (version 2) | ecosystem: Host-associated > Birds > Digestive system > Esophagus > Crop | place... | reverse complement strand
CGGGCCTTTTCACGGCGAGCCTGGCTGTGTTGGGTGGGGGTCCCATGCACCCCGCTCCCAGTTACCCAGCCCTCGGGTGGCTCTTTGCTGCTGAACCTCGCTAGCGTGTTTTAACAGACGTTTTAATTAGCGCCCGATTATTGCAGCCTGGTGCAGCCGGGCCTGGGAGCTGGACACCAACCCTCTGAGCCGCGGGGAGCTTCCAGCGCATCCCTGCTCGCGCAAGGTTAAAGTTTAGGAGCTTGGAGGAAAACCCTGGAGGCACCCATGGCCAGGTCGGATGGGGCTGTGGGCACCCCGGGCGTGATCCGTAAGGTCCCCTCCAACCCAGACCGCTCCGCGATTCCGCAAGCATCTCCCAAACGGCACAGGAAGAAGCCCCACAGCGTCCCGCTCCGCTTTCTGCCCCTTACCCCACGTCGTTCTCTGCTGCCACCACCCCGGGTGCCACCCCTGCTGATTCGTGTCCAGCACCCGGTGTTTTACCCACCAAGGCCCAAATGCTCTCGGCACGCCTCGTCCCTGCGTCTTTTCAGTTCTGCAGCCCCTCGGAGGTCAGAGGTCACTGGGTGTGTTATTGTTTGAGTCTGATTAGGGTCACTATCAATTTTTCTGAAGATTAAAAATGAAAGATACAATGAGAAACAAAATACAAACAATTTAGTGAATTCTTGTATATGACTTAAAAATTGCTTTCTCTTTTCTGCAGACATGGATGTATTATGCAGTGGCTGACTGATTAATTCTCTGCCCGATTTCTTGGATCAATTTGATGACTGGACATCCTCTTACGAGCTAATGCTGTGTTTTCTTTGCAAACAGCAGATGTATAATTGAAGCAGTAATGGCAAGGTAAAACTTTAAAAGCTACAATAAAGCCTCGAAAATACCTTTCAAAGGTTCTGAAAATTGTTCAGACAAATTCAAATGGAAGAGGCAGTGATCTAAATCCATCAAGTCGCTGAGCGTGCTTAGCAGTGAGGAGCATCCTGGTGACGTGTGCCTAAAACTGACTATTTTCTGGCGCTGTGAAATGCAGCACAAGCGGCGGGGCGGTCAGGACGTTGGTGGTGCCGTGCCCGCGTGGGTACGCCAGCGAGGACTCCACGCGAGGTGTCTGCGGGTGGACTGGGTGTCGTCAGTGGCGCGCTGTGGGACACGCGGGTGGCCGTCGGTCGGCACAGCGCGGGAGCTTCTGCCGGGGGACACCGACCTGCTGCTCCTGCCCGGCACCTCGGGGCGCAGACGAGCGGCAAAGCCTCAGCTGAGCCCTGGAGCTGAGTCCCGGGCCGGCATCCCCAGGGGCTGCCCCAAGAGCCAGGCAGAGCCCCAGAGATGCCCCGACTACGGGATGCCGTGCCCCCAGGGATGCAGGGAGCCTTGCAGGGCTACCCGCAGGCGCGTGTTCTGAGTCTGAATTATGGTCTGAAGCGCAAAGGGTGAATGGCTTTCATGAGTAATCTTTTTTTTTCCTCCTAGATTACTGAGGTCAAGGCTTTTGGTGCTCCACAGAGGTCCCTTCCAACCCCTGCCATTCTGTGATTCTGTAAGACGTTCCAATGTTGTTTTTTGGTGGGCGTAAACAGGAGGTAAAAGATGTCTTTTAATGATTTGTACTAGTCTCCATAATTTGTGGTAGAAAAGAGACTGAAGTTTCTTCTGAGAACATTTTCCGAAAACACATACTTGGAAATCTGTATTAAAATAAAAAAATATTTTAAATGTACATTGTACCTTGTCAAAGTTTTAAGAAAAGAGTATTCATCTAGGGATACAGTATGTGTATTGTCATTAAAAGCCAGCTCCTACCATGCTTCTGGGAAACAGAGTATAAAATTACAAAAAATACAAAGTCCTCCCTGCAGAAGGCTGCTGAAGAACATGTGGAATATTTTACGTTAGAATGTGGTTGTGATTTAACGGGGCTGCCTTACGGAAAATACAATGGTTACACAAAGCCGTGCCGGTCTCTCTGCTTTGCTGGCAAACTCTGGCACATGTCCGATATTAAAAGACATTGCTTTAGGTGGAATTAATTACCAGGGAGAATCAGGGGAGCCTTTTGTTAAGTGAAACTATATTTTGGCAAGAAAGCGCGGCGGAGCGTGAGCTCAGTAGTGCTCAGAGGGGGAAAGCTGGAGGGAGGCAGTGCTTCGAGCGGGGTCTTCACGGCAAATCACATGCATCAGAACCAGGACACAATTTCAGCGTGTTTTTTAGCGGTTCAGTTCCTAGTGTGCGTTGATGTGATACCACCTAACTTTGCAGAAGCGCGGAGGAGCGGCCGCGCTGCTCTGCAGCTCGTGGCTATCGTCTGTCCGCCCCTTGCAGCCCGCGCAGCTGCGGCGGGCAGGTCACGCGCAGCAGCGTGATGGGGCCGTTGGCTGGCGTCGCGGCTGTAGCCGGGAGAGCAGCTCGCTGGGTGCCTGGGGAGGGGGCGAGGGGCGGCTGCCAGGACGGGCAGCACCCATGCCGGGGGGTCTTGGGGAGAGGGGGCCGCTGGCGGGTGAGCCATAGGTGGGTTGCGCAGGAGGACAGGAATACCTGTGATAGCACAGGGAGGCAAGCCAGCTCCCCAAGACCCTCATTCGGTCTCAGTGGGAAGCTCCTAGTGCCAACCTTCAGTGCTGAGACCTCTGCTCAGGCAAAAATACCGTTCGAATCGCGTGGAAGCCTGGGCCCTGGAACTGAGCGCTGCGTCGGGTGTTACGTATTTGAACATGACTCCCAACTCCGGACCCTTGAAGGAAGCCAGGCCTACGAAGTCAAACGTGCTCAGACTTTTCAAGTACACACGCTAATCCACCCTGTGTCAGAGCTGGTAACTTGGTGCTCGTATTTTGCTTTTCGTTTTTTTTTTGTTTACTTTTTTAATGAGCGTTTTATTTTTCTTCTTCCTCAGCATGAACAAGTCTGTGCAAAATGACTCCAACTTTGAGGGCTGAAGTCACAGAGAGCAAACGATGTGTGGAAGGAATGATTCCTCGTTTTTGTTTTCTTGGAAAATGGGAATGGTCTTACTCGTCGAGCAGCAGGTCAGCATCTGCAGCGGCCAGCCCTGTCCGTCAGGCAGAACGCCCGTGCTCCCGGTGCGGCGGTGGCAGGGGAGCTGTGCGTGTTTCCTGCGCGCCCGGAGCTGCTGCGTAAGGCCTCTGCGTCTTTGGGCATGCTGTCAGCTTCCCTCAAGCACATCGTGGCAGGGGCTGGGTCATGAAGCTGGGGTCGCGAAGGAAAGAGTGGCCGATCCCTGTAGTTACAGGGGTCAAGAGAAATGACATGAAGAGGGCAGGACCGTTTTAAAGAACACCGTACTGATGTGCTTTGTGCATCAGTGTCAGCAAAAGACTTTGTTTCGTGCAGTTCTAATCTGGATTGTGTACCTGAACTATGTACCGGGGTTTTGTTTGATGGATGTTTGCTTTTCAATGCGTTCTTCCGTCGCCGATGCTGGCCGCTCCCTCCCACACGTGCCGGGCTTCCTGGTGAGACCGGTCCAGCGGTTTGGCAGAGCAGCACTCCGGGTTCTCCTCACGCTATCCCTGCTCTCCAACCACGCCAGTTCTCCTCAAAGGCCGTTTGCAAAATGTTTCGTGTTGTTCTTTTTCTTCACGGCTTCCTCCTGGCCAAATTCTTTCAACGTCTTCTGTGCCAATTCACCGTATGGTACCAGATCGCGTGTCTGCTTGTGTCAGAGTCGGATTGTCTTACTGTTTTCTTAAGCAGGGAAGTAATAACAAACAAAATCAAATAAAATATTTAAACTTGTGATAAAGCAACATGTCAGCATCTCTTACCTGTGTAGGAGTATGTCACTTTAAATTCATGTTGGAAAAAGGGAGCGAACAGAGATGTAGGAGATCCAAATCTACCCAAGAATCCAATCCAGCGGGAAGACCTTGCTTCACGGGGCCCAAGGCTGCTCGCCGTCCCGTTTTAATCTGATGGTCAGGCAGCAGGAGTGGGAACCTGTCACCCCCGACCAGACCCCCGGGCCTGGTGCCGGGCTGCGGAGTCACCGAGCTCCTCGAGCCCCGTACCGCTGCCAAAAGCCATCTTCCCTTGAAAGAGCTATGGCTTCTGCCGTGTTCCTCACAGAAAAACCTGAGGATGTGGCTTGGTGCAGCTGCACCTGCCAGAGTTTTTGAAGCCTGGAAGGACAGCTCTGAGCTAAGAGAGTGGCCCGACTCACGTCTCGGCAGCGAGCGCCGCTGCACCCGGGAAGCCGTCCCTGTTGTCACCCGCTTCTCTGGAGCAGCACCGTCCGCTCCCTGTGCACAGCAAAAGGAGCACGTGGAGTCCTGGGGAGAGGCTGTAAGCACAGAATTACGCAGCGTTTTCAGTAAAATATTTATAATTTTTCAGCTTGTCTTAATCTTATATGCTCCAAATTAAATTTTAAATGTCTGGATCTTTGATGCAGAACTGAGTGTTCTGACAGTGCTTAACACTCAGAGCTTTCTGGCAGTGCGCAACACGTACCAGTGATGGTGTTTTACATTTCACTGTGGTATTTCCAACGTACTCTTCAGACCCATAGATCTCAGCTTCGGAGGCTGAGTGCTTAGGGAATTAAGCAACCTGTGCTTGAGGAAGCATGCAGGAAATTCTGCTTTAATGTGCTGTATGTTCAAATTCTTAGACATTAGGGCAAAGTTTACGTTGACTTGCAGTATCTTAACTTGCACGGTACGTCAAAGTAACACATCTTCAGGTTGTCTCAGCTGCTTTTCTAAAGCAAATATGGCAGTGTTCAGACGTGACCGCAGTACCTCCAGTGCAACAGAGAACTCTGGCATCTGCCTGAAGCTTGTGACCGAAATCAGTTGCTTTAAATAAGCGTTAAAGCGAGTGACCTCCTTCACCAGACTGTGAAATACAGGCTACCAGCAGGCCGACTGACCTAAGTAAGAGCAGGGTTTGTGAAGGGCTGTCTTGGTGGGCTGTGGGACGGCCTTTGAGAGCATCGCAGGACTCTGCCGGTGCCTCGCTCGGACTGTTCGAAAGAACACACTTAGGTACAGTTCTTCTGTGGCTCAAGGCCGTCGTTAGGCACTTAGGTTCCGTTTTAATGAATTGGACAAGCTCCCAGCAAAGCTTCCGTTGATTCTGAGAATACAGCCAGTGTCTGTAAGCTGCTAGTGCGTTTGTGCAAATCCTCACACGGGGACTGCAAGTCAGATCTGCTCTCTGCAATGCAGTGCTGTACGCAGCCCCCCGCGAAACCGAGCCGCACGCTGCAGGACTAAACGGGAGGAGGACTGAGGCTCTCTCAGATGTATAAGCGAGCACATTCAGGCATAAAGCCTGAACTTTGGTGTTTCAGTATGGAATTCTGATAAAGCTTAAATGAATTTCTCTGCTTATGTAGAAAGACCAAGGCCGCCAGTCATAGGAAAAGAGATCCCACTCCCGTTTTCCAGGGCCAAAATCTCATGGCAGTAATCCAGTCAGAGCTCAATTTTACTCCTGCAGAAATTAACGGCCTCGTTAGCTTTCAGAAGTGCACGACTGACTTCATAATCACCTTGGGCTACTGGTCCTGTGTTTGCTCTTACTCCTCTGTTACTGCTTAAGAGAAGTTTAACTGGTTTCAGTGAAACTACACCAATGTAACAGTCTGTCCCGGAGGCAGCAAGGCTCTTTCACACGCTGTTGGTATGTTTAGCACTGGAGGAGAGCATCTGGAGTGAAACAAGCTGTTTTGCCATTATCAGCAGCTACACTAAAGAGCTGGTCCTTTCAGACACCTTCTGCATTGTGACAGGTATTGCCAATTAGCATCTCACCACAGAAAATAAGGTAAATTGCTGAAGATTTTGCCCCGGCAGATTGCTAGAGCCAGCTGAGGTAAACAGCTCTCTTTCTGATGTGGAAGGTATCTCCTCCTGGCATCCATGCTGATTCTTCTCAGCTCATTAGGATGCTTTGGAGAATGTTAAATGGTGTCAGTTATGGGTGCAGCGGAGAGTGCTGGCTTTGTGTAGAGTCACAGGCAGAAAAACTGAACTTCTTGAGTGGGAATGAAGCACTCATCCTCATCCTTGCCCTTGTTGCTGGCTGCTGGCCCAGCACCCCCCCTGCACTGCCTGTCTGTGGAGTGCGGGGCTGCGGCTTCCCCCTGTCCCATCCCGTCCCATCCCACCCCATCCCATCCCAAGGGGTGCCCCTGCAGCCACGGAGCTCGGTGCTCTGGCTTCCTTCCGTTCTGCCCGTGTACCTTCCTGCCCAGGGAGCAGCCCAGATGTGCGGTCAGGAGGTAATGCGCCTTTTCTGGTCGGGATGGGCAGTTACGGGTGTCTGCGCCGGGACTGAGCAGCCAGGGTCTGTCACTGGCCGCTGCTTTTGAACTCTGTCCAGCTCAGATGATGTGGGCCCAATAAATCATCCGCAGTACTGGCAGCCACATCAAAAGCTCCTGCTTGGGGCATTTAATACAAGCATACAGAGAAAAACCTATGTAGTTGGGAAAGGCCTCCCTTTCTTGCCCTGTGAACAGCTGTAACGCCTTCCTCTTTCACCTGGATAGTTCTTCGAGGTGGGCTTGAAGAGAGGGGTCATCTGTCACTTGAGTTTAGAGGAAAAGCTTGTTTAAAACTCTGTGTGGCTGTGGAAAACCTGCTATCCTCATCACTGGAGCGCAGCCTCAAACAGGGTAATAACGTGTTTGATCCACAATGACACGGCCCATCAGCAGCTCCTGTGCTTTCGGTGGGATCTTTCATCTCCTCTCAGACCGCCTGGCGCGTGGAGACGTTCCCCTGCCCACCCTCTCCAGCAGCAGATGGGCTGAAAACAGACGCTCCCCTTCAAGCAGTATTGCAGGTGCAGACGGGGTGTTTGCAATGCTCGTCTCAAACACTGGCTCGAGTGGTTTTTAACAGGTTTAATTTCAAAAGCAGTGCTGAAATCAGGTTTGTGAGGTCTCTGTGTGCCGTTCTGTAGATGTATTGTGAGGATACTGAGTCTGGCATGTCGTTGGTTCTTGATGGCCCCCATACATCATGAATTTACACACATAGGATAAGGCAGCAAGTTTTCTGGTTATTTGTGTTATTAAAGGCACACGGTTGATAGAATTGGGATTTGGGTTGATAGAGTTGATAGAGTTGATAGAGTTGATAGAGTTGGGAAACTTTACGGGCCTCAGTTGTGAGAGAGGGGAAGACAGCTCTGCTGACACAGAAAGGGCAGTCAAATTCCTTGAATGTAGATCACGAAAAGCTCTGCCTTGGCACACGGGTAACCACACGCAGACTCTTCAAGGCAATTCCAGCTCAGTCTCTGCAGCATGCTGGTGTCTGGCTTGGTGGGTGACCCTTACCAGGGTAAGGTCCTGCGGCTCTTGTCGTCGTTCCCGGTGTGGTGGCCCGCTGCAGCAGGTCGTCTCGTGCCCTCAGCTGCGAACAGACCCCACAGCCCGGCTGCTGGCACATGAGCTCCTGGGGGCTTGGCCCCGCCTGTGCCAGTTGGCCTCAGGACTGCGTCAGGGACAGCCGCAATCGAATGCTCCTACGAACAGTGGGCTAGTCTTTCGGTTTGAGAAATTAAGCTAAGCTGGACTCCTAAGCTTATAGTCATTCTTTCCTTCTCATCTAATGAATCGGTGGATTTTTTATTCTTCGTGCTGAGAACTGCACAGACAATGCTTTACTGAGAGCGGTAAGGCTGCTGGATGCTCGTGGGCTGGGTTCCGGAGAGCAGGCAGGTTTGGTGCATACGCTACACAGCAGTTCTGGGTCCTCAGGCTGGTGTCAGCCCTCGCTTTTCCGGCTGGTGGGCAGTGGAGGACGGTCGTTGTACTGGAGCTCTGCAGCGGGGAGTAATTCACTGCTGCCCGTCCTCTCCTCTGCATCCGTTCGGCAGAAAGGCGCTCGTGGCAGCCGGTGAACCTGTCTGCTTCCCCGCAGTGCTGAACTGGGGCTGCCCTGGACAAATTAAAACCCAAGAAGAACCAGAATGTTGAACGAACATAGCTTTGTAAAATGCCAACGAAATTAGCTGCACAACCAGAAGTAGCTAAATCCTCTAGCACTGATTCCCTTGCATTCTGCAAGTCTCTGGGCCTTGTCAATATTCTGGTCCCCTGTGTCCCCCCTAGCTTTAAAAACTGACCTTGAAATTGGAGAATTTACATTTGGAGTGCTTTCTTGTGTAGATGGTTTCTGCTAAGTTGTCAGGATCTGAGTGGATCTGTTTCATTCCAAATGCCGATCTTACCGCATAAAATAACCACGCAGGTCAGAAATTCTCACAACCGGCTTTGATGGAGCTAAGTGACTGGTGGTGTCTCCCCTGATACTGTTTGATCTGCAGCAAAGCAAGAGATTAGAACATTCCTGCATGTGCAGTTAAAAAAGAAAAAGTTATGCTAAGAGTATGCAGAAACTTTTCTGTTTATGAATCTGCACAAGATTAGGATCAGGTGCCTTCAAAGCAGAGATGTAACTCCCCTTGTTGTGTTGATGTGAGCAGTTCATGTACTAAAAACCAACAACAAACAACACGCCAGCCCTGACTGTGCCTGCTCGTACCTTGCCAGTAACTTTGCCGTGAATCCATAGCTTTGATGAACGTGTGAGGTGCAAAAAGTTTTGTGTTTTTTGCAGAAAGCACGGTTGAGGTTTGCATTTTAACGTGGAACGCTTCACCTGTTCTCCCTGAATATACCAGCTCCCCAGCAGTCTTGTTTCGGTTTCGTTTGTGGCTTGCTGAACGTGACCTATGTGGTGTAAAGTACACGTATGTGCAGGTAGTTTGGGAACGGAGCGATCTCGTGAGGGTAAAGGGCTGGTCTCTGTCCTTCCGGAGCTGCTGCAGATGTCTGCTGGACAGAGGGACTTTGCTGTTCCGAGAGCTCTGCCCTCCCCTCACACACACGTCTCCTGAGGCTCTCGGCTCGCAGCGGCCGGCGCACTTTGGGGGATTTCGTGTCTGGTGATGGGAGCTGAGCGTACCGGGCATGTTGTGAGTTCGGACCGGTGAGTTTTCCCAGGTAAGCCTTTGCTGTAAGTCAGATTCCTGCTCTCAACCTCTGCCAGCATCAGCTGGGTATTTCCGTTGTCTGCTGCCCACCTTGGGGCACAAGTGTGCGCTTTGGCTTGGAGCTGACAGCCCTCAGCTCGGACTGCCAGGTGTGTGGGGACTCTTGCGCGTGGATGTGGTCCCTGCGAACGGCGAGCGTCTCCCCGGCAGCGAGAGCCGCTCGGCGGCAAGCCAGCGGGTACCAGCAGCCTGCCAAAGGCATCGCTCCCCATTGCTTCTCTTCGTCGTAATGCTCGGGGTAAAGCTGCACTTCCTCACACCATAAGAGCAACACTGTGAGGTTAACTAACGGACTGGCACGATCACAGTTCCTCTGATGCAAAAATGGCATAACTACATATATATAGAGAGAGACAACTAAACAGGTTATCATTACCGATGTAAGGTATCAGTGGGAACTGGATAATAGCTGATACCTCTTCAACCATTTGACAATTGCTAATGACAATTAGCCAGTGTCTTGGGTAACAGTGAGGCCTTAGAGAATTTTCGCTTGTGATGAAGTGAGAATTTGTCATCTCCTGAAGACAGCCCTGCACAGTGACCTTTAATTAATCTTTTAAATCGTTGAAAAACGAAACAGAAACCGCCCCACCAAAACAAACGGACAAACCCCCTGCCCTCAGCCCAAACAGATACCTCTGGGCAAAAGAAAGAAGGCACAGTGGTTTATGCCCAAGTTCTAGATGGGAGCATGTTTGAATTACACTATGTTCTGTTTCCCAGTTACAATTAAATTAAAATTTAAAAGTGGAATGCTTTAAAGTCATGCATGCTAGCCGTTCAGGCCTCAGCTGCAGCCACTCTTCTGCACAGCTGATATGGTTTGCTCTCAGCTTGTTTAATTAGCCACAGAGCTTCATTACTTTCAGGAGTTAGCGGGGTGAGTCAGCTGTGGCTGGTGTTACTCACAGGACCCTCCAGCCACTATTTAAAGGCAAATGGAGGTTCAGACTGCTTATTTGCCTAGGCCTAATGTTGGTGTCTGCCCAATCAAAGGGTTCTGGGGCTTGTGACGGAAGACCGTGAGCAGCAGGACAGGAGAAGCCTTATGAGAGTAGGCGTTCTTATGTGGGTCTTTCTCAGTCAAGGTTAATCCTGGAAAATTAGAGGTTTTTCTGGGCTGGAAAACGGAGAGGAGCACAGAGAAGCTGCCCCTGCTACAGGTAAGGAAACCTTATGTTCTGACCGCTGTGCCAGCACGTGTTTCTTGGTGCTATGGGAAATAACAGCGCTTTCAGCTAATACATGTTATTTTACTTGCTGTGCTGGGTTGTTTAAAATCAAAAGTAAAGTGTCCTGTGTGACTTTATCTTACGCTGAAAGGCTCTTCTGCTGCAGCTCCGCCAGCCAGCAGTCTGCAGCCATGGCTGTGGGGCTGAGCACGCTGAGCGCAGCAAGGCTGCTGCTGGGCTGCGGAGAGCTGGCAGCAGCGTGCGGATGGGGAGAGCGCTCGCTTGCTCTGCTTAAAGCCTGCAGCTTGAAGTCTTGGAACAATTTCTGCCTTGAATAGCATCCGAGAAGTCATTTGGGAGGAGAAAACAGTGTGAAAGGGCAATATGGATTAGAAAAGCAGAAAGTGGAGAGTTTAAACTTGTAGCTTTCTCTTTTTCCTCCATTTGTGCGTTCAGCAGAGCATGTCTCAGTCATTTTCAAGTATAGAATGCCCAACTAAAAATAATCTTAAAAAATTTTGAATTCTTGTAATGAGGCCACGCGGTTATAGCTAGATAACGGTCTCTGTGTGTTGTCTCTGCTACTTTTGTATTCGCAATATTGTCATGCCGCTTCTTTAATGGTGCGCGGTGACTGCTGTGTGGCTGCTGCCTGCCCAGGCTCTGGTGATAGCTGTCTCCCCTGGTAAAATTAAATGGGAGATTGGCCTGCTTTCGGCTCCGCTGTGCGTGTGTGGTAGTTCAACATTTAAACAATGCTAAAGCTGCATTGGTGTTTATTAGATTTAATGCGTTCATTTTGAGTTCTGGTTTAAAATGGGTCACCGCAGGGAAAGTCAAGGTCTCTTCCCAATATGACTTTACAAACATCTCAAGGTGAGATTTCTGAAGTATGTTGTTTGTTTATGTTCCTGTACTGAATAATATTGTGCAGTTTCTTTTTCTGTGTCCTACAGAATAGTTGTCCAGATTGTGTTTGCCTTAGGACTTGTACAGCAAAGTACACAAACCAGCATAGCTCTGCAATTAAACACATGGATGTTTTCATTTTAACTGTAATGGTAGAAATGTCTGAAGTCTGATAAAGTGTATGAATAAGTTCAGTGTAACACTGGGCCACAATTCAAATATTTTCTGTCTTGGGGGGAGGTGACCTTGCGAACGTGTGAGGTGGGGTGTGCAGGAGCGTGCACTGCTGAGCCTGGGTTGGCACTGATGGCCATCACCCCTACAACTCCCAAAAAACTCAGCACAGGTGATGGCTAAAAGCCTGTGCTGCTTGTGTTGTGGTACAGACTTGCTGATTCAAAGGAGAGGTGGGAATTTTAGATTAATTACATGACTAAAGGTGTTTCTAGAACACTTTGAGCTTTGTTTCAGTGGGGTGTCTCTGAGCTATGGACGTACTGGCAAGCACGTAGATCTAGGTTCCTTGGGCTCAGAAGTTCATAGCAACCTGTTTGTATCACTAGAGTGAATTCCACTCCAATTCCATTAATCCAGAGTCCAATCTGATACTTCCAAAGAATTTTATAGATTTATATTTGTAGTAGCATTTATTCACCTGGGGAATACTTTTCTGGTGGTTGCTGTGACTTTGAACCAGGTGTGAAATGAGGCTTTGCCCCATTGGTGGGCTGTTGACTTTCACCTTCGCTGGTCAAGCTGGCTCCACCAGCACTGATGTCCATGGGTGTCTGTTGGGGAACAGAGGAGGAAACATTGTCGTTACACCAGCCCTTCTGGGACAGCTTGCTGATCCTGAGCTGAAGGAGTGATATCGGGCACCCATCAGCAGTGCTAGGTGGAACAAGAGCTGCCATACTGGCACATGTGTAGGGCAGGGAGGGGCTGGTGGAGGACAGAGCATTTCCTTGCTGGTTTCCTCAGTGGCTGCTATCACGTTCCATTTGTGTTGGAAATGTGCTGTGTGTTTCAGACTTAACTGTATGTTTCTGTTGGTTTGTGTCAGAACTGTAAGTCGGTTCAAGCGAGCTTTCCATTACTGAATGTAACATACTCTCCAAGGATGAATGTCGCAAACTATTCCAAAGCACAGTTATTGCCTGTAAAAACCTCTTGTAGAATATCAGGCTGCTGTGCTAAGAGTCAGGAAATCTGATGCTTTCATACAGATCAAAACACCATAAACCTACATTTCTTTACCCCACACCTTACTCCTGTTTCTTGCCGTTGGCACAACCCCTGATGCATGTTGCCGTCCTTTTGGGGAGGAGCAGGGTGCTGGAACGGGGCCCTGGTGCTGTGCGGCTGCTGGAGCCCTGCAGCTGGTACCGGCATGGTGGAGGTGGGTGCGGGAGGGCAGTGGCAAAGCCCTGCTCCCCTCGCCGGCAGCCCCTGCCCCGCTGCTGGGGACGCTGCTGCTGGGGAGACTCTCTGGGCTGGGGGCATTGCTGGGTGGGGGGCTGCGGGGTCTGCTGGGACACCCGGGGCAAGCAGGGACCCTCTGCTGAGGAGCTGGGCTCTGAGCTTTGCCATCCCTTGCATTCGGTCCAGCATAGTCTGCTTTTATTTATTAGTTTTCTGCTAGGGATGTGGAACAGAGAGAGCACTTGGAAGCAACTCGACAGCCACCAAATGGATGTTCCTTTCTGTTTATTCCTTGGCTTGCATTCTGAAATTATGTGGTGATGCACTAGGAATCTGAAACATTGACTGTCTTACTAAGGCTTTAATTGAATACAGTTAAGAAACAAAAGCAGGACTTCCTTCTTTGTTGCACTAGGGAAAAATCATGACTTTAAAGAGGCTGGCTATATTTAACACTTTATATGAATCTGAACAGTCTAAATATATGTGATTTTACTTTTTTACTGAAAAAAATTAAGTCATCTGTCACTTGGTCAGTAGCTAAATTACATTTATTAACCTGACACGGACAAATGTCAGATGGTCAATATGGCTTTTTTTAAAGGCAGGTCTTTAGCTGCAATGCAGCCTGTAAGCCATAAGCTTGCTGGGTGGATAGCTGATATTTTGTTTTTCCGTTTGCTGTTCTCTTATGTATTTCACAAGGGTAACCGCTGCGAAGGAGCCCTTCGTGCTGGGAGCCCGGGTGGCTGTGGAGCGGGCAAGGGTGGGAGCTGGGTGCGAAGGCAGGGTGGGCTGTGGGGAAGGGTCTGCGGGGGGAACTCGTGGGAGAGAGCAAGGGGCTTCCTCCGCCCTGCGTGCATCTGTCAGTGGCCTGTCGGTGCTTTTTTGACATGGGGAGGAAGGGATGGAGTCGTGTGTTTAAAAAGCCGTGAAGATGATGAGGAAGACGCCCATGCATCGGAGCTTTGCGAAGAGCCTGGCCAAGCGGCGCAGCTGCTGCCCCAGTGTCTGCAGGCAGCGGCAGGAGCTGCTCACTGCCTGCTAACCCTTTGCTCCATGCTGCTGTGCTTGTGGGCGCAAGAGGGGCTGCAAGCTCTGCGTAGGGAAGGAAATATAAACCACGCTTTGTCCTCTTCCAGTGGCAGCCAACAGTAAACTCAGACTGAGTAGAAATGGACTTGTTTTACCTCCAAATGAATAGCAATTTGCTTTACTAGTGTCCTTTTTTCCCCCTCCCTACTAAACCTTTCATAAAGGGTGAACATAGCTCTTAATTACTGGTTTCTTTTGTGTTTTAGTATTCTGTGAGTAAACCCATTTTTTAAAATGGGAAATAAAAGAAATTAGAGGATGAAGGTTACAGACTCCATCTAGATTTTGGAATCGTACAGTTTTTAAGATTTAGTGCCTTATCTTAAACCTGATTAGTAGCTTGAATTTCTGAAACAAGCTGTGCTGAGCTGTGCCGTATGGCCTGTGCAAGGCAGCTGAGCGCTGATGCCAGCCATGGAGATATTTCATTTTGCTGGAGTAGGACAGGCTACTTGCTGGTGTTGTCACGAGGAGGCCTTTGCACAAGGAGGGGGTGTGGGCTGCCCGTCTCCGTAAGAACTTCCCCACACATCTCAGGCCTTCTGTCCCCTCCTGAAGATGCAGCAGTGCCTGCTCGGTGACGGCTGCTGGGTCGCAGGGCAGTGTCCCCGGCACAGCCGTCTGCCGCAGCCCAGACCCCATGGCGGGCACAGGCCCCTGTGACCCACCATGAGCTTGGCAGCCATCGCTGCGGCCGGCTGGCGAGCAGACCGTGCTGCCCTGGCTCGCTCCAAAGGCTCGGCTTGCCTTGCCTTGCCTCCCGTGCTGTCCCACCGCTGCGAGAGGCTCCCTCAACCACCAGCGTGGCTTGGTGTGGGAGAAGCTTGCAGCTTTCCCTTCAGCGTGGCAGACTCGAGCAAAGGCATCGGAAGGGGTTGTCTTGGCTGGCTGGGAGGAGGTGTCCGTAGGTAGAACACATCGCTGCTGTACAAACACATCAGGGCAGTACACATGGGCAGTAGCTCTGCTTTCGAACGGCTGAAACAGGTCGTTGCAAGTAGTTACTGATAAAGATTCTAATGTCTGTCTTGGGTGAAACTACAGCGGATTGCGAACGCTGGCTGAAAGTGTTGCATTAAAAGCTGGTAACTCTACTGAAAGCTTGTGGATGTGTTCTCTTTCTACAACAGGGAGCTTGACACTATAATTTTTATATGAATGTAGCTGTTGAATCCAGCTGAAAGGAATGTGCCCTTCATTCTTTCGGCCGTTCTGAAGCCACACGCTCAGCAGCTCACTCTGGAAACTTGAGCAATATTTCTCTTACTTCTGCAACAACATTCGCCCCTCATTTTCATGCTTTCCAGCACTTTTCTTGGTATGAAGAGAAAATGCCTTTTTTCGCAATGCTATCTTGGAGCTGCTGGTACTTGGACAGTGTATGTGAACAAATTATATCCAAAGCAAGCTTAGCGCTCTGTAACATGATCTGACACGGCCCTGGGTTGTAGCTGTAAGCTGGAAACCAGTTGCTGTAAACTGGTCTGCATCAAAAGGCCTGGCTGATGCTGCTTTGTCATGCTGAGCCCTTCCTCTGTCAGCCCAAAGCCAAGGTTCATTTCTGAAATGAAATATTCCTCTCTGGCTGAAGCTTAAACATTTTCCAGTGTGTTTATAAAGTTTTTTCAAGTGCTTTAAATACAAACAAGACAAATCTGTAAATACAGATTTACTTCAAGTAAATAATGAATTTAGTGACAGAAGGTTTTAATTGTATTTGGCAAGCATTTTGCACGTTTTTGCTTTGTTTCAGAACGGAGAATAAAGGCACTAGTCACACACTGCAAACAGCCTGTGGTCTTAAAGCAGCTTCCCTGTCCTGTTCCTCTTTGTTTCTGTGCTTTGGCTGGCGTTTGCACACAGGGGTGTACGCAGGGGTGTACTGGTAGCAGCCTCTAAGGAATGGTTGGTTTTTCCCCTCCTTCACACAGGCCATGTCCCTCAGCGCAGCGAAGGAAGGCGAGCTCCCCACTCCGTGCTGAGAGCGGAGGGTAGATGGAATAACCCAAGGCTGTACCTGGCCAAAGCCATCCAACTTGCAGAGCGTGAACTAAAGCAGTCTTTCCTTTTCTTGAAAATACTTTCAGAACTCTTTTTTTCATGAAGAGAAAAGAATGAAAAAGAGGACAATTTGGCTTTTTTCTTTTTTTTTATAAGACTCAGTTCATTTCTGAATCCTTCCAAAAAAAAAAAAACCAACCCTATCCTGGAAAAACATTTTCTGACATTGAGATTAGCCAAGACCAGAGAGTCACTGTCTGGAAGTGCTTGGCTGAAAATTTGCCTGCTCTTGGCTTCTAGCTTGTTTTATCTGCTGTGTGTTTAGCAGATAGCCTTTGGCTTTCTTCTGCTTTTGTTTACAGTGTGAAGTCCAAAGTGACCTCACTGGAAGGATATTAGACAGCTGTAAGACCAAAATCAGGCATGTTGGGCAAAACTGGAGAGTTCTGTATGCTGTTCCTCCAGTGGTGGCATGAGGGATAATTAAAAATAGCATTTTATTCTTGTTTGGTTCTTGTGTCAGTCCTGGAGCAGTCCCATGCGCTGTGAATCTCCTGCACTGGGAGCTGCAGTGTTGGGGCACCCCTCGGGGTCCCGGGGCCCGAGGAGTGGGGTTGTCCCCATCTTGTGCTGCCCTGAGGAAGCCGTTGCTGCCACAGGCCAGCTCTGAACTCAGCATGCCAGCCCCGAGGCGAGGGTGGTCCTGCTGCTGGCACCTTCTGCTGCTCTCCTGTGACTGTGCTCGCTCACGGCGGCTGGGCAGCTGCACCCCCAGCTGCTGTCTAACCAGGAGAATCCCTGGGCTTCGGGGGCTGCTGCTTAGGCCATGGAAAAATGCCTCTCGTGGAGCATGGATGGAGCAATGCCCAGAGCAGCTCGGAGGAACCCAGGCTCTGCAGCCTCAGCTGATGAGGGCAATCCGGTTTGGGTTTTTTTTGGGGAAGGCCTGAGCCCAGAAAGGCAGCAGCAGTTCTTGTCAAAAGAAAATGGAAGAAAATGTTCAGAAAGCTTGAGAAGCAGGTGAGATGTGTGGGGCTGTTAGCTGGCTAAGCAGTGGTGGGACGGGAAGGTCTGCGCTCTCCACCATTGCAAGTGTGTGCGTGTGAACCCTTTCTGGCTGGCTTCGGTTGATGTGGGAATGATGATGATGGTGTTCTTGGAGCTCACGGGATTAGCTCGCGTGGTGGTAATAAAACTACGTGGACTTACAAAGGCTTTCGTTGCTGTGCTGAGGAGTGGTGCTACCAACATCTTGTTCACAAGCAAAATTTTGACAATTATCTTCCAGATGTGTAAACCCAAAGTTAATAAACCCTTCTGAAGGGGACTAAGACTCTTAGGGCTTGTTTCACAGCCCTGCGGGACACCGATAGCAGGGTGCAGCCTGTGTGTGCACGAAGCATGGCTGGGAGCACGGACGGGTGTAGGCTTGCCCGTGATCCCTCGCAGCTGTTCTGCCCGGGGCTTGCTGGTCGGGATGCTTGCAGGTAGATGTGCCTTGCTGGTCGGAGTAGGAGAGGCAGCGAGCAAGGGCAGCCGCCCCTCATGCACATCACTGCGCAGGGTGAGCCATGGGCAGCATGACCGAGCCCGCTCCTTCCCACCCAGGCGTCGGCAGCACCTTCAAACGGAGAGCTGGTTCCACAGCAGATGGGGTCCCTGCCTGAGCTTTGGCAGGAAGGCTGTGCTGCCAACAGAACTGCATGGCACAACTTTGTTATCAAAACGCTTCTTTTGTGGATTATTTGGATTTCCTGACGGAAAAGGTTCTCGTATTCATTTAATCTTTTCATGACTTCTTCACTGAACAGTGGTTAAAAATTTGCTTGGTTTAAAACAAAGCACTTGGAGTGGAAAGCAACTGTTTGCTCAACCCAACCCAACCCTTTTTCACTCTCACACACTGAAAATTGTGGAGCACTGCAGCAATCTGTGATTGACCAGTGTCTGTGGCGAGCTCTGTGAAGCTCAGGTTGTCTCCAAGGGAGGCAGGAGGGAGTAGGGTCATTCCTGCGCAGGCTGCTCTGACTGGAGATGGACTCTGCTTGCTCTCACCCATCTCTATCAAAAGAATAAGAAACATCTGGCAGAGGCCAAACAGGTCAAATCTTTTAAAGGTGGATTCTTTGGAAAGTAGTGTTTAAAAAAAAAAAAAAAAAACACCTTATGTTTTCTTTGAAGCCTGTTACGCTTTCCCTTCTGCTGATCCTCTGCTCCACCAGACATTCTCATATGGATGGTCTTTTGTTGGCTTTTCCCTTCCCCCTCATAATTTTGGTTCAAGTCTTCTAAAACAAAGTAAGTGTGCCATACTGCTTCCTCTGCTCGTTCTGAAGACGCTTCCACTGTGAATACATATTGAAAATACCTGGCTGGTTGTGTATGAGCTGGATTTAATTTCTAGGTCATAAGAAGTAAGTATGAGGGACCAAATTCTGATCCAGTGATGACATGGGGGAACTCCCACTGGTTTCCAAGGATTTGGAATTGGCTGTAGAGGACTTCAGTTTGCGAATCCAAGTGCCTCTGACAAACACATTTGGCTCACTTTCTGCCAGTGCTCCATTTTTTTTTTCCAAGTTCAGATGTTTGTGTGAGTGCTCTGTCTTGAGAGACTGAAAGTGGCTTGAATACATTTGAGGGTATAAATGAAATTAAATGTATCTAGCAAGTGCCATCAACTCCAGTCAGCTGGAGGAGCCTTAGAGACCTTGTACCCTTATCTCGGCCAGCTCCACTCACAGAATCACAGAATGGTAGGGGTTGGAAGGGACCTCTGAGGGTCATCTAGTCCAACCCTCCCCTCACTGTGAGGGGATGCGGGCTGATTGTGCGACCTCCCCGTAGCTGCTGCCGTCACAGCGTGGCTTTCTGTAACCTTCAGAGCCCTGCCAAGGGCTCACCATCCCTCGGCTCGGTCCTTGGGGTGTCACAGGTGAAGCTGAAACAGCATCTAGATTTTTTCATGGCACTTAAATTTATGGTGGGTAGCAATGCTTGGAGATGAAACCCTGTGTTATTTCATATGAATAAATGATTTTTTTGAAGCAAGAGAAGCAGTATTTTTATATTAGTGGCACATGTCTGACAAGCAGTGTAAAACAATATTGGGAGCCAGTACCTGTCCTGAAGGTCTTGCAGTGCAAGTGCTGAGCTCGTGTTATTTGTTTGTCTTGACACTGAAATAACAATATTTACAACATTATTCCATGTATTAAAAAGACAGTAAAATACATTCTTGTGGTTCTAAGTCGAACAGTAACCTCAGGAAAACTTGCTTTCAGGGATACGAGGTGGAAAAAAGCAAAAGCACGTACAAGATGGTTTTGCTTATTAGGTGCTGAGAAGCTGACTGTGTTTTGTTCTAGGGGAGTGTTCTGTCTCAGTGTCTGTCGCTCACCGTGCTAGATACGGTTTTGCAAGCATAAAAGTTATAGCATTGATTTTACAGGGTGTATCACAAAACTTATGTCAGTTTAGTGGCTGCAGAAATTAAACGTGAAAATGAGCGAGACAAGGACTCCAAGTGTTTGCTTAAAAATGTCAGACTAATCAAAAAAGATGGAGATCTTAACAAATAAAGCATATAAATTGGCTTTGCTATTTTTCTGATAAATCACTGTAGACAAGCGAGTTCTGTAGCAGGGAGGCTGAAGTGGCATGGTTTATTGGCTCGGCCAAACGAGTACACGGGGACTGTGAGCCCAGGTCTGTGGCTGCAGACTTCAAAGCAAGCCATGCTGTGGGAGGGAGCTGGGCAGGCGAGGTCCCCGCAGCCCGCTTACCGAAGGAGTAACGTGCCCGGGAATTTCGGACAGACAGGCTGGTGTGCAAGCCTTACGGTGGGAGTTCGAGTGAGAAATCTTTATTGAAGCATAAACGGAATTTTTAAACAACTTTCAAGGTCACTGGTACTTAAAATCATATCACTGTTACTTGCATTACAGTTATAGAAAGGTGAAATAAGTTTTAATAAAGTGTCAAAATTTAGCATTTAAGAAGAATCTGGCTTCAGGTGAGACTTGAGTTTTCTTTGCGAATGCACTTGTTTTTCTGCTGAAGTGCCCGACTCTGCGGGAGGGGTTCAGATGTGCTGTGCAGGTGCTGCTGGCTTTGCTCAGCTAAGCTCAGGCCTCCTGCTGCTGGATTTCTTGGCTTTCTGTGCCGTGCGTGAAGGCAGAGGGCACATTGAACCAGCTCGGCAGGACTGCTGGGTTCACGGTGCTCTACACAAACACTGTGTTCATCAGGTAGATTCGGATTCACTTGCTTTCCAAACCTTACTGTGTAATGCTTCGTATTGTTGACGTGTAGGAAAGCACGTGTGCGATACGCAGGGCTGAAGGGCTCGTGAGTGGCTGCTAGGGAACTGTTGGAATGGGCAAGCGCCCAACTCCATGCGCAGCTACCGGAGGAGCATCCTAAATGGGACATGCACCTACAAAGGGTCGTGCATGGAAAGTTCCACAGATCTGTTCCTGCAGATACAGCGTGCTCAGTGGCTCTGACCAGGGCTGTGGGGTGCCTGTACAGAGGGGAAACTTCAGCTTCGTTTCCTTTCTGAGCTGGCTTGACAAGGGGACGTGGAAATTTCCACTGTCTTTCTGGATGTGTATGCTGTTCTTTATTGTTTTTCTGTTCCCCAATATTATGGGCTGTAGTTTTGTGTTAAAACTGAAATACTGCACAGAAGCAACAGTCAGCAGGGAATTCAGGAATGCTGAACATAACATGCTTTTAAAGTTGTTAAGCCGTTGCACTGAGCAGTTGAACCCTCCTCTCATTTAGGCCTCCTCCCCTCTACTTTCCTTGGCAGCTAACACTATTCAATGCTTTTTTTCTGTAGTTTCCTGTTTTTTCACTGTAGTTCCTGTGGTTACTGCCGCATATGCAGCAGTCGGCACTTACTGTTTCATATGCACTATTGTTGCACATCAGCTTGTGGTAGGATTTTGAAACTTAAAGTGACTGTAGACAGAGATCAAAATATCGATTTTATATATGTGTCTGAGTTCACAACACCTTAATTCATTGCTCTCTGAAAGTACCTCAGGTGATCTTAGTAATGCTCTGAAGACAGCAGCAGGACTGAGTGATCAGTGTGTGTCAGAACTGCCGGAGCTACTGCAGACTGGCATCTTTTGCTATTCACTTGCTCTCATCAGACTTCAGCTGGCAGCTACGGTGTGTCGTTGGAGATGACACAGAGATGGTATCTAAGAAAAACATAGTTGTTTTCTTTGTGAAACTTGTCAAGATTTCATTTCCCTGCCGGTTTTGTGATAATTGGGATTTTTATTTGCATGTGAACCAACTCAGTGTTGAACACTTCTGTGCACCGCGATCAATCTGCCTCCGTTGTGCTTTCAAAATGATTGCCTGCTGATTACTAGCGTCTTGTGTAAAACAACTGTCTAGATAAATGCAGGGGAAAGCACATTTGAAGTGCATTCAGAATCAGAGGTGCCTAACAAACCTTGAAAACTACACGGCAGCCCGTGCTTTGTGCCAAACCGAACGGCAGGAGGGTGGAGAGACTAAACCACCTTCTCTTGCTTCCTGAGCGCATGCAGTTTGGATCAGCGTGTCTCTTTCCTTGGCGCTTTAGTGAATTTGGTCATGTGGATGTGTTCTGAGAACTTGTTCTTTTCCTTGCGTGCTCAGCCCCCAGCTGGCATGACACTGCGGGACAATCCAAGCACTCTGCGGTGCCCACATTAGACTTCCCTGGAACTGAACATACCGTATGTAGCTGTAGCCTGGGAATAAAGCATTTCCACAGTTTCTTACTCACGGGTGGTTTATGGTTGATAGTTACGTGTTCAGACTGAGACAAGAAGCTGAGCACAGCCATGCGCTCGGATGTGCTGCACGAGGTGATCGTCCCGGAGCTGCGTGCATCTGCTGGCTGCCCCTGTCCTGCTGCCCAGGGCCGAGCTCCTGCCCGCCTGCCCTGGTGTGGTGGGCAGTGCCCGTGCGGGGGGATTGCAAGCAGGTGCAAATCGGGGAAACCTCCAGGGGTGGCTGCAAGGAATACGGCGTTGTCAGTTACAGACTGAAAGCAAGGACTGCAGTAGGAATTTTTTTTCAATCAAGTTGTTTAAGTGTTCCTGAAAATTGCCAGCTTGGCGAAAAGATCATTTACTAGGTTCCAAAATATCCATCTGAGAGGGGCAGAGAAATACATTGTATGCCTTAAACCTCATTATATCATGTTTTTCTTTCTGAAAAAAGCAATTAAGTAGACTATAGAAGAGACTTTTTTCTGAGAATCTAATACTTGACACTCTGCCACCTTCTACCCTGTAAAAGTGTTAGAACTTTGCTTGTGCTGATGCCGGTGGTAACGTACTGCTGTATTGCGTCCTATGCCAGATCCCTGAGGGTAAATTGGCAGTAAAATATGGCTGTAACCCTCCTTGCCTACTCTGGAATGACTGGCGATGTTTGGAGGGTCGCTGAAGCTGTGCTCGCGCTGCTATGCCTGCCGAGTGCCTGCAGCAGTGCCCGTGCCAGGTCAGCGCTTGGAGGAGTGGGTAACTTGAACACCAGGGGTAGGGAGACTTGTAGCTTTTCTGCTGTGTATGATGCTGTCAAGATCTGGTGGACTGCTCCCTCCAAAACCACAGGAATGAAGATTTCTGTCCATTACTAAAATTCTTCACAACATCCTTATTTAAATGTGTTTAATTATCTTATGAGAAACAGCTGCTAAATTGCCACAAAAATGCACGCAACTGTAAAACGAGTATGTGAGCTTTAGTGATGGAATCCCATTTCATGTGCACTGGAAAACCATGGTTTTGCTTTGCTTTCCAGCAAAAAGTTCTAGACCAATCTGTCTATCCAGAAATGCTGCCTGACTCTTTTCCTGTGTCAGGCTCCCTGTTCTTTGTCGGTGGTTGCGCTCAAGCTGTTTGCGGGTCCCGTGCAGGGGGTGATCTGTGGCCGGCTCCTGGGGGTCTGTCCCGTGGGGGCTCGGGGGCCTCTGCGGGCAGCAGTGAACTGCCCAGGAAAAGAGTGGGTTTGGTCAACAGGAAAACATGGTGAACAGAAGCGGCTGGTTTTTCTGTTGCTGCTTGTAGTCTGGTGTGGCTTTGTATCAGCAGCAAGGGATCTCTGCTGCACAAATTCAGACCCTCCACCTTAATGGAAATGAGAGGAGAGGTTATTTGGGGGAGGTTTCTGACAGACAGGGGCTACTCCATGTTTTTGTCACAGCTTGTTTATAGTGTAAGTAACAGGCAGAGTGTTGGACTCTTGAAACTAAGGATGTAATTATTTGAAAAGGACTGTGTCAACTAATTCCACCAAGTGACAACAGTCTGCTTGTAAAGGGGAGGCGAGGCAAAAGCCCCGGGGAAACTTTTTTCTTTTTTGTTAGTACAGGGTAACCTCAGTGACACAGCCGTGGCCGGGGTCAGCGATGGGAACGCTGCTGGGACATGGCCCTGGGGTCCTTGCTGGCTTCAGATAAAACCTCTGGGCTGGGAGCGCTCTGCGGGGCGGATGGAGGCGTGGGCAGGCACCACTGCGTGTTTCAATGGGCCTTCCGAAACAGCGTCGGCATCTTTGAGCGGTCTGAAGTTAGAGATGCCACGTGGAGGTGAAATGTGCTTTTACTGGGACGCAATTTTGCTGTTTTCCAATTGAATTTTTTTTCTTAGTTTACAAATCTCAAAGAGAACTCGGATCCCTGTGCACAATTAATGTGATTTGACCCTGGTGCTCCAGGGTAATCCAGGCTTAAAAGCTTGTGGTGCCAACGCAAGCCGTCGTGTCCCTTGCAGGTGATGCTGTGCCAGAGGGGAAGCACTCGCCTGCGGCTCCTGCCAGCTAGCCAAAGCACTCTCTCCTGTGCCTGCTGCCTCGGCGGGGCTCCGGGCTTTGCTGGGTGTTTGCGCACGGCGGGAGCCCCAGGAGCCCCGTCCCTCTTGGGAAGCCCTCCCAGCAGGGAGAGGTCCGGCCGTGCCCCTGCAGACACGCACGCCTTCGCTCTGCGGCGTGGCGGGTTCCTCAGAGACAAACCCACTTCAAACACCATGCCAAGCAGCGCGTTCTCTCCCTCTTGCTTGCGCAGCGCTCTGCTGCGGGGCAGAGCCCGGAGCATCGCCCGTGGTTTTTCCTCTGGAGCCTGTGGAAAGGCGCTGAGGGAGCAAGCCTTTGCCACTGGCACAAGCAGGCTGTCTTTAGATGGCTTGTAGGCGCCTGGCGTAACGCAGAGTCATCCAGAGGCTGGGGTAGTTTTCTGAGTAACTTTTCTTTCAAGACTGAGACAAGCCAGGGAGTCTGAATGACATGTCCAACGCATTAGCTCATTCCCAGAGATAGATTTCCTGGCTTTGATGGTTGACTGGGATCTAGTTCTCATTTCTGATTTCTTCTGAAAATCTGACAAGGAAAGTGCTGATCTTGCCCAACCATTTGGTCACAGAGGCCGGGTGGAGGGGAGCAAAGCCTGGGAAAACACACTGGGTCCAATCCCCTCCTGGTGCAAACCCACTGACTCTAACGACTGTCAGGCCTTCCCTGCTTTTTGAGGAATCACAGACTGTTAGGGGTCAGAAGGGCCCTCTGTGGGTCACCCAGCCCAACCCCCTGCCCAAGCAGGGTCACCCAGAGCAGGCTGCACAGCACTGCATCCAGGCGGGTCTGGAATATCTCCAGAGAAGG
>Ga0065711_1034097_pt1 | contig 24318 bp, 13 predicted proteins | sample Hoacrofraction12_FD_59098 | JGI IMG/M metagenome (GOLD analysis project Ga0065711, IMG submission 59098) | Hoatzin crop microbial communities from Cojedes, Venezuela - Epithelial fraction 12 v2 (version 2) | ecosystem: Host-associated > Birds > Digestive system > Esophagus > Crop | place... | reverse complement strand
GGCTGGATATAAGGAAGAAATTCTTTACAATGAGGGTGGTAAAACACTGGAACGGGTTGCCCAGAGAGGTAGTGGAGGCCCCATCCCTGGAAACATTCAAGACCAGGTTGGACAGGGTTCTGAGCAACCTGATCTAGTTAGCGGTGTCCCTGCTCACTGCGGGGGGGGTGGACTAGATGACCTCTAGGGGTCCTTTCCAACCCAAAACTTTCTATGATTCTGTGATTCTATGATTCTATGTGTCACTCCCTGGCTGTGTATTCCCAGCTAAATGACCCCAAACAATTCTTCCCTCACCTTCAGCTAACCAAAAAGCTCTTCTTTTTCTTCATAGATCTGTAACACATTGCTACCATGCTACCCTTGGGTAGGTCTCCAACAAAGCGTTTAGATCTAGCCACAAAGCCACCTGAAAGGTTTCCAGGTGTGCAGCATGCCATCGGAGGAAGGTAGCCCTCACGGTACAGAAACACGCCGTGCAGTTTGTGCAGGTTCCCCGCTCCTTTCCGTACGAACATTGTTATATTGCTTGCTGCAAAACACTGGCAGCATGAACAAGGTGGTCCATCAACATGGCTGTGTAAAATTTATGCTCACATGATTCTAGGATAGAATTGTTCTGTTTCGTCAAAACTTGATGGGTTTTAGAAAACAACACCTTTTCTGTGAGTGACTAATTATATTTGAAAAGGATGCTCCGAAAAGCTGTGGAAATGTTCTCATTTTCTGATGGCTCTCTTTGTGAAGGTCTATTTATTCTTTACCACACCCTTCTAAGGCTTTTAACCCCTGGATGTTTTTACTCCCCAGGTACTTCTCCCTTCACACCCGATACACAGCCCGATCATTTTCTGCTCAGAGAGTAACGATGAGGGAAAAAAAGGGCATGTAGTTTTTGGCAATATGAACTTGCCCCTAGAATCTGCTGTTCCTGGGACTATGCCCAAATGTGAGTGCCTGCTATGTGTCTTCCTTGCCTGGTATTTTGATCCCTTTTGACTGTCGTAAAGACACCCTTGTCTCTGCTCTGCCAGGTGACAAAGCGCTCCCCAGAGCGCAGAGGCTAACTGCTCTTAAGCCACGGGCATGCAAACGTACAGCAGAGATACCTCGCTCCTGCCTGGTAACAGGAGTTAGAATCACATCTGTACTGCGGCACAGGAATCGGGTCAGGTAATACTTTTCACTAGGCCAGCTGATGTGACGGGATCCTTGTCCTGTTCTACACATGGGCTGTACTCCTGCATTTGAAAGCTGTGACAGCAGCAGGGAAATCCCGTGGCTCACTTGATAATCAATGAAACCTTCAGCTTCCAGAAATCAGTATTGTTCCATCGGCTCCTGTTATCTACGCTTGTTTATGTCCATTATGTGAAAATATTTTGAATTTGTTCATTTGTTGGTTACTAGCTTCATAAAACATGCTGGCACCTGCTGTCATCTCCTGAGTCAACAGAGGTCCCAGGGCTATTTCCCATCCACCTAATCTGGCATTTAATACAACCGTAACTAGATTTGCAGCTCTTTAAGAACTTGCCTATGGGTAATGAACCGTCAGAGCTGCGCATGGGTGCCAAGTTGTGGTTCACAAGGAATTCAGGGGCATTGCACCCAGGGCTGGCTTCACATGCCTTTCAGGCATAATTGGAGAAGAATGTTAAATCCTTTCCTAAATAAGCAGGAGAGAGGGCCCTGGCACGGGCATCCTCTGACTCTGAAGCAATTACACCTGCACAGCTTTCAGCACTCCATCCTTTTCGCACAGCCTTCTTCCTTCCTAATGGAGGGGAGAAAAGGAAAGCAAAAAGAAAAACATCTGCAGAGCTCAATGCGTAGAGCACTATGTTATCCCTCATAAATCCAAGTAACTCCATGGGCTTCAGCAAAGAATTAAGGTGGATTTAGCTAGCTGTGGAGGCACTTGGCTTCTGAATTCTTTCCAGCAGTCTGTTCCTCATGCAAACAAGGAGGATCTCTTTACATCAGCAACGTTTAGTGAAGAAGCTGTAATGTCAGTAGGTTTTGTCAGTGGCTATGAGGAAACGTGAAAGGCTCAGAGCAGGAGTGTTTGATGGACCTTACACAAGGTGGAAGTACTGCAGCTGAAGACTCAGTTTCCCTGGTAAATGCATACAGTGAAACAATTTCCTAGCATCAATCTCTCATTGTCTCACTCCACTCACCTTGGCAATTGACAAAACATCTAATTTCAGGAGCACTTAATGAGCCGTGAAGTTAAAAAGAAAAATTTGATATTAATATCAAGTTATTTGTCCAGGACCATGAAACGATAATTTCATTGAATCAGTGTGTGCTAGATTACATCAGACCTGATTCTAGCTTAAAAGACTCTCATTTGTGCTGCACATCCAGAAGAGCATACACGGATTTTGTAGATTTCTGAGAGCTGGCTCAGCACTGCAGAACTGGACTGGCAGCAATTTGCTAAATTTAGCTCTTTTAGCTAAAAGAGGTTCACAAGTGTCAGTTATTATAGATCAACAACACTATAACTCCGTACTTGACATTAGTAGAGGTGTTATGTCATGTTCTGTACACATGAGTAGACTTGAGACAAACACAGGGGTGTTTCTAGATAGCAGATTAGCACGTGGAGTTGGAAGTGTAGGTGTAAGTGGTCTGGTGAAACTGCTCTTTCCTAAAATTGAGATCCCCAGAACTCCCAGATGCTCTGAGATGTCAGTGAGAGGTAACAAGGAGAAATCTACATCCACATAAACTAAATCCTAATTTCTTGGGCTTTCGAAGAAACTTGATCAGGCTATCCTGTGACTGCCTGGCAGGCAACTTGGTTAGAAGCGTCAGGTGCCAGAGCAGAGGGGCGAGGGCTCTCCCCGGCACGGACAGTCCCTCTGCTCTGTGGATTGTCCTTGAATTACTAGACATCCTCAAGTTATTTTAACATACATGAGACTCCAAATTGTTTATATATTACTTTTCACTACACATTTATGAACACTGAAAGCAATTACACCTTTCCTCTCTCTAGAGATGAGAAAACTGGAAGTAAAATGTGGCTCATCCAAAGCCGTCACTCAAGATCTAGGTCAGGATTTGAAGTCTTTAAGGAAAAGCACCAGCTCTTCAGAGAAAAAAAGAGCTGAAAGGGTGGCTTCCTGCCTCCAGACGGAGGCCAAAATCATTGGCATCTGTGATCTCTACACTAATGAATTCTGCCTTTATCTATGTAAAAGGAGTATTTCCTCTCACTGATAAATGACAATTTTTCATTAAATGTCTCTCACATCATGAGAGGTAGCACAAAGTGAAAAGACCCCACTTTATTACCTTTGTAACTTTGTATGTAACGCTGCTCAGGACTCAGGGGAGGATAAAATGACAAGACTGAAAACTCTGAATCTCTTTTGTGGGCAAATCACTTTGTCTAATCATTTTCATCATTGATCTACACTGTTCATGTTATTTCAGAAGTGACTGAAATGAGCATAGTAATCCAACACAAGTGTCTTTCACATGGATGATGACACGACAGTCTTCTCACATGACTTACTTGGTTTTGTAGGATCCAGCAATGTAAGATGCTCAAGCACTTCAGGGTCCTTGCTTGGTCAAAGGTGAATTTTTTTTAGCTACCAATTCATGCAGCTTAATCAGCCAGCTGTCCCTGAGAGTTTTCAACCTTCTTTAAGCTCACCTAATCCAGGTGACAAAATTTGTAGAAACAATAAAGTCCTCTCACTCTCCTTTTCCTTTCTTAGAAGGTTAGTAATTTAAGAATATTGCTACCTTGCTTGCTATTCAGCTACTGAAATTGCAACTGAAGTCTCTCCCTGAGCAGAGGAGACTCGCCGCTCATCTGTTTGATCTTCTGTGCCCTCCTCACAAATTGTAGGGAAGACATCAGATGTTGCCAGACGAGCATTTTGCTCTTGACCGTGTGGTCGGGCACATCAATCAACGCACCCATAGCTTTGCCTGTGCCGCAAACACAGCAGGTTGATTTGTAAGTGTTGTTCCACGCCGTACAAAGCAGAACGTGCCTTTGATTACCCGGGACAGTACATCTACACGCCGCTTCATTTTCAGCTGCGCTTGCGCTAACAACGCCAAAGGCCCATCTGCTTCCTGCGGTCCAGTGGCAAAGAGAAAGCCACCGGCCCACCGGCGCGCTGGGGACACGCAGCTGGTCTCACCAAGCAGGAGCTTGGACAGGAAGGGAAAACCAAATCCAATGCCTTCAGGTAGTTTTCGAGGACCAGTGGGCCACACCTACCTAAATTCAGCTCCGGCACCAGGCTCTAAGAGAAAAATCCCAGGAAAGACCCACACGGAAGACCCCTGCAGTACAGTCTTGGATTTTTCAAGGAGGAAAAGCCACTCTGTCACATGTATTTTTAACTGACTGTTAACCATAAAACCTCAAGCATTTACCTAGCACTTGAGTTTTTTTCCCGACACAACAACAGCACAGAAAATAAGGAGGAAGGAAGCTTCCTAGGTCTCTGCAGCTGCCTCCGCCCCAACGGGATTTTCTCGCGGCACGCCCAGGATAGGATTGATGCAACGTAAAAGAAATTTTGGCGCCTTCTTCTGACTGACCTCTATAACTGTTTGTGTGGCTTAATAGCGTGTATTATTAGTGTGTATTGAAAATCGTGTGACCGAAGTTTTGTTGTGTTTTGTTTTTTTTTTCATTTAGAAGGATGGGGAAGGTGGGTTTTTGCCAAGAATGGTCAAAGTTATCAGAGTCGAGGTCAGCACCAAAAATGGGCTAAATTTGACCCTTATCCCGAAGTGTGGTGCAGAGAGACCCCTTCCCTTGCCCACGCTAAGCAGCGGCCATTTGTGTGAGTTACGTCCCCAGAAGCTCCTCTGACGTCCCACTCCGTCCCTCACGTCCCAGGCCAGCAGTATGGGGCAGAGGCTGCTGCCTCACACAACCAGCGCTGGGCCCTGGCTCCCCCCCAGCCCCCCGTATGCCCCCTCGGCTTCAGCTCCGTGCCCCTCCCGGGCCTCACCGCCCCCCAAAACCGGCCCCTTGCCCCCTCTCAGCGGGCGGCGGGGCTCAGAACCCCCCCGCTTACTGGCGGGAAGGCGAGGGCAAGAAAGGGCAGCGGCGCCCACGGGGACGCCCGCCAGGAAATGGGCAACCGCAGCCCACCCACGTTTCTCGGCACCGACGGGGCGGACGTTCCCCGCGCTAGGAGGCGGTGCGAGCCGAGCACCGTCCCGCCGGGGATGGAGGAGGAGGAAGAGAAGGAGGAGGTAGAGGAGGAGAAGGAGGAAGAAGGGGAGTAGGAGGAGGAAGGCGGCACGGCGCGGCTGCTCCTCCGGCCGCCCCTCGACGGCCGCGATTGACAGCCCCGTCACACGGGCGGGGCGCCGCTATGCAAATCAGCTCCCCTTCCCGCAGCCAACAGGCGGTCGAGGCGACCGGCGGGGGCGGGGCGCTCCGCGGGGACTCGCGCTTGCCTCGACGGCGCGGGCGCTGCGGCGGCACCTCGGGGAGCAGCGCGGGCGGAGCGGGACGGGACGGGCTAGGCTGCCTTGCCTTGCCTTGCCTTGCCTTGCCTTGCCTTGCCTTGCCTTGCCTTGCTGGGGGTGAGTACCTGCCCGCTGGGGTGGGGAGGACGAGACGGGGGACCGGCCGGGCTGGGCTCCTTCACCGCGGGCACGTCGCCGTCGGCGGCGGGGAGGCGGTGTCCCGGGAGCCCTGCCGCGTCCCCGGGCTCCGCTCGGCATCAGCTGGAGCTCCCGGGCGCCGACCCCTCCCGGAGCTGCTGCGGGACGGAGGGCGGCTGTGGACCGGGCCGGGGTCCGTGCTCCGGCGGTGGCTGCCGGGGGGTCCCGGTGCGTGGCCGGTGCTCTGCAGCCAGCCCCGCCGGCAAGGCGGGAGGAGCCGCGGGGCTCTCGGAGCACTTTGCGCCTTGGCTTGGCGTAAGAGTAAATGAAACCGCCCCGTCGGAGCCGAGAGGGGAAGGCTGAGGCCCGGAGGCAGCAGGGACGCCCGGGATGGGGACCGGGCTTTCGGGTCCGGAGGGGCCTTGGCTGCCTTCGGGTAGCTCGGGTCCCTCAGAGGGGTGGCAGGGTTTTGCGCAGGATGCGGGAAAAGCAGAGGTGCTTTCGAATACGAATCTCGTTGTCCAGTCCCAATGGGTGTCTGAATTTCCAGCCGCCTGGCTTGCCTGGTGTAACGAGCAGTAACATTTCATTCACAGTGCTCATCTGTGGTTACCAAGATGCTCGTATGTGGTTACGAACAGCTCCAGAGCAGGTTTTATAGACAATCGCGTTTCTCTGCAAAATGTCATAGCTCTTGCTCCTTTCTTGGGTGGGCGCAAAAGTTTGTGTTCTTTGATTGCTTCCTATTAATTGATATTAATTTCCTTTCCTGCTAAGAAGAATTAGCGTTCGTGTATGTGTGAGATGATAGCTGCATGTAACTCTCTGATACCAGGAAAGGAAATGACTAAAAGAATAACACTGGCCTAAACCGGACATTCACGCTTCTTGTTGCTGTTCTTAGATGGTATTTTAGGAACTGGGGTTTTTTAAGCTGTCAGGGATCAAAATGGCAATATATGGCTTTTTAGGATGAGAATGCAATTCGAAGGATGCTGCTTTCCTACCAGTGGTGTTACTTGCTCTTTGAATAGTGTTATACAGAAGTGATGAGACTACAAGATGAACGTAACTTTTTTTTTTTTAATTCAAAACAGACCAAAGGTCTAACAGACAACCAGGCTACAGGTCATCCTTAAGAAAGGGTGGTTTAGATGCCCAGCACTTCTGAAGAACTTTTTCTCACCACATTTTTGTTCATTGACTGCCGTGTATGACCACTACTCTGAAACTGAAATTGCATGCTAATGTGTATAGCAAAATGTATCTGGTGTTTTGGCTGAGACTAAAACTGCAGGTTAACCATTGTTGTCGTAAGAGATCTTTTATGAAGAAGCTGAGCACGGTACGTAAGATCTCTTGAGACATTAAAATGGGGATAAGGTGGTAACAGTATCTTCTGGGCACTGCAGATAAGCATGGTGCTACGGAACGCAAGTGCACGTTATATCACAGTCTTGGAGATTTCTGGTGCTGTGGGGTTAGGCTCCATGTCTGACACCTTGCTTTGTACTGTAACAGCAACCACGACCTGCTCCAAAATGAGAAATGGCAGTTGCTGCTGGTGCAGAAATAATAGAGAGGGAAGAGAATCTGCTGGGTGAAAACAGTCGCCTGAACTGCTCCCCAGGCTCGCCTGTGCTGGCACGTACGCTGTGCTGGGCACGCAGCGAGACTGGCAGTGAGCGCACTGACCGTGTCACGGAGGTGCAGGGCCATGGGGAGACTGTAGGACGTCTCCTCATCCGTGAGGTGTATCGTAGCAGTGCACCTAAGCTGGACCCGAGAGAGGTTTCTGTAGCCTCTCCCTGTCCTCTGTGAAGAGCGTCCCACAGCATTCCCGCAGAGAAACGGCCCAATTTTCAGCTAGTTGCCGCTGGTTGACCATAGATCTCATGTGTGAAATGAATGGATTACTTCGTGTGTTTCCAATGTCAGCACTGGGAACAAACTGATCCAGAGCGCTGTGTCTCTCTCCCTGGTCTTCTGCGTGAAGTGAAGGCAATTCGCTCAACTCTGCTTCCTCCGGGGTTGTATTTTCTAAACTGTTTGGGGACACTGTCCCTTATCCGGTGACTTTCTTAGTTTGGGAGCTGGTGCAGGATTCAGACTGAGGCCTTGCCTTATTGAGGCCTTATCTTATTAATGCCTTACTTACAGAAGATACTGTTATCAGATTATCCTCATTTTAATGCATCAAGAGATCTTGTGTACCGTGCTTAGATTCTTTGTAAAAGGTCTCTGACCACAGCAGAGTAACACGAGTCCTTCCCATGCCGTCCTCATACAAGACAGGTTTTTTTTACAATGGCAATATATTGTGAACTTGGTTTTTAGCTTGCAATCTGCTATAACCCCACTGATCCTTCCTGCTACCAAACTAGGCATTTCGCTGACTGCCACGAAATTATTTGCACTTTCTATCTGTGCAAATAATTTCTTCTAAATGTACTATACCAGGCTCATCTCTATTTAATTCCTTTTTATTTTTGTTAGTACTTCCCTTACTTGCCAAGATGATCTTAAATTCTCATCGCTTCTCCTCCCTCTGCCACCAAATGCTCACTTCTACCCCTTTCCAGTTCAGTGTCACTTGGAGACTGTACAAGCTCTCGTTTCATTCCGCTCTCCAAGTTGCTAATGGAAAATATGGATAAACTCCTAGTGTGACAGAAACCTATCATAATGTGGGCATATTCCAAACCAGTTCTGATGGTTAGAAGACAACTGCTGTGTCAAATACGAAGGTGCTGGACCAGACACACTTTCCATTATCTTTTATCTGGCCCATCAATTGTCCTTGACTTTTTGATCATCCCTGTAGTGCAGGGATGACAAAGCACGGTGCAGAAATTACGGAGGCAATGTTAATTTCATCCAATAAACTCATCTCAGCACCAAATGCGGGGTCACCACTTTCATGCACTTTTGCAGAGAAGCCATTTCTGGTTACACTTGCCTTGCGGGCTTCCTGCCCCTCTTGGAAGCGGGTGGGGGGCTCCCCGTGAGGGAGAGCAGTGCAGCTTAGTTTCTACATCTGTTTTGATAGCTTTTGCTGATTGTGTCGAGCCTCTTGATATCTCGTCTAGCCCATCACACAAAGTGTTTGGCACTTCTCATCTAGACCATATTTTTGTAGTTTATCGCAGAGGGAATGATGTCACGTATCTGGGCTTCAGAAGGCTTATCACGCGTGCAGCTTTTGCTTTTCTGCTATGACAGTTAACCCATTAATTGTCAAGATTATTCTTGACAAACGTTGACAAAAGCCAAGGAACTACTGAACGCTTCAGCTTTTCCTGCTGTGTCTTTCCTCTGTGCCGGATTTGTGTAAGTGGCAAATCACTTATTTTTGAAAGCAAGAATAAAGCTTGCCTGAGCTTTGAATATGCTCAGTCAGGAACAGATTCTCTTAAGTACCACGGGCCAGTGTGTCTCTAATTACGTAGAATCATAGAATCATGGAATGGTAAGGGTTGGAAGAGACCTTAAAGATCATCTGGTTCCAACCCCCCTGCCATAAGCAGGGACATCTTCCACTACACCAGGTTGCTCAGAGCTCCATCCAGCCTGGCCTTGAAGACTTCCAGGGAGCAGGCATCCACAGCTTCTCTGGGCAGCATCCACAGTTGCTCTATCTTGTCTCAACTTCACTGGTTTGAAGAGACCTATAAACACCCATGGGCTGCTAAGTAGTGTACAGTAACTGCCATACAGCCTGCCAGCGCCTGGCATGTCCTGGGGCTGCGGGTATGCACGCGGGGCTGGGGGGGTTATTTCCTGACTGAAACTGTTTCGGTCCAGTTACAATTGTGTAGATTTTGCAGTAGGATCCAGAACTGAGCCTCATGTGTACTGGCCCACATGAACAAATATCAATAAACCATCCTGTATTTAATCTTAAAGGGATTTTTTGAAGTAAAGAGTACTTGATCTCAGATCACAGAATACAGAACACTATATTACACGCTTTAAATATATGTGTATTTTAAAAAGTAATGCTGTTGTGCTAATTCAAAGACATCTGTAGAGCACGTTGCTTCTGACTGATGATCACATGCAGCCTCATATTTCTACTCGGATGCCAACATAATGTCTTAATCACTTATAAATACCACTGTGTGGTAGCTATAGTAGTTATATAAATGTGGTATGTGCGTAGCTATTTCGCTGAGCCAATGTGTTTCAGAGAATCCAAGGTGATTAATTAGATAATGTCTATACTCACGGCCCTGTAGTGACAGCGCTGCATGTGAGCGCGTCGTCTGACTTGCTTGTGCAGTGACTCATAACGATGCCGAGCTGTAGTAATTGCCAAGAAATGCATGGATGGCTGTCTGCTGTTTGTGTTAGTGGTATGGTTCTGTCTTAACTATTTGCCAAGCCTGTGGAGGTCCAGTTCACACCCCCCTTGTCTCCAGCCATGTCAGTTCTACTTGAAGACCGTTGTGTTGCCTGTGGCAGGAAGGACGGGCACACTGCGGTGCTCAGCCTACAGTGCTCTGCTTGTACTGAAAAGCACAGAACGGAGAGCGATGCTGGGAGTGTTTTTCTCCCCCTTGGGTAAAATATAATCCTGTGCATATTCATCTATGTAACACTGCTCTGTTTTTAGCAAACTGTGTACGTTAAAACTGATTGGAGTCAGCTCACAGGGATTCTAAGGATTTAGCAAGCTTTCAAAATCTGTAGCTGCTAACTATATATTCCTTTTCTACCATCCTTAGGAAAAGGAAGTGGTTAAATTTGGGGTGTGCATTCCTGTCCTTAACTTCCATTTGTATATAAAAGCATGACAACTACTGGAAAGAGTTACCGGTTTTGGGAGGGGGTTCAAACAATGCACATGAAGACGAACTCTTTTCAATGGGCCATGTAGTGAAGACGGAAAAACTTTTTTTTTTTACAGCCTGGATACAGGCCCCCATAGCCAAACAAAAATAAATCTAGTTACAATTCCTCATTAGTGTGACTTGTGAGAAAAATGTCAAGAGGAAATACTGAGAGTCCATTTTATCGTCTATCCAGGATTGAAAATTTGTCAGTGGTGATCCATAGCTCTCCAGTGAAAATCTAGACAAGTCAGTGAACAGTTGCAGTCAACATATATACAACAGGCTGTCCTCTCCAATGCAAGAATAATGTTTATTTAACATGCGCTACTGTGTAGTAACAAGTTAAAACTTCAGATTCTTTCGTCAGTCTCATCATGAAGTGCAGTGTATATTATGTGTGCATTTAATGCATGTCAGCAGCTTCTCCTAGTTTTGATACTGATGTCTGGAATACCTGATAACCAGTCTGTGGAAAACACCAAGATGGCTAACCTACTGAATACCTCTCGGAAGTATGAGATGCACCCTAGATCCTTGAATTTATAACATGCTGTCGTACAAAAATCAAGAGTTACTTTATGTTGAAGAGATTGAATACTGGTAAAGAAACTGGGAAAAGTTAAAGAACCTCCAAAGCTGTCATTATTCAAGCAATTCTAGCCTCATTACTTTGAGTTAGAGGCAACAAACTATTTGAATGTTATTTTTTTTCCCCGTAGGCCTTTTCTAGCTTTTATGGTAGGAAGGGAACCACTGGAGACTTGGAGATTCTGACAACTGCAGAAATAGTCTGCAAAGAATGGAGCCATCCCTAGATCTCTGCATGTATTGGCTTGTAGTAAATAATGTGGTTCTGGTACAAACAGAGAAGTTGACACTTCATGCAAACTTTTAGAAAAAAAAACTGCGCTGAGACATTTGCAACTGCATATGCTTCTCACTAGGGTGACTGAAAGCATAAAGGAGGTGTTCTGCTGTACACAGGCTTTGACTGCAATATGAAGTGCATAGTGTCTAATAGTCTTCAGATTACATGTGTGACTTCTTGCTGGATTTCTGTAGCTTTGTGACTGGTGTTGTGTGTTAACTGATGTATTGCCAATCCCAAATATATTTTGTCTATTTTTAAACATTGCCCAATACAAGAAACTCCAGAGAAAATGTTAACTTCCTTTTAGTGAGGCTACAAAAAGATTTTGAAATGCTGATCTCTGTCATAGTTGTTAATACTGGAGGAGAATATATGGACATCATCTTGAAACAGCTCCAGGAGGCAAACTGTCCTAATCATTGGGTTATGGTTTTTGGTGTTTCCTTCGAGCTCTTATAGATGAGAAGCAAGAAAAAAGAAGAGTGATTTGAGAAGTTCAAGCCTGCTATTCCACCAGTGATGGACATGATTAGGGAGACAGGGAATTTAGTCTGAAAAGATTACTAGCACTCTGCTATGAGTCAATCAGAAGCTCTTTTGGGAAGAGGAAAACCTATTGTAAACAATAGTCTGTTTTCCAACTTAATATTGTCAAATCTATTATTGGACAATATACCAAGCAAAATGATTAAATCTGCTCTAAGAAAGACAGATGTTTCCCAAACAGAAAGATAGTAGAAAATTAGGATTAAATCCGAGACTCCAGATTTTAAATGAAAGGCTTCAGCTGCATTCAACGCATCTTTTTCCTATACATAACTCAAATTTTTGTGCAACAGCAGCACACTACTTGCCTTGTAATCGAGTGTGTTTGTTTGACTCAGCCAGTCCGAGTGGATTTCCATCAACACTGCATCCTCCACAAGAGTCTGGGAAGTTACTGGAATGTGCTGATACACACTTGGCTATGAAGTCATTCTGCCTAGGAGCAGGTTGTTTCCTAATTGTTCACCACTTGTTTCTTGGGTCACCTCTGACATGTGTCATGCAACCAAGAGCACATGTCACTGTGAGACAGGATGAGCTAGGTTGGTTCATTGTGGAGCAGGAAAGGACTTTTACCTTCTGAGGGAGAGAAGAATTGCTGATAGAGATTATTTTTAGCTAACTGGTTTGTTTTGAAATATTTGTTGTTCCTCAAATAGGCCACTTCAACTGAAGTAAATGCTTCATCTTGTAAGGTGCTACTCAAGGCTGAAAAGATTACTGAGTAGACTTTTGGTAATCCACAAGCTGGTGTTAACTAACAGCTTCCTTTTATGAATGCTGTAAAAAGGAAAAATGTACACTGGCTTCCTTCCCAGCTGCTGGTGGTGAAATATAGGTGCTGTGCTGAAACTGCTGCTTTATTTCACCGTTTGTCCCCAAACTCAGCGATGTGGGTGTACAAATCTTAAAGCTGAAACAAACATATGCGTGCAGCTTGTTTGTTTCTACAGAAATAACTTTTCATTCTTTCTTAAGTTCTACTTCGATAGCAGGCTGCAGAGTGCTAGTGCAGCCATGGAAATGTGTGCTTGTAGTGCTACGCACAGGATGCTCTTACAGCTAAATTCTGTTCCTGCAAATGGCTTGTCACGGCAAGTGTTACAGTAGTTCAGGACTCCTATTTGTGTGTATTTGGGGCTAATGGAGGGGGGTTTTACATCTATGCACAGTTTTTGATTTTCAGAGTGGATTTCCTTTCCTGTCTGAAATCCCATCTTGTGCAGACTTGTGTGAGGCTGCAGCCTTACTGCAAGAGGACAGCTTGCGTCTTTCTCATGCATCACGGAAAAGCTAGTCATAGTGGTGATTAATACCAAGAAGTAGCATGCTGACACGGAGAGAGGCATACTGAACATGTCCTCAGCTGACTGTACTTGTTGGGCATCTGGCTTCAGAGTTGTAACCTCTGCCATCATTACCTGGCCTGTATTTCCCCTGTGTGTGACCGTGTGGGTGTACACACCAGGATGGACTGCAGAAGGAACTTGATTTGTAGAAGGACAGATTTATCTGGCCCAAAAATACACACAGGGAAGTACATGTTCCAGTTTGAATATACACAGTATTTTAAAAGAAAATCAAACGGACAGCTAATCTATTAAAACACACACTCTTAGAATTAAGGTGTTTATACTCTTTGGGCCGTTACTCTAGAGTATAGAGCAGTTGGTGTCTTGATGTTCTAATATGTTAGGTGTATCTTAAATAAACCAGTGCAAGTAGTTGAATATATTTATTTGAACTCGTGTTCAAATTAGCAAACTTTTGAGCAAAGGCTGAATAATCGAATGATTTAGACCGGACCTTTGGAGGTCATCTAATCCAGCCCCCCTGAAATCACACACAGGTAATTCAGGTTGCTGAGGGCCATGTCCAGCTGAGTTTTGAAAGCTCCAAGGATGCAGACTCCAGAACTTCCCTATGCATCTTTTCCAGTGTTTCTGAAAGTTTTTTTCGTTTTTATTTTTTTGTTCACCCTTGACTATCTGGCTGGCTTTTCCCTTGTTTCCACTGGGGTCTGTTGCCTTTTGTGCTGTCGCTGTACATCTCCATGAAGGGTCTACCCTTGCATTACGCAGCTGGTGACAGCAATGAGATCTCCGTTGAGCTTCCTGTTTTCCTGGCTGAACATTCCCAGCTTTCTCAGCCTCTCCTCATACGTCAGGTGCTTCAGAACATCTGACCACCTTGGTGGTCTCCCCTGAACTGACCCCAGTGTGTCCACATCTCTTGCACTCAGGAGCCCCAGCACCACCGACGCAGCACTCCAGGTGTGAGCACTGAGGGATCACTTCCCTTGACCACGTTTGCTACTCCAGCCCAGGATGCCGTTGGCCTGCGTTGCCACAAGGGCGCAACGCTGATTCGTGTTCAAGGTGATGTCCACCAGGATCCCAAGGCCCTTTTCTGCAGAGCTGCTGTCTAGCCGGGGAGCCCAACTTACACTGCTGCACCGGGCCCTATATTAAAGGAGAGACTGCCGCTCAGTGTAAAGAATGGGTGCTGAGGCTATCTCTAACAACTAGTAATGTGCTATGTATTAATATATTGCTGTTTTAATTACAAACAATGCTATCAGCATGTAAACGGATGCAAACCTTCCTGAGTAACAACAGCATCTGATAAAGGAGGTCAACTTTTCTAAATACTGATCCATTAAGCTGAAATTTTTTCAAATGGCTGTTCCCCCTTGCTCTCCCATGCTTGTTTGTTCAGTTGTTTCAGCTCTTCAGTGTCAGTTCTGTCCCTGGCACTGTCAAAGGAATGCTTGGAAGTTACCGTGCTCTCTTGGGAAGATCTGGTTCCCCTTTGCTTGAGAAGGGAATTTGAAATGGGGAAAGACCACTGTGGTGGCATTGCATTTGAGCCTGCTGTTTTCCTTATGAAAAATTCCTAAAACTTTGCCAGCTTGTGTGTCTCTCAAAGCAGCAGTTTACAAATGCCCCAAATAAATTTAGTGTGTTCCTTGAGCAAAAGATGCTCAAGAAAGCTGAAATCTAAACATTTTCTTGAACCTTACAGATGTTTCTGGCCAAATATTGTAAATGCTAATCTGCAGAGTAATTCAGCATGCTCTGGCGTAAAGCTGAATAGGTGTCCTCTGCAATTTGTGGTGTTTGTGGCCTAATACAGTGCTGAAATACAGGCAGAAAGACATTCGCTTCCTGTTCTCCATCCTGCCCAGGCACTGTATGCAGATAAGGAAGAGCATCTTGAAAACTTGAAGATGAAGTGGGAAGCAGGCTAGGTGATGCACTTTAGAAACAGAGAGAAAAAGACAAGACTCAGGGAGAAGGACAGAAGATGTCAGAAAGTTCCAGATTTTTCAGGACTCTGAAGTTAGGTTTGAAGAGATGGCATTCATTTGTTAGGACAGCAGTGTGGTCACTTTAGCTATGGAGCCATTGCCCTGACGGGTACAGGTCCTCAATGCAGAATTGAAAGGTCCTAATGTTGACCACGCTGAATGTAAGTTTAGGTATGTAGTTTCACATAACGTAGGCTTTTAGAGCTAAGCACTCGGAAACTGGGAAAAACCAGGCTGAGGATTGTCAGTGCAGCGGTAATTTGATCCCTCTGTTCCCATAGAATTGGATTCTGCTGGATTTATTGGATCACGGAGATCGTGAGTGATGCTGTACAGATCATTGGAGACGAGCTTCTCACAGGCAGCCTCGATCCATGTGTTCATTCACTGACATCCAGCTTGTTACTTCGCTGTCTTACTCAGCCAAGTGCCCGAGGCTTGCAGCAGTGACCGAAGTCAGAAGGAGCTGACTTCTGAACATACCAGGTACAAAGAACTGCGCTTCATGTGTCTCAAGTGGGTGCCATAACTCATCAAGAGTGATAGTGTTGTCCTTAATCACTTCGGGCTGAAACCTATGTCTGTGGATGGGGCTGTTAGATCTGCCCTCCCCCAAAGGACTGGTATGAGTTTATGGAGTTTTCTAGGAATTTCACAGGAGAAATCCCTGAGGAAATCAACAGCAGTAACATAGTAAATGCCCATGAACTGAATGATGAATATTAAATTTTACGTTGTACAACTTTTATTCAGCACATACAGACTGTAGGCAGAGACTTGGTAGATTAGTGATATTTTTATAGAGATGCTGCAGAATTAGCATACACATGAACATATTACAGCATTAGTATTTTCATGTTGTGAATTACCATGTATGTGCTTCTCCATTTCTTCCTGTTTTTATTTTATCTAACACCTTAAAATAGTTCTGGGTGAGAAAGACAAATTGCAGGTTACACTTTTGAGAATAGGGGGAAGGAAGGGTAAACCTATTCCTGCAAAATTGTGAGTATATTACGCAGGAGCTCTTACTCAGTGTGGTTTTCTCTTTGTGTTTTCTTTGTCAAGCTCAAAAAATAAAGTCTAATTATTGTTGGGCCAGTTGGAATCTGCTCTCTGTGGATGGCTGATGAAGTTTAGTTTTTCTGAAGTTCAAACAATGGTTAGCACAAATGCAACATAGTCCTGCACACACATGATTTAGTTTACATGAATGGCAACTTGCTGCTGTGGATTGCCATTCTGAAGTCATGAAAAACATTGTTTGCTGTTTCCAAATGTAGATGCTAAACACAAAAAGAATCAGCTGATGAACACCACACATGGCAGTTCAAGGATCAGACTAGAAGTGGGAGGATCATCAGCTCCGGGGAAGCCAGTGAGAGTCAGGAGTGCAGTCAGACGAGTGATGTGACTGGTTTTCAGAGCCACATCTGCATTTCAGGTGAAAAGCATCTCAGAAACAGCTAGTGATTAGAAGAGATCTAAATGATCCTGAGATTGTCAGATGCCTCTGTTCCTGTTCCACCATGCTGTCTAGAAAATGGTCCACTATTTCCAGACAGGAAGGGTAGATGTTCTCACTGTCTCAGTGCGTTGACGCACTTGGTCATACAGTTCTAAAGCCAAGTAAACCTGACTTTTAAGCTGCACCACACTTTTTTATTTTCTTTTAGATGGGGAGTTTTCATCTTGATGTTGTGACATGAGGTGAAAGTCTTGATTTTACTATTATTGAGGGAGGAGGTAGAAAAACCTTTCATTTCCTAAAGCTTTCTCTATATGATTGAGTTGAGTCTATGTGGCTTATGTTTTAAATTCGAACAATTATCTTACATGTGTGGATTTGTGAATGAAAGCTCTTCTCTAAGGATATTAATGGATTTTCTTGGTTTACACTCCTTGGTAGAATTGCACGAAGAATTGGTTTAAGTTTAAATTCACTTTTTTGCTTCTGTGTAAATGTGATCTTAATCGGGACACTTCTCAAGACCAGTACATACCCCAATGAACTACACAAACCCAAGAGGCTGTGTCTGTGATGGAATTTTTCCCATCTCCTCCCTAACATCTTTAACACAATGACAATCCCATAAAATGTGTTGTAAACTTGCAGTTTTAATTCACATTATATCTAGACCTATTATAGCAGCCTCCCAGTACCCTAAGGGGGCCTACAAGAAAGCTGGAGAGGGACTCTTTACAAGGGCATGAAGTGATAGGACAAGGGGTAATGGCTTTAAACTGAAAGAAGGTAGGTTTAGATTAGATATCAGGAAGAAATTCTTTACTCTGAGGGTGGTGAGGCACTGGCAGAAGTTGCCCGGAGAAGCTGTGGCTGCCCCCTCCCTGGCAGTGTTCAAGGACAGGTTGGACAGGGCTTTAAGCACCCTGGTCTAGTGGAAGGTGTCCCTGCTCATGGCAGGGGGTTGGAACTAGGTGATCTTTAAGTTCCCTTCCACCCCAAACCATTCTATGATTCTATGATTATACTGGCTATGTACACAGGCGACTTTTCTTAACCTGCGAATAACTGAAGGGATGTGTTGTTCACAGTGGATAGCATGTTTCAAAATGCTGTGAAGATACTTCAGTTCCTGGAAAAACAAAAACGAATCCTCCAGACACAGAGATCTGGAGATAGCCTGCTTGGTGCTGCTTCTTAACTTGGTTCTCTTTCTTGTTAATTTAAACGAGGTCATGGGATATACAGCTTTTGTGATGGGAAATTTTCAGCTTCCTGCTTGCTGTAACACTTGGTGCAGGGTTCTTGCTGAAGCTTTCAGATTTCACTTTCTGCAAAGACTTTAGGTCTGGAGTTTCAAGTAAACAACATACTTAAAGGAGACATGTTTTGTTACCACGTAACTGGTCTGTACAGATTACTCATTCTGTGGCTTTTTAATGAAATTTGTAGTTAGGACGTCTGAGACAAATGCACAGAAATCTGATCTGTAACAACGGTGTTAACTTTATTCCTTCAGTAGGATGTTTCCATCATACAAAACAGAAGGGTTGGATGGATGGTTTTACTTACAAAATGGTGCTATTGCTGTGTCGTTTTGTTTGATGCCTGGTACACTATGAGCAATGACAGCATGTGGAGACCCTAAACTTGCCTTTCCTTTTTTTTTGATTCTATCTTGATACTTTTCACATCCTTTCTCGAAACTTTTCTTTCCCAAATGTATGAGTAAATGCCATTTCTGTTTCTGAGAGGCTTCCTACTGTTCTCCCAGGAAAAGCAAACTTAGAATGACAGAGGACCTGTGACATTTGGGGCAGCTGATGTAATGAAGGGTTAAGATCTAGAGATTTCTCTAGTGAGCAGCGGTGGGAAACATCCAGTTATTAACAGGTCTACACATACTGATAGCTGAAGGCTTCCTATCATTTGCTCAAGAGTTTGGGGTTTTTTTTCCAGGTGAAAGACTTGTATTTTTGGGGGGGCTGAGGTCTGTCTTATTATTCTTTTGGATTTGTCTTCAGGATTTGTTGTCTTCTCTCTTGCAGTTTTTTTAGTTTCAAAGCTTTGTAGTTTTTAGCTTCTTTTTTTACTCAAAAGAGTGTTCTAGCACCAGTTTTGGGTCTGAGATCCATCACTGTATTTTTATTTGTACTGTGTACAAATTTAAAATCTGATATTTGGGATTATCTTTGTTGTTGTTATCTATGATGTAGTTATTAGTTATGAACTTTCAAGTCTTGTAAAGCAGTATTTTATTTACTTTAAACTTCTTTCCTCCCGTTCCTCTGTTTTACAGGCAGGATGAAAGACCGGCTAAACGAGCTGCGTGAATTTGCCAGGTTACACAACCAGCAGTTTACTGATAATGAAGATGATGAAAATTCACCCCGTGATGTTCTCCTTTATGAGACTGACTATGCCTTGGAAATTCTTCATAAAGACATACAGAACATCCGGACAGAAAACGACCACCTAAAAGAGGATGTCAAGCGGCTCAGAAAGCAAAACAGCCGCTTCCTTACTTCCATGCGCCGTCTTAGTAGTATCAAACGAGATACTAATTGTATTGCCAGAGACATCAAGGCCCGCGGAGAAAGCATCCACAGGAAACTCCAGGTAATGAGAGATTTCAGCGAGGATGCGATAACAAAATACGGGGCAATGTCTGTCATTGCCAGGGTAGCGAAGAACCACTACGTTGACCTCATGCACGCCTTTCAGGAAGCTATGTTTGAATACAATGCAACAGAGATGGACCAACGGGAGAACTGCAAGATTCGAATTCAGCGGCAGCTAGAGATCATGGGCAAAGATGTTTCTGGCAACCAGATTGAGGAGATGATCGAGCAAGGCAAGTGGGACGTCTTCTCTGAGAATCTCTTGTCAGACGTTAAGGGGGCTCGCTCAGCCTTAAATGAGCTAGAGACACGTCATAAGGAGCTGGTGAAGTTAGAAGGTCGCATTAAGGAAGTTCACGAGCTCTTTCTGCAGGTGGCCCTGCTCGTGGAGGAACAGGCGGACACCTTCGATGTCATTGAGATAAATATGCAAAATGTGGAGGACTATGTAGGAGAAGCCAAAGAGCAAGTGAAAAAGGCTTTGGAATACAGAAGAAAACACCCCCTCAGAACAATCCTCTGCTGCTGCTTATCCTGTTGTAGAAGGTGACTATCCCACTGAAGCTATCACGGACAGACTCAAATGTCTTCAGGATGAGGCATTCTTCCCAGTGACTTTTCTGTAATGACAGCCTCTAGAAACAGAGGAGCTATTTTGCAATTGTTTTCGTTCATTGCCTTTTTCCTGAATGTGCTGAAGGCTGTTCTATTTGAGAGCTCCTAGAAATGTTGATAAAACTATTTTTAAGCTATTTTTAATTGAAATGTACTCTGTTGCTGTAACTAGAGGGGCAAGAAGATCTCTGCAACGATACTTGTTTCAGATAGGCAAGAAAGAGCAATGAATGATGGACTGATAACTCAGCCTAGGGAAGATGAGAAATTTCCAGAAGTAACTTTATTCTTATTTGCCAAAGTGAGTCTGCAGGCGGTGCAGCCTGGGGAATCACAATACACCATAGAATCAGGAGGTTTCAATTTTAACTAGTTTGGAGCCTGCTTGATGCAAATACTTGAACAGATTTTTGCTCTGTTTATTTGACAAAATACTGAGCCCATTAGCAGGAGCAGGACACAGAACTAGTTTCTGTTTCAACTTGATTTCCGTCTGTCACGAATCTTAACAGAAGTAACTGCACCTTAAATTATAACATGCACATTTTTCTCCGTTTGTGTGCAAGTGATTTCTCCATTTTGAGCACCCACAACTTTGTCAAGGTGGCTAGAAGCAACACTGAGGCATCTCACCGACTTTCAACTTGAGCCACTCTCTGTGCTCTTAATTTCAGAACTGCCATGCTTTTATGCTTCCCATACATTTTTCTGCCAATTAACACTTCAGCTGGAAAAGATGCATGCAGTGGCCTTCTGCAGAAGCACCCATAAGAAGACAACAGTTGGGGGGGCAAAGAAAGCATTTTAGGGTCTCCCGTGCTGGCACATACACACAAGCAGTTTTAGCAGAAGAATTATCCTGTCAATAGACTTTTATTTTTTTTATAGGCATTGATTTAATACGGATTTTTTAATATATATTTTAAATAACATGAAGAAATAAATTTATTTATTCCATTTTACTGATGTACAAAAGCTAAGGCTCTTCTGCCATTATTAGGAAGTCTCCACCTGGGAAAGAAAATAGATGTATTTCTTCAGTACACCTGAAGAAGAAAGAAAACATTTTAATGTCATTTCAGTGCTCTTTTCAAGCTTAAAAGCAATCTCTCCTTTTGTATAAGGGGAGTCTGCCTGCAGTAGGTTTGGAATATGAGGAGGGAATAGAAAATTTGCAGCCCTGGAAACCAATGAACACTGTCAGTGAAGCATATATTCATAAGGTCTGGGGAGTGATTTTAACTCCTGCTTTTGGAGGTTTTCCAACTATAATATTTCTAGGTGGCTTCCTGATACACTGTGATCTACTGCTGTCCTTTGAATTAACGCAGGACATTTTTTCAGAAGTTAGTGACCATTTTTAAAAACTCTGATCCTACTTGTACCTCTTTTAATAAATAGATTTAAACATTTCAGCTATTTTGCATTTGGGAGTTTTCCTCGGGAGATGCTCACAGCCATCTTCCTGCACCAATCACAATGAAACGTTTCCTTTCTGACCTTTTGCACACTAATTCTATATGTGAAAAAATACCATACATTTCTTACTATTTATATTGATATAGCAAACCAGCAAAATAAATTCAGCTTCGAAGCTCTCATACCCTAGTGGGAAATGCTTCGTAGCCAGACAGGCTTTTTTACACAAATAGAAACTATATGGATAACTTTTCTCAGAAACGGAAAGTCTCTTTTGCTGAAGCACCTGTCTGTGATAACATGGAAGAGTAAGGAACATCGATCTTCTAAACTAGAAGATATTTTGATATTCCTTGATGTCCTGATGATATCAGTATTATGCTTGCCTGAGGACCTCTCCAACAACCCAGGTTCAAACTTCAAGTGGGAGAAAGGAGGGTGTTGAGCTGTCACCATGGTAACTGCTTTGGTGCTACTCAAGAAGACAAAGTCCTTTACACTGCGGGTACTGCCATTCATGCCAGTGGAACTGTGCATTTGCAGAGAAATACCCTAACCCTCTGAGGGTCAGCATGTGGGCATAAATCAATGAAGAATAAAATATGTATTTCACTTCATCTGCATATTCTTATCATTCATCAATGCTTTTGATAAAAATGTGTACTTTTTTTTTGTTGGTTTCTTTTTTGCACATATGTATGTCTACAAATGGAATAAAATATTTAATAAGAAAAGCTGACAGTGCAGTGTTGTACATTGAATCGGCAGCTCTGAATAGTTTCTTGAATTGTCAAAGTTTAGTTTAAATGCTGCTGGACTAAACTCTGAGTTGGTGAAAAGGGCATTAAACAATGCCTAAAAATCCTCATCCTAATATATGTTGCCACAGTGACTCAAATGCGTTGCATATTGAGGTAGACTTCCAATAATTTTTCCTACAAAAAGCACGAAAAATGAGTTTCATACATTCAAAGATGATTCTTTACTGCAAGAAAAAATAAAAAGTTTACTCTGGCAGTTCTGAGAGATCTTGATGATTTCATTAGTAGAAATGCAAAGCTTATATTCAGATCTTTAGTCTGATTTGAGGCACGTGGAAAGACAGTGAAAGCATGAAGAAAAAGGTAATTGGAGACCTTGTCTCTTGAATTAAGACTGTTGCTGCATGGAAGAAACTGAGACTCATTGAACCACCAGCTTGGGACCCTTTAAAACTATTTTTAAGTTGCACTGTGAATTCGAGGCACTTAAAAAATTAATTCCAGTAACTAAAGAAATCGTTCTCTTCCTTGCAAACATGTGTTCATTGCTTAATACTATGTGGTTTTGCTATCCTGCAGTTGTGTAAGAACTCAAATTTTGCCAGACTTGCCTAGTCACAGTTAAACAGACTTTTGAAAAAAACCTGATCACACTATGGCCGCAAAGACTCATGCCACACAGGATGGGTGGAAGAAGATGATAAAAGTAGTTTGATAATATGCTAGCATAGTAATAACAGAAGCTGCAGAATGGACATCTTCATGCTTGCTAAAGAAAGCTGCCTTTTCATTCTGAAAGTCAATGGGGCTCCTATGGAGACGCACGTAGCATATTCCATGGTTGGAGGTTTTTTTCACTTTTCCCGGATGTGGCAAACCCTATAGCTGGGTTTGAGGGGGGAGTAGCTAAAATGTGAGAGGGGCTGCTGTAACTTTCAGGGGCGTTGGTGCTTTGGTTTTGTTTCCTACTGAAAGCAGCAGAAACTTCACAAAAAAACCCCTATGAATCTCAGCCCTGTCTGAGGAGGAGAAAGGAGAACTGGCAACTAAGCACACCTTGCTCCTTCTTAAAATGTAAAAAAAACATTGCATAAATGTAAAAGAGAAAAAAATTCCCATATTACAAAATATTTTGTATAGAATGCCGAACATCCTGGATATGTGTATGAGTCTTCATCTTAGTGGATTTTTTTCTTTTAAATGTGGGTTTCATTGTACAGAAATGGCAGTTAAACCCTTGCCACCTCAATGCGAAGGACTCAGACTACGGATGCACTTGAGCAGGCATCTCTCTAGCACATGTCTTGGGAGAAACTTCCAGAAGGTATAGTTCTTTTTTTTAGAAGAGAAAACCTGAGGCTGGACTGAGTAGCTAAGCTAAATTGCTGCTTTTCTAATCCAAGGAGGCCAGCCTACGTTAAGGATGTTTTGAATGCACAGCCCGAGTTGTATTTTATAATTTCTTGAAAACAAAACAGGTTGTCTAGATTTTTGAACCACAGTAGGAGTTTGGAATTGACTTGAAAAAAAGGAAAGAGCTACACATGGTTGTGTTTCTACGTCTAGAAAGATATCACAGATAAGATGAAGTCAGAAAACAGGATCATTTAATAGATACCATATGTGGCAATTACAGTAGATCTGTTTCCAAAGCAGCGTGATTTTCACATGGAGCCATGGAATTTGTTTCTCCAACATGTGAGAGGGCAGCAGCAGATCTGCCTTCTCCCATGTTCCTAGCACATTAAATAGTGTCTGTGTAATAGCTGAGCCGAAGCCAGGAACAGCCAGCGGAAGTCAGCTCCACCGTCGTGCCTTACCTTATGGCACAACCGCTGCTAGGGCACAAAGTCTTAACAGGTAAAAGTAACTTGTTAACTGCATTTCTCAGAAATAATGTTAGATGTGAACAGAGAGCGAGATAACCAACTTGATGGCATCTTTATAGTCAATACCTTTGCTGGAAGGCACAACCCTACTGAACGGGGAGCAATGCTAGCTATGGTGTGTGTATTATAGATATATAAGAAGTTATATTCCAGGTAAGGACTGGACAGGGGTAAGTAAAACGTCAGTACCCAGCACCGCTTCTCCCCAGAGGCCCAGTCAGCTGCCGTTTCACCTGGCGGCGAGGCCGGGAGCGGGGACGGGGAGGGGAAGCTGAGGTGTTTTCTTTCTCGGTGGTCCAAGCCTTGCCGGCCCAGCTCCCCCGCAGCTCCCCCGCCGGCACCACCGCCTTCCTAGGCGCCCCCGCCCGCCGCTAATCCCGCG
>Ga0065711_1034096_pt1 | contig 24319 bp, 15 predicted proteins | sample Hoacrofraction12_FD_59098 | JGI IMG/M metagenome (GOLD analysis project Ga0065711, IMG submission 59098) | Hoatzin crop microbial communities from Cojedes, Venezuela - Epithelial fraction 12 v2 (version 2) | ecosystem: Host-associated > Birds > Digestive system > Esophagus > Crop | place... | reverse complement strand
ACCCCGGGCTGGGGGAGCAGCGGGCGGGGGAACCGGAGCGCTGCGGGGAGCGGAGCCCGTCCCCAGCCTCCCCCCTGGCGCGGCGGGGGGCCGGTGCGCGGGTGCGCGTCTCCGAGGCGCGTCCCGGTGCGCGGTGTCAGCAGAGCGGCCCGGAGGGAGCCGCCTGCAGCCCGTCGTGCGGAAGGCGCGGCCTCCTGCGGTGGGACTGGCGTTACCGCGTGCGGTTTAACCGGGGAGGGCGCGGCCCGGAGCGTCCGAGTGCGTGAGACAAGGTCGGCAGAGACAGGAGAACCCCGCACCGCATTGGCTGCCGTGCGTGCGGAGCCACGGCTTTGCTTTGCTTTGCTTTGCCCTGCGGTGTTCTGTGCGTTTCTACTTGCGGTGGAGTCCGAAGGGCTCTGTAGCGTTTCACGAGTGCGCCGAGTGAGTATGTAGACGCACCGAGTGTAAACAGACCTGCGAAATGGCGGGGGCAGCTGAGCTTCCCGAAGTTAAGAGACTACAGCAGATTTATAAAGAAGTTTTGTTAACTGGAGCTGCTGTTTTGACTGAAACCGGGAGATAACCTGGGAAAAGGGGCAGGGGAACGAAATATTTATAGGGGAAGACACAGACTGTTTGAATTATCAAAAAAAGAGAAAACAACTTATATAGACTACTGTAATACCTTTTTTTTTTAAGCAAGCTGTGCATTCACTTGCCTGTTACCAAAAGGTTTGATGCTTCAAATGAGAAACCAAAAAGAAACATTGCATTTTTATCAGTTCACAGAATCACATTTTTAGTGCTGGAGGGCTTCCATGTCCATAAAGATATACTCTGCAAACTCTGAAATCTTACATCATGGAGCATTTAGGTAGCTTGTCACATAATGACAGATTTGTCTGAAAAATAAGCCAACTTGCAGTTACTTGTTCATGTGTTTGTTTTTTTTTCCGATAGGCCTTTTCTGTTGTTTCAAAGCTGCTGTCTCAGCGTCGGCTTGACCTGCTGGATGAACTTGTATCAGCAGAGGTAAATGCTTTCCATCTCTTATTCTAGCGATTGATTTTCTGTTACGAAGTATCATGTATTCAGCCTGTCCTTATCTACAAATGCTGCCACTTTGGTTTAATGTGGGAAAAACAGCATAATGCGGAACGGGGCAATTGTTTGTCCTGAAGCTTTTTAATGGTTAATTTCAAGGCATTTAAAGTTACTGTATTAAAAAAAAAAAGATATACGTGCTATTGAGCATAAGGACCAGTTGCCAAAGAGATTGCTGGGGTGCCAGAAAGGATTGAAAGGCAGTGGTTCTGGGTGGTAGGTGGAATGGCGTGCCTCTGCTGGTGTAGGCAGGTGGCTGACGCGTTTGGTCTGCGCACCAGTGTTCGGATGAAGGAAGGAGCGAGTTTGTGCTTATCCCTGCTGCGCTGGTACGTACCCACCCCAAGCGGACCATACAGCCCGTTACTGGTTTCGGCTGGAAGGCCTCAGTCTTGTGTCACGGTCTCAGGGATGTGGCTGACCCGGCTTCGTTAAACATCAGTGCTGTGTGTTCTGTGTTTTTTATGAATTTTTAATTGCTGAAGTTGTCTTGGCCTTCCCAGGGGACGGAGGTAGCAGATGCATCAGAGTCAAGTGGAGGAGATACTTCAGGTCTATGTCTGCCTTGTTACTGGATGTCAGCGTGGCCTGCCCTATTGCCACCATGCCTTTGCAGCAAAAATTTTGGTGCTGTTCTAGTGCATCGCCACTGGACAATCTTGCCTCCTCTCTCTGAGCAGAGATAGCAGTAAAATGTGAGTTTGTTTCATATAGTTGTTCTGAAAGAGCATCTCCCCTTCCTCTGCTCATCTTAAATTCTTTAGGTGATCCAGTTAACAGTGATACGGAGACCTCATGTGACCAGAGCACGTAGTGGACGAGGCTGTGATACCACACTGCTTTGTTGTTGCTTTGGCCAGTGAATTTCATACCTGCAAAATGTGCTAGAAGCCAACGTCTTCTAGTGAAGATTGCCTCTTGCTTCCTTGTGACTTCTGGATTTGGTGGTTACTCAAAAATGGCGATTCAAGTTAGGCTAAAAACCGAGTATGAATTAAAAATAAGTGCTGCACAGCTTTGTCCTTCCTTGTGTCTTTCTTGTGTGGTGTTTGAGGTGATGCCTGTATTCAGTTCGTGCCTCACACCCTTCTTCTACTTAACACAGCTGTGCAGGTCTCGGGACACTGAAATACTATGGGTGTGAATGTGGTATGGAACTTTGGTCCCAGAGCAGTGATTTTTTTCAGTCTTTTCTGATTGTGTATGCACTTTTTTCTAGTGGAAATGTGGATCAGAAAATGGCAAAGATAAGCTTAGGGGTAATGGAATTGATTTTCAAAGAAATTTATGAAAGATAACTAAGAAATAATTGAATCAAAAGCCAAGAAATGTACACGTAGTGAGAAATCAGCAGTGGGAAGGCAGAGTGTAAGTGTGATTGCAGAAGCAAGCTTAGCTGGTATTTTCTGGGCTTACATGCCTTGCTTTGCAGCTCCTGATTCGACAGAACCTTTTCAAAACGTTTCTTTTTTTAAATACTTTGTTTTCATTGGCTTGAGCATTAAATGGATGTTCTTCAATGTTGCTGCATCAGGGTTTGGGAGAGCCCAAACTTCCCAGTGCCTTTTCACTTCTGCTGTTGTATACGTTATACAGATGTTTTAGCAATATATCTCATTTCGTTAACTGCAGTAGAAAAGATTGTTACTTCAGTTTCCTGATGAAAAACTGAAAGTTCTTCTGAATTTAGGTACTTCAGGTGCTGAAGGAAAAGATTTCTTTGCTCCCTGACAACCACAGGGATGCTTTAGCAGCTGACATTGATTCAATCATGTACACAACAGAAGGAGATGTTCGCTTTTACTACGGTGATGATGGTATGTTTAGAATTCTAAAACATTTCAGCAATGGGCAGTCTTATTTCCTGGTTTAGCTACTAAGCAGGCATTCTCTTTAGAGATGTGTCTTGGAGTACTGTTTGTCGTTCCTTGTTCTTCTGTTTGTAGTTCATATGGGTAGATATAGTTCCCTGTTTTCCTTTTAAACCAGAACCCGAGAGATTTTTGCTAATAAGTCGTGGTACTGTTTGGACTTCTGTTTAGGTCTTGCTCATTCGTCTTCTTGTGTAATTTCAGATTCTTACATTATTAGTCCTTAGCAATCTCAAATCGCTCAAAAACAATTGTTCTACTACACGCAGCAAGCTATTGCTTCAGCAATGAAAATACATATTCCAAGAACAGTGAAGGCTGGATAACGAAATAAGTTTTGCCGCCTTCACTTCTGTTCTGCTTTTGTGGAATATACTTTGTTCTAGGACTTCTTGATTATTTGGGGTTTTTTTTCTAAGCTAGTGATGAGCTCAGACAAGTTTTTCTTTTGGTTAAATACCATCATTATGTGCTCAGTTCCCTGTCAGACACAGTTGAGATAATTTGAAATGCTCATTGGAAGACCCATGGCTAGATTATAAACTATTAGGCCCAGTGAACTTTTTTCCTGTTTTGGGGCATAGGGAAATTTTTTTCTCTTAATTTGCTCCTGAGTGTCAACTACTCTACGTACTTTTGTAATATCAGTGGTTGGCTTTGGATATTGTGGTAACCAGCTTTCCTTCATACAGTTTGATAGTGTAGGATGTCACGCAAAACTCATTATAAAATACATACCTTTCTATAGAGTGCATTTTTATTGTTGCTAAACAGCATGAATGTGGCTTTAAAAATAGTTTCATCATTCATTATTCTATCGTGCATTCTTTATGGCCGAAGTCAGCTGCCCTTCCAGGGTCTCGCTAGAGTGTGTGCTAGGTTGCAGACAGGAGTATTTGACCAGTGGGAAAAACCTTATGCCTGGATTTCTTTCCGACAGGAAGAAAGTTTGTTAGTATCCTGATGCGTTTCTGGTATCTGAATGGTGCTGACCTGCCTGATGAAGTACCAGGTGAAACCAAAGTTTTCCAGATTGTGTTTGGAGATGAAAGCATAAAAGAAAAAAGACATCTTTTAACAGCAAACTATGAGTAAGTTTACTTGTCCCTTTGTTTTTTTCGCTCCATGTGAGTGGGCTAGCTGTGTGGAAAGCAGTTTGGGATGTAAAAGCATTCACACTGTACTAGTGCAGAACTTAATACATTTGCCTTGCTTCTGATCTAAGTTAGTTCTCATCCAGCTTTCCAACTTTTATTCTGGGGCCAAATTTTTTAAATACCCCTTAAAGTCAGTATGTTACTACCTTGCTTCTGAGTTGAGATTAACTGAAACTCTGTCAGGAAGAGCAGTGGTTGAAGCATTGTATGAGGTTTCTGACCCATTCCTGTACTGCTCCTGCAGCTTCCAGGAATTAGGCCAATTTCAGTCCTTGTTTCCCATGTCTTGTAGCACAGCTAACAGCAATGCAGTCAAGCCAAGCAGTGGTGCTGTTGACTTGTCACTTCCCGCACAGACGTCAGAACTGCAATTAGCTGAAAAAGTAGCTCATGAAAGAGGAAATTTTTTAGCCAAAGGCTTTCTGCAGAAAGGCAGAACAAAGCAAGCATCACCTGGTGTTCAGATAATTCATGCCACTCTGACCCCAGGCCTCAAAGCACACATTAGATGGATGGGTTTTCGTAGAAATGCTTGTAAATAATGTCTGTGTTGATGTCCTAATCTCAGAGCAGTGCAGAAATACCTGCACAGTTGGCAAAATGTACTGAAAATAACATTCTCAGAAGTTGGAAAAAGTGAGAGAAATGGAATATGATCAATGACTTCTACATCCATGATTGAAATGGAGAGACTATGGGGTCTAGACAGTCAGGAGCTCTGAAACAAAGGAAATACTCTGAGGACGCCAGTGCTGTTTGCCCAGATAGATCTTTGTGGATCCATCCCTTAGCAGAACTCAGCATGTTTTTTAGGGTTGGAGGCTTCTGAGGCTCCGTTAGCCTCAAGAACCTTCCCTGGAAGCCCTGAATGCCTGTTCCTAATCCCCAGCAGAGACACCTTTACAAGCATGTGTTCCTTCTGCTGTTTACAGTGCTAACCTAAACTCAAATGGGCAAAGATACTACAAGCCTCGGAAGCCTGGTGTTAAGTATTTGGGTGTCTGGAGAAGACAGCTTCCAGGAGGGGATTTGCATGTGGTTGCAAAGCAATGAGGTTGTACTGCTCTCGCCCACAATATGCAGGTTACCTGGGAGCATGAATATTCAGCCTGAAGCTCAGGCCTATCTGTAGATGACAAGCAGTCAGAACTGACGTGCTCAGGGTGGAAGGCATTAATGACTACAAAAGGAAGAGAAAGAGTCTTTGAAAATAGGGATGGACATTTTCATTTTCCTATCAACAGCTGCAGAATTTTCTTTTAGGGAGATTCAGTACTACTGTTAGCTTGATGTTTGATGTATTTCTGAAAATACATTACTTTTTTAAAGTATAATTCAGTAAAAATGAAAATTTTGGGGTAGAATGCATAGCATATGATTTCCCTTTAAAATGCAGTTACCATCCCATTAAACGAAACCCTTTATTTAGACATGAAAATCTACCACAAAGCTATATTCATAGTTACCACTGTGAAAACGGAGTGCTTTCTTGGTATCGGGGTCTTTACTGTTGCTGCTTGATCCTGTCCGTGGGATCTGACCCAAAACACTCTGAAGTCAATGCACTTTGTTTCTTAATATAGAATTAATTTTGATCTTCCATTTTGGGGCATAAGCATCAGAGTCTTAAGGAGCTTTTGCAGGAATAACTTTCAAGTAAAATGTTTCTTCATGGTTGCTTGTTGGTGTTAGTAACCCTTGAAGAATCAAGTACATTTTCACAACTCTTCACCTACTGTCTTTCCCATTCCAGGTTCCAAAGGGAGTTTACAGAAGGAGCAAAACCAGACTGGACAATTACACGGATTGAACATCCGAGGCTATTAGAATAAACGTCTTCTACAGTCCTTTTATGTACCATTATAAATGTTCTGATGTAACAAACATCAGGCTTTTTTTTTGGTCTCTCTTTCCCCTTCCTGCCTTCTGCTCCAAAAGAGGGGTGAATTTTGTATGTTTGATTTTCCAAAATTGTTTCTGAAACTCACACTATGCTGCAGCGTTACAATAAAGACTTTTCCCTGGGGCAGGCTCGTCCATGTTTAATTAGTACTAATGCTCATCCAGGGCGTTTGCACAGCGCAGTTTCGTGCAGGCTGGTACTACCGATGTGCCGACTTCTTACCTTCTGAGAAGAAATGGTGCTGCCTGAAGATAAACAACACTTTTGTGGCTGGTGGTCCTTCTGAGTTGTTTTCATATGTTCCTCTTTTCCCTAGGGACTGTACAGTGTGTAACTGAATAATAGGCAGGATGAAATAGAGGTAGATGGGCTTCTTGGGTTGTCTAGCCTCAGCAGTTCGTTTTGAGATGATCTTACTTTTGAATATACTTGAAATTAAGAAAGTTAGAGCCATTATCAGTATTTGGTACAGGACTGGAGTAAGAAAAAACTTCTAGCATTGTGCTGGGAAAATGAATCAAAGATGTGTGTGTATTTTGAAAAATTTCAATTCAGTAACATACAGGCAATTACAAGTTTAGAGGTTTATGAAAGAAAAGTCAGTCAAAGACATGAATTTACTAGAGGGCTTGTCAGTGAAACTAAATGAAGTCCTCTGTTTGAAATGCTTGTTGAAGAAATGAGCAAAGCATTAAAATTAGATGTTGCAACTGAACAATTTCCTGATTCTCAGATTATCTCTGTTTGTGGAACGTGAGATCCCTAGTGTGAGTAGCTGGAGATTTTTATGTGCAGATCAACAGGAGATCATCATAACCGTTCTGTTTTTATCCCCTGTCTCAACTTTACAGATAAAGCTACCTTTCTATCAGATGTGCTATAGAGATTCGTGCTGTGTTTTGAAAGTGTAAAACAAATATAATTACTGCGATTCACAGTAGTTATGATTGAAAAGTATAAATTAAGTTTTCCGTAGTTCAGGTCTTTTGATGCAGTGATATAAGGAGAAGAATATTTAAAGCTTATCAACAAGTTTTTATGTCAAATCTTGGCAAAATAATTATGGTATTTTGCTCTGCCTTAGCAGTAGCAGCCTGGCCTTATGGTGGAGAGTTTGTGATTTGTCCTCTGGACAAAGTTCAGTGATGACAGAGAGCCTTGTCTTCAGGGGAGAAACAGAATTCTGCATTTGGAATTGTGTATAGTAGTTTCGTATGCAGTCAGTCTGGAGAAGTTTGAGACAGAGCAAAAACCATTTACTATTCTGTGGTCCATTTGCTGGAGTGATGCTGAAGGGTGGCACGTGCAGTTTGGCCGCTGAGCGGGGTGCCGCAGGAAGGTGCCGCCAGCCCTGCTGAGCGCCGTACGGGAGAAGCGAGCGGAACACCGGCAAAGTGTGCAGAGGCACTGGGCGGAGAAGGCATTATTAAGGAGCAAAAGATGACAAAAGCCAGCGGAAGCCATCTCTACACTCAGGAGTGTCTGCTTCCACACCGAAGTAGCAGAAAGGCTGGTATATCATAATTTTTAGCTTGGGTTACATTATTCGTGTCTTTTTTGCTTGATTGGATACATCAAAAGGGGAGTCTGGCCGATGAGGGATTGCGCTTTTGCTAGCGAGCGCTCCATTTTTGGAAGCAAAGGCAGAGTAGACCCTTCTGTATGACTAGTAATGAAAAAAGACTTTTTTGTTTTATTCACTTATAAAATTGTGACTTGATGTCAACATGCTCCAAACTGATGGTAACACAGTTTGGCTGAAAAAAAGATGTTATGGGAAATTTACATGTGCTATTTTATTCTTTCAAAGCTGTGTTTGTTGTGTGGGTTGGGGGAGGGTGGGTGGCTGTTGGATGTTTGAGGGATTTCCCCCTCTAATCTTCATTTTAAAAATTACCCTGGAGGCTACAAATCTCCATCAGATGCAGAACTACCCATGGCCTTATTGCACCAGAAATAACAGAAAGACACATAAGTTACAAGCTTGCTGTACTGAAGAGTGGTTTGCTTCCACAGTGAACAAAACTGATGTAATTAAACTGGATTTACAGTCTAGTACTGGCTTCAGAAAAAAACACCACTACCACCCCGCCCAAGAAAACCTCCACAAAACAACCCCACACGCATGGGACGGACAAATCTACATCTTCCAGAAGAGGGCACTGAAGTTTACGGGAAGCTTTGCCTACTTTTTACCTGCCATCCAGAAGTTCTCTGTCATAAATCTGATTGTCATAGGGGTTAATCAGACTGCATGAAGTGAATGTCCGCATAGGGAGTTTGTCTCTTGTGGAGATGCTTTTCTTCCATGTCGCTTCTTCAGGCAGAACAGGAACTTCTGGTTTCTGCTTTGCCAGCCAAATCTCCTGTTATCTAGGTTAAGAAATGTATTTAGCGCCTTCGGGCTAGCTCCTAGTGAATATATTTCTGTATGCTATAAAGGTTGTTCTTGTGGCAAAAAGGACAAGTAAAGGGTTAAGTTTGCTTCCTCTTGATCTAAGACTTACAGGTGAAGATGGAGGAGAATGTTTTCTCATAATTTGGGGATTTCCAGTGCTGCCATTCAAACACCTTACTCTAAAAATCATAATACTAACGTAAGTGTCACCAAATTTTTAAAAAAGAGCTAAAGGAAGTGTTTTATTAGAAACATCTTTATGATATAGGAGTAATGATGCTGAACAGGGGACACCAGAACAATGTGGGGACCTCTGTTGCAGCATGCTAGTGCTCCCGAATTCTCCTGCTGGTTTGTCTCGGGCATCACCTCAGAAATCGCAGGGTGTAAGCAGCTGGGTGTGCTTTATTTGCTTTCCGTCTCCTTGCCTGGCTTCCATTTCTGTTGCTGCAAGTCAGGGATGCAAGTACAGCTGTTGTGGTGGTGTACAGCCTGTAAATCCCCACACAGACTGATCTAAAATATTTGCAGTTTTAGCCTGCAAACTCCTTCCTTCAGACCCCAGTAATTCTTGAAAATAACGTTACCAGGTTTGGTCCTGACTTTTAGGGTAAAATTCTTATCTCTGTTAGCAGCACTGACGTTTCTGATTCACATTATGCAGAACAGGGAGGTCACAAGGCGCCTGGACTGGGGATGGAGATTCAGAGTACCCCACCCTTCCCCCCTGGGTGAAATCACGTTGCTTCACGCTCACGCAGAGTTTGGGAAGCCTTTATTTATTTTATTTGTTCGTCTGAAACTGTGGTCATGTTTACTAATTACTGACACTGCTCAACTGTAAGCAGCTGCTCGTCGCGATGTCCGCGCGTGTGTTTGAACCTCGAGGAGCGCTCCTCAGAGCTGCCCGCAGCCCCTGCGCTGGTTTGCAGCTCAACAGGCGATGGCCTTGGTCACGCAGCTGCGTGGGCTGGGAGGGGGCCAGCCTGGGTGGCAGCGTGAAGGGGACAGAGAGTGAGATGGCACAGGTGCTGATTGTCGTTGAAGTGCTATTGAAGTTATTTATTCTTGTCTTATTAAAAAGTGTTCATATTCTTACTGGCTTTCGTTGAGCCAGCGATAGTGTCTTGCGTTCTCTCTGCAGTACCTACCCATTTTAAAGTGGGAATTTAGCAGCGTTCTTCATATGGGAATGATGAGCTGTACATGTGAATTCACACAGGCACCTTAGTGTCTGACAGCAGCAAACCTCAGTTTTGTATTCACATTTTGAAGTAGGTTTATCGTGTCGATTGTGGTTCCTTTCCTTCCTGTCCCAGCATTATCTGATTCATTCAGGGGCCACATGCAGCTTTCTCCAGTTTTTAAGGCACGTTCAAGCTTGACCTTGTCTTCACTTCAGGTTGCATTTAGTTAATTACTCTCAGGTCTTACGGCTGGAAAGCTGCTGAGTAGTAAAAGTCATATTGTTTGTCATGGTAGTGATTACACTCCTTCAGAGCTTCCCAAGCCCTGTGCTGCTCTTTTTAGTTGTGTGGTGTGGTGAAGCTTGTTTTTTGCCCCGTGTGCCTCACTGTCCGCAGGTGGGGGCCTCCGAGACCGCTGGCGGGCTGGTCACACCCAGGCTCCCAGTTTATATGAGATGGGATACAGGTGTGTGTAGTGGGAGGTGCTGCCAGCTTTACCCCTTCCTTGCTGGGGGATGTAGCAGTTGGGCTCTGAGTGCTGGGCCCTGCGTGGGTACAGGAAGGGGAACTTCACTGTTAAAGAGGGAAGTATTGACTGCGTAGCTGTGCTTTGCTCTGCTGAGGGAAAGGCAGCTGGGCCAAGTGGAGTTGCACAGTGAGTACTGAACACAAGAAGTCATGGGGGTTTCCCTCCTTGTCTTTTACCTTTTTTTTTCCATTGTTGATGTGCTGTTCTTTTGGGTTTCTACAGTCCTGCTAAATGGGACGGAGGTTGAGTAGGTCACTGTGTATATCCACAGCACTATTGAAAACACCCACTTAGTTACAACTCTGTCTCTTCTGTGTATTTTCTCTAATTTCAGTGATGTATGCCTTTCCCAGTATAAAGTTCTCCTACTGCAGTTGATGGGGAAACTGTCATGGATTTTCATGGGAGCAGAGTGAGTGCAACTTTTTTGCTGCCTTTGAAGTTGCTCTGTCAGAAATTGAGGCAAGATAAAATTAGATATGCTGTAGTTTCTCTTGTGTGCCATTTCCTCCCTCCTCTGCCGTCACAGAACAGGACTTTTGATGGTGAGCTTGGTACTGTAGTGCTCAGGATTTGTGAGGGAAAGGAGCAGGACAAGCAAAGCAAAGTGCGTGTGTAAGCAAGGTCAGATCACAGTTGGTGTCAGGCCATTAGGGCAAGATGTCGGCATAGACAAACCTGCTGTCTTGGTGTTGGAAACCCTCTATCCTTGATTTGCTACGGTTGCACCTGGCAGAGGAGATGGCGTTTCACCAAGGATGTGGCCCTTTGCTGCAAGGACGTGGGAGATTTGGCGTGCGTAGGGAGACAAGTGCTCCCTGGAATCTCCTCTAAATTGTATTTTGCAGTCAGCAGTAACCTTTTACATAACAAGCGATACTTCTACTCTGGTTTGTGTATGAGGGAAGGATCGGAGTTTCCAAGATTGGAGCTGGAGTCCAAGCTGAAGTTTGCAGAGATTTTGCAGTCTGCCTGGGGAGGCACGGGAGAGGCTGCCCAGGCAAAGCTGTGCTAAATCAGAACCAGCTGCAGGTTGTCTCTGCCTTACACTAATTGGCAGCTGGCACATCCCTAGGAATCAGGAATGAAAAAGGGGAGGGAGGCAAAGGCCCTGATGACCCCTCTCTTCTGAACTTTCTGGAACCACTTGGCAAGTGCAGCATCCATCATTTAAGTACCAGGTGCCAAGCCTGGAGACTAGAGCTTTGGTGGTGCGATCTGGGCGTGTGGGTAGCCTGGTTAAAGCCCATGGGTCTGTCAGAATGGCAGTTCCTGTGCTGGCTGGTGGTGTTATGCTGTTCAAGGACCTTCAAGCTTCTTATCTGCAGTACAGCCAAACAAGGTATTTATGTGCGATGTTATTTTTTGTTATGTATGTATCCTTTTATAAACGAGAACTGATAAATATAAATAATGGTTTGGGGGATTTTTATTTTTATTTTTTAAAAAAATTTTTAATGAAAATGAATTTGTGTAGTCTGTAACTCACGCCGTGCCAGGCATTGACTGTTAAACAGGTGAACATCTAATCACTGTTGGCTTGACTGGGGTGGAAATTAAGTCATGAAGCAATCTACCTTGGATTGGCAGCTGCCTGAAATCTCTCATTTCTTGTGTTTTCAAAGTATATATATTATTAAGATCTGTAATGAGCTTAGTCAGGCACTTTGTGCTTTTTAATTGCCAGTGGGGTGACTGTCCCTTAGGTTTACCTCAGGCTCAGGCCCCTGTGGCAGAACCTTCTGAGCTGTTAGCCTGTTCCCTACATTTTTGTCATTTGTGGTGTTAAGTCACCTTTTTTTCTCTGAAGTAACAGCTATTTTTCATAAGGTAGAACAACAGGGAAATCGCTGATCGTCTGGGTGCAGTGTGCACTGCTTGTTGGTGTAGGTTAGGATTTCCATTATTAGTACACAGAATTCCGCCGGACTTCTGCGGAGAAGTGCTTTCAGAAGGCGTCATTCCTGCAGCTGCAGTTCGGTCTCTGCCTACGAAAGCATGGTGCAGCCCACTGGTGAGAGAACTAAACTCTGATTTCGCTCTTGCCATAAAGTTCCAGCCCTCTGTCTAAGAGGGCAGTAAAACATTTGTACAGGCACTTGTGAAGATGGTAGACTCATCGTGGCTTGGGTTATAAACTATTAGATTGTGTCTCTACTTAGAAGCTTCAGAAGCAAAATGACAGGTATATTTGGAGTCTGAATTTGTCAGCCTTCGGCTGCTTTAAAACAGTAATTGTAATAAAATCTTAGGTGCATGATTTCTGCTGTGAGTAAGGGAGGGCTTTTTCTGTTATCATTCACGTTATTTTGTGGTAGTTGATTGTTTGTTTGTATTTTGTTTTTTATTCTCTCCTAAACACCAGCAGATAGTCAGGGCTGAAGAAAGTGTTCCATTGCTGAGAGATAGTATAGACACTTAAGCAAAAAACGGATTCTTTATCTGGTGGGTCATTCTGACGTGTTTCATACTTCACTTTCAGATGCTGGGTTGGCAAAGAGTTTTCTTGAATGCCAGACTGGCAAGGTTCACTGTCTTCCTCTGCAGGGGAGGCTGTCGTTTCCTGATGGAATCACCCGCATGTATTTTGCTGAGTTTTTGGCCAGCAGTGGTCCGGGGTGCAGCTGGTGCTGTGAGGCTCTTGCTTCCTTTTCCCTGAAGTATACGAGTTTCAGCTGGGGTAACTGGGTGAAAGGTAGTGTCTGCATTATACTGGAGATCTGCTTAAGTGATCTAATGGCTCCTTCTGGCAAAATCTGTGAAATTGTAATAGCAGAAGTAGAGAGAGGAAGGGGATCAAAGGTGGATGCTAGTGCAAGATTCACATAAAGGGGAAGCTGTATGCACTCTGACTCTTTAGAGCAGAAGCTGTCACAGCCCTGACATAGAAGTAAATCTAGAAAAAATGAGAAAAACAAAAACATTGTGAGAGGATTGGTGTTCTGACTGGATGCTGTTCTCTAGCTGCTCATCTCTGCTAAAAGGTAGGTGAGTATTAATTTCTCTCAGAAATTTCAGTGTTGTACTTGCTCTTGTCAGGACACCGCCTCGGAATCCTGCAAGAAATTCTCCTTTCTACTAGCATATTGGCAACCTAAATAGGCAACAGAATTTGTCTTGGTTGTATGATAAAAGTAGGACACCTTCTTGGGAAGAAACTAGGTCTAGAGGATTTACAGTGGTTTGCCTCAGTTGTAAGCAAAGTCTTCAGAGAACTTTAAAATGTGAAGACATATCTGCTGAAGCCTTCATTTTCAAGACACCGGGTTACTTCTCTTTAGCAGCAGTCAGCGCCTTCTCATGTGACTGTCTGAGACATTCAGTCTGCAGTCAGATGCCCTCCTTGCTTTTCTACTTACTCACTTTCACACCACACTCTCTTCTTTCCTAACCTCGAATCAGCTGCCATACAAACACCAGATCTGCAAGAGCTTAGCTGGTGTTATACATTCGCAGATGCATTCACCTGGTTGGAGTCTCAGAATCATTTGATTGTCTTTTTTCAAACATCTTGATGTCTCTAATAGCTTAACCAGAGCTGAGCTCACGGCTGCAGATGAGCCTGCTGTATTTATCTGGGGTTGAAATAATTTCCTTTAACTTGGTTAAGCTTGGTTAAACTTGGCTTGGTTTGCAGGATTCATTTCTGCTGTTAAGCATAGTAGTAAAGAGGACTTGAGATTTCTCCCCAGCATTATTTCTGACCCTGTGTGTGACCAGTAAGGATTTCTTTCCTTGATTCATTGAGTTTTTTGTCCAATGACACATTACCACCATAGTCTCTTTTCACTTTGTTTTTAACCCCCTGTGTTCCTAGTTCCTTTCTACTATATTGAGAGTGTTCTTCCCTTCTTTTTTGTTCCTTTTGCTTTCTTTATGGCGCATTAAGCGATGATTTCTTTCATCTTGTGCCCAGGAAAAAAATAAAATCTGTGTTTCAAAGATAATGCCCAAAACTACTTCACAAAAAAAAAAAAAAAAAAATTGCTGATTCAGGCATTCAAAAAAGGCTGGAGGAAGGCCCGCATTAGTTTCCTCTTCTCAGATTCTCCTGAGCTCTTATCTTGCTGCTTGTCAGCGTGCGGCTGCTGGGACAGGCATCGCTGAGCCACTGGGAGTCTGGGCCTGCCTGGAGTGAAGGATGCTGAACGTCGGCCGCGGTTCCCTGTCACAGTGCCTGTCCCTCCTGCGCAGCCCTCTGGTCGTAGTCTTCTCATGTAAATCAATATCCTAACTCTCAGTATGGTTTATTTGATATTTAAAATTCCTGTGTCCATTCAAGCACTGATCTAGCTGGCTCTTTGAGCACAAAGGACCTAATCATTTGCTTTAGGTTCTCTGCTGCTTTACCAAGACAGTGCTGCCGTAACTTACGTTGACGTGATCTTTCCTTGTTGGTACAATCTTTCTTGAACTTTGACTAGACATCTACTTAAAGAGGCCTCCGTGTACCATTTGGGTGTAGAATGAGCTGCAAAGCAAAGAGGATTTTAAAAGGATTCAGTTAGATACCTAGCGTTGCTTCCTTGCTGGAGCTGTGGTTTGTAAAAGCTGCTGTGGGGGAGTCTTGAACCGCTTTCTTATCTCTATTAATTTTTCGTTTGCACTCACAACAGGCTGCCTGTTTTAGCAGTCTTCTGTATTTCTCCCTAGTGGACTATATTTCCTGTTTTCTTTGTGAACAGCACCATATGTAATGGGTTTACCGTTCTTGCTCTCTTCCTGAATGATTTGGGAACTGTTTTGGAGCTTTTATCCAGACAGACATTCCTCTCCCGAGTGTGTCAGCTCTCCATGTTCCCAAGTTAGTCCTGAACAAGCCGGGTTTGAAATCCACATATGCCCTTTCACGTGTTTCCATTTTCCACGCCCCCGTTTCCGGTGCGTTGCTTTGTGAAGCCTCGGCAGCACGGTTGCAGCGTGCTTTTGCTGGCTCCGCTGCGACGTGGGCACCCGGGTGTCTGCGGGAAGCAGCTCGACGCTGTCGCTTCAGGTGTCCTTGGGCTGGGCGTCCTGGCTGTTGGTGAAGGACCACATCTAGATGTGTGGTCTTTCTGGGTTTTGTTTGGTTTACCACTTTCTTGGTGTGGTTTGGGTTTGATTTTTTGCCAAAAGCTGCATCCAAGATAATGTCTCATAAAGTAAATCATGGAAGGAATTTGTAACTTCTGTCATCAGGGCCCTAAATGCCTGAGGCGCTTCCTGCTGCGTATTCACAGGGCTGAAGTTGCACATAATTAAAATCCTGTCATTTCAGCATGGATTATTTTGAGTCCTATTTTATTCATGTGCCTTTTCTCATTCAAGGTTCTCAGGTATGCATCAAACGCTTGCACGTTAATCCTAGAGTCTGCTGCAGCAGCTTAATTTAGATTAACTTCGTACACTCATTAGTTTGTGAAACAACGCAGGTTTTGAGTTTTAGCTTCTGTGTTTTCCACACTTTCTCCTCTTCTGCTTTTTCTTCCTCATAGAAATTGTCCAGAAAGTTTGTATTTTCAGTGGATATTTTAATGTCTGCCCCTAAATACAGATAAAAGACCCTAAATAGGAAACACTGTATGTGTTCAGGGGATTTAAATGTAGCATGGTGGTTATCACTTGTTTAAATAGCTTTTCATAATTTCTGCCCTATTATTCTCAATGCCTCATTTCCATCATAGTATTATTAGTGATTTCCACCAATGCAGACAGGAGCAACACCAAGTAAATGTGGAAGAAAAGTCATTTTGGGAATACAGGAGTATTGTCCCTGGAAAGAGAGTGCTGAGGAGAGAGATGGATTTGTAATGCTTCCCACTTTGTTTTCTCTTCCCATGCAAGAGCAGACTGTGCTGCATGGAATTTCTTCAGACAGTGTGCAAGCTGCTGCATGAGTAATGTTATACTGGGACGGGTCTGCCAAGATCCTTAAACCATGCACCGTGGGCATCCTGAGGCAGCTTTTTTAAATAAAAGGCACCGAAGGAAGTCCCTGTGTGGAGAAGTAACCACCTCAGAGGGGTCAGAAGGCATGTGTAAATATATGCTGTGCTAGCAAAATAATCTTGGTGTTTAAAGTATTGTTTCTATTTTGCTCACTTTCCTCGTGCTTAGTTCTCAGGTGTAAGGGAATTCCAAAAGAACTACTGTGCTTTATGCTTGCTACACAGCTTCGTGTTTTCCTGGGTGTATGGCTGCTTAAGCAGCTCACAATCAGCGCTTTAACAGCACAAAACTTGCAGTAACCCCTCAGTGTATTTGTAATAAGGATAAGATACAGAAACCTAAGGTATCTATCATTCCTAAAAAGGTGTTGTATGCATACAGAAATGTTTATATATTTGTGCCCTGTAAGCCAACCGTTGTAACTGGTTTTCTGAATCGCTGAGAAATGAAAACCTGTTCTGCATGCAGCTTTTGGAGCATTTCCTTTAATATGTTCATTTACAGATGGAAATGAGGAGTGGGTGGTGGAGGTCTTGAATATCCGGGTTCACTTGCTGAGCCCACAAGAGAACGCAGCTCTCCAGTCTCAGCCTAGCACGGTTTCAGTCAGGTCGCGGTCTCCCTCCAGTAGCTGCGCTTCCTTAGCGTGTTCGTTTAAAGCACGCCTTTTGCTTGTCTGAGGCCTGATGGCTCTGCTTTGCCAAAGGCCTGAGTATCGAGGGCTTTTCAGTGACTCAGTGAACGGTATCCGGCAGTTGCACTGCTGAAGTCAGCTCGTATAAGACATGACTCAAAGCATATTCAGTCTTATAAATGACTCCCTTTGATTTCAGCATGCTTCAGAGTAGGCTGTGATTCACCAAGGAGCCTGGGTGCTCAGCAATACAAGGTGCTTCTGAATGTACTATCCCCAGTCCTACCCGACATTCTGTAAAAGTACCATGGATTGAGTAGTTTTACTCTTGCTTTTTAAGTTTTGTAGATTTCTAGGAATTTTTGTTTGTCGGTTGTTTGGCGAGGTTTGGTTTTGGGGTTGGCTTTTTTTTTTTTTTTTTTCAGGATTATGACCAGAGTGCCTGTCGCATTGCAGACCTTATAATTCCTGGTTTTTTTAGTCCTTCTATAAGTCTGAGCCTCGGTTTCCCAGTTTAAGTTTTCTTGAGAACTACTCAGAACATGTTCTTGAGTCTTACTGTGCACGTTGCTTTGTCACAGAGCAGGAGCAATGACTTTCCTTCTTGCACTGAGTGCAGTCCAAAGCCCAGCTTTGCATGAAACCAGACCTGTTCTACCCTGGCGTGTTCCTGGAGCAGTAAAATAGCCTCTGTGCCGTTACATGGGGGACAGCATGGCTGCCCAGGGCTGCTGTATGCTGCTTTCCTCAGCAGCCGGGCTCTCTGCGCCAGCCCTCTCTGTGAATCGAATTGCCTGGTGTCTGTGCTTCAGATACTTCCCTGGCCTATATACCAGACTAAAGCTTCCTGTTCTAATATTGATTTAGGTCATAAGTATCAGTGGCTTATTTTTCTACATTACAATTCCCTTCCCTACTTAACAGTCCTCCGGAATATGCAGACAGCCACAGTCAGACCTTCCTGGCAGTCAGGATGGGAGGAGGGGGGGAGGCATGTGCAGGACACTGATGGAAAGAGGCAGAGCTTGAATTACAGCGCAACACAGAGTGTTTTGGTTCAGCAATCAAACTGGGTATGGTACTACTTGCCAAAACAGAAGGAACACATCTCTCGTTCTCTTGCAAACTCTCTCCTGTATATGTTAGCTTACCTTAACGCTTCATCTTATTTGTAAGATCTGACGCGGACTTCTCATTAACGGTTCCCAAAACACTGGAAAAGGAAAGTAGGAGTACTTCCTGCTTCATGTAGCACTCTGGTTAACAGCAGTGCCTCTTGGAGGAAAGAGAAAATAGCCAGTGGTAATAAAACCTCACCACGCTCACCCTCATGAGTAAAGAGTGCTGCTGCAGCATGTGCTGCTCCTCCCCGGGGTCCTCATGTGGCAGCAGTCAGCACAGAGCTCTGAAGAAGTGCACCACACTGCAAACAATTTAATTGTGAGAAAAAAAGGGTTTATTCCTCTCCCTTCTGCCCCTTGGCCACCTATTCCTGCTGTTTCTTCTTTTGCTGTTTTTGATTTAAAAAACCCCGTCCTACACCGGGCTCCCAAAGGAGTGCAGATTGCTCAGGAGTCATGGGGTTCTTTGCTCGGGTGTCAGCCTGGTCCAGCAGTCGTGAGCTTTGTGGAAGTGTGAGAAATCATTTATGTTCCACCTCTGCATGTGATCAGCCCTGCAGTGCTGGGTTTGTGCCTTCTTTCAGCAGCAGTTCTCCCCTGGGCAGCCTGCTCTCGGCAGCTGAACCTGTGCTTGGGCAGCCCGCTGACCCCAAACGCATCTTGTTATGTCAGACCGCCATCTGTGTGGGTGTTGGCATCCTGGTATTGCATACTGGTATTCCCCCTTAGTTTATTGTCACTCTTCTGATCCAATATTGCTGACCACAAGCAGTCAAAAATGATGGTAGTGACTGTATATTTGTAAAACTTAATTGTAAAACAAACAAACCTGTTACTGGACTGCTTTTAGTTTGTTTTATTCTGTCTTTCTGAGCTCTTTCAAAGCACTTTTTCAGGGTTGGTTTGGTTTTTTTTGAAGCTTTTCTCTGACATGTAAGACTAAGAGTGAGTACCACCCAGTGGCACTGAGACTGTCACTGATTCTCATCCTTGCAGGAAATGGGGGTTTAGGATCCGCTTGAGGCATAGTAACGATCACAGGAGTCGGTGAGAGCGCTTATGCGTGTTTGCAGGTGGAGATGATGCACAAGCATGAGCTAGGTGACCAGCCCTGCCCGTGAAAACAAAGAAAAGGCCTTATCTTTTCATCTGTGTGTTGGCATTTGAGATCCTCTTTTCCTTTGCAGAAGTGGCACGTACCATACCTTAAGGAGGTGGTGGCATTCTTGTCCAAACTGTACTTTGTAAGTCAAAGCCATCTAAATGCAGTTCTGCTAGCTGCTGTCTCCTGAGGCTTAAGCTTTTCCACCTTTTCTGGTTAAGGGAGATTTTAAAGTACTATAAGGAGTTTACTCTGTGTCCGTTCTTCAGTCTGATTTAGGAAGGGAAAGCACTTCTAATCCTCTCAGCCCAGGAGAATTTGAATGCGCTGGGAACACTGACAGTCTCTCAGTATTCCACTTCAAGGTATATTTCATATATATATATATATATCTATATATATATATCTCCATTCACAAAACTCCCCACTACTTACTAAAACTACATCTTCCATAAGGGCAAATGAAAAAAAGGATGCCTTTGTATTTGAGTTGCCCAGTTTGTATTCCCCTATCTAGAATATTACAGACAATTTTTGTAATCATTAGAGAATTTACTTCTCATTAGACAAAAATGTAGGCTATGCAATTAAACTGGTTCACTTTTTTCAACAAACAGAAAATCTTCTTGACCGATTTAGTTTCTACCCTAGAATAAAAACCGTATGGTTCAGCTCTACTCACTCACGCACATACACACGTCCACACATCTGTGGACAGTTGGAGGAATTAACAAGGATTCTGAAGTAATACAGGGAAACTTTGAGAATAAATTCCAAAGCCTCAGCCTGCCTGTTACCTGGAATTCATTACACTTCTAGAGATTTGACTGAAAGAGGCAGGCCCCAACCTGAAGAATGGTTTGTTTGGGATAGCTGAAGGTAACTGGATTCAAATTGTTGAGAATGTTATTATTGGTTAACATGACTGTTAGATGATCTGGAAGGGGATTATCCTGATGACCGTAAGGCTGTGGTCCTGGCTGCTGAATTAAGTAAAACATCCCTATGTGGAGGTCCCTGTGTCACTGTTCTAGCTACAATGGAACTTCCAGTTGGTAAATCTGTTTGGCTTCAAAAGCTGTCTTGCTGTCTTATCTTTATTCCTTTAAAAAAAAAAACCACAACTTTTTTTTCTGCAAGACAACCACATTTTTTTTCTGGACACTAGGTTTTTCCATTTAGGATCCTTATGTGAAAGATGTTGCAGAGAAAGAGCGGCTGGAAGCATTGTTTTGAAGCTACCAGTCAGCTGCAGCCCTAGGTTTTGAGACGCAAAGTTTCAAGTTGTGTCAGACCCAAACTCTCCTCCGACCGCTGCCAGCCGGGCCAGCAGCCTGTTGGGTTTGTAATGAAGGAGGTCAGAACAGGTAGCTCTCCTCCCCGAAGCAGGTGTTCCTCACATGGTGAGGCAGTGGGGGCAAGCAATGGAGCAACAAAGCTTCAGACAAACTGGCTTGGGCTAGGGAACCTTTCCTGCAAAAACAGACGAGGCACAGGATGTAACGAGCATCGCTCGCTGAAAAGGAAACAGCTTTAAAATGCTGGAAGGAGCAAGGCAGCACTGGTTGAGGCAGACATTTTTGCATGATTCTCCAAAGTGACTCCCTGTAATTAGACTGCATTGGCCCAGGCTGAAGAAGAAAGGATCTTGAAAGATGGTTTTGGAAAGTTTTTATTGTTTCTGTATGGAAAGCATATGTTTTTCCTCAGCATCGCGGTTACATTCTGTGAGTCTGCATGTGCTAACTTGAACAGTTTATGAAAAATATGAAATGCTCCCTGGTGGTAGCATTTATCTGTTCCTGGCTTTCTTCCAGGGAAGTGAATTGCCTTTCTAGTAAACGTTGTTCCTGGAGCTGGAAGTATTAGGGAAGAGGAGTTTGTGGGTGGGCTCTTTGATATTCCATCAATCTGCAGAATACTTTTGTGCCACGTGTCTAAAAGATTCTACTTGCGTTCTTGCTCAGAAAGGAAAAGGGAAGTTTTATTGACAGGCAAGGAAGAGCTCTCACAAGGGTGAGGAAAATGTCACAATGTAAAATACCTCTAAAATGACAAGACCTGGCAGGGAGACACTGAGGTATTTGCCCTTTGCAATGTCATAACTAATTGCACAGGATTATGGTGTCCAGTTGAAGTCTATCCTTCTGCCAGGGTTTTTGCTTGAGAGAATGGTTTTGATGTTCCCAGCACAAGCTATTGCTGTGAATGCTGTGCAGCCACCCATCACTTAAAAGACTGAGGAGCATGATAGTCTCTAGTTATAGATGTGAACAATGATGCTAACATTATGAACTGCACAATGCTAAGTTGTTTTGTTCCTTTGCTTGCTTACTTGCATTACAAGCTCAGCGAAGTTAACTTCCTTAATAAAACAGTTCTTTGAATCAGGCAGAAGGCACCAATAATGTCTTTGACTTAAAATTTCAAAAGTATTGAGCTCTGGATGAATGGACATGCACATGACTTTTTCATTATTTTGCATTAAAATTCATATGGTTTTAATTTAGACCAAAATAATCTTTGCTGTACCTCGGAAATAACTTTGGCCTTGTATATTTATGGAATTAGCCTGTAGTTAATTCATGCTGATGTGAGGAAAAATGTGCAAGCACGAAAGTAGTTCAACCAAAAATAGGTAACATAGTTTGCTGTTTTGATAACCACCATCTTCTTCTGTCGCAATGAAGAATTGTCTTATGACCTTCTGATGTTTGATCACAATGTCAAAAGCCTTGTGGGGTAGGTAAAGCACATAATTTAATTTTTTGGTAGTATTTTCTCGTTCCTCAGTGTACACTAATACAGGGGAAAAATGTAACTCGGATAGTATTTTGAAGTTTAACTCTTTGTATTCATATCTCTGCCAACCAATATGTGAAAACAAAGAACCTGCTTTACAGTTAAAGGAAGGCAAGTTGTTTCGTTGTTCCCTGCCCACACCAGCCCCTCTGAAGTCCCTCATGTTGCTTCCATTACGCAAAGATGTAGACACCCAGAAAACAGAAACGCGATGACCTGCTGTATCAAGTGACCTGTAACAGATGACAGATAATAGTTAGTGATCTTGTTAGCATGAAGAAACAGTTTTGTACATGAACAATTGTTGATAAAGTAGTTATAGAAAACATATTTAATTTGGAGAGAATTGATAGGCAAACATGCCCCCCCGCCATTTTCTGCATGCTTTTTTTTTGTTTTGTTCCGAGTGACTTGTCATAGCTGTAGACATTTACCAAAGTGTTTATAAATGGCTAAAATTTAATACTTTTTCTCATATGAAATTTGATAAGGACAATCTTACTTTGATCTTGGCAATTTTTGTAATGACTACTGTTGATAGAGATTATTTCACCCTTTTGTGTGAATAATATTAGAAATGGTTTCATAAAGCAATGCAAGTGTTTAGAAAAGGAAATGCTGTATAAACATTGAAATCATAGGCAAAATTTAAGTTGACAGCTCTCGATGCGGGTTGACATGTAACAAGGTCAATATGTCCTTTCTGCCTGTTATTTGCTGAAAGAATGGTTCCTGGAATCCTTGGTTACCGTCAGAAACATGAACTTCTTATCTGAAAGCCAACATGTGTGATGCCCTTAACATTATGTTTTGGGATTAGATCTTTGAAAAGTGAGAAAGACCTGAAGACTGATCTTAATAAAAAGGTTTCATCCACTTTCTTTTCCCTGATGTTAGTTCAAATAGATTTCAAAATGTCTCTAACTAGAACTCGTATTTCCTTGTAATAATGTACTGTAAATAAATTTTAAAAACTCAAACACTGAGAAGGAGAGAGGCTTGAATGATGGACAAGAGTTTTTCCCTTTCTCTGGATTTGTGTGGAAGAAATATATCTGTTGCTCGGTATCCATGTACCTGACAACAGTGTATAAATGTTTTGTAGGAATCCTTTTCAGAATTGCATGAGACACACCAGTCCTGCCCTATTCTCAAAACCTCACAAGAGTAGGAAATGAAATGTACTTCCATGACTCCCTGAGTGTTCGTGAGGATTGCGGTGGGCTAGCACGCTTCCATCGCAAGCCCGGGAGCCGTTCCGGAGGCAGGCTCCAAGAGGAGGCTCAGCGTGTTGCCAGCGAGTTTGGGGAACATGGTGCCTCTTTAACAATCCCTTCTCAGATAAGAATGATACTTAAAATAGATGCTTTTTCTGTAACACCATATGCAACCTATTACCAATCAAAACTTTTCCAAGGTCACTGTTCAGCATTCTGTAAAGGGGGCCTTCACTGGCAGCAGGGAGCCCCCACCTCATGAAATGCAGAGGAAATGTTCTCAGAACAGGGAAGGAGCCCTCCATTTAAAAACACACAGAAGGGTTTAGAGGTACAAGCAAACAAGTTTCTTATGGTTGTATTTGTGTATTTCGGATCTCTACCAATGTGCCTCTTTAATCTAAAAATATAAAATCATGCGATTGCTCTTCTTCAGAAGAGGGATGTCTTGTTCTCGTTATTTTTTTTTCTTGCTGTGTTTTATAAGAAGCTAGACAGTGGCTTATTATTGAAGGCATAGTTAACCCTAGTAACTTAATAACATCAGTTTTCCTGTTTCATTAAGCGCTAAGCAGGCTCTTTGCCTGTTTGATATGAAAGCCTGCAGTCTTATGAAGCCCCCAGTCCCTTGCCTTGCTCATCAGCGCAGTGTCAGCGGCGCAGAGCAGCTGGCCTGTCCCTTGGCAGCAGCTTGTGGCCACGGCCGCACTGAGTCTGAAGAGCCAGTCTGGCTTGGCAAGCAGAGCTGGATGCGGCAGCTGTGCTGCCAGCTGCATTGTGAGGAGTTCGGGACCTTCAGAGGATCTTCAAGCGCTGTAACTATTGCTGCTGCGTTTCTGCTCCGTGGCTGTGGGAACAGTGTTTTTCTGTCTCGGAGGATGGCTGCAGAGGAAGCGATTTTAAAGGCATCAGGTAGATTAGAACAGCCTCTTATGCCGTGTTGCATAACGGTCACTTATCTCTTCTTGACAAAGCTTGCAGTGCAAACATAATATTACCCTCCTCAGTGAAATGGTAACTGAGTTATAGGTCTAGACTTGGGGAAAACACCCAAGTGTTTCAGACCAACATTCCTTCTTTCTGCTTTAAATCCAGGCTTTTTAGGAGATACATAAATCCCGATACGTTAAATTAGTGTCCTTTAAAGCTGTGTAGCTGTGAACATGTAGCGTGTCCTTACATGATCTGCCGTCCCAGAACTGGGCAGAGCTTGCACAAGGTAAGCCTTCTGAAGTTACCAGGAGCAGTAACTCTGTTTGGCAAGACCCTTTCCTGAAAGGATGCTCGGATCACAGCTTTGAGGTTGCATACTAGGATTTGGATGTATATTGAATTTGATTTCCTGGATGAATGACCTTTTTTTTTTTTTTTTTTTTTTTTTTTT